>CENV01005520.1_pt1 | contig 21589 bp, 19 predicted proteins | sample 530231 | NCBI WGS metagenome assembly CENV01 (sample SAMEA2619815, study PRJEB7988) | marine metagenome | biome: marine biome (ENVO:00000447); feature: surface water layer (ENVO:00002042); material: "saline water (ENVO:00002010), including plankton (ENVO:xxxxxxxx)" | depth 5 m | reverse complement strand
CGAGGAAATCATAAACAATATGACTGGTACGTATTTAATTCTCACTGGAATTATGAAAAATTTAGAATGATGTTTAATCTTCCCACAGAAAAATGCATTGTAATTAAGAATGGCGTAGAAAAAATAGAACAATCTCAGCCTTATAAAAAAGGAGATCCGGTAAAAATTATTCATCAGAACACACCATGGCGCGGCTTGTCTGTATTATTAGGAGCAATGCAGTTAATTAAAAATCCATTAATCACTCTTGATGTCTATTCTTCTTGTGAAGTATATGGCAAAGACTTTATGGATCGCAATGATCATAACTATCAAGGCCTCTACAATCAAGCTAGAGAACTTTCTAACGTAAATTACATTGGATATAGATCAAATGAGTATATTAGAGAAAATATAAAAAATTATAATATGTATGTGTACCCAAGTATCTTTGAAGAGACTTCATGTATATCTTTATTAGAGTCTATGTCTGCAGGCCTATATTGTATTATAACTAATTATGGAGCTCTTTTTGAGACTGGTGCTGAATTTCCTATGTATATTCCTTATGATAGTGATTATAAAAGATTAGCTGAAAAATTTGCGTATGGAATAGAAGCTGCTGTTGAAACTCTACATGAACCTACAATACAAAATCATTTAAAAACTCAATCTACTTATACTCAACTGTATTACTCTTGGAATAAACAAGCTTCTGCTTGGAGTAGATTTTTACAAGGAGCTCTAAATGTCAAATCCTAATGAACCAATCTGGTTTAACAAAGAAAAACAAGAAGAAGCAAATGCGGATACTTATCAAACCATAAAAACAAATAAAGTAAGCTCTGAAAAAAATGCTAACGAAGTATATTTAGGGACATCGCCTCACAAAATCATGGTCTGCACACCATGTCATAGTGATGTAAGTATGCATTACTGTCAAGCTGTTTTAAAGTTTCAACAAGAATGCATGCGAAAAAATATGGTAGTAAGTTTTACTTTGTTAAAATCATCTTTAGTTACACAAGGTAGAAATTTATGTGTTGCTGAAATGTTAAATCATAAAGATAAATACACTCACTTATTATTTATAGATTCAGATATAGACTTTAATGCAAACACTATATTTAAAATGTTAGAGTTTGATAAAGATATAATTAGTGTCCCGTACCCAATGAAGACTATGAGTTGGGATAAGATATGGAGAAGATTAAACTCCAAAGAAGGTGCTGTTAATGACGCCAATGATTTAGCAAAAGCTGGATTTACTTTTCCTGTTAAAGTAGAAGATCCTAATGCTATTGCAGTAGAAAAAGGACTTGTGGAGCTCACTCACGCTCCGACAGGATGTATGTTAATTAAAAGAAGAGTTCTTGAAAAAATGATTGAAGAGTATTCACATTTAGAAATATTTCAACCTACCAATATTAACGGAAAAGAAGAAAAGAAAGATAATATGTATAATTTATTTGACACCTTACATGACCCTAAAACTAAACGTTACTTTGGAGAAGATTTTGGCTTTTGTCAAAGGTGGGCAGATATTGGAGGCAAAGTATATGGTTATATAGACGATCCTATCAGCCATATTGGAGAGTATTGTTACACGGGTCGATTTAAAGATGATTTGTGGCAGGCGACAAGGCCTGTCAAATCTGTTGACGACACTACAAAAATCAAATAAAGTAAACTATTACAGGATTTCTGCGCCTGCTCAACAATATAAATGTACTTAAATTATGGCGATATCACGATCTTTAATGAACAGACAATTACAAGCAAACGGTGGAATTATGGATGTTTCACCCAGAGAGAAGTTTGGCTTAGGTAGTTCCCTTAAAAAATTTGTTAGAAAAATTATACCTAATGAGGTTTCAGAAATTGCTGTTAAAGCAGCACCTTTTGTAGCTCCTTTTAACCCGGCTCTTGCAGCGGCTATGGGCGGTTTAGGAACATTTGATCAAACAGGCAGTATAAGTGATTCCCTTAAAAGAGGTGCCTTAACATATGGTCTTGGACAAGGAGCAAGATTTTTAGGTGGAGCAGAGCTTCAAGGTAATCCTTTTGCCAAAGAAGGTGCATTTACACGTGGTGGTTTTTTAGAAGGTTTTAGCTCACCCATAGGAGCTCCAGAGTCTACTTATTTTGACGATCTTACAGTAGAAGGTGTAGCAGGTGGCGATGTGGTTACAGCTATTGACAAAACTGCAGTCAGTAATGAACCGGGATTTTTAAAAAATTTATTTGATGGAATAAGCAATCAAGATTATCAAAAAATAGGTAAAACTATTACAGACGGTGCTAAAAAATTTGGTAAGGCTATGTTTACAAACAAAGATGGTTCTATTGATAAAGCAGCCGTTTTAGGAGCTGCAGCTTTTGCAACCTCATATGCAGAAGCAAGAGCTTTGGCCAATCAAGCAGGTGTTGATATCTCAGAAGACGAGTATAATGAAGCTACAAAAGCTGAGAAACAAGCCGAGTATGCAAGTTACTTAACTAACTTCTTTGGTGGTAAAAAAGAAGGCGGAAGAATAGGATATGCTGACGGAACACCAAGTAAAGACATGAGATTTCTTAATGAACTTATGAATGATTTAGATGGTAAGTATGATGAAGACGAAAAAAACTTTTATTACAAATCTATAGTGCCTCAATTAATTAGATCAGGAGAAATGACTTATGAAGACGGTATGAAATTATTAAACGAACTTTTACCAGAGATGAGAGCTGCTGGAGGTAGAATAGGTTTTGAACAAGGCACTGCTCCTTCTGGAATATTTACTTTAGGAGACTATGTAAACTTTTTAGAAACAGCTGGTGATTTTAATAAATTGTATGACAAAGGCGAGGATGTAGTGGCTGAAGCAGGAGAGTTTGTAAAAAAAATTGGAGATAAAGAGTATGATGATATGTCTTTTTTAGAGAAATACGAAGAAAAAAAAATAGAAGATAAATTAGAAAATTTAGAAAAGTTGTTCATGAAAACAGAAGATGATTATTATGATAGAACAAGAGATCTTCCTGAAGATGAGGAAGCAATGGGAGCATATGCTCGTGAACTAATTAGAGACTTAAATAGGAGACATAAAAAACTTGACGCTCTTGCTGAAACAGCAGGTTTAAAAGACGGTGGAAGAATAGGTTTAAGAAAAGGAACGGATCCTGAAGAAGCAGAAATAGGTATCATGACAATTGATGTTGAAGCTGGAGACGATGAAGACATGAACATGGACGATATGTTAATGGCCTACTCTGATTTAGTATTTACTAGAGATGAAAAATCACGTTTGTTTAGAGCTTTAGGGGATCCTAATATAAGACAGACAAGTAGTGCTTTTAAAAACTTACATAAAATTCTTAAAAACCCAGGTATGTTTCCAGATGATGAAATGGTCCTAAAAGAATTTTTAAAACTAAAAAAAGCTGATGGTGGCAGAATTAAATACTCTAGTGGTGCTAATAGAGTATCCGAACTATTACTATTAAGAGATGAAAAAATAGCAAAAGGTGAAGACGTCACTGATATTGAAGCAGAGATATTTCAATTAACAGGTAAGGAATTTAAATCTGTAGGAGGTATTAGTAATGTACCCACAGGCAAAATAAGAAAAAATAGTGCTGGAATAAAAGAACGAGACTACAGAGATGAAGGTGGTTTTGTACCAGTAGGTATTAAAGAAAAGGCTGACGACGTACCAGCTATGTTAAGTAAAAACGAATTTGTAATGACAGCTGATGCCGTGCGAGGTATTGGTGGAGGTGATGTTGAAAAAGGATCTAAAAAACTTTATAACCTCATGAAAAATGCAGAACAGGTAGGAAAAGCATAATGGCAACAGATTATACACAAATTAGTAGACAAGCTCCTTTTATAGAAGCAGCTCAAGAAAATTTTATTGATTTATTAATGCAACAAGTTGGTAGAGCTCCTGGCTCACAAATTACCGACGCTCAAGGAAATGTTATAGGAACAGTTCCAACCTTAGCTCAATTGGGCCCACAGGTTGCGACTCAAAATGCATTAACACAAGCTGCTCAACAGGCAGCGGCAACGCAAGCTGGACTTGGTCAATTAACATTTGACTCTGAAGGAGCAATTAGTGGAGTGGGCACCGGCACTGGAGTTGCAGGTTATCAACCTTTCTTAGACGAAGCGGCAAAACTTTCTGGACCACAAGCTTTTCAACAGTTCATGTCGCCATATCAGCAACAAATTATTGACACAACTTTAACAGAATTTGACAGACAAACAGCAAGAGGTGTTCCTCAACTAGCAGCCAATGCTATTCAAGCAGGAGCTTTTGGTGGAGGCAGAGAAGGTGTGGCTGCAGCCGAATACGCATCACAAGCAGCTCAAAACAGAGCAGCCTTACAAGCGCAGTTATTAGGTCAAGGATTTACTCAAGCACAAAATTTAGCTCAAACAGCTTTTAATCAACAAAGAGGTCTTGCCTCATTACAGCCATCATTAGCGGCAACAACCACACAATCTTTAGGCGCTGCTGGCACAGGAGATCTAGCTTACAGACAAGCAGTATTAGATGCAGCTCAACAAAGAAGTCAACTAGCTTATCAAGAGCCTTTAAATAGAATACAGAGTCTTGGATCAGGGATAGCAGGTCAAGTTGGTGGAGTTCCTTTTTCAACTACGAGGACTGAGTTAGGCGGAGCAGCAGGCGGAGTGGGTCCTTTATCACAAGCCCTTTCTGCTGGACTAAGTGCTTATGGTTTAGGTAGTATTTTTGGAGGCAGAAGATAATGTATTTTAAAAGACCATCATTTAGAAAAGGCGGAGGAATAAATCAACTTACACCTAGAGTGCGTGCACAAGATGGTTTTTTTGGTAATACTCCGATTTATCCAATACCTTTAAATCAAATTAAAGCTAGTGCTGCAATGCCTATGGGCAGTGGTAATGTTCCAATGATGAGAAGTTTTCCTCAAGATGCAACTGAAATGGGAGTGGCTTCTATAAGAAGTGTTGAAGATTTACCAACAGAATCAAGTGCTGTCGGTAAAGGCACAAAATTTAAAAAAAAAGAACCATTAAAATTTAATACCACAGATAAATTTTTAATTGTAGAACAAGATACTATAACAGGTGGGACTAGAAAAGTAAGAATTAAAAATCCTAATTATATTCCAACAGGAGAGTTTAGAGATATCAAAGGTGGCAAGGGAAAAATATTTATAGAAGATAAAGAAGAAATTGAAAACTCAGGAGCCAGCGCTGTTGGTAAAGGAACAAAATTTAAAAAATCAGAAGGCATTATAGACATAGAGTCTGGTCCAGCAGGCGATCAAATTACAATGGCAACTGATAAAGAAAAAGAAGCTAGAGCTGCAGCATTATTAAAATCTTTAGAAGATAAAAAGAAAGAAGTCATACCAGGTGGTGATGATAGCTCTATTACGTTAGATCCTTTAGAAGAAATTAAAAAAGAAAAAGATTTTTTAAGTGATCTCTTAAAAAATGAAGGATTGGAAAGAGGAGAGATTGCTTTAATTGCTGCTAAAGCATTAGGCACAGAAGGATCTCTTAAAGAAAAATTAGATGCAGCTGTAAACTTAGCATTACCAGTTGTAAGAAGAAGAGACAAAGAAGACAAAGCTCTTACATTAAGTGCATACAAAGCATTTAAAGAAAAAGAAAAAGCTACGGCTAAAGCAACAGCTGATGCTGCTAAACCTACAACGGAAATGAAAAATTTAGATAATTATGCTAAAATATTAAAAAACAAAGGTGATAAAAGATCAATAGAAGAAATTAAAGGAGAGATTATAGAAGATAAATTTGCAAACACTGACTCTCAAACAAGAATTAAAATTTTAAGTTCTACAAGTGTAGCTGGAGAAATATCTGAAAGATTTGATGATTTAAGAGATGCTAAGTCAGCGGTAGATGCTTACATTAAAAAGAAAGGCGATAAATTAAAAGAAGATGATAAAAAATTAGCCTTGTTAAGAAAAACTCTAGAGCAAGCTAAAGTAAACTATAACTTGTTTGCTAAGTACCCAGAGTTCGCAGATGTTTATCCTACATTTGTTACCGCTTTTGCAAACCTAGGCCTTAAAGAAGGTGGTAGAGTAAAAAGATCATTAGGCTCTCCACAGACTGGTGAACAAATTATAACTACAGAAGCTGAAACTATTGGAGCAGAGACAGCAGAAAAACCTGTTTTGAAATTAACGTTTGCTGAATTAAGAAATAGATTACCTCAAGAAATTACAGACGACGTAGTACAATTATTAGCAAATAGTGAAGAAGCGTTACAAGATTTTGCATACATAGAAACTCAAAACGATGTAGATTCTTTTAATTTAAAATATGGTGTTAATCTTATAATTCCCCCTGCACCACAAACCGCATAGGAGTTAACATGGCGTTACCAACTTTAAGAGGTTTTGACTCCGATCAAGACATAACCGCGGCTCGAGGAACTGACGTAGGATTAGGTGATTACATATTCGATATACCAGTAGGAGCTGTTAAAGGTTTAAGTCAGGCTGTCCAAGGTCTTCTTCAATTAGGTGCAATGCCTATTGATTATCTTGGTAATACAGATTTACTTACAGGAATAGATGAGCTCTTTGATAAAATAACTCCTGAGACAACCACAGCTCTAGGAGATATAACTTCTGTTATTACACAGTTTGGAGTGCCTTATGTTGGTGCATTAAGAATTGCTAACGGTATAGGAAAATTAAAAGGCATAAGCACAGCTACTAAACTTACAGCGCCTGGTATGACTAGAGCAGCTCAAGGTGTAGAACTTGCTAAACGTGCAGGTTATTACGGAGGTATTGGTGGCCTTACAGATTTTGCAGTTTCAACTCCAGAAAAATTAGGAACTTTATCTGATGTAGTTGGATTAACACAAAGGACAGATTTAGAAGGCCTGACTGGCAGAGAAAGAGCAGCAGAAGTTTTAAAAGGTAAAATAAAATTTGGTGCAGAAGGGACTGTGATAGGTGGTGGTATTACTTTGTTACCATCTGTAGCTAGTGTAGGATTTAGATACGGAATTATACCGGGAGTTAAAACAGTTGGTTATGTGGGAGGCAAAGCTTTAGATGTAATTGATATGCCATTAACTGGTGCAATAAATGCTCTTGTTGGTAAAAATGAAAAAAGTGCAATACAACAAGCTGTAATTAAAGGAGGAGCTCTTGCAAGAAAAGCTGGAGACAAGTTAGGATTAAGCGGAGATTGGAGACACGTGCCTGTAGATGGTGGTATGTTAGATCAAATTAAAAGAGGATTAGTTAGAATAAAAGATCAATTTGTAACTACAAGAGGTTTGACTCCAGAAATAAGAGGTTTACAAATAAAAGCTAATACTGCCATAGCCGGTAAAGAAAAAGTTTTAAAAAGTCTTGGAAACACAATTGCAGAAATACAGGAAAATATTGTTAAGGATTACAAAATTAAATTTGATGATGGTGAATCTATTTTGGCCCTACAAATAGAGATGAATAAAGTTAAAGATATAATAAAAGCTAAAAGTGTTCAAGAAGTTGATGACATAATTGCTACGCTTAATAAAGGTAAAGACAAAGATGTAGAAAAAGAATTAATTAAAAATATTAAAAAATTTAAAGAAATTGTAGACGATGCTGAAAATCAATACAGAATATTTACTCAAGGTATGGATTTACCAGCCGGTGCTGCTCTAGATTTTGGTTTGTATGCAACAAGAAGATTTGGAGCTTTTAATAATAAAAGATTTCAATTTAATCCTTTATTAGAAAACAAAGCTTTTGATTGGTTTAGAAACGCAATTAAAGAAAAGTCTCCTGGTTTTGAAGGTGTCTTAAAAAATGCAGAAGATGCAGCAGAAAGAATAATAGGCACACAACGAAGAGAGTTAACCGAAGCAGGAGAGGTAGCATTTAGAAAAACTCCAGATCAAACATTAGAACAATTTATAAAAAATCAAAGTCCAGAGGGTCTAGTAAGAAACACTAAACGTATAGAGACTCCCGAGTTTAAAGCTGAGGTAGCTAAACAAATAAATATTTTAGCTAAAAATAAAATGTTAAATTTAAAACAAACAGCAATTCAAAGTAATGTAGAGCCTAAAAGTTTATTTTTTAGAATAGGAGAAGATTTAGGTATGGGTAAAGAGTTAGTTAAAAAAGAGGGTTTACCTGATGTAATGAAAAAACTTTTATCTGTAGAAGAAGGCAGAACTTTATTTGAGTTAACTAAAAAAGGAAAAAAACTTTATAATTACAAAGGCGTAGTTACTAAAGATGTTGAAACATTTAATCCAATATTAGCTGGTCTTGACGTAGTGCTTAATCAATCTAGACAAATGCATGGTAAAAGCGTTTTTGATGCAATATTAAGAGAAGGTTTAGATTTACCAGGAAGGCCAGGAATTATTTTTGACGATGCTGCAATTGCTAGAAAAGGACTTGCTACAACTAAAAATTTAGTAAACATAGAAGCGGTGGGCCAAAAAATGTTAAAGGCTGGTGATTTAGACGATTTATCAATAACAAGTGAATTATTTAAAGGAAACTTTAAGGCTGCACCAGAAATAGCAAATGCTCTGTTAGGAGCAAAAGAAATAACAGCGAGCCTGTATGGTTTGCCTGGATATAGATCTTTGATGAGTTTAAAAGCTGGAGCTCAAATAGCTAAAACAATTCTTTCACCAATGACTCAAGTTAGAAACTTTACAACAGCATCTTTCTTTCCATTAGCTAGTGGATTGATTGGTGGTAAGATAGGGTTTAAGGACGCCTGGAGATTAACGGGTGAGGACATATTTAAAGGTGCTAAGACCGATCTTGAAAAACTCGCTAGAATAGAAAACAAAATAGCTACTAATGTGCTTGATCAAAACATAAATGTTCAAGAGATGAAAAGAGTTATGGAAGCTGCTAAAGATGGAAAGATTAGTTTTAATTCTTTAATGAACACACCAATCATGGCAAAATTAACTGACATCTACCAAGGGGCTGATAACTTTTGGAAAATATACGCAGATAATTTTTATCAAGGAGCTTTAAAAACTGCTTTAGGAACTCCTGAAACATTAATTAAAGGTAGCAAAGAGTATAATAAATTTATGGCTAACATAGATGATTGGTTCAACACAGTGGCTGGTCAAAGATTTATAAAAATAGATCCTATAAGTGGATTAGAAAAAACTCCAGTTCAGGCATTAGAAGAGGCCTCTGCATATTTAACTACTAATACTATCCCAACGTACAGTAAAGTGCCAATGATTATTGAGAACATTAGAAACTTACCTTTAGGTAACTTTGTAGCGTTTCCCGCAGAGATATTAAGAACTACTGCAAACATTATAAATATTGGAGCAAGAGAGCTTACAAGCACAAATCCTTTCATAAGACAAATGGGAGCTAGAAGATTAGTTGGAGTAACGACAGTGCTTGGAGGTATTGGATACACAGTTCAAAAAGGAGCTCAGTACATGACTGGAGTAGACGAAGAAACTATGAAAGCTTTTCAAACTTCCTTTGCACCGCCATATCAAAAAAATTCTACATTGATTCCTACATCTGTGCCGGATGAAAATGGTAATTTTAAATACTATAATTTTTCTTATTCTAATCCATATGATTCGTTAGTGGCTCCTGTTAATGGGATACTAAATGCATTTAGCGAAGGAAGATTAAGAAAAGATAATGTTAGCACCATTGTAATGGATGCACTATTTGGTGGAGCCATAGATCCTAATAAAAGAAAAGGAGCAATCACAGAATTTTTAACTCCTTTTATTACAGAGTCTATTGGTACAGAGAGAGCTTTTGACGTTACTATAAGAGGCGGTAGAGATTCTAATGGTAAACGTATTTATTTTCCTAATGATGATCCAAGTGTAATTATAGCTAATTCTTTAAAACATGTATTTGAAGGATTGACTCCAGGAGCGGTTACTTCAGCAACAAGAATTTGGGACGGAGCATCTGGTAGGTTTACAGATTATGGAACTCAAAGAGATGCTGTAGATGAAATAGTAGCTTTGATGTCTGGTGTAAGGGTCGAAGAAGCAAAACCTTTAACCAGCTTTCCATTTATTTTAACTTCATTCAATAATGATAAAAAGAATTTAAGAAGTAAATTTTCTAGAAAGGCTTACTCAGCACGTACAAGTCCTGAAGAAAAATTAGGAGCTTTTCAACAATATATATTAGAGACGTATGACTCTCAAAATAAGATGTTTCAAACGTTACAAAACGCTGAAACACTAGGTATTAGTAAATTTAAATTAAAAAAATTGTTAGAAGATCGTTTGACTAAATCTGAATCAAAACTTTTATTAAAAGGCGTATTTAAACCACCAACATTTAGTGAAAGTGCTTTTGATGCTATTTCTAAAAGACTTAGAAAAGAAGACCCGTTTAAAGCTAGTGAAGTAAAAAATCAAAACGATTTGGTCATGGATATTTACGAAGATTTAAGAAAAGATTTAAAAAAGTTTAAATTAGGAGAGTCTGTAGACTTTTTAAACTTTACTATTGAAAGTATTTTAAGTCCTGATGTAGAGAGAACTAGAGATTTAAGCCTCGATTTACAAGCCCCAACAGGCACATTATTTGAAACACAAGCAGTATTACCAGTTGATCCAAACAAAGATGCTGCTATAAGTAGTCAAGTGGTTCAAGCAACAACACAACCAAGAACGCTTGGAATATTTGCACAATACTTTCCACGGGGGATATTTAACTAATGGCAACAATAAATGAATTAATCGCTGCATTAAACGCAAGCTCTGATAACATTCTTGCTAACGCTGCTAAGTTAGATACGACAGCAGACAGCATGAATCAAAATCTAGATGGTATTCTTGGAGTGGAAGAGGTACTGCCTATTGACAGAGATGAAACAGAATCTTTTACGACGACCAATATAGTTGATGGTCCACAAACTGAAGTAGGATTAACAGGCACGGGTGAGCCCATAATGGGAACTGACATACCTGCACCTAGAAATTTTTTATCAGATACAGTTAATGCCGCTAAAAATTATCTTGAAAGTGGAGGACTTATGGGAATAGCAGCTCGAGGAATAGGGACGTTGTTTGAAGCACTCTTGCCTCAGTCTTTAAAAGATAGTCCAATAGATAAATTTAATAGAGGTTTTTCTGTAGAAAAGTATGGAGATCCGTTTAACTATGGATTGGGTCCTGGTAATTTAACAGGAGTAGATCCTTTTGGTATTAACACTGTTAGTGGATTTGGCGACTATCAAAAATATTATCAAGATTATTTAAATGCATTTGAAAATCAAACTAAATTTGGTGATGGAATATTTGGTTTTGTCCCTAGTCAAACAAGTCAGTTTGCTCAAAACAAAGCAGATTTTGCTCGAGAAGTCTTAGGTTTAAAAGACAGTTCTTCTAATATTACAGGGACACCTTTACTTACAAGAACGTCTGATTTTAGTATCCCCGATCAAGATAGAGGAGCTCAAAGCATTCAAACTTCTGGCGGCAACATTGGTGAAAGAACAAGTGCAAGTTTCAGAGAGGACAAAGATTTTGGATTATTATAATGGCTAAGAACGCAATACAAAAAATAGAAGAACATGAAAAGCTTTGCAGAATTATGCAAAAGCAAACGCATGACAAGATACATAAACTTGAACGTCAAATAAATAGAGTCGAAAGTATTTTATTAGTCTCTACCGGTGCTTTAATTTCTGGTATGGCTTACGTTATATTTGCTTTAATTATAAGATAAAATTAATTACACATACACCCATAAAAATAACCGCTACCATCATTCATCATATGAAGATTAAGAGGATAGTCCGCATAGGTGCTTAATTTAAGTCTTAGTATCTCACATAAACTAGAACAATCTATTTTACCCACTATCTCTAACCCTTGTAACATTTGTTTAGTTACTTCTACTAATTGATAAACACCGTCATTAAGTATTATTAAATCCATGCTTTTAATTCCTCACCCATAACTTCTGAAGCTATGTTTATTTTTTTACGTAAAGCTTTTACAATTCTTTCGTCAACTGTCTTTTCTGCTATGATATCAATGTAAGTCATTTTTCTTTTTTGACCAATACGATTTATTCTAGCCTCTGATTGAGTCCTTTTTTCTAAGTCATAGCCATTAGAATAATAAATCATTACGTTAGCTTCTGTAAGTGTAATTCCATATCCACCAGTTTGGGGTGTGCCTACTAAGAATCTAATTTCAGAACTAGGGTCTTGTATTTTTTTAATGGCTTCAGCCCTATCAGCAGTAGACGTGTCTCCATAATAAGTCATCACGGAACCCGGATATTTTTTTTCTACAGCTTTAACTATAGCATCTATGTCATGTCTCCAATGGGCCCAGATAATAGCTTTACCCTCTACTTCTTCTAAGATGTCTAATAGAGTAGTAATTCTTTCATTCTTTATAAATTGAATAGTGCCATCATCAGCTTTAAAGTGACCGCAAGTAATTTGTTGCATTCTCATTAACTGCACTAAGGCGGTCGAGGTAGTCATTAGTTTACCATCCATTTGAGCCAAAGCCACATTTTTCATTTGATTGTATATTTTTTGTTGCTCTGGACTTAATTGAATAATTCTTTTTTGATGAGTGTACGGTGGTAAATCTAAACAATCTTCTTTTAAAACTCTATCAGAAAAATTAGATATTATTTCAGACAACTCATCTAAATTTTTATAACCTACAGGAACTTTTGCGCTGTGAGAACCAAAGTTCATAGTTTTTAAAATAGCGTATCTAGTTCTAAAAGTGTAAAAAGACTCATGGCCCAATAAAGTGGGACTTAAAAATTCACATTGTTTATATAAATCTAACGGTGATTTAGTAACAGGAGAACCTGTAAGTATTCTTCTGTATCTAGCAAACTCACCTAAAGAACAAATATGTTTAGATCTTTTTGCATCAGGATTTTTAATAGTGGTTGACTCATCGACAGCCATTAAAGTTCTATGACAACGTAAAAATTTAGCTGCAAATTCCACGCCTTTACTTGTGCTAAAAGCATCTACGTTCATTATAATAATATGTAAATCTTCACCAGGTTCAAATAAAGAATCTAATTTTAGTTGCTGTGATTTAGTAATATTAGCTTGCCACAACACCATTTTTTTTTCAATATGATCTACCATGTGCACAGGTATTTCAGAGTCGTACCAGTTTTTATAAACACCTTTAGGTGCAATTAAAAGTAGTCCATTTATTTTTCCCTTGTCATACAACATAGACACATTGTCTATTAACACTTTAGATTTACCAGTACCCATTTCCATAAAGTATGCAAAGTTTTCTTTATTCCATGACTTTTCTAAAGCAGTCATTTGATGCTTATACGGCTGTGTTTTAAATTTATAATTCATAGTAATTCTTCTTTCTATTGACACGCATACCAAAAGATATATAACTAGTCAATAGGAAAGTTATGAACACAGTTTATGTTATTCAAGAATTGCCAGGAACTAAGATAGGAACGCCTAAATTTAACATAATGGGCGCTCAAAAGTTTGGCACAATAAAGACTTTATTACCAGAACACTCACAAATTATATTGTCTCCAGGGCCTTTAATTTTTAAATTAAGAAAACTGTTAGATAAATATACCTCCGACGATTATTTACTACTTACAGGTGATCCTGCAATCATAGGCGTAGCTTGTTCAATTGTGGCAGATAAAACCGGGGGAAAATTTAATTTACTAAAATGGGATAGACAAGAAAAAACTTATTATCCCATAGAAATAAATTTATATGAACAAGGAAAGATTGAAGAATAAACTTGACATAGGATATTATGATAATATATTAACACCACTAACCACGAAAGGAAAAAAGACATGAGTATAAACTTAGAAGAAGACAAAGTTGATTCGTTAAAAAATACGAATGACTTTAAACAATTATCGGAACAGGTTGTTAAGTTAAGAACCTTAGAAGATAAATATGCAGCTAAAGAAGAAGAGCTAAAAAAAATAAAAAAAGATATGGACGTTTTGTCTGGGGAGGTTATACCTACCATGATGACAGAAATGAATGTAGCAAAATTTAGTTTAGAGGATGGGGCTGGCGTAGAAGTCAAACCCGTCTATGGTGCTTCAATTCCTAAAGCAAAGGAAGAGGAAGCATTTAACTGGCTTCGTAAAAACGGCCTAGGTGATCTTATTAAAAATATGGTCACTGTTTCCTTTGGTCGTAACGAGGACAACAAGGCAGCAGATTTTGCTGTCCTTGCGCAAGGTCAAGGATATCAACCTTCCCAGAAGTTAAAGGTTGAGCCTATGACTCTTAAAGCATTGGTCCGTGAGCGTCTTGAATCTGGGAAAGAGATGCCTACGGATCTATTTAACGTGTTCGCAGGAAGCCGAACCAAAATAACGAGGAAATAGAAAAATGAACAAAGAACCGACAACAAAGAAGAACGGTGCACTGTCAACAAACGTTGTGTTTGAGGCAGATGCAAACGTTCAAACTGGAACAGTAACCCAAGATGATCTTGCGTTACCGTTTCTTAAAATACTTGGACAGTTATCTCCAGAAGTAAATAAGAGAGACGGCAAGTATGTAGAGGGAGCAGAGCCTGGAATGATATACAATTCAGTAACAGGCGAACTCTTTAGTGGTGAGAATGGAGTCCAAGTGATTCCATGTTACTACAAACTCGAATACGTCGAGTGGAAAGACAGAGGGAAAGATGGATCTGGTGCTCCGGTAAATATCTATCCTTCGTCTAGTGACATCATGACTAAGACAACTAGAGGTGGGGACTTCAAAGATAGATTACCTAATGGTAATTATATTGAGAAGACTGCACAACACTTTGTGTTAGTTAATAGTAGCTCACCATCAACCGCATTAATTGCTATGAAATCTACTCAATTAAAAATTAGTAGAAAATGGAATAGCATGATGCAAAGTATAAAGATGCAAGGTAAGAACGGTTTATTTACACCCGCATCTTTTAGCCATCTTTATCAACTAAAAACTGTGCAACAGTCTAACGACAAAGGCACATGGTTTGGTTGGGAAGTGAGCAAAGTAGGTCCAATCGAAGACGCTGCATTATATCAGACTGCTAGAACTTTTGCTGAGAGTATCTCCAAAGGAGATGTTCAAGTAAAACATGGCGAGGATGATGCTGCAAAAGCGACGGACGCTCACTACTAAAATTCCTTAAAGGAATTGTTGCAACCGGGGTGGTTAGGCGAGAGTTGAGCCACCCCTTATTAAAAAGATGGAAAATAAATTTATAGAAATATTTACAGGTCTAAAGAGAGACTACGGCTATGCAGATATAAATTCTGCATTTAAAGATCCAGCCACTGGTAAACTTAAATTAAAATATGGATGGGCAGCCAAACCTTTATCAGAGTCTGATTACTTAGATCATTTGTCAGGAAAAAAATCTATTGGAATTCAACCTTGTAACGATGAAGGTCTTGCTAAGTTTGGAGCAATAGATATTGATTCAGAGGAGTATGATAATTTTGATCTTAGAAAATATTTAGAAATTATAGATAAAAAAAATATTCCAGTGGTCCCCGTTAAATCAAAAAGTGGCGGACTTCACATTTACGTATTTTTTAAGGAGCCAGTCAAAGCAAGTTTTGTAAGAAATTTTTTAGACAAATTGTTATTTACATTTGATTTAAAAGCATCCACAGAAATATTTCCAAAACAAACACAACTTGGTGTAGGCTCAGATCAAAAACCGATTAATGGTAATTTTATTAATTTACCTTATTACAATCGTAATGAAAGAGTAGGTGTTAATTTAGATGGAACGGAGTTTACTTTTGAGCAATTTATAAAAGTCGTCGAGGCTAACACAAAAACTAAAGAAGATCTAGAGGAATTTGCAAATGAATTAATAAGACTTGAACTTACAGGTGGTGCAGATGAATTTATAGATGGTCCAGTGTGTTTACAAAGATTATCTAAATCTAAATTAGATGATTACAGAGATAGATTTATTTATAACTACATGGTGTTTGCTAAGAAAAAATACCCGGATAACTGGGAAGAAAAACTTTTAGAAGGCGCTAGAAATTATATTGTTTATGATAACATCTGGGGAGATGAAAAAGTAAAACAAAAAATTAAAGCTTATAAAAAAGATACGGCTGGCCATACTTGTTCAGAGGAACCTATTAATAGTATGTGTGTTAAATCAGAGTGTTTAAAACGAAAATTTGGAGTAGCTTCTGATAAGGTAAAAAAATTTCCAACACTATCAGCACTTATAAAAATAGATTATTCTCCAGACCCAGAATTTAGATTTACAGTTCATTACAACGATAAAATTGAAGGTGAAACTACACAACAAATAATTGCAAGAGATATAAATTACATCATGGACCAAGAAAAACTTAGACGTTTAATTGGAGCACATACACCTATCCCACCACCACGAATCAAAGGTGATGATATGCAAGGTATACTAGACAACTTATGGCAAGGAATGAAAACAGAAAAAGCTCCACCGGGCACTTCACCAAAAGAAGTATTGCATAAGCATTTAGAAGATTACATTCATGGTGTTCCAGCAGTAAGTGATGCTGCATTTAGAAGTGGAAGTACGTTAATAGACACTGACGGCTATGCATATTTTGTATTCGATCCTTTTTATAATTTTTTAAAAAATAAAGAATGGAAAGCTAAGATAGATAGAACAGGACAAATGTTAATGGATTTTTTTGATGCTGAACTTAGACACCCTAAAAGATATCCTAAAAAAGCCTCAGAAAAAAAATCCAATAACCCTGTAAGATGTATAAAAATATCTATGTCTTATTTTAACAAAGAAGAAAATGAAATAGAGATCTTACCAATGAAGAGTAAAAAAGAAATTCTTTAATGACAAAGGTTACAAAGATATATGGCCCTCCAGGGACAGGAAAAACTGAAAAATTAATTAGAAGAGCTATGGCCTACATAAGAGTAGGCACCCCAGTTAATAAAATAGGTTACTTTGCTTTTACGCGTAAGGCTGCAAATGAGGCAAGAGATAGAATGCTTAAAAAAAATCCTCAGTATAAGAAAAAACAACTTAGGTATTTTCAAACATTACACTCTTTAGCTTTTCATAGTTTAGGTTTAAAAGAAGAAAATGTTATGCAGGACTATCATTACAATGATCTTGGGAAAGAGCTCAGTATAAGAGTCAACGCTAAAAAAGATGCAGACGCTTCGCCTTACTTAACTTGTGATAACGAATACTTTCAAATTATTTTAAAAGCAAAAGAAAAAGATATCCCTGTGTGGGATGAATATTGCACAGGTGAACACTCTACAGATGTAGAACCCGATTTACTAAAACACATTGAAGCAAATTATAATAAGTACAAACATCCTGATATAAATAATTTAGTGGACTTCACTGATATGATTCATGATATTGTAAATAATCCTGAAAAAATTCCTGAGTTTGATGTTGTCTTTATTGATGAAGCTCAAGATTTGTCACCCATACAATGGAAACTTTATGACATATTAAAATCTAAATCAAAAAATATTTATCTAGCAGGAGATGATGACCAAGCTATTTACGGTTGGGCAGGTGCAGACGTGGATAGATTTATACAAGAGCCAGCCAAAGAAAAAGTATTATCTAAATCTAGAAGGATTCCAAAAGCAGTTCAAGATATTTCAGAAATTATTACAGCACGAATCGAAGGACTTAGAGCAACAAAAAATTATTTACCTAGAGCTGAAGAAGGATTATGTAGTAAAATCAATAGTTTAGAGAACATTGATTTGTATCAAAATAAATGGTTAATTTTAACAAGAACGATATCTAGATCAAAAGAAATATGTAATTTATTAAAAGTAAAAGGTTTATATTTTGAAAACAAACATCAAAAAAGTTACAACACCAAACTTTATAAAGCAATAATCAATCACACCAAATGGTTAAATGGAGAAAAAATAGCCGACACAGAATTAGAAGACATCAAAGAATATATGGGAAACCGCGAACTTAAAAAAGATTTAAAATGGTTTGAATGTTTTGACAATGCATTATCAGAGGATAAAATTTATATAAGATTACTATTATCCTATAGAGAAAAATTAAGTGAAGAAGCACGAATCAAAGTTTCAACTATCCATGCTGCAAAAGGTGGTGAATGTGAAAATGTAATTTTAGTATTGGACAATGCTAAAAAAATAAGAGAGGCTACCACTAAAAGCATAATAAAGCGTGACGAAGAGCATAGAGTATGGTATGTAGGCTGTACTAGAGCAAAAAGAAATTTATATTTAATGAGAGCAAAAATAGAACGAAAGGGTTATCAATTATGACACATAAAGATATTTTTGAAGAGGCATTTCCTCAGTTTACTCAGGTCGGTGGGAATCACTACACAAAATTTAAAATTCAACCATATGAATTTATTTCAAAAAATAATCTCTCATTCTTTCAAGGCAACGTTGTGAAATATGTTTGTCGTTACCAACGTAAGGGAGGAGCGGAAGATCTTAAAAAAATCGTACACTATTGTCAATTAGAGATGTTAAAAATGAAAGATGCAAAAAAATAATATTTTAATTTTGCACGCAGAATGGTTGAAAGAAAATGTATCACAAAAAGCAGCTCAAGAATGTTTACAACAAGCCGAAGATGATAAGCGTTCAGAAAAATCTTACAAATTAAAAAAGGATCGACATGAAGATACCACTATTCGAAGCACAGACAGAATGGAATGAACCAGAAGAATATCCAGATCTACGAAAGTATGATGAGATTGCAATTGACTTGGAGACAAGAGATCCTGATTTAAAATCAAAAGGATCAGGATCCGTAATTCGCAACGGTGAGGTCGTAGGTATTGCTGTTGCCGTGCCAGGGAGAAAGTTTTATTTTCCAATTGCTCATGGAGCCGGACCAAACATGGATAAGAAAAAAACCTTAGAGTGGTTTAAAGATATCTTACTTTCCGATGCTATAAAAATATTTCATAACGCAATGTATGATGTGTGTTGGATTAGATCTATGGGTTTAAAAATCAATGGACAGATAGTTGACACAATGATTGCAGCGTCTTTGATTGATGAAAACAGATATAGGTTTGATTTAAATAGTTTATCTTGGGATTATTTAGGGCATGGTAAAAATGAAAGTGCTCTTAATGAAGAAGCAAAGTCTCGAGGTTTAGATCCAAAAGCAGATATGTGGCAACTACCTGCAATGTATGTTGGATCTTATGCAGAGAAAGATGCTGAACTTACTTTAGAACTTTGGCAGATATTTAAAAAAGAATTAATACATCAAGACATCGAATCTATTTTTCAATTAGAGACCGATTTATTTCCTTGTCTTGTTGATATGAAATTTTTAGGTGTGAGAGTAGACGTTGAAAGAGCTCATAAATTGAAGCAACAATTAACATTACAAGAAAAAGAACTCCTGCACCAAATAAAAAAAGAAACAGGAGTAGAGGTTCAATTAATGGCTGCAAGAAGTGTTGCCAAAGTTTTTGATAAACTTGGTTTAACTTATGAAAGAACTGCAAAATCACAAGCACCTTCTTTTACTAAAAATTTTATTTCGAATCACGAGCATCCTGTTGTTAGAATGATAGCCAAAGCTAGAGAAGTTAACAAAGCACATACCACATTTATAGATACCATAGTTAAGCACGAGCATAAAGGTAGGATTCACGCTGACATAAATCAAATAAGGTCAGATCAAGGCGGAACTGTGACTGGTAGGTTTAGTTATTCTAACCCCAATTTACAGCAACTTCCTGCCAGAAATAAGGATCTTGGACCTATGATTAGGTCTATATTTATACCCGAGAAGGGCCATACATGGGGTTGTTTTGACTATTCTCAGCAAGAGCCTAGGTTGGTAGTGCATTATGCTGCTTTACACAAATTTCCCTCTGTAAATGACGTAATTGATAATTATGAAAATGACATCTCAACTGACTTTCACCAGGTAGTAGCAGACATGGCCAAGATACCTAGATCACAAGCCAAGGTTATAAATCTAGGATTATTTTATGGTATGGGTAAAGCTAAACTACAAGCGGAGTTAGGTGTATCAAAAGATAAAGCTGTAGAATTGTTCGACCAATACCACGCTAAAGTTCCCTTTGTTAAGCAACTTATGAACAGTGCTTCCAATCGTGCCCAGGAGCGTGGACAAATTCGAACTCTACTGGGACGATTGTGTAGGTTTCATTTATGGGAACCAAATCAATTTGGTATGCATAAAGCATTGCCTCATGAAGAAGCATTACAGGAACACGGACCAGGGATTAGAAGAGCATACACATACAAATCTTTAAATAAATTAATACAAGGATCCGCTGCAGATATGACAAAAAAAGCAATGTTAGATTTATATAAGGAAGGTATAGTAGCCCATATACAAATCCATGACGAACTTTGTGTAAGTGTTAAAGATGAAACTCACGCAAAAAAAATAGTTGATGTTATGGAAAACGCGGTTACTTTAGAAGTCCCCAATAAAGTTGACTACGAAAAAGGTAAAACCTGGGGAGATATTAATGGATAACTATGGCTTATTTAAATGCAAACATCCCCGTCATAGAGTGTTATGTCAGAGGTAACTATCTAAGAGATCAAAAAGATTCACACGATAAATATTTTGAAGTAGGAGTATTTGGTTTTAGTTCTATACCAAATAGAGTGCCTCTGTTTCATTTCTTAATGGAAGATGGTGGCCTATGGTGGAGAGCTCCTATCACTGCGTTCTGCACTAAACCAGGAGTAAAAGAGCTGCCTCTTGATGAAGTGGTAATGTGGGACAGCTTTAGTTACAATGTAAGTGTTACAACTTTCTATGAATTAGCTGGTGCCACTATGCAATACACTTCAAGACGTAAAGTAAAACGTAAAGGCAAATATTTATTTACTATTGATTGGTGTGCAGGTGATTTTAATGAGTTAAATTTTGGCTATGCCGAAAAACCAGACCAACATAAATGTGGTCATGTGTTAGAATTAGAGGATGGAAACTTTGCAATACAGCCCAATAATAGGCTTAAAATGTTTGATGCATCTATGGGAGTCGACCCAAACAAAAACTTGATTAACAGACTTGTAACAAGTAAGATATACTCCGTAGAAAATTCAGCAAAGTGGATTACCGACGAGCATGAAGAAGGTAGCTACGATTACAAGCTGAAAAATTTAGACGAAGATAAGGATTAAGGAGGAGTTATGGATCAATTAAAAAATATTATAGCGATAATATGGTCTTTCATTAATGATCAATTACGTCTGTTATATAACGTGGTAATGAACCCGAGTTTATTTCATCCAAGAGACCTATTAAACTGGCAGTTTGGAATTTTTACACTCGTCATTATATTAATAATTATAGGATTATTTTAAAATGAAAAAAATGTTAAAAGATATTTGGCACCACATGTGTTGGCCATTTAGAAAAATTAAAAATTTATACACAGCTAAGAAACAATAAAAGTGTTAAACAATGAACTTAGTAGATCTGTTAAAGAAAAATATAGTAATGGTGCCTATCGTGGCCTCAGTTTTAGTGGGGACATTTACAGGTGTCCGTTATGTTGTTAATCTTACAGATACTATTAATGCTTCAGAACAAAACATTATAAATCTAGAACGAGATTT
>CENV01045493.1_pt1 | contig 21620 bp, 21 predicted proteins | sample 530231 | NCBI WGS metagenome assembly CENV01 (sample SAMEA2619815, study PRJEB7988) | marine metagenome | biome: marine biome (ENVO:00000447); feature: surface water layer (ENVO:00002042); material: "saline water (ENVO:00002010), including plankton (ENVO:xxxxxxxx)" | depth 5 m | reverse complement strand
CACCCTCACCGCCACGCCGATTCCGCGCACCCTGGCGATGAGCGTCTACGGCGACCTGGACACTTCGGTGATCGACGAAATGCCGCCCGGGCGCAAACCGATCCAGACCCTGGCGCTGCCCACCTCCCGCCGCGATGACGTGGTGGCGCGCATCCGCGCCGCCTGCCTGGACGGCACCCAGGCCTACTGGGTGTGCACCCTGATCGAGGAATCCGACGAACTGCAGGCCCAGGCCGCCGAGGCCACCTTCGAGACCCTGCGCGAAGCCCTGCCGGAACTGACCGTGGAGATGGTCCACGGCCGCATGAAGGCCAAGGAAAAGCAGGAACGGATGGCGCGCTTCTCAAGGGGCGAGGCCCAGCTGCTGGTGGCCACCACAGTGATCGAAGTGGGCGTGGACGTGCCCAATGCCACCCTGATGGTGATGGAGAACGCGGAACGGCTGGGGCTGGCCCAGCTTCACCAGCTGCGCGGGCGGGTCGGGCGCGGCGGTGACCAGAGCTATTGTCTGCTGCTGTACCAGACGCCCCTGTCGCACACCGCCAAACGGCGGCTCACGGTGATGCGCGAAACCAGCGACGGTTTCGTCATCGCCGAAGAGGATCTCAAGCTGCGCGGCCCCGGCGAATGGCTGGGTACGCGGCAAACCGGGGATCTGGCGTTCCGCATCGCCGATCTGGTCCGTGACGAGGCACTGATGGCCCCCGCCCGCCGGGTGGCCGCCGAACTGCTGGCGAACCATCCCCATCAGGTGGACCGGTTACTGCGGCGCTGGCTGAGAGGCGGCGAGGATTTCGCCGACGTGTAACGCCCGCGCCAAACACGGCACCCCGGGGCGCGAGCCCAGGCGGGTACCGAAAGGGGGGCTTAATCGGTGTGGCGGGGCTTAATTGGCTGCCGGGCTATCGGCGGCGGGGCTCGGCGCGGTCAGTTCCGTCCAGGCGTCCTTGGTGTGTTCCCAGGCATTGCCGAAACGGACCTTGGCGGCGTCCCAGTTGTCGGCGGACGCGGCTTTCAATTCCTGATATTTGCGACCCAGATCTTCACGCTGATCCTTCATCTCGCTGAGCGCTTCCTGCTTCTCCAGGCGCGCGTCCTGGGACATGTCCTGCCAGTTGGCGTCGATATTGGCACGGGCATTGTCGATGTCTTCGTCCAGGGCGGTCATGGCCTGGCTCAACGCGGTCAACGCCTGATCCTTCTGCTCCACGGAAAAGCGTTTGATCGCTTCCCAGGTGTCGTGCATCTGGACCTGAACGTTTTGCTGCTCGGGTTGCTTCACGTTGGGAACGCCTTCGGTGGCGTCCTGTGCCCAGCTGCTGGCGGTGGTGGCCGTCATCAAGGCGGCGGCAAGAAGAAGGGAAGGTCGTCGCATGGGGTCTCTCCGGGAATTCGGCACTGATACTCCTCTATTATCGTCTTCCCTATTACACATGGGTGCAAAACACTGAAAAACAAGGGGGGTCTCAGGACTCCTGCCGGAAGCGGTCGGGACTGACGCCGTACCAGCGTTTGAAGGCCTTGCCGAAGTTGCTGGCGTCGGAGAAGCCCAGGCGCCGGGCCACTTCCCCCACCGCCAGCCCGTCGCGGCGCAACCAGTCGGCGGCCTGCTCGGCCCGCTGCTCCTCGATCAGCTTGCGATAACCGCTGCCGGCCTCCGCCAGGTGCCGGCGCAGTGAGCGCTCACTAAGATTCACCGACCCGGCCAGTTCCGCCAGCGACGGCGGGTTGTCCGGGCGCAGCCGCAACAGCCCGCGCAGGGTGCGGATCAGCGGTGGTGACCGGTCCAGCTCCGCCAGCGCCTGCTCCGCCAGCTGTTCGTGCTGCCGGCACAGGGCCGCGTCGCCCAACGGCAGGGGATCGCGCAGGCCGCCGGCCTGGTGCCAGACCACATTGCGTTCACAGCCAAAGCGCACCTCCACGCCCAGCCGCTCCCGCCACAGCTCCGCCGCCGCCGGCCGGGGGCGGCTCAGTTCGATATCGCGGACCACGCCGGCCGGCGCCACCCGCTGCAGATGTTTCACATGCACCGCCACGAAAGCGTCCAGGGCGCAGGCGTGCACCGGCTCGTTGGGCAGCGCCTGGATCGCCAGGCCCTCGGCGCCGGGCCGGTGCAGGCGCGACACCGTAACGCTGGTGGAAATCAGCGCCTGGAAACGCACCACCAGATCCAGTACCCGATCCAGGGTCGGCGCGGTCTGCACCAGCAGACCCAGCAACCGCAGGTGCATGGGCTGCGCCACCTGGCCCACGCGCAGGCCGATGGCCGGGTCACCGCTGAGCTGTTCCGCCGCCGCCCACAGCCGGCTCATCATCGCCACCGGCACGCGTCCGCCGGGCTCGGTGCCCAGCAGGGCCGGCTCCAGCCCGGCCGCTTCCAGCAACGCCGACGGCGACACACCGGCGCGCTCCAGGGTGCCGACCAGCGCCAGCGGCCAGGCGGCCACGGTGGTGGCGGCGGTCACCGGGCACCATCCGCTGGCCGTTTGCCACCTTGGTGTGGACGGAGCGCGAGGCCAGACTGCTGCCAGGCATTCCAATAAGGACAAGATCCCATGCGATACCTTTTTATTTTGTTAACGTTGGCGCTGGCCGCCTGCGGGGACAACACCACGGTAACGGAAACCCGACCGCCGGCGCCGGACGCCCTGACGGCACACTCCCAGGTGTTTAAACAAGGGGTTGAGAAAGTCACCGACGGCGTCTATGTGGCGATCGGCTACGGGCTGGCCAATTCCATTATGCTGGAAGGGGACGATGGCATCATCATCGTCGATACCATGGAAACCGTGGAGGAAGGGCACCGGGTGCTGGCGGCATTCCGCGAAATCACCGACAAGCCGATCAAGGCCCTGATCTACACCCACAACCACGCCGACCATGTGTTCGGCGCCCGTGCGTTCGCCGCGCCCGGGGAGGTGCCGGTGTACGCCCACGAAAGCACCGGCTACTACATCAACCGGGTGGTCAACCAGATCCGCCCGATCATCACCGCCCGCTCCATGCGCATGTTCGGGCACCATCTGCCGGACGGCGAGCGGATCAACGACGGCATCGGCCCGTTCCTGGGGGTGGCCGAGGACAGCGAACTGTTCGCCCTGCCGCCGGACCACACCGTGGACGAGGAACTGGAAGTGACCATCGCCGGCCTGCGCCTGCAACTGGTGCACGCGCCGGGGGAAACCAACGACCAGTTGTTCGTGTGGCTGCCGGACAAGAAGGTGGTGCTCTCCGGCGACAACATCTATCAAGCGTTCCCGAACCTGTACACCATTCGCGGCACCCCCTACCGGGACACCCAACAATGGGTGGCCAGCCTGGACAAGATCCGCGCCCTGGGCGCCGACTATCTGGTGCCCAGCCACACCCGGCCGCTGAAAGGCGCCGACACCATCGAAGAAACGCTGACCGCCTACCGGGACGCGATCCAATACGTGCACGACCAGACCCTGCGTTATATGAACAAGGGCTACACGCCGGACCAGATCGTCGAGCGGGTGCATCTGCCGCCGCATCTGGCCGAAAACCCCTGGCTGCAGCCGTTCTACGGCAAGGTCAGTTGGTCGATCCGATCGGTGTTCGACGGCTATCTGGGCTGGTTCGACGGCAACCCGAGCACCCTGCAGCCGTTGCCGGAGGGTGAGCGAGCCCGTCATATGGCGGACCTGGCCGGCGGCGAGAGCGCCCTGCTGGACAAGGCCCGCGAGGCGCTGGTCCAGGGTGACGCCCAATGGGCGCTGAGCCTGACTGACGATCTGGCGGTGCTGCGCCCGGACGACGACCAGGTGGCCGATCTGCGCGCCGCCGCCCTGCGCCGGCTGGCCGAGGGCGAAGCCAACCCCAATGCCCGCAATTATTATTACACCTCTGCCCGGGAAGCCGCCGACGGGCTCAAGCCGGGCTTCCGGACGCTGCCGCCGGACGGCTTCCTGGCCACCCTGCCCATCGACAACTTCCTGAACGCCATGCCGGCGTTCCTGAAGGCCGAGGACACCCTGGACGCGGAAGAAAAGCTGGGCTTCGAGTTCACCGATTCCGGCCGTGCCTTTACCCTGGTGATCCGCCACGGGGTGGCCGTGGTGCACGAGGGCCTGGACGATGACACCGCCGCCGTGCTGGTCACCCGCGAGCCGGTCTGGAAGCAGATCGCCGCCGGCCAACGCAATCCGGCCATGGCCCTGGCCGGGGACGACCTGGACATTCGCGGCGGCAAGATCGCGGCGCTGCGCATTCTCGGCTACTTCGAAAAAATGGACTGAAGGCCGGCCTGCAACGGCGCCGCGAACTTGCCCGATGGCCGGCAATCAAGGCATGCTCCCGAACCATGGTGCGGCGTCAGCCGCACCTTTTTTAATGGAACCAACGGGAATTCGCCATGATGCGCCGCTCCGGGCAACCGCCCCTATTGATCGCCTCCGCCCTGGCCCTGGCCTTGTCGCTGGCCGCCTGCGACAACAGCAACCAGGCACCGCCCAAGCAGGACGCCGGCACCGACAGCGGCACTGAACAACCGGCGGCACCGGACAGCGGCACCCCGGCGGAGAGCAGCCGCCCGGTGCCCGCCAAGCTGGACCACCAGATGGAAACCCTGGAGCGGCGCCCGGAGGGTTGCGACGGCGACGACTGCCCCAAGTTCGAGGTACGCCTGCAGGTCTATGAGGGGCAACCGGAGCTGAACGCGGCGGTGCGCCGCCAGCTCGCCTCTCAGCTGGTGGTCAGCGGCGAAAACCCGGACAGCCCGGACAGTCTGGAAGCCGCCGCCGGGCAGTTTCTCGACACCGCCGCCGGCCTCTCCGGCGAGGACAGCCATGGCTGGGAGCTGTCCGGCGACACCAAGCAGCTGGGTCGCTGGAAGGACCTGGTCACCATCGCCATCAACACCTATGAATTCACCGGCGGCGCCCACGGCCTGCCGGTCACCCGCTGGCTGAACTGGGATCTGGGCGAGAACCACGCGGTACCCCTGGGCCGGCTGATCGAGCCCGGCCAGGAGCAGGCGTTCTGGGACGCCGCCGAGCGGGCCCATGGCCGCTGGGTGGAGAAGGAAGCGCCCTCGGACAGCGGCTTCCGCGATGACTGGCCGTTCCAGCAGACCGATTCCTACCGGCTCACCCGCAACGGTGTGCTGCTGCACTACAACGTGTACAGCATCGCCCCCTATGCCATGGGCCAGCCCCAACTGACCGTGCCCTGGAAGGACCTGGAAGGCGTGGTGCGGCCGCGTTACCGGCCACATTGAAACCCGGGCTCAGCCCGGAGCGCTGGAGCCCAGGCACAACTGCAGCCAGCGCTCCACCCCGGGGCTGCGGTATTTTTCCCGGTGCAGTACAAAGTAGAAGGCGCGGCTGAAATCCCGGTGCGGCACCGCCAGCGGCACCAGGGAGCCGCGCCGGAACGCCTCGCGCAGGGACACCCGCGACAGGCAGCTGATGCCCAGGCCGGTTTCCACCGCCCGTTTGATCGCCTCGGTGTGCTCCAGCTCCAGCAACAGGTGCAGATCCGACAGGATGCCATGCATGCCGCGCTCGAAGGTCTGACGGGTGCCGGAGCCGGGCTCGCGGACGATCCAGGTGGCGGCCTTCAGGTCCTCGTCGTCGAGCCGTTCGCGGCCGGCCAGGGGGTGGTCCGGCGCGCAGAACACCACCAGCTCGTCGTCCCGCCAGGGCAGCAGGTCCAGATCACGGTGATTGATTTCGCCCTCGATCAGACCCAGATCAAGGTCGAAGCCCAATACCCGATCAACAATATTGCGAGTGTTGGCCACTTCCAGTTGCACCCGGGCGCCGGGCTGCTCGGCCATGTAGCGGGCCATGATGCTGACCGCCAGATAGTTGCCGATGGTGAGGGTCGCCCCCACCTTGAGCTGCCCCAGGGCCTGGTGGGCCAGCAGGCCGGCTTCCAGATCCCGGGCCTGGGCCAGCAACGCCTCCGCCCGGGGCCAGAGCTGGCGGCCCAGTTCGTTGAGGCGCAGCCGCTTGCCGGCGCGCTCGAACAGCTTCACCTCGAACTGGGATTCCAGTTCCTTGAGCGCCCCGGAGGCGGCGGATTGGGACATGCTGAGATGGGCGGCGGCGCGGCTGACGTTCTCGAAATGGGCGGTGGCGAGGAAGACTTCCAGCTGCCGGAGGGTATAGCGCATGGCGGTAATCCAGTGTATATATGCGCCCGCGGCGCACAAATGGGAACTATTAGCGTTTAATTATCGGCGGAGTCGATATCAAATATCGGAATTACCCATTTTACCGATATCAGCAAAATGGTTACATTCTCACCAACTGAAGATTTCGGAATAAAAGCGCATTAGCTTATGTCAAATTTGAATACTGAAACCGTCACCAGCGTGCACCATTGGAACGACACGCTGTTCAGCTTCACCACAAGCCGGGACCCGGGTTTCCGCTTCAAGAACGGTCATTTCACCATGATCGGCCTGGAGCAAGAGGGTGGCCGGCCGCTGCTGCGCGCCTATTCCATCGCCAGCGCCAACTACGAGGAAGAGTTGGAGTTCTTCAGCATCAAGGTGCCGGACGGCCCGCTCACCTCGCAGCTGCAGAAAATCCAGCCCGGCGACAAGATCTACGTGAGCCGCAAGCCCACCGGCACCCTGGTGGCGGACCACCTGCTGCCGGGCAAACGCCTGTGGCTGCTGTCCACCGGCACCGGCCTGGCGCCGTTCATGAGCATCATCAAGGACCCGGAGATCTACGATCAGTTCGACCAGGTGATCCTGACCCACGGGGTGCGTTACACCTCCGAGCTGGCTTACAAGGACATCATCGAGAACGAACTGCCGAACAACGAATTCTTCGGTGAGTACGTGCGCGACCAGTTGCTGTACTACCCCACCGTGACCCGGGAGCCGTACCGCAACAAGGGCCGGCTCACCGACCTGATGACCTCCGGCAAGATCTTCGAGGATCTCAACCTGCCGAAGCCGAATCTGGAAGAAGACCGCTTCATGCTGTGTGGCAGCCCGGCCATGCTCAAGGACCTGACCGATATTCTCGACGGCTGGGGCTTCCGCGAGTCCCGGGGCGGCAACGCCCACGAGTACGTGATCGAACGGGCCTTCGTCGAGAAATAATCGCGCTGAATCTTCAGTATTCCGCCCCGCCGCCCGGCGGGGTTTTTTGTTTATCGCGGCTTTAGCCGCGATGGATTTTTTATTCGTTATTGATGGATTCCGTGGCCGCTTTCCATGACAACCGCCATGCGGACCGGTATGTTTCCGCGATTCAGCCGCCAAGGAGATTCACGCCATGTCCTCCCTGATTTCCAGCCTAACGGCCATTCTGCCCCTGGTGATCCCCGCGCTGGTAGGCATTGTGCTGGGCATCGTCTTCCACAAACGGTCGCCCAAGGCCGCGACCATGGTGATCATCGCCTGCATTCTGCTGCTGCTTCAGTCCGTGTTCACCGTCTTCACCATGACCGTTCTGATCGACCTGGCCGGCAGCGGCTCCCTCAGCTGGGACATGTACGGCATTCTGGTGTCCTCGGTACACTTCGTGTTTGGCGTCTCGGTGACCGGCCTGTTGCTGGCGGCGGCGTTCGTGGAGCGTCCGGCGGCGCCGGTGCCGGCCAGCACGGCGCACGCCGTCGCCAACACCGCCCTGCGCCCGCACCGGGGCACCGCCATGCTGGTCATGGGGCTGCTGGGGATGCTGGTGTTCGCGCCAATCGGCACCGTGGCCTGGATTCTGGCGGCCCGGGACCTGGGCGCCATGAACCGGGGCGAGATGGACCCCGAGGGCCGTGACCAGACCACCGCCGGGCTGGTGCTGGGCATCATCGCCACGGTGCTGATGGTGCTGGCGCTGATCGGCGCCGGGTTCTTCCTGTATTCGCTGAGCCAGATGAACTGGTCCCCGCTCTGACGCCATGAAGCCGCAAGCCATCGCCGTGGTCGGCGCTGGCACCGCCGGCCTGGCCAGTGCCTGCCTGCTGGCCCGGCAAGGCCACCGCGTCACCCTGATCGAGCAGGCCCCGGCGCCCGCGCCGGTGGGCGCCGGCCTGCTGCTGCAGCCGTCGGGGCTGACGGTACTCACCGAGATGGGCCTGGCCGGCCCGATCCGCGAACGCGGCGCGCCGATTCACAGCCTGTTCGGCGACACCCCGGAAGGCCGCACCGTGATGCAGGTGCGCTACGCCAGCCTGGAACCGGGCCTGGAAGGTCTGGGCGTGCACCGGGCCAGCCTCTGCCAGACCCTGGACGAAGCCCTCCAGGCCCTGCCCCATGAACGACTCACCGGCACCCGGGTGCGCGCCCTGGCACACGGCGACGACCGGGTGTGGCTGGATCTGGATCAGGACGGCCACCACCGGCGCCGCCGCTTCGACGCGGTACTGGTGGCCAACGGCAGCCACAGCCGACTGCGCCCGCCGGCCTGGGTGCGCTATGACCGCCGCTACCCCTGGGGGGCGATCTGGGCGATGCGTCCCATGCCCACGGACCTGGACCCGAATTGCCTGCGGCAACGCTACCAGGGCGCCCACACCATGGCCGGCCTGCTGCCCACCGGACGATCGCCGGCGGCGCCGGATCAGAATCTGGTGAGCTTCTTCTGGAGTCTGACGGTCACGGAACTGGACCACTGGCGAGCCGGCGAGATGGATTTCCATGCCTGGAAGGCCCGGGCCCTGGAGGCCTGGCCCCGGCTGGCACCGGTGCTGGAAGGATTAAACGCGCCCTCGGACCTGCTGGTGGCCACCTATCGGGATGTGATCATGCGGCGCTGGGGCGCCGGTCGGCTGGGCTTTCTGGGCGACGCCGCCCACGCCATGAGCCCGCAGCTTGGCCAGGGCGCCAACATGGCGCTGCTGGACGCCCGGGAAATCGCCGCGGCGGTGGCCGCCAGCGCCAACTGGCCGGCGGTCTGGGCCCGTTACCACCGGGCCCGCCGGGGCGGCATCCGCTTTTATCAGCGCATGAGCCGCTGGCTGACGCCAGCGTTCCAGTCCCACGGGCGCCTGGTGCCGGCCGCCCGCGATGCCCTGTTCCCGGCCATGGACCGGGTGCCCTGGCTGCGCCGGGAAATGGCGCGCACCACGGCGGGCCTGAAGACCGGCTTTATGCGCCAGGAACGGCCAGGCGCTCCGCTTTAGCCGCCAGGCCGCTATCGCTCCCAGCTGCTTTCCGGCATGCGCTGCAGATGAAGATGGCTGATCAGCCGCAGGGTGGGGCGGATCAGAAACTGAAAACTGCCGATGATGAACATCCAGGCGGCGGGTTGCGCCAGGCTGGGGTAGAGAAACAGAATGCTGCCCAGCAGAAACCAGATAGCGATCAGAAAATCGTTGATGATGCTCAGCGTCTCATAGCGCCGCCGGATCACCAGTTCCTCATGCCCCAGATGCAGCGTTAGCGGGTCGTCGACTCGACGGTGCGCCATGCTCTCCTCCCTTGTTGCTCCAATCAGCGTGTTTTTGGCCCTCGCAAAGCGACCGGTTGTTCATTGGCATCGACGGCGGCGGGCTGCTCGTCCAGATCGCGCACCATGCCGCAGGCCACGCACTCCATCCAGATGCGCTCGCCGTCCAGGCAGCGCTGAACACGATCCACGGCGCCGCAGGACGGGCAAGCGGCGCCAGCGATGAACTGACGTTTCATGATTTGGCTCCTTGGGGATCGCGGGGATCCGCGGGGATCGCGACTGAAGTCGCTCCTACAGGATAGGGTTGCGCGCCCATGCTTGTAGGAGCGGCTTCAGCCGCGATCCGGCTTATCCTTCAATGCCGCTGTGGCGCAGCAGGGGTTCCACGCTGGGCTCGCGGCCACGGAAGGCCACGAACAGGTCCATGGGTTCCTGGCTGCCGCCCAGGGCGAGGATTTTCTCGCGGAAGTCCCGGCCGGTGTCGGCGTTGAACGGGCCTTCTTCCTCGAACCGGGAATAGGCGTCGCAGGACAGCACCTCCGCCCATTTGTAGCTGTAATAGCCCGCCGCGTACCCGCCGGCAAAAATGTGCGAGAACCCGTTCTGGAAGCGGTTGAACGCCGGCGGCCGCACCACCGACACTTCCTCGCGCACTTCGTCGAGCACCTGCTGGATGCTCAGGCCCTCACCGTATTCCGCGTGCAGGCGCATGTCGAACAGGGAAAATTCCAGCTGCCGCATCATGCCCATGGCGCTGTGGAAATTCTTGGCCGCCAGCATCCTGTCGAGCATTTCCTTGGGCAGCGGTTCGCCGCTTTCGTAGTGGCCGGAAATCAGCGCCAGGCCTTCCTCGGTCCAGCACCAGTTCTCGAGAAACTGGCTGGGCAGCTCCACCGCGTCCCAGGCCACGCCATTGATGCCGGAAATGCCCGGCACGTCCTGCTCGGTGAGCATATGGTGCAGACCGTGGCCAAACTCGTGAAACAGGGTCACCACCTCGTCGTGGGTGAGCAGGCCGGGCTTGCCGCCGGCCGGCGGCGCGAAGTTACAGGTCAGGTAGGCCACCGGGGTTTGCAGGGAGCCGTCCGGGCGGCGCCGGCGGATGCGGGCGTCGTCCATCCAGGCGCCACCGCGTTTGCCGGTGCGCGCGTACATGTCCAGATAAAAGGCGGCGCGCACGCTGCCGTCGTCGTCCACCAGTTCGTAGAAACGCACGTCCGGGTGCCAGGTGTCCACGTCCTCGCGGGGCCGGAAGCGGATGCCGAACAGCCGGCCCACCACCTGGAACATGCCGTCGATCACGGTCTCCGCCGGGAACCAGGGCCGCAGCGCTTCCTCAGACAGGTCATAGCGCGCTTCGCGCAGCCGCTCGCTCCAGAAGCCCAGGTCCCAGGGCTGCAGATCGTCGGCGCCCTGTTCGGCGGCGAACGCCTCCAACTCGGCCAGTTCCTGCTCGGCCTGGGGTTTGGCACGCCGCGCCAGGTCACGCAGGAAAGTAGTGACCTCATCCACGTCCCGGGCCATCTTGGTGGCCAGGGATTTGTCCGCGTAATGGGCGAAGCCGAGCAGATTGGCCTGCTCGTGGCGCAGCTTGAGAATCTCGTCCATCACCGCCGCGTTGTCGTACTCACCGGCCTGGGGCCCCTGGTCGGAGGCCCGGGTGGTGAAGGCGCGGTACATTTCCTCGCGCAGGGCACGGTTGCGGGCATGGCTCATCACCGCGAAGAACACCGGCACATCCAGGGTCAGCAGCCAGCCTTCCTCCAGGCCCTCGGCGCGGGCCCGGTCGGCGGTGCCGGCCAGGGCGGTTTCCGGCAGGCCGACCAGCTCGCTCTCATCGGTGACGTGTTTTTTCCAGGCCTGGGTGGCGTCCAGCAGGTTGTTCTCGAAGCGGGTGGTCAGCTCCGACAGCCGCTTGGCGTTCTCCATGTACTGTTTTTTCTGCTCCCCGGAAAGCGCCACGCCGGACAGCCGGAAATCACGCAGGGTATTGTCGATGTCCTTGCGCTGGGCCGGGGTAAGCTGCTGGAATTCGTCGCTGTCGCGCAGTGCCTGGTAGGCGGCGAACAGCTCCTCGTTCTGGCCCACCTCGGTGCCGTATTCGCTGAGCAGCGGCAGGCAGGCGTTGTAGGCTTCACGCAGGGTCTCATTCTGGGCCACCGCATTGAGATGCCCCACCGGGCCGAATGCCTTGCCCAGCCGGTCATCTTCCTCGGCCAGGGTTTGCTCCAGAGCGCGGTAGCTGAAATCGCCCTTGGCCAGCACCTCGCGGATGCGCTCGCGGCCGGCCGCCACCAGGGCTTCCACCGCCGGCTGGACGTGCTCGGGGCGGATTTCGGAGAACGGGGGCAGATCCGGATAATCGATCAGCGGATTGTGGCTCATGGGACCTCTCGGTATAAACGGGTAAACACGATATCAGGAGCATTAAGATGGGGATTCGTCACTTCCAGAACAAGGCACCGGCACTGGGCCAGCGGGTCTACGTGGACCCGGCCGCCACCGTGATCGGTGACGTGGTGCTTGGCGACGACAGTTCCCTGTGGCCCGGGGCCGTGGTGCGCGGCGACATGCACCGTATCCGCGTGGGCGCCCGCACCAGCGTCCAGGATAACGCGGTGCTGCACATCACACACGCTTCGGAGTTCAATCCCGACGGCTTTCCCCTGGAGATCGGCGAGGATGTGACCATTGGCCACCAGGCCATGCTGCACGGCTGCACCGTGGGCGACCGGGTGATGATCGGCATGCAGACCATGATCATGGACGGCGCGGTGGTGGAAAGCGATGTGATGCTGGCCGCCGGCAGCCTGGTGAGTCCGGGCAAGCGGCTGGAATCCGGCTGGTTGTACCGGGGCAGGCCGGCGCGGCCGGTGCGCGAACTGACCGAGAAGGAGCGCCGCTTTCTGCCCTATGTGGCCGGCAACTACGTGAAGCTCAAGGACCAGTACCTGAACCCCTGACGCCGGTGGTGGCCGCTGTAGCAGCGACTTCAGCCGCGATCAGGCCGGGCGCTGCCCGCACGCCGTTTTCGCGGCTGAAGCCGCTCCTACAAGGCGGGAAGGGTCGGCACGCCGGGCATCAGATCGCCCACATGAACGACAGATTGCCGAAGCTGACCAGGTCGTTGCTGTCGCGCAGGGGCGATGTGGACGTCTGCAACGTCATGGTGAAGCTGAAACCGTCGTTGCGCACACCGAAGCCGCCGATGGCGGCGCCGGTGAAGTCCCGGGCCTTGATGTCGTAGAGGTCACCGTGCTCCTCGATGTAGGAGTAGCCGTTGTACTGGCCGGCCAGGCCCAGGAACAACTCCCAGCCGAAACCGCGATGGTCGAACAGGCCCACCAGGGAGCCGGCGGTGCCGATGCCGGCGTAGTCGGGGATGAAATTGCCCGGCAGATTGCGCCCGAAGCGCACGAAACCGCCGGCCTGGGCGTTGCCGTCAAAGTTGTTGGCGTCCACGCCCCAGGCGGTGCCCAGTTCGGTTTGATAGCCGTTGTCGCCGGTATGGCGGAACAGCCGATGGGCATGCAGGAACCAGACGCCGCCGATGGCATCCGGCCCGAGCTGGTTGTCCCACCCCTGGGGTTCGTTGGAGCCCACCACCCGGTGCACGAATTTCTGGCTGTTCTCGGCGCCGGAGTCCGGGCCCACCACCCCGGCGCGCACGCCGTAACCGAACAGGTTGCGCTGATCCCAGCTGAACAGCCCCAATTCCAGATTGGAGTAGCCCACATAGGGCAGGTCGCTGTAGTCCGGCGTCGACCGCTCGATGTCCGAGGGGGTGATCATGATCTGCTGCAGGCTGACGGTGAGCGCGTGGTGTTCATCGCCGACCGCGATGCCGGGCAGCGGGTCCAGGGTGCGCGCCACCGCGCAGGTGGCGCCACCGTTGTGCTCGCAATCGTTCTTGCCGTCGCCCACCCAGCTGAAGCGCACGCCGTTGGTGTAGTTCTTGTCCTGGCCCAGAAACAGATCGTTGTCCCAGGAAAAGCCCAGGGTATCGGCCTGACCCCAAGCCGGACCCAGCAGGCCGACCAGTGCCACCACACCGTACAGTGCACGCATTGGTGAATCTCCACGAAACGCAAACGGGCAAGCACGCCGAGCGAACGGCGCCAATAAAAATCAAACAGGCGGAAAAGGTGGCCGCCCCGGCGACCACCGCACAATATTTCACCTTGTCAGCGCCGCCATCACCAGCGGCGCGACGACAAAATTTGTAAAACTCCGGCACCGTGGCCGGCCGGAGTCAGCCTTGGGCGTGCCGCAGCCCGGTGAGCACCGGGGCGGTTTCCGGACGGTGGCCGCGCCACACCCGGTAGGCCTCCGCCGCCTGCTCCACCAGCATGCCGAAGCCGTCGCACACCGCCACCGCGCCCGCCGCCCGCGCCCATTTCATGAACGGCGTGGGCTCGGCGCCATACACCATGTCATAGGCCACCGTGGCCTCGCCGACCAGGCCGTCGGGCAGCGGCGGCATGTCGCCGTGCAGGCCGGCGGAGATGGCGTTGATGATCACATCGAAGGGCCCTTGCAGGGCATCCAGGTCGCTGGCGTACAGCGCAACGCCTGAACCGGCGAACCGCTCCACCAGGGTTTCCGCCCGGGCCAGCGTGCGGTTGGCGATCACCAGTTGCGCCGGGGCCTGGGCCAGCAGCGGGCCGAGCACGCCGCGCACCGCGCCGCCGGCCCCCAGGATCAGCAGGCGCTTATCGGCCAAGGCCCAGCCCTGATTGCCACGCAGGTCCGCCACCAGGCCGGCGCCGTCGGTGTTGTCGCCGTGCAGCACTCCGTCCTGGCGCCACAGGGTGTTCACCGCGCCGGCCTGCCGGGCCCGGTCGGTGAGTTCATCGCACAGCTCCCAGGCCTGTTCCTTGAACGGCACGGTGACGTTGGCGCCGCGCCCGCCGGCGTCGAAGAACGCCGCCACCGCCGCCGGAAAGCCATCCACCGGCGCCTCGATGCGTTCGTAGCTCAGGTCCTCGCCGCCCTGGGCGGCGAAGGCGTGATGGATGTCCGGTGAGCGGGAATGGCGCACCGGATTGCCGAACACCGCGTAGCGATCGCTCATAGCCACTCCCGATGAACCAGAAACTTCTCGTACAGCTCCGCCTCCGGGGTCCCCGCCTGCGGTTGCCAGTCGTAGTCCCAGCGCACCAGCGGCGGCAGCGACATAAGAATGGACTCGGTGCGCCCGCCGGACTGCAGGCCGAACAGGGTGCCCCGGTCATAGACCAGATTGAATTCCACATAGCGGCCGCGCCGGTAGAGCTGGAAGTCCCGCTCGCGCTGGCCGAAGGGCGTGGCCTTGCGGCGCGCCACGATGGGCCGGTAGGCGCGCACGTAGGCGTCGCCGATGCTGCGCGTCAGGGCGAAGCTGTCCTCGAAACCGAGGCGGTTGAAGTCGTCGAAGAACAGGCCGCCCACGCCGCGCGGTTCATCCCGGTGTTTGATATGGAAATACCGGTCGCACCAGGCCTTGAACTCCGGGTAGATGTCCTCGCCGAACGGCGCACAGGCGTCCCGGGCGGTGCGGTGCCAGGACACCGCGTCTTCCTCGAAGCCATAGAACGGGGTCAGGTCGAAGCCACCCCCGAACCACCACACCGGCGCCTCGCCTTCTTTTTCGGCGACGAAGAAGCGCACGTTGGCGTGGCTGGTGGGCACATAGGGGTTGTGGGGATGGATCACCAGCGACACCCCCATGGCCTGGAACGAGCGCCCGGCCAGCTCCGGCCGATGGGCGGAGGCGGACGGCGGCAGGCGGTCGCCGAACACATGGGAAAAATTCACCCCGGCCTTCTCGAACACGGCGCCGTCGGCAAGCACCCGGCTGCGCCCGCCACCGCCTTCGGCCCGGTCCCAGGCGTCCTCGATAAACCGCCCGCCGCCGTCCTCGGCTTCCAGTTCCGCCACGATGCGATCCTGCAGTTCCAGCAACCAGGCCTTCACGGCCCGCGGGGACACGTCTTGCATGTTCTTCCTCAACGCAGCACGCGGCCGCTTTGCAAATCAATGATGGTGGAGGGGCGGGCGCGCGGGTCACTGTCGCCGGTGACCACGAAGTCCACGTCCTCGCCGAGATGGCGCGCCGCCAGAAAACGGTTGCGCGCGGAGGGCCGGCCGGCCCGGTTGGCGCTGGTGGAGACCAGCGGCGTTCCCAGCCCCCGGGCCAGGGCCCGGGCCACCGGATGCGGGCCGACCCGCACCGCCACCTTGTGGTGGGCGCCGCGAATCCAGGCCGGCACCCGCTCGGTGGCCGGCAGCAGGTAGGTCACCGGCGCCGGCCAGGTGGCGGCCAGATGGCGACGCTGGGCCTCGTCCAGAATCACCAGCCCGTCCAGCTGCTCCAGGTCGGCGGCCAGCAGGATCAGCCCTTTTTCCACCGGCCGGCCCTTGATTGCCAGCACCCGCCTCACCGCCGCTTCATCAAAGGGGTCGCAGCCCAGGCCGTAAACGGTTTCCGTGGGATAGGCGATGACTCCGCCGGCGCGGAGGATGCGGAGGGCCGTGTCCAGATGCTGGTTCATGTGGGCTGACTGGTCGGATTGATAAACGGGATAATAGGGCAACGGGCGCAAGCATACCCGCTGCCACCGTGGCGCGGCCAGCCGGGTGCCCGGCCCGATATTACTCCGGCGACGGCGCCGACCTCGCCGAGTAACCGCCGGCCACCCGCCGCACCCGCCCTTCCAGCTCCAGCTCCGCCAACTGGTCGGCCAGTTCCGCCATCGGCAGGCCGCTGCGCCGGCACAGGCTATCCAGATCGTTGACGCCACCGGTGAAGTGGCCCAGCAGCCCGGTGGGCCGGGTGGCGTTGAGCGCGGGGCTGTGTTCCACCGTGCGGCGGAAGTCGCCGAAGGCGGCCAGCACGTCGTCCACGCTTTCCAGCCAGTTGGCGCCGTCGCGCAGCAGCCGGTGGCAGCCCTTGCTGAGCGGATTGTGCAGAGAGCCGGGCACGGCGAACACTTCCCGGCCCTGTTCGGCGGCGGTACGGGCGGTGATCAGCGAGCCGCTGCGCAGCGCCGCCTCCACCACCACGGTGGCCAGACTCAAGCCGCTGATCACCCGGTTGCGCATGGGAAAGTGCGGCCCCAGCGGCCCGGCCCCGGGGCCGAACTCGGTGACCAGGGCGCCGCCGCCCTCGACGATGCGCTCGGCGAGGGCGGCATGGCGGGCCGGGTACACCCGGTCCGGCCCGCAGCCCAGCACCGCCACGGTGCGCCCGTCGGCGGCCAGGGCCCCCTGGTGGGCGGCGCCGTCGACCCCCAGGGCCAGGCCGCTGGTCACGGTGAAGCCGGCGGAGGCGAAGGCGCGGGCGAAACGGTGGGCGTTATCCAGGCCATCGGCGCTGGCGCTGCGTGCGCCCACCATGGCCAGCTGCGGGGTGGCCAGCACCGCCGGGTCGCCGCGTACCGCCAGCACCCCCGGCGCGTCGTCCAGGTCCGCCAGCAACGAGGGATAGTCGGCGTCCCCCAGGGCCAGCCAGCGCCAGCCGTGGGCGGCCAGACTGTCCAGCACCGGTGCCAGGGTTTCAGGTTCACGCAGCAAGCGGGCGTCGCCGGCCGGCGGCAGATGCTTCAGATAATCCAGCGGCCGGTGACGGTCCGGGGATCGTTCGCGCAGCGCCCGGCCAAGCCGGGCGGAGGCGGGGGAAAAGGCGGCGGCCAGGGCCAGCCGTTTGAGTTGAGAGTCCATCGCGCACCTCCCTGTGCGCGCCGGGAAGGTCAGTAACTGCCCTCCGGGCTTTCCACGATGTCTTTCATGTAAATGGGCCGGATCGATTCCATGATCAGGCCGTAGCTGACTTTTTCGTACACCCGGAACAGCACCAGAGTGCCGGAGCGGGAGCGGGGCAGGCGCACCGTCTCGTCGCGCTGACGGTCGCGCACCAGTTCGCCTTCCTGGAAGATATCCAGCACATGGCCGGGCTCCATGCCGTCGATTTCGCCCTTGTTGATCACCACCACGTCGTTACGGGCCACGCTGTTGATGCGGTCGAAGAAGCGGATGATGTGGCCGGTGGTTTTCTCCGCCGGCGCATGGGGATAGAGCACCGCGCGCACCCGCCGGTCCGGTTGCGGGAACAGACGGTCGTCCACGCGCACATCCTCGGAGGAGCGCACCAGCCTCATGGTGACCATGTCGTCGTCGTGGGCGGTGATGGTGGCCAGACCGATCTGACGGGCCTCGTAGCCCAGCACTTCGTCGGTTTCCGGGTCCACGTATTCCTCGCCCACCCGATAGATGCCGTAGCGCGGCGGGGCGTTTTCGAACTGCTGCTCCGGATCGCGGGCATAGATGGTATCGCCCATGCCGTAGACCACCCGGCGGTCCTGGCCACCCACCACATAGGGCGCGGCCTTGATCTCGGCGCGGCTCACCACCAGCGCTTCCTTCAGGTAGCTCTGGATGGCGTTCATGGGAATGGCGGGAATGGCGCTGTCGCGGTCCATCTCGCGGGCCCGGGGTGACAGCTTGACGGTGCCGTCGGCCAGCCGGGTGCGGCTCTTGCCATCGCGGCGCACCGTCAGGCGGGGCTCGCCATCGGTCCACAGCAGGCGGATTTCATCGCCGGGATAGATCAGATGCGGGTTGTCGATCTGAGGGTTGTCGTGCCAGAGTTCCGGCCACTGCCAGGGGTTCTCCAGGAACCGGGCACTGATGTCCCAGAGGGTGTCGCCCTTTTTCACGTAATAGACATCGGGATGGCCGTCACGCATGCGCACGGTGTCGGCGACCACCGCGGAGGCGATCGACCCCATTCCCAGACACAGGACCCCCAGACACAGGATTCGCCGCAGCGATTTCATCATCAGCGGATTCCTTTTATCATTATCGGCGTCCGCGAGAAGGCGGACGCACCCCCGGATCGAGCACAGTCGTTCCCGGATATTAGCAACGCGATCATAGATTTATCAACCGAATTTAAAGCAGCTTCGCAAGTAGCTGTTCGTCCGTAAAAGAGACCCACGGGAGCCCCATGGCAAAGCTGGAGATACTGGAATTTCCCGACCCACGGCTTCGCACCGTAGCAAAACCGGTGGAGCAGGTGGATGACGCGCTTCGCAAACTGATCGACGACATGATCGAGACCATGTACGACGCGTCCGGTATCGGCCTGGCGGCCACCCAGGTCAACGTGCATCAGCGCCTGCTGGTGATCGACGTGTCCGAGGAGCGCAACCAGCCTCTGGTGTTCATCAATCCGGAGATCACCCCGCTCACCGAGGACCTGGCCCCCTACGAGGAGGGCTGCCTGTCGGTGCCCGGCTTCTATGAGGAAGTGCAGCGCCCGGCCAAGGTGCGCATCAACGCCCTGGACCGCGACGGCGAGCCCTTCGAGATCGTCACCGACGGCATCCTGGCCACCTGCATCCAGCACGAGATCGACCACCTGGACGGCAAGCTGTTCGTGGATTACGTGTCGCGGCTGAAGCGCGACCGGATCAAGAAGAAACTCCAGAAAATCCAGCGCCAGAACGCCTGATGAGCCTTACTCCGCTCCGTCTCGCCTTCGCCGGTACGCCGGATTTCGCCGCCGTCAGCCTGCGCGCCCTGATCGACGGCCCCCATCAGATCGCCGCCGTGCTCACCCAGCCCGACCGGGGCGCCGGGCGCGGCAAGAAAGTGATGCAAAGCCCGGTGAAGCAGCTGGCCCTGGCCCATGAGCTGCCGGTGCTGCAGCCGGAATCCCTGAAAGGCGAGGAGATTCAGCGCCAAATCGCCGACCTGGAGCTGGACGCGCTGATCGTGGTGGCCTACGGCCTGATCATCCCCCGGGCGGTGCTCGAACTGCCGCGCCTGGCCTGCGTCAATGTGCACGGCTCGCTGCTGCCGCGCTGGCGCGGCGCGGCGCCGATCCAGTGGGCCATCGTGGCCGGCGACACCGAGACCGGCAACACCATCATGAAGATGGACGCCGGCCTGGACACCGGCCCCATGCTGCTCAGCGAGGCCCTGACCATCGGCGACCGGGAGACCGGCGGCGAGCTGCACGACCGGTTGGCCGAGCAGGGCGCCCGGCTGCTGAGCACGGTGCTGGATGATCTGCCCGGCCATCTGGACCGGGCCGAGCCCCAGCCCGAGGACGGCGTCACCTACGCCCACAAACTGAGCAAGCCCGGCGCCCGCATCGACTTCGGTCTGCCGGCCCGGGGCATCGTCAACCGGGTACGCGCCTTCAACCCCTGGCCGGTGGCCTGGGTGGATCTGAACGGCCAGCCCCTGCGCATCTGGGGCGCGGAAGAAGCCCCGGAGGCCGGCGACGACCAGGCCGAGCCCGGCCGTATCCTGACGGTCAGCGACGACGGCCTGACGGTGGCCTGCGGCGACGGCGCCGTGCGCCTGACCCGGCTGCAATTACCCGGCAAGAAAACCCTGACCGTGGCGGAAATCCGCCGTGGCCATCCCGATCTGTTCCAACCAGGAGCCCTCCTTGGCTGAAAGCCCCGATCCTCGTCTGGCGGCGGTACGCGCCCTCAACCGCGTGCTGCCCGGCCAGGGCGATGGCGCCAGCCTGCGCGAAGTGCTGCGCCGGGGCGTCCCCGACGGCAGCGCCGGTGGTCTCACCCGCGACCTGTGCTTCGGTGTGTGCCGCTATCTGCGCCCCCTTAATCAATGGCTCAACGATCAGCTCGAGAAGCCGCTCAAGGCCAAGGCCCAGCCGGTGCGGCTGGCGCTGCTGTGCGGCATCTATGAACTCTGGTTCAGCGAGCGGCCGGCCCACGCGGTGGTCAACGCCTACCCGGAGCTGTGCCGGCGCCTCAAGGCCGGCTGGGCCAGCGGGCTGGCCAATGCGGTGCTGCGCAAGGCCGACCGCACCGACGCCGCCACCGCCTTCGCCGGCTACCCGCCGGCGGTGGCCGGCTCGCTGCCGGACTGGCTGTGGCGCCAGTTCGAAGCGGACTGGCCGGAGCAGGCCGGCGACCTGCTGCGCGCCAGCCTGGCACCGCCGCCCTTCACGCTGCGCGTGGACCGGCGGCGGCAAACTCGCGAGCAGGCCCTGGCGCTGCTGGGCGACGGCGCCCGGCCCGGTGAACGGGCCCCCTGGAGCCTTTATCTGAGCCCGCCGCGCCCGGTGGGTGCCCTGCCGGACTTCGAGACCGGCGCTTTCTCGGTGCAGGACGAAGCCGCGCAGCTGCCGGCGGAATATCTCAACCTGCCCGCCGGCGGCCGGGTGCTGGACGCCTGCGCCGCCCCCGGCGGCAAGACCGGCCAGATTCTGGAAGCCTTCCCGGACGCCCGGGTCACCGCCCTGGATCTGGTGGCGTCGCGGCTGAACCGGGTGCGCGACACCCTGGCGCGCCTGGGCGTGGACGCCGACCCGCGCGTGGGCGACGCCGCCGACCCGAGCGGCTGGTGGGACGGCGCGCCCTTCGACGCCATCCTGCTGGACGCGCCCTGCTCCGCCACCGGCATCCTGCGCCGCCAACCGGATGTGAAGTGGCACCGGCGCCGGGACGACATCGCTCCGCTGGTGGATTTACAAGCACGGATGCTGGATGCACTATGGCCGCTCCTGCGCCCCGGTGGCCGGCTGGTGTACGCCACCTGTTCGGTGCTGCGCGCCGAGAACGACCAGCAGGTGGCGGCGTTTCTGGCGCGCACCGCGGACGCCGAGGACCATACGCCCCGCCCGGACGATGCGGTGGCGGTGCAGGCGGGCTGGCAATTGCTGCCCCGTGACGACGGCCCGGACGGGTTCTACCTTGCCTGTCTGGACAAAGCCCGCCTCGATGAAGGTGCTTCGGGCGATCATCACCAGAAGGCGATCGAACCAGGATCATGAAGATCATTATTCTCGGTGCCGGCCAGGTGGGCGGCACCCTGGCGGAGAACCTGGCGGGGGAACGCAACGACATCACCGTCATCGACATCGACGGCGAACGCTTGCGGGAACTGGGTGACCGCCTCGACATCGGCACCGTGCAGGGGATGGGCTGTTACCCCTGGGTGCTCAAGGATGCCGGCGCCGAAGACGCCGACATGCTGATCGCGGTGACCAATTCCGACGAAGTGAACATGGTCGCCTGCCAGGTCGCCTACAGCCTGTTCCGCACCCCCACCAAAATCGCCCGCATCCGCACCGCCTACTACACCGCCCGCGCCGACAAGCTGTTCAACGAGAACGCCATCCCCATCGACGTGATCATCAGCCCGGAGCAGGTGGTTACCGACTACATCAAGCGCCTGATCGAACACCCGGGCGCCCTGCAGGTGGTCAACTTCGCCAGCGGCCGG
>CENV01057523.1_pt1 | contig 21630 bp, 18 predicted proteins | sample 530231 | NCBI WGS metagenome assembly CENV01 (sample SAMEA2619815, study PRJEB7988) | marine metagenome | biome: marine biome (ENVO:00000447); feature: surface water layer (ENVO:00002042); material: "saline water (ENVO:00002010), including plankton (ENVO:xxxxxxxx)" | depth 5 m | reverse complement strand
TGGTGTGGGAGTCGGTGCCCACCAGGGTGTCCGGGTAGGCGAAGGCCTTGCCGTCGGATTCGCTCGACCACACGCCACGGCCCAGGTATTCCAGGTTCACCTGGTGACAGATACCGGTACCCGGCGGCACCACGCGGAAGTTGTCGAAGGCTTTCTGGCCCCAGCGCAGGAACTGGTAGCGTTCCCTGTTGCGTTCGTATTCGCGCTCCACGTTCTGTTCGAACGCCTGGGCGTTGCCGAACTTGTCCACCATCACCGAGTGGTCGATAACCAGATCCACCGGAGCCAGCGGGTTGATGCGTTGCGGGTCGCCGCCGGCCTTGGCGATGGCATCGCGCATGGCCGCCAGATCCACCACGCCGGGCACGCCGGTGAAGTCCTGCATCAGAACCCGGGCCGGACGGTAGTTGATTTCGCGGTCGGAGGCGCGCTTCTCGGGCCAGCGCACCAGGGCCTCGATGTCCTCGGTGGTGACGGTGTCGCCATCTTCATGGCGGAGCAGGTTTTCGAGAAGCACCTTGAGGGTGAAGGGAAGCTTGCTGAGATCACCCCAGCCCTGTTCTGCGACGGCATTGAGATCGTAGTAGTGATAGGTCTTGCCGTTTACGTCCAGGGTCTTGGCGCTGTTCAGGGTGTCCTGGCCAATCCGTGTCACTGCGCACCTCCTTACGTAGGCGAGAATCTTCGTTGGGCGAGTGTCGCTCGCTCGGGGCTATTACCCCATGATAGTACGCCCTTGTGGCGGGCACATGAAACGACGGCTCCGGGCCGGCGAGTTTTACACCATTTCGCAAAAGGCCGGTGTCCGGGGCGTTAGGCTGCGCCGCCCTGAAAAAGGAGAACAAGACATGTATGAATGGATTCAAGAGCACAGCAAGGTGCTCAGCGTTCTGATCAGCTTCGGCACGCTGCTGATCTGGCTGGTCTATGCCCAGTTGCTGTACAGCAGTTACCGCCGCCAGGTACGCCCGCGTATCGTTATCAATCGCGGCAAACACCGGGACGTGAACGCGCTCTGCATTATCAGCAACATGAGCGCCGAGGCGGTGTTCGTGGAGCATATTCTGGCGCGCCTGGAAACCCGGGACGGGGTTTTCCTGGAAGACGTGACCGAGCTGGAGCAGGCCTACCAGCAAGGCGACGAGCAGGACCAGCGCCGCGCCCCGTCGCTGCGCGAGAGCACCCGCCAGGGGCCGCTGAATTCCGGCGACTTTCTGCATATCGGCGCGTTCCGGGAGGTGATCCAGCGGGTGCTCAAGGGCCATGACCTGCCCGCCGGCGAGGATGGCGATCCACGGGGGCTGCAAGCGCTGACCATCCAGGTGGTGGCGATCTACGGGTCCGACGATATGCCGATCGGCGTGGAACGGCGCTTCGTGGTCCGCGACACCGACCGGGGTCGCATGCTGGTGCCGGACAGCTGGGACAGCAAGCGGCTGACCCGCCGCCGTCAGCGCCGCCGCCTCCGTGACCTGATGGAAGAGCTGCGCAAGGAACAGTTGTCCCACGATTGAGGAATCCGTTGTAATGGTCCTTTTGCGGACCAGAGGGAACACCATGGGGTTCGAAGCCGTGCATCCGGGCACCGTGGCGGTGTGGCGGGTGCAGTCGCTGGTTGGCGTGGCGGTGGTGTCGCTGGGCCTGGGGGCGGTGTTCGCGCCGTTGCTGGCCGGCGGTCCCCTGGCCGGGCCGGCGCTGCTCGCCGGGGTCGTGGCGTTGCTGGTGCTGGCGGCCCTGGGCTGGTGGTTGCCGGCGGTCTGGTACCGGCGTCTGCGCTACTGTCTGGATGAGCGCGGCCTGAGCGTGGAGCGTGGCCTGCTGTGGCGCCACCGTATCACCGTGCCCCGGGTGCGGGTGCAGCATTCCGATGTGAGCCAGGGGCCGCTGCAGCGTGCCTTCGGCGTCGCCACCCTGCGGTTGTACACCGCCGGCAGCCGTTTCACCGTGACCACCCTGCCGGGCCTGGAGCACGACACCGCCCTGGCGCTGCGCGAACGGCTGCTGCGCGAGGGCGACGGCGATGCGGTATGAGAACGGCCACCCGGTGCCGGAACGGCGCCTGCATCCACTGAGCTGGGTATTCCATCTGGTCGGCGGGCTGGGGGCCTTGATCCCCCTGGGCATCGCCGCCGCCCTGGGCGCGGAATGGGACGGTGCCCTGTGGATGCTGATACCGCTGCTGCTGCTCGGCCCCCTGGCCGGGCTCTGGCACCAGTGGGTGTACCGCTACGATTACGGTCCGGAGGGTCTGCTGATCCGCGAAGGGCTGGTGTTTCGCAACCTGCGCCAGATCGACTACCGGCGCATCGAGAACATCGATACCGAACGTACCCTGCTGCACCGCCTGCTGGGCGTGGCCGACGTTAAGGTGGAAACCTCCAGCGGCGGTGGCGCGGAAGCCACCATCCGGGTGTTGTCGGTGGATGGCGCCCGGGCGCTGAGCGAGGCGGTGTTCGCCCGCCGCCGGGCGCTGGTGGCCGATACGGACGATGCACCGGGGAGCGAAGGGGACCCGCCGGCCGGCGTGGAGGACGCGAAACACCGGGCGACGCCCCTGCTCAGGTTGCCGGCCAGCGAATTGATTCTGATGGGACTGATCGACAACCGTAACCTGTTCTGGCTGGGTGCGGTGGTCGGCTCCGTATTGCAGGTGGTCGGGGTGGAAACCCTGGAGCGGCTGCTGGGGCCGGCCCTGCTGGACGCCGGGGTGGTCTACGTGAGCCAGCTGGCTCTGGTGCTCAAGATCGTTCTGGTGCTGGCCACCGTGGTCGGCGTGCTGCTGGTGGGCAAGCTGCTGTCGGTGATCACCGCCCTGGTGCAATATCACGATTACACCCTGGAGCAGGACGGCGACGACCTGCGCGCCCGCCATGGCCTGTTCACCCGCCGCACGGTGACCCTGCGGGTGCCCCGTATCCAGGTGGTGCACCAACTGGCCACGCCAATGCACCGCCTGTTCCGGCGCGTCACCCTGCAGGTGGATCTGGCCGGCGGCGCCGCCGAACCGGGCCAGAGCGGCGGCGCCCGACCGCTGGCACCGATCTGCCGGCCGGCCCGGGCGGACGCCCTGATCGACCGGGCGCTGCCCGGCATGGACCGGGCCGCCCCGGACTGGCGGCCCCTGTCGGCGCGCACCCGCCGCCGGCTGACCCGCCTGTGGCTCTGGTGCTGGGCGCTGCTGAGCCTGCCGCCGGCAATCTGGTGGTGGGGCTGGCCGGGGCTGGCGGTGCTGCCCGCCGGGCTGCCGGTGGCGCTGCTGCATGGCCATCTTTACGCCCGTTATACCCGCTGGGCCCTGACCCCGGACCTGCTGCTGTTTCACCGGGGCTGGTTGTGGCGCCGGCTGGCGGTGGTGCCGCGCAATCGTATTCAAACCGTGCGCCTGGCCCGCAATCCCTTCGACCGGCGCTATCGCATGACCGAGTTGGAAATCGACACCGCCGGCGGTGGCTTGGCCAAGCGCCGGGTGCGGCTGGCCTATCTGGACCGTGACGTGGCCGCCCGGCTGGCCGGGTCATTATTGGAGTAAGTCATGCTGGAATGGATCACCTCGCCGGAGGCCTGGATCGCCCTGGCCACCCTGACCGCCCTGGAGATCGTGCTGGGCATCGACAACATTATTTTCATGTCGATCCTGGTGGACCGGCTGCCGGAGAAGCAGCGACCCAAGGCCCGTTTTATCGGTCTGTCCATGGCCATGGTGATGCGGCTGCTGTTGCTGGCGTCGCTGGCCTGGCTGACACAGCTCACCGCCGATTTGTTCACCGTGCTCAATCAGGGCATTTCCGGCCGTGATCTGGTGCTGATCCTGGGCGGCCTGTTCCTGCTCGCCAAGTCGGTGCTGGAGATCCACCACTCCATCGAGGACGCTGATGACGAGCCGCAACTGGCCAAGCCCAAGGCCGGTGCCTCGTTCGCGGGCATCCTGATTCAGATCGCGCTGTTCGACGTGGTGTTCTCGCTGGATTCGGTGATCACCGCCGTGGGCATGGCCAACCATCTGGAAGTGATGGTGATCGCGGTGGTGATCGCGGTGGGCTTCATGATGGTGTTCGCCAACGCCATTGGACGCTTTATCACCGAGCACCCGACCCTGAAGATGCTGGCGCTGTCGTTCCTGGTGCTGGTGGGCACGGCGCTGGTGGCCGACGGTCTGGGATTCCACATTCCCAAGGGCTACATCTATTTCGCCATGGCGTTCAGCATCGGCGTGGAGATGCTCAACCTGCGCCTGCGGGCCAAGCGCAAGGCCGCCGCCACGCCTGGCAAGTAGTGTGAACCGGCGCGCCGCTCAGGCCGGTTCCAAAACCCGGGCGGTGACCGGCTTGGCGCGGGTTTCCTGGTGGCCGATGCGCACGCTGCCGTCCTCCGGGGAGACCTGATAGAACACCGTGGTCATGCTGTCCTCGTTCAGTTCCACCCAGACAAAACCGTACTCGCTGTCGTTCTGGTAGCGCACCGGATTACGGCTGGCGTCCTTGAAGTCGTCGGTCTTGGCGCCGGCGCCGGACACCATCAGTTCGGTGCGGCCCATGGCTTGGGCCGGTTGCAGCCATTGCAGGGAATGGTCGTGGCCGGTGAGCAGCAGGTCGGCGCGGTCGGCGAAGCATTCTTCCAGAAACGCTTTGTAGCGCAGGCCGTCCGCGTCCGGGTTGTTGAACATCCAGCGCAGGTGGGCATCCAGGTCGCCGGCGTTGCCGTGTTTGCCGTTGGAGCGGTAGGGCACATGGGTCATGGCGATTTTCCAGTGGGCCTGGCTTTTGCCCACGGCGCGTTTCATCCAGGTCTGTTGCGGGTAGCCGTAGTTGGCCCAGTTGAAGTTCTCGTCCCGGTCCAGATAGAAGCTGGTGAGCGGGTTGGAATCCACCACGAACAGTTCCAGGAAAGGCGTGTCCCGGGAGGTGTCGAAGGCCTGGCTGTAGAACCGCGCCGGCATGTGCCACTTGTTGGAATAGCGGTCGCGGCTGTAGTGGTACATCACCTGGTAATCGCCGCGCTGGTTGTCCGAGCCGCCGCCGAACACGGTGCTGGCGCAATCGTGGTTGCCCAGGCAGAGAAAGAACGGCAGGTCCAGGTTCTGGTAGGGGTATTCGAATTTCTCCAGAAACTGGGGGTCGTCCACGGCGGTGACGCCGGCTTCATAGATGTTGTCGCCGGTGATCAGCACCAGGTCGCAGCCGCGCTCGGCCACCACCGCTTCCATGGCGGCGGCCACCTGGTACTGGCCCTGGCCGCCGCTGCCGGTGTCTCCGACGGCGATAAAACGCAGGGTCCGGGGCGCCTCCGGGGTGTCCGGGGTGTTGCCGGTTTCCTGGCCGCCCTGGCCGGGCGTGGCGGCCTGGTCGCCGCCGCCACCGCCACCGCCGCCCCCGCAGGCGCTCAGCACCGGTACGCTGGCGCCGCCGATCAACAGGTTACGAATGAAGTCACGTCGTTTCAGGCTCATGGCTTGATTCCTTGCGTTGCGGGCGCCAACGGCGGCGCGGCGGTTTTCGGGGCGCTGGGCTGGGAAGCCCGCTCCACATGGTTCTGGCCATCGCGGGTCAGGTAGGAGCGGGCGAAGAACTCACTGTCGTCCGGTTCGCTGACGGTGTTGAGGTGGAACCAGTCCGCCTTGCAGTGCTCGGCGGTCAGGTCCAGCACCAGATAGCCACGGTGGAACAGATCCACCCATTTCAGATGGGGGTTAAGCGGCACCAGGGCGGCACGGGCCAGATCGGAGAGTGCCTTGCTGGGCGCCGCCGGCGAGGTTACCGCCGGGGTCACGAACTCCACCGCCAGGGAACCCTGGCCGGTGAAGCGGTTGTAGACCAGAGGGTTGCCCGGGTCGGCGCTCACGTCCATGGCCCAGGAACTGTGAATGTCGCCGGTGAGCACCACGGTGTTGTCCAGGGCCATGGCTTCGATGCGGCCGAGCAGGGCGCGGCGACTGGTTTGGTAGCCGTCCCACTGGTCGTAGTTGAGCTGGGCGCCGCCGCCCAGGTCCCAGTTGGGCGTGTCCGGCAGGGTGCCCAGGGTCAGCGGCGACAGCATCACCTGCTGGCCGATCACATGCCAGCGGGCGCCCCGGCCCCGGGAATATTCCAATTGTTCGAACAGCCATTGGCGCTGGTCCTGGCCGAGCAGCTGGCGGTTGCGGTCGCGGGCCTCGGAGGGGCTGTCCACCTGCGGGTCCCGGCCGATCAGGCGGGTGTCGAGCATCACCAGGGTGAGCAGGTCGCCGTAGTCGAAGCGCCGGTAGATGCGCATATCCCGGTCCGGGAAGCCCATGCGGATCGGCATCCATTCGTAATAGGCACGCACCGCCGCCCGCTTGCGGTCGGCGAAATCCCCTTCGCCTTCGTTATGGTTTTCGGCGCCATCCATCCAGGCGTCGTTGGCGATCTCGTGGTCGTCCCACACGCAGATAAAGGGATGCTGGCGGTGGCACTCTTGCAGGTCCGGGTCCCGGCGATAGCAGGCATAGCGGCGACGGTAGTCGTCCAGGGTGATGATTTCGTGGGGTGGGTCCACCGGCCGCGGGCCGGCCAGGTCCGCGTCGTTGTACTCGCCCTGGGCGTATTCGTAGATGTAGTCGCCCAGGTGCAGCACGGCATCCAGGTCGGCGCGGCGCGCCACCCGGGCGTAGGCGTTGAACCAGCCGTAGGGCAGGTTGGAGCAGGACACCACCGCCAGGCGCAGATGGTCGACTTGGGCGCCGGGGGCCGGGGCGGTGCGGGTGCGCCCCACCGGGCTGGTGAAACCCAGGCTGCGGAAGCGGTAAAAATAGGTGGTTTCCGGCTCCGGCAGCAGCGGGTCCAGCTTGACGGTGAAATCGTTCTGGGAACGGGCGTAGCCCACCCCCTGGTAAACCGGAGTGGCAAAGGTGGCGTCCCGGGCCACCTCCACGATCACCGGGATTTCGTCCAGGCCGGCGGCGGTGAGGCGGGTCCAGAGAATCACCTGGTTGGCCAGCGGGTCGCCGCTGGCGACGCCGTGCTGGAACGGGTCCGGGCCACCATAGGACGGCATCTCCGGGGCGTTCGGCGTGGGCCCGGGCTGGCCCGGGTTGCCGGTGCCTGGATTGTCGGTGCCAGGCTTGCCTCCGTCCGGGCTGCTGGAGCCGCCGCCTCCGCAGGCGGACAGGACACCCAGGGACAGCCCGGCGGTGGCGGAGCGGCTGAGGAATTCGCGTCGTTTCATGACCTGCCTCGATAGGGAAAATCAGGCGGCAAGCTACGGCGCGGTGATGATTCGAATATGACAGTTTCCCGCGGCGACCCGGGCGGGCGATGGCCGGCGTTGTTGTGCAAAGGCGGCAAACGCCCGTGGGCCGGGTGTTTCGGGGGCGGTGAGGGGTATATGTTTTGTTTGGTTTTGTTTTGTAACCGGTCAGTGCCGCCGGTCCCGGCGCCACTCCGGCGGCTTCCACAGATGCTTGAGCCGCTGACCCGCCGGCCCGCCCCGGGCCATGTCGCGGAACATATCCCGGTACTCGTGGCACCAGTTGACGATCAGGCTGCGGCTGTACACCGGCCGGGTGATGCCGTACTCCACCGGCTGGTCGTCCCGCTCGCCGGTGAAGGTGCCGAACAGCCGGTCGAAGACGATAAAGACGCCGCCGTAGTTGCGGTCGATATAGTCCGGGTTGCGGGCATGATGGACCCGGTGGTGGCTGGGGGTGTTGAACACCCATTCCACCCACGGGTGCAGCCGGCCCACCAGGGTGGTGTGGATAAAGAACTGGTAGACCAGGGACAGGGCATAGCAAACCCCGATCCACACCGGATTAAAGCCGATCCACGCCAGCGGCACATACACCAGCCAGCCGCCGTTGAAGATATTGGTGGCGTTCTGGCGCATGGCGGTGGAGAAGTTCATCCGCTCCGAGGAGTGGTGGGTGACGTGGGCGGCCCACAACCAGCGCACCCGGTGGGAGCCCCGGTGGAACCAGTAGAAGCAGAAATCCGTGAGCACCCAGAGCAGGGCGCCGGTGGCCCAGTTCAGGGGAATCTCCAGCAGCCGGTGGTGGTAGGCGAAGGCGAACACCGGAAAGGACAACAGCCCGGCGAACAGCAGCTCGGTGGTCTGGTAGCCGGCGCCGAGCAGGAAATTGCGCAGCGACTCCCGCGGGTCCACCCGCGCCGGGTCATGGCGGATTTTCAGGTATTCCCACAGGAATACACCGATAAACACCGGCGTGGCGACGACGAAGATCAGCTGCCGTTCGTCCAGGGCCAGCCAGGGCGCCAGCGTTTGCCAGAGCCCGTCCAGACCACTGTCGCGCCAGACATCACGGAACATTTCCATCAGGGCCATGACCCGGGCCTCCCTGTTGCAGGCGGTAGCTGTAAGGATGGCCACCATTGTGACCCTGGCCGGCGCCGCCGGTATTGACGAAAGGTGCCGTGTTTTTGACAATTCACGCCATCGTCGTCAAACAGGGGAAGACCATGGCCACGGCCATGCGCGTTACCGGGGCCTGGGTGCAGTTGCTCACCGACTGGCTGGACAAGGAAAACCTGCCGGCGCCGGAGCTGCGCGAGATTCTCGACAGCCGTGGGCCGGCGGACATCGTGGCGCTGCCGCTGTGGCGGGAACTGCTGGCCCGGGCGGTGGCGTTGCGCCCGGGGCGGGCGGCGCCGGGCCTGGAGATCGGCGCCCTGGCGCGGCCCCGCCATGTGGGGGTGCTGGGCTACCTGACCCTGACCTGCCAGACCCTGGGCGAGGCGATGCTGGCCTACCAGCGCTACGAGAGCCTGTTCTATGGCCGCGATCTGGTGGAGGTGGTGGCCGACCGGGAGCGCATGACGGTGCGCTGGCCGGCCTCGGTGTCCACCGGGGCGCTGGCGGACAGTGTCGCCATCGCCGCCCTGGTCACCTTTCTGCGCCACCTGCTGCAACAGCGGCTGGCGCCGGCCCGGGTGAGTTTCGTGTTCGCCGCGCCGGAGGCCGCCGGGCGGCGCGCCTACCAGGATTTCTTTGGCTGCCCGGTGACCTTTGACGCCGAGCACACCAGTGTGTCGTTTCCGCTCGCCTTCCTGGAGCTGAGCCTGCCGCGCAGCGATACCGGCTCCCGGGCGCTGCTGGACCGCCAGGCCCGGGCGCTGCTGCGGGCGCTGCCGGAGTCCGACGGCTTCGACCGCGCCCTGCAGCAGGCCATGGTGGCGCTGTTGCCGGACGGGCAGGTGAGCCTGAAGCGGGTGGCGGCGCGGCTGCATATGTCGGTGCGCACCCTGCAACGGCGGCTGCAACAGCGGCGGCTCAACTGGCGCACCTTGCTGGACCGCACCCGGGAACAGCTGGCCGACCAGTACCTGGCGGACCGGTCCCTGACCCTGGGGGAGATCGCCCTGCTGTTGGGGTACTCGGAGCACAGCGCCTTCAGCCGGGCGTATCGCCAGTGGACCGGGCGCACCCCGGCGCGGGCGCGGAGGGCCGCTTCGGAGGCGGGTATGGGGGGGCGTTATCGCGACTGAAGTCGCTCCTACAAAGCTACCTTGTAGGAGCGACTTCAGTCGCGATGCACGTTACCCCCCGAGCAGCTGTTCCTCCGCCGCTTCCACCGCTTCCAGCGCCCCGTAGAGAATCAGAATGTCGCCGTCGAGCAACACCGTATCCTGGTCCGGGTGCGGCAGGGTGCGGTCCTCGCGGCGCAGGGACTGCACCTCAACCTTGCCGCCGGCCAGTTCCAGGTCACCCAGGCGTTTGCCGATGGCGGCGGCCTGGCCGTGCACGGTGACCGCGTGCAGCAGGCGGTATGGGTTGCCGGCCCGGTCGGCGGTGGGCAGCGACTCGCCGTGGTAGTAGCCGCGCAGCAGCTTGTAGCGCTCCCGGCGGCTCTGGCGCAGCATCGCCAGCACTTTGCCGAAAGGCGTCTCCAGCATCATCAGGGCGTGGGCCACCAGCATCAGTGACGCCTCCAGCACCTCCGGCACCACTTCGGCGGCGCCGGCGGCCAGCAGCTCGTCCAGGTGGGCATCGTCCCGGGTGCGCACCAGCACGCGCAGGTCCGGGCACAGCTGGTGGGCGGTGTGCAGAATGCGTTCCGCCTGGCGCGGATCGTCGAAGGTCACCACCAGCAGGCTGGCGCGGTGGATGCCGGCCCGTTCCAGAATCTCCTTGCGGGTCGCGTCGCCATAAAGAATATGCTCGCCGGCCTGGCTGGCTTCCTGGATGCGCACCAGGTCGGTGTCGATGGCCACCGCCTGGTGGTGGAAGCGGTGCAGATAGCGCATCAGGTTCTGGCCGACCCGGCCGTAGCCACACAGCAGCACATGGCCGGTGGTGGCCTCGTCCACCGCCGGGGTGTCCGGTTCCTGCTCCCATTGCCGCAGCAGGCGGCGGGTCAGGCCGCCGCTGTGTTCCAGCAGCGCCGGGGTGACCGCCATGGTCAGCACGGTGATCGACACCAGCACCCCGGCCTGCTCATTGCTGACCAGGCCATGGGTGACCGCCAGGGCCACCAGCACGAAGCCGAATTCGCCGCCCTGGGCCAGCAGGATGCCGCTGCGCAGGGCGGTTTCCCGGCGCTCGCCGAGCAGCCGCAGCACCCCGGTGACCACCGCCATTTTCAGCACCAGCAGCAGGCTGGCGCCGACCAGGATCCAGGGCCAGTAGTCCAGGAACAGGGCCGGCGACACCAGCATCCCCACGCCCATGAAAAACAGCCCCAGCAGCAGGTCCCGGAACGGCCGGATATCGGCTTCGATCTGATGCCGGAAATGGCTCTCCCCCAGCATCATGCCGGCCAGGAAGGCGCCCAACGCCATGGACAGGCCCAGGGCATGGGTGACCCAGGCGGCCAGCAGCGCCAGCAGCAGGGCGGTCATCACGAACACTTCGTCGGAGCGGGCGCGGCCGGTTTCCTCCAGGGCCCGGGGCAGCACCCATTTGCCGATCACATAGATGCCGGCGAACAGCACCACCGCCTTGCCCAGGGTGGCGGCGGCGGTGGCCAGCGGATTGCCGGCGCCCGGGTCGGCCAGCACCGGCAGCAGCACCAGCATGATCACCGCCGCCAGGTCCTGGAACAGCAGCACGCCGGTGGTGGCGCGCCCGTAGCCGGTGTTCACCGCGCCCCGGGTGATCAGGTCGCGGATCACCATGGCGGTGGAGGAGAGCGCGAAGGCGGCGCCGCCGATCAGCGCCACCGCCGGCGTCGGCGCCAGCCACCACAGCAGGCCGATGATCGGCAAGGCGGTGAGCAGCACCTGCAGCGGCCCGGCGCCGAACACCACCCGGCGCAGCGCCAGCAGCCGGGGAATGGAAAACTCCAGACCCAGCGAGAACAACAGAAAGACGATGCCGAACTCGGCCAGGTGCTGCATGCCGGCGGTATCGCCCACCCAGCCGAAGCCGCCGGGGCCGGCCAGCACGCCGGCGCCCAGGTAGGCGAGGATGGGAGGCAGATGCAGGCGACGAAACACCACCACGGCGCACACCGCCGTGGTCAGAAGGATCACTACCAGCGTCAGGGAATCGTGCATGGTCAGGCTTCGGCGGGCATGAAAATCAGATCCGTGGTGCCGAAATCCCGGCCCAGCTGGCTGAGCGCGGCGGTGAGCTGGCCACGGTGGTGGGTCTGATGATTGAACAGATGGGTCAGGCACAGGCGCAGGGGCAGGGTGCGCGGCGACCCGGTGGAGGTCAGATAGGCCAGGTCGCCGTCCAGAGCCGGCTCCGACAGGGTGGCCACGTAGTCGGCCAGATCCTGGTCGGTGCGCTGCCGTTCCTGGCTCAGAATGGGGAAGTCGCTGTACAACTCCTGGGCCAGGCTTTGCACCGGGAACGGCTGGCCGGTGAAGCGGCCCAGCCACAGGCGGTCGGTGAGCAGCAGATGGTTCAGGGTGCCGTGGATGGAATGGAAAAACAGCCCCCGGTCCGCCTTGCGCTCATCGTCGTCGAGGGTGGCGCAGGCGGCCAGGATCTGGCCGTTCTGCCAATGGTTGTAGCGCGCCAGATGCGCGTAGTGATCCCGCCACATGGAAAGTCCCCGTTATCGTGATGCGTCTACTGTAATGCAACGGCATCCCGAAACGAATGTTGCGGGTCAACAGAGGTCGTTCTTTTCATCGGGGGCTGATCTGGTTCCGATCCTTCCGGGCCCCCTGTAGGAGCGGCTGGGCGGCACTCCGCTTTAGCCGCGATCAACCCCCGCGCCATCTTCATCGCGACTGAAGTCGCTCCTACAGTCGCTCCTACAAATCGCTCCTACAAGTCGCACCTGCGTTCCGCTGCGAGGGAGCGGAACCATGAGCCATAAAAAAAGGGCGCCTGGAGGCGCCCTTGAGGTGGGTTCGGGTTGTTGTTGTTCGCGGTTGCTCAGGGCAGCATGGTGTCGTTGCGGTCGGCCAGGTTCTGGATGCGCAGGTCCTGGTCGGTGTCGGTTTCCGCTTCGGCGTAGGGGGAGCTGGCGTCGAAGTTGGCGATCAGATATTCCGCCAGGGCGTCCTGCTCGGTGCCGGGGGCGGCGAAGGTGGCCTGGTTGGGGCCGGACACCGCTTCATCCTCCAGGTCGATGCGGTTTTCCACCGGGAAGTCGAACGGGTAGCCGTCGCCGCCCAGGCCGTTGCTGGCGTTTTCGGTGGCCAGGAAGCTCAGGGTGACCAGGCGGAAGGTGCGGTTGGGGTCGCCTTGCAGCTCACCGTTTTGCACCACGGTGTCGATCACCGCGCCGCTGTCGTCCACCACCGCCAGACTGCGTACCCGCTCACCGGGCTGGTCCATATCGTCGCCGTTGGCCTGGCTGCGCAGGCCCGGGCGCGCTGGGTCGAAGCTGAAGCGCAGACCCGCCACCTGCGGGAACTGGCCGGCGCTGCCTTCCACCTTGGCCACGCCGTGTTCCAGCAACTGGTACAGCTCCCGGGCGGTGACGTCGCCGATGGTCAGGCTGTTGTTGAAGCGCAGGGAGCCTTCCAGGTCGAACTGGGAGATGTCGCCTTCTTCCTTACCGGCGCTCTGGTTGGCGGCGGGCGGGTAGAACTCCAGCTCGTCCTCGGAGGTGGAGCCCGGCGGGTAGCTGAAGTAGCCGATATCGTCACGGATGCCGCCGCCGTTCTTGATCGAGATTTGCACGGTGGCGTCGTATTGGCGGGCGGTCCACAGGTTGGCATCGGCGGTCAGGTCGCCCAGGTTGGTTTCCTGGGTGCGCACCTGGCCACGGCGGCCATCCAGGTAGACGCTGGTGCGGCCCAGGATATTGCCGTCGCGCTCGGCCAGCACCTGCTCCAGGGCGGTGGCGATGGTGTCCACATCGCTGTTGACGGTGCCCTGCAGCTGGCTGGCCATGGCGTCGTCGGCGGCGTAGGCGCCGTTCACCGAGGCGTCCAGGCGGTTGGTGATGAGCACGCCGTTGTCGTCGAACTCCACCACCAGGCGGCCCACGTACTTGTAGTCGCCGTCGGTGTTGACCACCAATACCGGTTCGTTGGCGGCGGAGGTGAAGCTCAGCGGGTAGTCGTCGGCGGCGCTGTCGCCTTCCAGCAGGCGGTCATTGTCGTCGGCGAGCAGGGTGTTGGAACCGCCGGCGACGATGATGTCCACGCCCTCCAGCAGGGTGGCCAGTTCCTTCTCGATGCCGATGGTCTGCATGTGGGCGAGCAGGATGATCTTGTCGATGCCGTCCTCGGTGAGGGCGTCCACCGCCGTTTGCAGTTCCGCGGCCAGCGCCGGTACGCCGCCGCTGCCCGGGCGCACGGTGATGTCGCCGGTGCTGGTGATGTTGCCCAGGGACGGGGTGGAGGCACCGATCACGCCGATGCGCTCGCCGGCCACTTCCAGGGTGCCGTAGCCGGCCAGGCCGTTGGGAATGCTGTTCAGGGGCTGGCCGTTCTGCTGCACCAGGCCGCTGAGATTGGCATCCGCGCTGAAATCCAGATTGGCGCTCAGGTAGGGGAAGCCGGCCCCGGAGTAGTTGCCCTCGGCGCCGATGATGGTGGCGAATTCCCCGGTGCCGCCGTCCAGGTCATGGTTGCCCACGGCGCTGGCCTGCAGGCCCATGGCATTGAGCATGGCGATATCGGCGCGGCCGTTGCCGGCCACCGCCACCCCGGGTACCGCGTTCATGGCATCGTCGTTGGCGGCGAAGTAACGGGGGCCGGGTATGTAGTTGTCGCCGGAGCTGAGCACCAGGGTGTGGTCCGGGTGGGTGGCGCGCAGGGCGGCGAGCACGGCGGAGAACGGACGCACGTTCTGCAGCGCCCCGGTGGCGCCGTCCATATCGGCGAAATGCAGCAGTTGCAGCTGGAAGCCGGTGTCTTGCGCCGGCGGCGTTTGATTATTGTGGCTGTCGTTATCGCCACCACAGGCGGTGAGGGCGAAGGCCGCCAGCATGGCGGCGGTCAGCTTTCCGAGAGTAGGGGTATTCATCGGCAAACCTTTCCATTGATGTTCGTTCGAATTGATCAGCGAACATCAGCTAAGCAGTGCCGGATGAAACAGGGGTTACCGGAATCGGTCGAAATTATGAAAGGGCGGGGAGGGCGGGAAAGACGGTGGGAAAGTAACACGCCGCCCCGTGGGGGGGCGGCGTCGCCGGGCTCAGACCTTGCTGCTGAGTTCGCGGATTTCCTGATTGAGGATGCGGTCGTTCATGCTGTAGTCCACCGCCACATCGACTACGTGCACGCCGCCGGCGGCGTAGCATTCCTCCACCGTGGTCACCAGCGCCTCGGTGCTTTCCACGCGGTGGCCCTGGGCGCCGTAGGCCTTGGCGTAGGCGACGAAATCCGGGTTGTGGAAGTCCAGGCCGAAGTCGTGGAAGTCCATCTGCTTCTGCTTCCACTTGATCATGCCGTAGCCGTCGTCGCGCAGGATCAGGATCACCAGATCCAGGCGCAGACGCACCGCGGTTTCCAGTTCCTGGGAGTTCATCATGAAGCCGCCGTCGCCGCACACCGCCATCACCCGGCGGTCCGGGTGCACCATCTTGGCGGCCATGGCGGAGGGCAGGCCGGCGCCCATGCTGGCCAGGGCGTTATCCAGCAGCACCGTGTTGGGATGGGTGGCCGGGTAGTTGCGCGCGAACCAGATTTTGTACATGCCGTTGTCCAGGGCGATGATGCCATCGCTGGGCATGACCTTGCGGATCTCGTGGACCAGCCGCTGGGGCAGGATCGGGAAGCGGTCGTCCCGGGCGCCCTCGGCGATGTGTTTCTGCAGGGCGTCGCGGACCCGGTGGAAATCGGCGAAGCTCCAATGCTCCTGGGGTTCCAGGCGTTCCTTGAACTGCCACAGGCTGTTGGCGATGTCGCCCACCACTTCGATCTGTGGGAAGTAGACCGGGTCCACCTGGGCGGAATTGAAGTTGATGTGCACCACGGTGGCGCCGCCGGGCTGCATGAAGAAGGGCGGCTTCTCCACCACGTCGTGACCCACATTGATGATCAGGTCGGCGGCGTCGATGGCGCGGTGCACGAAGTCACCGTCGGAGAGCGCCGTGTTGCCCAGGAAGTGGGCGCCGGTCTCGTCCACCACGCCCTTGCCCATCTGGGTGGTGATGGCGGGGATGCCGAGCTTCTCGATGAACTGGCGCAGCATCTTGCTGGTGAGCTTGCGGTTGGCGCCGGCGCCCACCACGATCAGCGGTTTGCGGGCCGCCTTGATGGCTTCCACGGCGCGGCAGATGGCCTTGTCCTCGGCGATCGGCCGGCGCGTCAGGCTCGGCTCCAGCACCGGCATGGTGGAATGCTCGCGGGCGATGTCCTCGGGCAGCTCCAGGTGGGTGGCGCCGGGGCGCTCTTCCTGGGCCAGCCGGAACGCCTCGCGCACCCGGGCCGGGATGGTGTCGCCGCTGACCACCTGTTTGGTGAACTTGGTCAGCGGTCGCATCATGTCGACCACATCGATGATCTGGAACTGCCCCTGCTTGCTGGACTTGATCGGCTTCTGCCCGGTGATCATCACCATCGGCATGGCGCCCAGCTGGGCGTAGGCGGCGGCGGTCACCAGGTTGGTGGCGCCAGGGCCCAGGGTGGACAGGCAGGCGCAGGCCTTGCCGGTGAGCCGGCCATAGGTGGCGGCCATGAAGCCGGCGGCCTGTTCGTGGCGGGTGATCACCAGTTGAATGGAACGGGAACCGCGCAGGGCTTCCAGCAAATCAAGATTTTCCTCGCCGGGAATGGCGAAGACGTATTCCACGCCTTCCGCTTCCAGGGCGCGGACAAAGAGATCCGACGCTTTCATGAACAGGGGGTCTCCTCGCGACAGGGTGAAAATGGCTGCGTAGCCCAAAGGGGGCGGTATGCCACTATAACGTGTTGAGCGTTGGCGTGCGCGCCGGCCAGCCAATCAGTGCCATTGGCTGACACGATCAGCCGAATTTGAGCAGGATCAGCCCGCTCATCAGCACGGCGATGCCAAGCAGACCCCGGATTCCGAGGCCCTGCTTGAACAGTATCGCGTCGGCGGTAAGCGTGGCGAGAATGCCGAACCCGCCCCACAGCGCATAGGCCACCGCCAGGTCCAGATGGCGTACCGCCTGGGCCAGGGCGGTGAAGGCCAGCAGCACACAGACCAGTGAGGCCAGAGCCGGTACACGCCGGCGGAAGCCTTGCGAGTACTTGAGCATGACATTGGCCACCACATCCAGCGCCATGGCCAGCATCACCCAGCCGAGGGCGATCAGTGACGGGCTCATGACCTGGCCTCCGCCTGGTTCGCGGTGTCGCCGTTGAGCAGGCCGATGCCGCCTAGCAACAGGAACAGGCCGAGAGCCTGCCAGGGCGAAAGCGATTCGGAAAAAACAACCACGCCCACCAGGGCGATCAGCACCAGGCCCACGGCCTCCCACAGCGCGTAGGCGATGCCCAGGGGAATGCGCTCCATGGCGCGGGCCAGAAAATAGTAGGCCAGGGTAATCAGAACATACATGGCGAGGTGGCCGAGCAACGGCGCCTCGACGTTGGCCAGCTTCATCAAGCTGGTGCCAAGCACCTCGCAGGCGATGGCGGCGAGCAGAAAAAACCACGGATTCATAGTCGGATCTCTACGACGGAGGCAGCCCGCGAGTAACCGGGAAACAAGGGTCCCGGGGCGATAGCGGTAAGGGGCTGCGAATGGGGTCGCGGAGAATCTAAAGGTAGGTGCGCCAGCAGAACTCGCTGTGCATGACATGCGCGAGTGGCTGGAGTTGTCGAGCAAAGAAGGGATTCATAATGGGTTGATTATACGCCGACACCGGCAAAATCGCCAGCGCGCCCGGCGATAAGGGCCCGTGCTGCTCGTCAAGGACGCCATCAACCGGGCCGGAGCGGGGGTATCAGTGCCAGGTGCCCTCGACGTTTTCGCACTGCTCCAGGAATTCCTCCGCGCTCATTTCCACGGTGTCTTCATCGCCGCCCATGTGGGCGGTGACCTGTTCCTTGAGCTGGCTCACCACGCTGGTCATCATCGCCAGGGTGTCCTCCACCTGCTCGATGGCGGAGAGCAATTCCCTCGCTTCTTCCTGGTACTCCCCCTGGTATTCCTCTTGGAATGCCTCCGGGTAGTCGTCGTGGTCTTGGTCGCTCATGGCACCTCCGCAAATGGATGCGCTAATGGTGCCAAAGGAAGCGGGCCGGGACAAACCCGCCGTTGGGCGTAGTGGCCCGGTGAGCCCGGCGGGTCAGCCATTTTCCGGCTTCAGGGGGCGGCGGGCTGGCCGGCGGGGTGTTCCGCCAGCCAATCGAACAGGGTTTGGCGGATCTCGCCGAAGAAGCGGCCGCCCACGGTCCAGTGGCAGCAACCGGGAATCTCCACCAGCCGGCAGCGGGGCCCATAGCGCCGGGCGATGCCGCGCTGCACCTGGATCGGGGTAATCCGGTCCTCGGTGCCGCCGATCACCAGGATCGGGCATTTCAGGTCTTCCGGGGGCACATAGGCGAAGTGGTGCCTGGTGAAGGAGGCCAGGGTGATCTGGAAGGTGGCCCGGCCGGATTCGTAGCCGCAGTGCTCGAAAATTTCCCGCTGCAGGGCGTCGCTCTGGGCGTTGGCGACGCCGTATTGGACGTTGGCCAGCTTGAGAGCGGTGACCTTCCGCCACAGCGGGAACAGGAACAGATTCGAGCCCAGGGTGCGAAGCACCGACAAATGCATCCCGTTGATGCCCGCCGGCGCCGCCGATGACAGCAGAATCAGCCGCTGGCAGGGCACCCGGGCGGCGGTGAGCTGGGCCAGCAAGCCGCCCATGGAGTGGCCCACCAGGATCGGCGGCGTGGCCAGCCCCTTGATGCGCGTCACCAGGAAGTCCACGTAGTCCTGCAGGCTGGTGCGGGCCAGCTTCCTGATGCTGGCTTCGGTGTGTTGCTCGCGGGTGTGGTGGTTGGGAAGGGTCAGCGAGATGACCTCATAACCCTGCTCGGAGAACGCGTCGCGTACTTCGTGCAGGGTGTCGCCGTCGCTCCACATACCGTGGATCAGCACCACCGGTGGTTTGTTATTCTCGTTCATGGTCCTGTTTCCTTTTTCAAAAAGGCCGGAGTCGCAAGGGACGGTCAGGCGGAGGCTTTCAGGGGCGCCGCCGCCTTGGCCGGCCGGCGGGCCGGCGGTTCAAAGCGCAGCGAACCGTCGTCCACGGCGTCCTGGGTCAGCATCTTCTTATCCTTGCCGTAGTGCATGGTGACCTTCCAGGGGCCGCTCCGTCCCTGCCGGGGCATGCGGTCCTTGGCACGGGCGATATAGCCCGGAGCGAAGCCGTCCATCATGCCGGTATCGGTAAGGTTGCCGCCGTGGTCAACCGGGCGGACCGCCTTGACCCCGCGCTTTTTCATTTCCTCGAAAAGACGACAGATATATTGCCCGCCGATGTCGCACTTCAGTGTCCAGGGCGCGTTGGTGTAGCCGATGATCCAGGCATAGTTGGGCACGTCCTGAAGCAGGATACTCTTGTAGGTCATCTTTTTCGGCACGTCCACCGGCTCGCCGTTCAACTGCAATTCCAGGCCACCCATGAGCTGCACGTCCAGGCCGGTGGCGGTGACGATGATGTCCGCCTCCAGGGTCTCGCCGGATTCCAGAACGATGCCGTTCTCGGAAAAATGATCGATGTGGTCGGTGGCGATGGTCGCCTTGCCGTCGCGCAGCACCTTGAAGAAATCACCGTCCGGCGCCGCGCACAGTCGTTGCTCCCAGGGATTGTACTTCGGTGAAAAGTGCCGCATGTCGAAATCCGGACCGACCTGGCGGCGGATATGGCGAAGCATCAACTTGCGCATGGCCCGGGGCCAGCGCTCGCAGGCCAGATAGAGGCCGCGCTGCAACAGGATATTGCGTTTGCGGGCCATGCCGAACACCTTCTCCTTGGGCAGGATCTTGCTCAGCGCCATGGAAATCTTGTCGGTATCGGGCACCGACATAACGTAGCTGGGCGAGCGCTGCAGCATGGTCACGCTGGCCGCTTTCCCGGCCATTGCCGGCACCACCGTGATGGCGGTGGCGCCACTGCCAATCACCACCACCTTCTTGCCGGCGTAATCCAGATCCTCCGGCCAGAACTGGGGGTGGACGATGTCGCCTTTGAAATTTTCCTCGCCTTTGAAGCCCGGGCGGTAGCCGTGGTCGTAACGGTAGTAACCGGCGCAATTGACGATAAAGTCGCAGGTAAAAATCCGGGTTTCGCCGGACGGCTCATGCAGGGTGGTCAGCGTCCAGCGTTGTTCCGCATCGCTCCAATCCGCGCTGAGGGTCCGCAGCCCATAGTGGACTTTGTCGGCGAGATTGAATTCCCGGGCGGTTTCCTGGATGTACTCGCGGATATCCGCGCCCTTGGCCAGCACCTGGTCGGAATACCAGGGCTTGAAGTTGTAGCCGAAGCTGGCCATGTCGGAATCGGAGCGGATGCCCGGGTAGCGGAACAGGTCCCAGGTGCCTCCCAGGTTTTCCCGGCGCTCGATGATCGCCATGGATTTATCGGGGTACTCCCCGGCCACGCGGCAGGCGGTGCCGATACCGGACAGGCCGGCGCCCACGATGATGAGGTCGAAGTGCTGTTGGTCAGACATCGGATATTCTCCTTTTTATAAATCCGGTCAGGTGCAAGCCTCACTATTCCAAGGGCGGACTTGACAATATTGACGAATCCGGACAATTTTTTGATGAATCGCGACAGGGTTGCAGGGGCTTCCTCAGGAGAACTTCATGCCCAGCCTTATTCGAGCCACCAACCTGTGGGGTTACGAAGAGCAGGTAAGACGCAAGGGCGCGCAGCTGGAGCCCCTGCTGAGCCGCTGCCATCTGCCGCCGGAGGAGCGGCGGGATGATCGTGGTTTCCTGGTGTTCAGACACTTCTGCGAGTTGCTGGAGAATACCGCCGGGGTGCTCGGCGACCCGACCTTTGGCATGAGCCTGGCGGCCTATCAGGGCATGGATATTCTCGGCCCGCTTTCAGTGATCGCGCGCAGCTCCGCCACCGTCGGGGAGGCAATGCAAAGCATTGCCCGCTATCTGTACCTGCATTGTCCGGCGCTGGGGCTGAGCATCGAGCGGGGGCATTTCCAGGGCCGGCCCGGGGTGCGCTTGCTGTACCAGATTGATGACGAGGGCGCCGGCTACAGCATCCAGGCCCATGAATTGACCCTGGCCAACACCATGCAAGTGCTGAAGCTGTTGTGCGGGGAGGATTTCCGACCGCTGTCCGTGCATCTCCAGCATTCACGGGTGGCCAACCAAAATATCTACCGGGCCATGTTTCCTTGCCGGATTTGTTTCGATCAGCAGTGGACCGGATTTTGTCTGCCGGAGGCGGTGTTCGACCTGCCGCTGTCCAGCGCCGACCACCAGACCTGGGAGCTGGCGGAGCGTTATCTGGCGTCTCAGCAGGCGCCCAATGCCCACACCCTGGCCGAGGAGGTGAGCGCCCTGATCAATACGCTGCTGCCCACCGGCAAATGCACCGCGGACCTTATTGCTTCGCAGCTGTCCATGCACAAGCGGACCTTGCAGCGGCGCCTGGTCATGGAAGACACCAGCTACCAGCAGTTGCTTGACGAAGAGCGCAAGAAAATGGCCCGCCAGTATTTGCTGGAGCCCAACCTGAAACCCAGCCAGATCGCCGGCTTGCTGGGCTACTCGGAGCAGTCCGTGTTCAACCGCGCCTGCCGGGACTGGTTTGGCGCGACGCCGGTTTCCTATCGCCGCCAGCTGTTGGGCGGCTGAACGCGGCCCGATTCCCGGGGTAGGAGCGGCTTCAGCCGCGATCAACGACGATGCCATCCGCATCGCGGCTGAAGCCGCTCCTACAATCCTTGCGGCCAAAAAAAAGGCACGTCCCATCGGTGATGGTGACGTGCCTTCTTTTTTGGCGGCGGATCAGGGAAAGCGAATCAATCCCAGCTCAGCGCGCCACCCACCTGGTACTCGGTGACCCGGGTTTCGAAGAAGTTCTTCTCTTTCCGCAGGTCCATGATTTCACTCATCCAGGGGAACGGGTTGGTGACGCCCTTGAACTGCTCGGGCAGACCCAGCTGGGTGAGGCGGCGGTTGGCGATGAATTGCAGGTACTCTTCCATCATCGCCGCGTTCATGCCCAGTACGCCGCGCGGCATGGTGTCGCGGGCATATTGGATTTCCAGCTCGGTGCCTTCCAGGATCATCTGGGTGACCTTGTCACGCATGCCCTGGTCCCACAGATGCGGGTTTTCCAGTTTGATCTGGTTGATCACGTCGACGCCGAAG
>CENV01026269.1_pt1 | contig 21959 bp, 22 predicted proteins | sample 530231 | NCBI WGS metagenome assembly CENV01 (sample SAMEA2619815, study PRJEB7988) | marine metagenome | biome: marine biome (ENVO:00000447); feature: surface water layer (ENVO:00002042); material: "saline water (ENVO:00002010), including plankton (ENVO:xxxxxxxx)" | depth 5 m | reverse complement strand
CTAATCTACGCCGCGAGTTGCGCCAAATGTTCTGACGACGGACAGGTCCCCATAATCGGTGTAACCCACTCCGCGATCGAGCGCATTGCCCACGACAGACCCCCAGCTGTTACCAGGCACGGAGAGCCAGAGCGGGATGTCGTTGGCTTGCAGATAATCGTATAGGTCAAAAAAACCGACGCCAGGTTCGAGCAGGACAGTTCCATTCTCGACATCGACCTCGATCTTCTTGAGGCGCGATAGATCGAGCACTATGGTGCCGGCCATCACGGGTGCTGCGCCTCCGTAGCCCAGATTCTTGCCACGGCTGATGGGCCAGAGGGGCGCCTTTTCCTCGTTCGCGATACGGACAATCGCTTGCACTTCTTCCAACGAACCGGGGCTTACGGCGCCAGCAGGCATATGTTCGTTCGGGTTCCAGGCGAAGGGGTCTGCATAGGATGCCGCCTCCACCTCCTGAAAGTAGACATTGGAGATTCCCACGACTTCTGTGAAGCGCCGCAAGGCGCGTGGGACACCGGGGGTTGCTGGTTCGCTCAATTCTCTCTCCTGTGGTCATTTGTTGGAGGCCGAGCGAGGCACATGCGGATCAAGATGCATGCCTATCGCCATCTCGCCAAACCGGGTTTGCAGGCTCCGCGGTGCCGGGTTGGCTAAACCAAATCCTCCATCCGGGTGGAGGGGCTGCTCGCGACGACACCCCCATCAACCGACAATGCGTGTCCGGTGACATAGGAGGCCGCGTCGGAGCATAGCCACAAGATGGCGTTTGCCATCTCTTCTGCTTGCCCGAGGCGATTTAACGGGACTCCGAACATCAGGCGGTTGCGAAAAGCCTCGGGCAGTTCGTCTATAAAGGGCGTATCGATCGGTCCGGGGCAGAGGGCATTGATCCGAATACCCTTGGAGCCATAATCGGCTGCTGCAGCCTTGGTCAGTCCCACTACGCCGTGTTTCGCCGCCGTGTAGGCAGATAGATTGTAGCCTCCGATAAGTCCCGATGCCGACGCCGTATTCACGATGGCACCGCCTCCATCAATTCGGACCATCTGTTCGATTTCGGCTTTCATGCAATAGAACACCGAGCTTAGGTCGACATCGAGGACAGTGCGCCAGTTATCCGAAGGCAAATCGCACAGCGGCACGGTCTTGCCTTCAACCCCTGCATTATTGACGGCGATGTGCAGGCTGCCGAAGCGTTGCACGACGGCGTCGATCATCGACCGCACCGCGCCTTCATCAGCTACATCCGCGAAGAAGAAGTCGGCCGCTCCACCCGCATCGCAAATCGCCTGCGCAGTGCTTTCGCCGGCTTCGCGGTTGATATCGACCACCGCGATATTTGCCCCGGCATGCGCAAAGGCCTCGACGGTCGCCCGGCCGATGCCCGAACTTCCGCCGGTCACGAGGACCGTCTTGCCACTAAAATCGAATTTGACGTTCAATTCTCTCTCCCTTGGGCGAGACCCGAGCCCGAACGGCTCACGAGCGGGTCGAAACGATCGATCTGCCCTATTTTTCTCAGTCGTCGAACACCACCAGCGCGCGGATCTCGATGCTGTTGCGGGGCACCGCGTGAGCTGGGGCATCGGGGATGTCGAAGGCTCCATGGGGCACTCGCCCCCGGCGCGCGTCGCCACGCGGATCGAAAGCGGAAAAGACAAGGGCCTCGCCTGGCAGCATGTCCGAGAAGTAGCCCCACCGTTGATCCGTACTGGAGCGGAAAAAGCTGATGTCGAATTGATGCGGTGCGTCTTCGTTCGCCAGTACGTCCTCCGCCTGCAATTCCGGGTTGGCGAAGTAGCCTTTGCCGTTGAGTACATCCTCCTCGGAAACGCTAGGAAGCGTGCAGAGCGCCAGACCTGTATCCTGAGGCGGCGGCGAAAGCGCCTGCCAGACATTGAAGATCCGCCAACATGACGGCGTCCTTTCGCCAATGCGAGCCTTTACTTGCGCAACCGCCGCTTCGGCGGCTGGCTGATGCGGCAACTGGTCGAAGGTAAAGGTTCCGTGGAGATCGCTGTGAACAGCGCGGGCGGGGGCGGAAACGGGGGAAGAGAAGGCTTCCGGCCGCCTCTCCGAGAAGCGGGTGAGAGGGCCCGCGAACAGGCAAGCCCAGTTGCCGCCGGTCACGCGGAGGATTGTCTCCCGCACAGCAGGCATCCACAGGTCGCGCAGCTGTTGCTCATCCCGGTAATCGGTCACGCCGCTGACGACCCGATCTATGACGAAACCCTCGCGATCGAGACTGAGCGTGTCGGCCTGCTGGCGCCAGTCGGCCAGCTCGACTTTAGCGGGGCGCTGCCGAGTCCCAGTCCAGTCATTGTCGAGCACGAAGCGAACCGTACCGTCCGAACCGGCCGTCACGAAATTCATGCATGCCATCATTTGCCTACTCCTCACGCTTCCCGTGCTATGTCGCACTGGCGGGCTCGGGGGGGCGCCGGACGAGCTGCTGCGCAAGCAGAATTACCAGTCCGATCATCGCTGCACCAAGATACCAGGGCGCATCATATGCAAACTTTGCGTAGGCCGCGCCGAACAGCGGTGGCGCCACGATGCGGCTGAAGGCATTGCTCGCCATCAACAGGCCCATCGTGCTTCCTTGCTTTTCAGGGGCAGTATTGCGGGAAATCAGCGCGCCCGAAGTCGGAAATGCCAGGCTGTGGCCGGTCATCAGCAGCCCCATTAGTAGCACGCCTGAGGCGGGGGTGCGTATGACCGGTTGCAAGAGCATCGAGAGCGCAAGAATCGCCAGACCCATCACGATCACTCGCGCCTCGCCGAACCGGGCCACAAGCGGGCCAAGCAGGAAAACCTGCGCAATGAACCCGCCCCCACCAATGGCAAGGAATGCCCATCCAAGATCGTTAGCGCTCCAGCCGAAGTTCTCCTCGCTCCAGAGTCCGTAGATCGCCTCCATCGAGGCGAAGGCAGCGATGCCGAAGAAGGAGATTACGAACAGTCGCAGCAAGACCGGTTGCGAGCTGATGAAGCGGAATGCCTCGCGGTAATGCGGCAATGGCGCTTCCTTGCCGCGAGGAGGAAACGCGTCACGCAGAACCGTAAGCGACCACAGCGAGGCGAGCAGCGCAAAGCCGCCGGCGATGAAGATCGGCAGACGGAAGCTGGCGGCGGCCACTTCTTCGCCGGCGAAGATTCCGCCGATCACCGGACCGAATGCGAAACCGAGACTGAACGCAGCGCCAAACAGACCCATGGTTTTCGCGCGCTTTTCAGGCGCAGAGACATCGGCGATGAAGCCTTGGGCGACACCGAGCGTGCCGGAGAAGAAGCCGCTGCCGATGCGGATGAGAATCGCCGCCCAGAGACTGGGGGCATAGGCGAAAGCGAAGTAGCTTAGTCCGGCGCAAAACGTGGTGAGGACAAGAACCTTGCGCCGTCCCCACTTGTCCGATTGCCGCCCCCAATAAATCTCTCCGAAAATGTTCCCGAAGGAGTAGGCAGCGAAGAGCAGCGCTACGCCGAACGAGCCTGCCTCAAATACCTGCCCATAGAATGGCAGGAGCGGCAGGATCAGGCTGAAGCCGGCAATGTTGATGAAGACCGCAACCAGGAGCGGTGGAAGACGCTTATCCACGGTAGCGCGGCTCCGGCAAGCCCTTCACGCCCAGTCCGTCTATGACAAAGCTGGCACCGTCTGCTGCTTCAGGGTCTCGGCCAAGGAAGCTCGGATCGATGCTGGGCACGAACAGGCGGTCCAGATCGGGTCCGAAGAACATGCAGCTCGCTGGCAGCTTCGTCGGCATGGCGATTTCGCGCATTACCTTGCCTTCAGGCGATATTTGCAGGACGACGCCGCCTTCGCAGATTGCTGTCCACACGTTGCCCTCAGCATCTACGGTAGCTCCGTCGGGTATCGGGCCGTAGTCGCTGCTATTGAAGAATTCTCTGCGGTTGGCGGCAGCTCCTGTGTTCAGGTCGTAATCGTAGGCATAGATCGTGTGCCGCATGCTATCGGCATGATAGAAGACCCGATCGTCCGGCGACCAGCACGGTCCGTTGCCCAGAGTGATGCCATAGTCAAGTTCGGTAAGCGTGCCGTCCGTGCCGAGCGAATAGACACCGCCGACGGCTTCCTTCGCCTGCCGATGACTGGTGCCGAAAACGAAGCGGCCCCTTCGGTCGACCTTGCCATCGGCAAGTTGGATATCAGGGTTAGCGGGGTCAATGACCGCAAACGGCTCCACTGCACCACTCGCGAAGTCGAGTGTGTGGATGCCGTCCGGCAGGGCGACGATCGCGCCCCCCTGTTCGCGCAGCGCCATCGAGCCAATCATGTCGGGCACTTTCCAGTAGCGATGATCGCCGCTGGCTGGATCCCAGCATCTGACCTGTTTGCCCAGGATGTCGATATAATAGAGCGCCTGTTCGGCGACATCCCAAACCGGCCCTTCTCCGACCTGACAACGCGGCAAATCGAGCTGCGCGATTTCCATGGCATTCTTCCCTTTCATGCTCTTCTCCAGCGGCGCCCCGGACTTCCACTCCCACACGGTTCGCAGAGGGCCGTTGCGCTGAGGATTGCCGCAAAGCGGCTACCGCACTTGCCGGTCGCTGCGCCAGACTCGGAGCGCGCGCCCACCTCTGCCCCGGACCATGGCCCATTTCCTCACTGCCGACGTCCGATACCCGCGAGAGGTCGAACCATATCCGAAAAAAACGCTGTTGCAAATAAAATCATACGACCGTATGGAATTGGCAGCAATAAAGGGCAAGGCCGATTGCGGCCGCCGAGATTGGGAGAGTAAAGCGATGAGGAACGAAGCTCGTGATATCTGTGGTCGTGTGAGTCGTATCGCGCTCGTCGCGGCGGTGCTCGCCTGTTCTTCGACGGCCGTGCTGGCGCAGGATGGCGTCGTTGCGGAAGACGAAAGCGCCACAGCCGGCGCTGAGGGCAGTGCTAGCCCAAACACGATTGTGGTGACGGCGCAATTTCGCGAGCAGAACCTGCAGGATACGCCTCTGGCAATCACCGCCGTTTCTGGTGACATGCTGCAGGAGCGCAGCCAGACCAACATTGCCGAAGTGGCAAACCAGGCGCCCAGCGTGACCCTGCGGACCGGCAATGCGAACTTCGGTCCTTCGCTGGCAGCTTCGATTCGCGGCATCGGCCAGTTCGATTTCAACCCCGCTCTCGAGCCGGGCGTGGGGCTCTATGTGGACGAGGTCTACTATCCCACGCTCACCGGCTCGGTGTTCGATCTGCTCGACCTCGACCGGGTGGAAATCCTGCGAGGCCCCCAGGGCACCCTTGCGGGGCGCAATTCGATCGGCGGCGCCATCAAGCTCTATTCCAAGCGTCCAGCAGGATCGAACACGGGATCGCTATCGGTGGCTTATGGGAGCCGCGACCGGATTGATCTGCGCGGCAATGCGGATTTCACCATCACCGAGGGCGTGGACGTGCGGGTGTCCGGCGTTTCGAAGCAGCAGGACGGATATGTCAACCGCATCGACTTCGGCTGCGCAAATCCGCCGGGCAGCGCGCTCAACCCGGCGGACGGGGTCTCCAGCACAGGGGCGGGAGGGGACGATTGCGTCATCGCCCGCGATGGAAACGTCGACTATCAGGCGGTGCGCGGCCAGCTGCGCATCCGCCCGACCGACACCCTCGATATCAATATCATAGCCGATTACTCGATCGACGATCGCAACCCGCCCGCCGCTGTTCTCACCAGCGTGGCCGATAGCGGCAACCCGGCCATTCGCGGCGAATATCCGAACGTTCCGTTCGACAGCCGATTTCTTTGTGGCTCCTTCTGCAATTACGGCACCTATGAAAATCCGGCCGACCCGGCCAACGGCTTTCCCTACGGCACCGACTTTCAGGCCCGCTCGCTGTTCGAAGGTTGGGGCATATCCGGGCAAGTTGACCTGGAACTGGGCGACAATCTCCAACTCGTCTCGATTACAGCCTACCGCGAATACAACGCCGAGTTCGCCACCGACGATGACCTGTCGCCGCTGCCGGTTTCAAATATCCGAAGCGAACTCGATTTCTGGTTCTTCAGCCAGGAAGTTCGGCTGAACGGCTCGCTTCTGGATGACGCCATCGAATACACGATCGGCGGCTATTACAGCGACCAGCAGTCCGTTTACGCCAGCATCGTGGACTTGCGCTGGGCCGGTCTGCAATTTGCGCAAAACGATCCCGTACCTGCACAAACGAAGGCCGCGTTTGCTCATGCGTCCTTGCGTGCGACCGACGATCTCACCTTCAACATCGGCTTGCGCTACACCGATGAAAGCAAGGACTACACGTTCAGCAGGTCGAATGTGGACGGAAGTCCCAACCCTCCGCTGGTGGGGGCGCTGGACGGGGTCGACGGCAGCTATTCCGGAAAGCGGGTCGATTACCGCGCCAACGTTCAGTATCGCTGGACGAACGATCTGATGACCTATGCCCAGTACTCCACGGGGTTCAAGGGCGGCGGCATCAATCCCCGTCCCTACTTCGTATCGCAGGTGCAGCCCTTCGAAATGGAGACGATCAAGGCGTGGGAAGTGGGTCTGAAGAGCGATCTGTTCGATCGCCTCATGCGGGTCAACCTGGCAGCCTACTACAACAAGTATGAGGACATCCAGCTGGCCTTGCTGTCATGCCCGCAGTTTAACCCGACGCCTCCGGGGCCAGGGGTGCCCGGCCTGCCTTGCGCTATGAACGCTAATGCCGGTGATGCGGAGATCAAGGGGTTCGAAGCGGAGCTGTTCGTGAACCCTGCTGAAGGGTTCACCATCGACGGATCACTGAGCTACCTGGATTTTGACTATACCCGGATCGACGAGAACGCCAGCGGTCCCGGCGGCGTGCAACTGGACTACGTGGCCCCCTATGCTGCCGAATGGCAGTGGGCAATCGGCACGCAATACGAGGTGCTCCTCGGCCGTTCCGGGTCGCTTACACCGCGCGTGGACGTGTCCTACAAATCGAGCACATATGCCAATGCCGTCAACGGACCGAGCAACCTGATCCCGGGCTTCACGCTCGCGAATGCAAGGCTGACTTGGGAGAACTACGATGAGGACCTGCAGATTGCACTTGAGGTGACGAACCTTTTCGACGAATACTACATCACGAACGTGTTCAACGTAGAGGGCAACGGCTTCGTCAATGCCCAGCCCGCCCGTCCGCGCGAATGGGCCGTGACGGTGACCAAGCGTTTCTGATCGGGAGCGATAACAAGGGGCTGCCGGCGGCGGCGGCGCCCCTATTCGTGGTCGAGTGCCGCGGCCATCGACTGGACTATTTCCTCAGCAACGATGCTCCAGTCCGGGTTTCCCTCGGCAAGGCCCAGAGCGTAGCTGAACCTGTTTTCAAAGGATTGCGCGATCACGAAAGATCCGACCGCGCATACATAGCGCCAATAGAACGTGCCCTCGTCGAGATCGCTAAGGCACCGACGCACTGCAGAGCGAAACAGCTCTGTTGCCGTGCCGAAGATGTCGGTGGTCACCTTCAGGGCCACAGGCGAAGGATCGGTCAGTACCCGGCCATAGAGAAGCCTTGTGCGTGCGGCCGTATTGGCATCCTCCGGCATCAGGAGGGGCGGTTCGACCAGCGCCCGGAGCACCGCTCTAAGATCCGCCCTTGAAAGCGTTTCGCCACGTTCTCCGATAAGCTTTAACCGTCGCACCTGTTCGTCAACGATCTCGGAAAAGAGTCGCAGGCAAACCGCGCGGAAGAGTGCTTCCTTGGAGCCCCAATGATAAACTACTGTGCTCAAATTCATCTTCGCACGAGAAGAAATCGCTCTTATGGATGTGCCTTCATATCCGAAGCGGACGAATAGAGCCTCGGCGGCGTCCATGTATTTACGGGTCGTGGCAGCGGATTTCCGCGAGGCACGCTTTTTCGATTGATTCTCATGCGGTGTCGTTTCCTCTTGCTCCTTCACGCAAGACCCTCTCAAAAAACCGTAGTTTGTGCGTTGATGGCATGGCGAACCGGAGAGAAGCTGTCGAGAGCGGCGTCGGTGGCAGTGACGTCAGTGCACAATAAATCTCAATGTATGTGGACCGCCCGCAGGTGCCCCAAATCACAATATCTCGCCGCGTGAATGTACGGTCGGTTTCGATGATCAAGCGAAGCGCCGCGAACGTCAGCTTTCCTATCTCTGGTGTTCTGAACCAGACAGTCTGCAACCGGCCCAGGAGCAGGCGCTAAATTGGCTCGGAGCCTTCCTTTGCTTGTGGCGATACTTCACGCAACCATGTGCAAAGGTGTCCGAAATTTGCATGCATTTTTGGGACACCCGCCTTTCGACGAAGTGGCTGCACGGCGGAAAGGCTTCACCATCATGAAGCCCGAGTGAGGCGCTCGCATGCAGGACCGATCAGGGCCCATATAGCATCAACGACCTCCTGCAGTTCGACATTCTTGAGCTCGATCGAGGCTGCGTAGGCTTTCCACTGTCGCTGCTTGTTCGGATCGTCCGCCATCTCCGGCGTAAGGCCGGCTGGCCGTTCAGTAGGGATGGCTGTTTCCCGCCGCGCGAAAGTCGCGGCCAAGGCGGCATCGAGTTCTTCGTCGGGTACATCGATCGACCTTGGGATCGCCCAAAGGTCGTAGAAATCCTTCATGCGTCCGTTTGCAATTCCAAGAACCACGATTGCCTGGTACTTCTCGGCTATGACTGTCGCCGGGGGATAGGTGCGGATGTTTGGCGCTGGCAAATCCAGCAACGTTGGATAGTCCAGCTGGCGTGTGGGGTCCGCCATCGCGTCGCCGAAACCGATGTCGATGGTGATCGGGATACGCGTCTTCTCAAGATAAGCGACTGTCTTCAGCCGAGTGCCGCCATATTCCATCTCCTCGCGGATTGCCGTCGCCGCGAGGTTATCGACATCGAAGACAAGTCCGTCCTCTACATCAACGCTCATGATTTCCTTGAAATCGGCCACAAGCCGGTCGGCATCGGCATCGCCGTGCCCGAGGAAGTCGGCATCACGCGTAACCCGGTTGTCGTCGTCGAGCCAGACGGTCACGAGCATCCCGCCCTTGAGAACGAAACGATCGCGATGTGCGGAGAGGGACAGGCGATAGAGAAGGCGCTCAAGTGCGAAGCGCACGAGCACGACATCGAACACCTTGCCTTCCGCCCGTGCCAGGTTGAGCAGGCGATCCTTGACCGACTTGTCGAGGTTGACCGGTTGCTTAGCCATTGGAGGTGAGGGCTTCGAGATAGGGTTGCAGCTTCTTCCAGGCTCCGCCCTCGACGGCCGCCTGGGCTATTTCGCCGGGCCGTGCCTTGCGCTGTTCAATCGCGGCGCGAAGGCCTTCGATTGCGACCGAGCGGTCCACGAGTTTCGGGTTCCTGAAGATATCCGCCAGCGTCTTGGGCACGGAATAAATGGGCACGGATACGCCCGCGATCTGGTGGTGTTCGATCCCTTGCTGGAGGTACTTGTCGCTGAAGCGAACGGTGCGGATTGGCGGGTAGGACAGGGTCGGCGACCAATCCTGGTTTCCGATCGCGACCCATATTCGACGCGGCATCTGGTCGGTAAGGCCGTGAAAGGCGAGAGCCGAGAGCATCGCGATGACGCCCTTGGGGACCTTCTTTGCTATTTCCGCAAGGGCCTGGTCTGCGTCGTTGTCGGCATCGGCGTATTGATAGAGGCCGCGCGATATTCTCTCGATCTCGCCGTCCTCGACCGCCCGGGCAATGGTTTGAGGGGCGACGCCTGCCTTGCGCAGTTCGCGCGCGCGCAGGATGGGCTGTGCGTTGAACAGTTCGCGCAGGGTGTCGCGCTGTGTTCCTTGCTCTTCCGGCATCACGTGACATTTCCTCAAACTAGAATTAATATTATCCGAGGAATTGTCACATAGCACTGAACTACGTTGGATCGCAAGCTCGCAGTCCGTTCCGAACCCATGGCCCGGTCTGTCGACCGCAAAGGTCAGAGCGCTCGCCCAAACCAGATAACCCGCCCGACGACATGTATTTCAGAACGATCCATGTCATTCCAGGTCGGATAGGCCGGATTGTCGCTGGCTACGGTGATCTGCTTGGCTCCCGGCTTGATAGCGATGCGTTTGACGGCCAGCACATCGTCCGTGCGCAAGACGTAGATGCCATCACGCAGTCGGGAGCCATGATCTGACGCATCGACCAGAACCTCGTCACCGTCGCTCAGGGTGGGCTCCATAGAGTCCCCCAGCACGCGCACGATCGACAGGCTGGCGCTCTTGGCGGGGGTCAGTGCGCGCAGCCAGCGTTCATCAAAACCAAACCGGGTGTAGGCGTTTTCGCTCGCCGCAATCGCCCCGAACCCAGCTGAGGCCTGGACATCGAGAATGGGGATTTCGACCATGCCGTCGTTGTCGTTCTTTTCCGGGCCACCGAGCACGTGCTCATCGACCCCCAGGAAGGAGGCGAGCATTCGGCGATCATCCGGTTCGAGCGTCTTGGGCGAACCGCGCTTGATGAACTGCTGGATGTAGCTGGGGTTGCGACCGAGCATCCGCGAGATCGCGGCATAGCCGCTTCCCCGCTCACGCAGGAGCCGGTCGAGCTCTTGTCGGACATGTTCCATCGTCTCGTGCCTTCGTTCTGGATCGTAGGATTCTTCCTAGACCTGAGGATGCTTTCCTACTAAGAACATAAAAAGAACACAAGCGATTCTTGAGCTGATGCGAGTTGTAGATGACCCTCCTGGAACGGATCGAAAACCATCTGAGAGATAACGATATTTCGGCGACGACCTTTGGGAGGGACGCAGTCGGCGATCCGCGTTTCGTGCTCGATCTCAGGAAAGGCCGCAATCCGCGTCGAAAGACAGTGGCGCGGCTGGAGGCGTACCTGTCTGAGCGTGGAACTAGGGAGTGCGCTTGCCGGTCTAGGAACGGCGGCACCACGACTAAGGGCGCCATTGCGCAATTCAAATATCCGGCCAATTCGGCTATGGCCGACAGGCTCGAAACTGGCGCGTCCAAGAGGAGAGGCCACTCTGGATCTGGCGAAGGAGACAATCGATGACCAATCCTGACAACTCCCCACCGCCATCCAAGGACGACTGGCAGGGTTTTCGCGAGGTCGATCGTGCCATCGCCGAGAACCGCCTCACGGCCTACAGCTGGAAGAAGGCTTGGGCCGATCCATGGAGCAAAGCGGGCCTCATTCTCTTTGCAGTGCTGTTTCTGGCCTTCGTCATCTATGTCGTGATCTACGACGGCTTTCTCTGACCTACCATTCCTTGATCTCGTCGGCCGCTTCCGCGCTTGCTCCCCGTGCATTGCGCGTGCGCCCATCAAGATAGTCACCCACACCATCAACCCGTTCGCCGCCCCGACCCTGGACGTGGTCGACCGTTCGGCCAATGTCTGCGGGATCAACAGGAGAGCCGGACAGGCTTCCCGGCACCGATCCCAGCCTCGCCGAGCCTCGCACATCACCACGGCTGCCAATGCTGGGCCGGGAGATCGGGGCGGCGGTGGGCAGGCTGAGTTCGTCCTCGATATCCGAATGAAGCCTGTCGGCGTAGCTGGCGACAAAGCGCGCCTGCAGTTGCTGTCCGGCTGGGCTCATCTGGAATGCGATGTCGTCAAATCGCACGGGGCCGTAGTAGTCGCGATTGGCTTCGATCTCAGCCATCCCCCATTCGCGATAGGCTTGGCTCAGATTGAGCGTGCCGGCCGCATTGGCGCTCTCGTACCAGCTGGCCTGGTCCTCGAGACGGTCGGCGAGTTCTTCGGCGCGACGCGCTTCAATCGTGTAGCTCTGGGCCTCGGTGAGAGAGGTGTTGAGACCCGAGGCGGTTGTCGAAACGAGGCTTTCGGAACTGGAACTGGTCTCGCGCAAAAAGCCCTCGCGCGTGCTCGACCAGTTGTTGCTCTCGGAAATCTGGGTGAGCGCAGCCAAGAGCCGCGAGCGATCTTCCGAGGCAATGCCGATATCACTGTCAGTCCAGCTTTGGTTTCGCCCACCACGCAAACCAATATCGCCGCGTAACGGCCCTCTCTGCCCGCGAAGACCCAACCCGGCGTCACCATTCAGGAACCACGAGACGGTGATATCGTCCGAGGCGCGCCGAGAGAGGCCAAACTGCTGCTGCAGCGTGCGCGAGGCGTTGTCGATCTCGCTGAAGGCAGTGCCGATGCTGTCACCGCTCGAGATGCCGCTGACGGTCTCGTTCGACTGGCCGGTCGAATAGGCATCGCGCAGCTCGAAGAAACGGGTCACCGCCGAGCTCGTCGATTGCTGTGCAAGGTTGGAGTAGGTCTCGCTCTGACTGCGGCTTTGCCCGGCAATGGTCGACAGCCTGCTGGAAAAATCCGAGCCCAGCGTCGGTGAGAAGGGGTAGCTCGAGGTCGGAACGTGAGCGAACTCGGCATCTGGAAAGCCCGTGGTCTGTGTGCCGCTATCGCCGAAACTGCGCGTCTGGCCCGCGCCATAGGCGATATTGGGCGCAAGATTGCCCTGCGCGAACTGCCGCGAGAACACGGATGAATTCTCAAGGTTGGTGTTGCCGAGCGAGATATTGCCCGTGCTGGCTTCGCGCGCGGCTTCCTCGGCGGCGTTCTGGCTCGGATTGAGGTAGGAGGTCGCCTGGCCAGAGATCGCCATGGCGCCGCGCGCCACGCCGCCTGCCAGGAACGGAATTGACGCGACAAGATAGCCTGCAAGCACGCCGATATCGGAGTTTACATCGGACATGCCGGCGAATGTCGCAAGACTGAGGCCGGTGTCACCGCCAGCAGCGGCGACATCGCTTGCCCCCTTGAACATCAAGATCATGTGGAGGATCACGAAGAGCGGCCCCCAGGCGGCAAGGTAGAAAAACCCGGTGACATAGCCGCGCAGCGCAATCGGTCCTGTTCGTGGCATCAGGAACAGCGGAAAGAGCACCGGGAAGAGCGCGTAGAAGACGACCGTCAGCACCACATTGAGGATCGGCACCCATTTCATCGAATTGTGCGCGATCGACGAATAGGTGCGCTCGGTCTGGATATCGGCGCGGGTCTGGGCGAAGACATCGATGCTGCCCATGCCGCTCGCTCCGGCAAAGCCGTGCATCGCCTGGTTCATCGCGTTGATCGAAAGCACCTGGCGGAAGATGTCGCTGGCATTGCTCGAAACCCCCGAAAGATAGCTGTAGGCGATGGGCAGGTCGGCAAAGAGCTTGGCGCGCGCGAGTGCTTCGGTCTGCCGCGGATAGAGTTGGCGTCCGAAGGCACTGCCCATATCATCGATGAGGTCCGCCCACTGGCCGCCCAGCGTATTGTAGGCTTCGCGGCAGGTGGTGACGGAGGAGGTAACCTCGCCGCTGTTAACGTCGCGGATGAGGAAACGCTGTGCGCGCGCTTCGCTGCCCGGGCCGATCGTCGCCCAGATATCGGCGCTCTCCGCAAGCTCCTGCATCGAATAGCGGCCCAAGAGCACGTCGTAGAAGACGCATTGTTTGAAATGCTCGTCGAGATTGGCGGCGAATTCGGGATCGGAGACGCGCAGGCCCCTTGTGGCTTCCAGGAGCCGAGCGCCGTAGATCATCCCGTTCTTCGAATAGTTGAGATCGTCGGGCAGGCCGAAGACCAGTTCGGCCGAGCGGGTGAGATAGTCGCCCGCCTGGCTGGTGAAACTCGCCATTAGCGCAAGCCCGAGCGGGACATTGGCCACCGTTGCCGGTGCAAGGCTGGGATTGACGCGGTCGGTGACATGAACGTCCATGCGCGGCACCATCAGGCACATGTAGATAAGCGTTGCGCCGAGGAACCAGTTCACCCAGGCGCGCCAGTCCTGGTTGAAGGCGAGCACGATCACCCCAAGTGCCATGCCCATCACAAGTGCGACCTGGATCAGGCTCTTGTAGCCGCCCGCGCCGGTCCAGGCGGCGACCGCGTTGAAGACATTGACGAGATATTCGCCGCCGCCAACCGTGTAGACTTCGACCATGGGATGACCTCTTAGGGAACGATCGAGCGCGACTGGATGCCGCGCGACCAGTCGAGTGCGGCAGCCATCGAGGGCGACATGGAAGCAGCGAGCATGTTTTCGATCATCGCGGTCTTCTCGATGATCTGGACGATGGCGGTCACGCGCGCCTGTCCGGTCGCCTGCCGACTGGCGAGCTGGTTCCTGACCTCGGCAACCTGCGCGCGCCACAACGTCAGTTTGGCTTCGTCGGCAGCGATGAAGCTCGCCATCGAGCGGCTCGCTTCGGACGAAATCCGCTCGAGGATCGCGTGCAGCAGGTCGATGCTGGTGACTTCGGCAAGCGTTGCGCGATCGTCGGTCGCCATGCCGCGGCCATAGGCGGCCTGGACGGTGAGGATTTTGTACAAGGGTAGCGAGGCGACCTGCAGCAATTCGATCTCGGCAGCACCGATGGCGGTGTCTTCGCGGATGGCTTCGACCATATTGCCAATCATGGTCGCGACGCGCGGGCGGATTGCTTTTGTCGAAGACAGGCTCAACTGCTGGAAGGTGGGGTTGAGGCAGAGATCGGGCTCGTCGCAGCGGAAGACCTGCACGCTTTGACCCTGCGTCCCGTCGAGCAGCGCTGTCACCAGGGTCGAGGAAGCATCGCCGGCAAAGGGCACGAAACTGCCCGGATCATCGTCGCTCGGCGGAACGTAGATCACCGTACCGATCAGCGTCATGGCATATTCGGCGAGGTCACGATCGAAACTGCCGCCGGGATTGAAGAAGGCGGACTCCTTGAGGACATGCCAGGTGTAATTGCGCGGCACGCCCGGATTGACGTCCTCGAAGTCGGTCCCGCCGGCACTGTTGGTGCTTTCGCGCTGGCCGCGCGTGCCGCAACCATGCTTGGCAGCGGCATAGTCGGTAAAGATGCCGGTCGAATTGCCGATCGCTTCGCAAATCGCCTTGTCGGCAAGATCGCCCTGCGGCCAGACGCCGCCGACAAGGCCCTGCGCCATTTCGCAGGAGTTGATCGACAGCTCGTTCATGAGCTGCGCCTTCTGGCTAAACTCCTGCATGATCTTGTTGCACTCGGGGCAGATGGTGTCGATCGCGAGGCTGAAGGCAAAGCCCACTGCATTGTTGGCGACCGCTTTCAAGAGCGCGACCATTTCGCTGGCATTGATGAAGGAGAAGGACCCGGCAAAGATGTCGATCCCGCCACAGCCCGCCCGCGCGCGCGGCAGCTGGAGATTGGCAATGTTGGTGGTCTTCTGCGGAAAGCGCGTCCAGACATTGCCCATGGAATAATAGCCCGCCGACTGGCCTTCGAAGGCGGTCGGGCCGGTGACATTGGCGGCTGCGCCCATGTCATCCATGAAGCGGTCCATGCTGTTGCCGACATCCTGCGCGCTTGCGGCTATCGGTGAAATTGCCATTGCGGCTGCGCCCAGCACGAGCGCGAGTTTTCCGATCCTAGTAGTCATGGCCGGCTTCCCTGGTGGTGAGGAGGTAGATGCGGTCCTGCAGTTCGTCGGCCGAGAGCACGCCGTAGCCGATCGGGATCGGGCGCCGGGTCTCGCTGTCCCACAGGACGACCGCAGGGGTGATACCGGGCTCTAAACCCATCCGCGGACGCTGGCCGTTCTCGACGGTGTAGTTGGGGAAATGGCGAGAGGGTCCGCCATCGGTCGAGATCGCGCGCACGGTGATGCGCCAGCGCTCGGCGACCGACTTGACGATCGGGCTCATGACTTCGCAGGCGCCGCAGGTCTGGGCGAAGAAGTAGAACAGGCCATACCGCTCGGAGAGACGCGCCATGACCACGTCACGCTCGGCAGCGCGCGCGTCCTGCCATTGCCGCTTGGCGAGCGCGCCGACGGGGCGCTCGAGCGTGTAATCGAGTGCGGGATCCTGCCAGAGCGCGCGCTGCCAGACATCGGAGAAGAGCGATGCGCGGTCGAGTTGCTCGCGCTGGAAGCGGATATAGGCGGTGACGTTGGCGGGCGTCGGGTAGAGGATCGCCTGCGCTTTCAGCTCGCGCAGCTCGCCGGTGATGGCGTCGAGCTCTTCGGCAGCGCTTGCTGTCGGAGGCTGGATCGCTTCTTCCTCGCGCGGGTCCGGCTCGGGGTCGATGCAATAGAACCAGTATCCGAGCTGCCGCTCCTGGCAGTAGAGCGTGTCAACAGTACTGACGCTGGGCCGACTTTCCTGCGCGAGGGCTGCATTGGCGGAAGTAAGCACGGTCATCGACAGCACCAGCGCGAGGCCGATGGAATGGGCGGCACGGCGCATCACGGGTTGCTCCTTGCGTAGTAATCTTCGATTTTCTGCTGGATGAGCACGCTGGTCTCGAGCTCGTCGGGCAGGCGTGCCGCTTCGGTGAACTCGGCATAGACTTCGGAGAAATCCATCTGGCTGAGGTCGAGCTGCGCGAATTCGTCGAGCGTGAAGCCCTCGCAGGTCTCTTCCTTGGGCTCGTCCCAGGGCTTTGGCAGCTGCGCGCGGCCTTGTTCCTGCAGGATGCGCGAGAGCTTGGACTCGAAGCAGCAATAGGCCTTGCGCTTGGTGAGGCAGATCCCGAGAAACTTGTCCGAGCAATAGGTCCCGACATAGGCGCACAGGCCCTGCGCATCGCGCTCGTGGAGGAGCACTTCTTCGCGGTCACATCCCAGCGCCACGAGCAGGCTGATCCCGGGAATGAGCGGGAAGCCCTTGCCCTTGCAGCAATTGAGAATACCGAAGACCTTGGACGAGCAGGTGTTGCGCGTGCCGGTGAAGAGCGTGAGCGTGTCGGGATCGAACTCGCCGCGCGCCTGATTCATCGCGTTCAAGGCAACGACCGCATCCTTGAACTCGTCATTGGCGGTTCGCTCGATGGTCTGGCACGAGCCGTCGATGCAATAGACATCGCCGTCGCAGATATATTGCGCGGGCGCCGAGCCATCGGGCGGCAAGGCACATTCGTAGAGCCGCTCGCTGGTCTGGCAGGGCGTCTCGTCGGTGAGACATTCCTCGTGGCTGAACCGGCATTCGGGATTGGCTTCGATTTCGCCGCAATCATTGCCCGACACCGTGTCGAGGCACTGGTAGTCGCGCTGCCATTCCCAGCAGCTGCGGGTGATCGAGACACCATCGACCACGCGCGTCTGCGGACTGGCATCGGTGCAGGTTTCGGTCACTTGCGAGCAGGTGGAGGCCTGGTCGAGCGGCAGGCACTGGCTTTCATCGAGCCGGACATCGAGTGTCCGGGTGGTCGTTACATCGTCGGGCGCGAAGCCCCCGATCTGCTCGCCGCAACGGAAGCGGTGGACCTCGATCATGTTCTGCCCGCGGCAGGGAATGCTCGAGAATTGCGGCAGGCTCGCGCAATGCACGAAAGCGGTCTGGTACAAATAGCAGCTGCCGCCGGTATAGTTCGTGCACGACCACTTGCCGTCATCGGGCGCGTTGTTGGGCAGGCAATAGTAGTCGTATTCGCTCGTCGTCGTCACTTCCGGCACGAGGCTCGCTGTGCAGCTGGCATCGACCAGTTCGCCCGAGGTCCCGCTGTTGCAGGTGGCGATATAGGTGCCTGCCGAGGCGGAACCCGGCGGCAGTTCGACGCACTGGCCCTGGCTGCCGCCGATGGCCATGCCGCTGGTATAGTCGAGCGGGGCATCGCTGATGGCTCCCGCGCGCGCGATCACCGCCTCGATCTCGCTCGGATCAAAGCGCGCGCGGCGCGCGAGGCTTTCTTCCATCGCCCGGTAGCCTTCGTGGACCCGGGCAGCGCTTCGCGAATTGCTCTCGATCCGGTCGGGATCGTCGGCCAGCGTCTCGAGGCCCTGCACGCCTGCCGGATCAAAATTTGGCAGACGATTGGCATCGACCGGAGCGGAAGCGCTGCCGCGCGCGGATTCGAGAAGCTCGCGTGCGGTTTCCTTCCCGTCGGAGCGCGCGGCATCGGTCGATTGCGACAGGGCGCTTCGCGGCAAGGCAAGGGCGAGCAGGCAAGCGAGGATTGGTGCCAGTCTCATGGCCGGGCTCCTTCAAGCTGGGTGAGGTGATGGCGGGCAGCAGTGGCCCCCGGACCACCGCCTCCGGCAAAGGTCTCGAGGACGTAGGCGACGCTGACATTGCCCGCGAGGCGGTCGTGCGGAGGCAAGTGGCTGGTGCAATTGAAGCCATCGCAAGGACTGAAATCGCCGCCGAGCATGACGAAACTCGGCGCGGCCTCGACCCCGAAGGCCCGGAACAGGCGTGGATCGATCCCGAGCGCGCCGGTCTCGCTGCCGTCGCTCCAGATCGACGCCAGGCGGCGCTTGAAGAGATCGGCATTGCCCTCGGGAAACCCGCGCAACACAGTGACGCCGCCGGCGCGCGCCATGTCCTGCACCAGGGCCTTCAATGAAGGCTCGGGCATGGAAAGCGAGGCAAAGGCGATGAAGCGCGGACTTGTCCCCATTGTGCTGCGTTCGGCAGCGGCCTGCTCACGCACCATGGCATCGAAGTCGAGTACCTCGCCCGAGCTCGCCGCTCCGACGCTTGCGACATAGGCGGCACGATTGGCTTGCGCCTCGCCTTGCGTTGTCAGCGCATCCTCGACGAGCGTCTCAGCGCGTGTTCGCACACTGGTTGCCAGCGCCTCTGCATCGTCGGAGAACTCGCTGGCACGCGCGCGGATTTCTTCGAGATCGAGCTCCGGGCCGGTGTCCTGCGCTGCGACGGCAGCGAAGCCAGCGGCGGTCACGAGCGCAATGACGACGAGTAGGGGAAATGTGTGTTTCATAGCGCGCAGCAATTCCTCTTGCGCCAGACGAGGTAGCCCATGTCCTCGCCGATGGCGGGAATGACCTGTCCGGGTTCCTGGAGCGTGGTGGAGGCGCCAATCGGCGGGCAGGCGTATCGGCCCGATGTTGCCGGATTGGGGTTGGTCATCTGGAAGCGGTATTGCTGCTTCCTCATCACCGGCATGAGGTATTTGCCGCACAGACCAGAACTGCCCATTGTCCCCCAGGAGACGAGTTCGCGGTGCAACTTGTAGGCAAAGCGCGAGAGCACGAGGCGCGAGGCCTGGACATGGCCGATCGAGGCCGAGACATTACCGTTCATCGGGTACATCGAGCCCTGGCAGCCCGCACACCAGAACATCTCGTCGAGCGGCAGGTTGGCAGTCGATGCGGCGCAATCGGCGGCGCAAGCAGCCAGCGCCAGCGGGTTGGCGAAAAGTACCGCCTCGGGATTGATGATCGCGGTGAGTTCGGAATCCTGCCACAGCGGATCGATCTCGGAGATGTAGAGAATATCGATCGAGCCGGGCTCAAGGCAGAGGAAATCGGCGACGATCTCCATCCAGTAAATCAGCGGATAGGCGTACCAGTGGACGTGCCAGCTTGAATAATACTGGCTCGCCCCGCCAACCGCCGAAGGACCGGAAATCGAGCGGAACCCGATATCGAAGCCGGGATCGAGCTTGGTGCCGCCCAGGTTGACGAAGCACCAGGGTTTCATGCTGACATCGGCGAGCCGCACCGGCTCCCAGAAGCCCATGGCAATGCCTGGGCGGATACCGCACAGGCACAAGGGCAGGTCGGGATTGTTGGGATCGGGGCGGTTCGAGGGCCAGATATCGAGCGCACCGATCGAGATCGGGAACAGACACGACCAGCAGATATCGGTGATCGGGTTGACGAAACTGCCGGTGCATTTGCCCGGCTCGCCGCCCGCTGTCGCAGGCGTGGCGAGGGCCAGCGATAGTGCTGCGAGTGCACCGGCAAGGAGTTTGCGCAAGGCTGTCATTGGCCTGCCTCCGCCTTGGCGGGCAGCGCGATTTCGCTGACTTCGAGTTGGCGGCCCTGCTGGCGCACGCGCGCTGGCACGGCCGTGATGCCGAAGCGCGACGTCAGCGTTCCCTGCTGATCGAAATAGAACCGCCGCTGGCGCGCGCGCATAAGCTGCAGCGGTGCGCCGTTCACAAGGATCAGCTTGGGCTGGCCTTGCTGGCGCAGCGCCCAGGCGAGTTGTTCGGTATCGTCGCCATCGAGGAAGAGGAGATCGGAACGCAGGGAGACGCTGTCGAGCGGATTGACGCGGGTGCCGGCGGCATGGATGAGCTCGCCGCGCGCACCCCTGATATCCTGTTGCAAGGTAATGGTCGGATCGAAGAGCCACGAGCTGCTTTCGCTGGCGCGCGCAATACCGGCAACGGGCGCGGGGCGTTCGACGCGCGCGAGCGTGCGCCGCTTCAGTGCCTCGTTGAGCCGGGCGGTCTCGCCAGAAGCCTCCATCGCTACAAGGCGCGACTGGATCTGTTCGAGGAGGTCGCGCTCCACCACCGGGAAGACGGTGCCGCGCTGGCCGTAGTCGCGGGCATGGGCGGTCGCGGGAAGGGTGAGAACAACGGCTAGGATTAGAAGGGCGCGGTGCATCACAGGATCGCCTTTCCGCTGCCAAGGATCTGGCCCCGGCAGACAAAGCCGATCTCGCCGTAGCGGCTGTCGAAACCGCGCGGATGATCGGTTCCGACATAGAAGCAATTTTCAGGGACTGATCCATCAGGGCCGCGCGTCAGCGCGACGCCGAGCCGGGTCCGGGCAAGCCGCGTGGCGACTTGCTTGCCGTTGACGAAGACTTGCATACCCTCATGGCTCACCACATCGCCCGGCAGGCCGATCACCTTCTTGCCGAACATCTGCGGGTCTTCCCCGAAATGCTTCGCCACGAGCGCGCTTGCGGGCGGCTTGAAGAAAATGAGGCTGCCGCGCTCAATGGGCGCTGCCTTGTCGAGCCAGAAGGCCCAGTTGGGGAGGCTCGGACTGGCATTTATGAGGAAGGCGTGGCTCTTGCTGAAAGCGTCGATCGGGGCCCAGGCGAGCGGAAGCGCGACGAGACCGCAAAGCAGGGCCACGCGCCTCCAGTTAAAGAGGCGGCTCATGGCTGTGCCTCCTCTTCGAGCAATGCCGCGATGCGGGCTTCGAGTTCGGGCGTCGCATCTTCGGCAGCGCCGGCAAGCACGGCTTCGGCGACCAGCACGACGCGCCCGTCCTTGCCCATGTCGGCGACAGCCAGCTCGGCAGCCTGGAGATAGGCAAGGCTCGCGGCCTGCACACTGGCGGGATCGGCATCGGCGCGCGCAGCCTCGTCGATGAATTGGCCGATCGTCTCGGCAAGCCGGACGGTGACGATCCGGGGTGGCTCGTCCACGAGTGCCGCGCGCGTGATCCATCCGGCCCAGAGCAGCACGGCTGCGATTGCGAGCGTGGCCGCGATCTTCAAGGCCAGCGGGCGCGAGAAGGCCTGGTCAGTCATTCGGCATCTCCCGTTCAAGTTTATTGCAAAGTCGCCGGATGAAGGCTGGCAGGCGCAGCAGCGTGAACCCGCCGGCAAGGACGAGGAGCGCCAGCTGCAGGTCACGGCTGAAGGCGATGCGCGCAGGTCCCTCGGCGCTGGCATAGTGGTCGGCGAGATTGCCGAGCTGGGCGAAGAGCAGCCCCAAATCCCATCCGGCGAGAAACAGGAAGACGAACAGCGGCAGGCCGAGCACGATCAGAAGCGTGCTTGCAGCAAAGCCTGCCGCCTCGATCAGCACCAGGCAGGTGCCTTGCACAATCGGCAGGAGCGCGATCCTGGGCTTAGGGAATGTCCCGTGCTCGATCCGGTCGAGCATGGTTTCGACATGCATGCACATCATGCCTCTCCCCCAAGAACGTCAGGGCGGCCAGCAACGAGCGCGATGGCCTTGTCGAGCGGCATGCCGCTTTCGACATGACCATGGATCGCGGCATAGGTGTCGGGATCGGAGGAGAAGATGGTGGCCGAAAGCGGGTCGAGCACGAGCCGTCCGACCGCTTCGACCTCGGGGCCCTTGATATAGAGCTCGCTATATTCTGACCCGGAGCGCTTGAGACTGCGGATCAGCGTCTCGGTGCGGTCGTCCATGTCGAGCCGCGCCTCTTTCCGGAAATCGGCGATGGTCTCGGGCTTCTGCTGGAGCACCAGCATCCAGTCGGAGTTCTCGAGCGCGGCGCGCGCGCCGTCGGACTTGTAGTAGTCATTGAGGGACTGGGTCGCGGTGGCGAGCGCGCCGCCATA
>CENV01036155.1_pt1 | contig 22049 bp, 23 predicted proteins | sample 530231 | NCBI WGS metagenome assembly CENV01 (sample SAMEA2619815, study PRJEB7988) | marine metagenome | biome: marine biome (ENVO:00000447); feature: surface water layer (ENVO:00002042); material: "saline water (ENVO:00002010), including plankton (ENVO:xxxxxxxx)" | depth 5 m | reverse complement strand
AAAACGCCGGCGCTCCATTGGCCTGGTTTGTCACCGCCATGCACACAAATCCTCGATAGGCAATCGACGCCTGCGGAAAAGGCATACCTGCAAAAGGGGGATTTTCCGCACCTGCGCGCATTTCAACCAGAACGCCTGTGACGGCAGGCCCGCACTGTTCTCGACCCCGGCAACCCTCACGCCAAGCAAGTGGCATTTTGTCAGACAGGTCGAGAAATGACCTGTTATGGTCCCAGCATGGCCACGGCATGAGGGGAGACGTTCTTTGAGTACAGGCACGACAACAGCGCACATCGTCGAGACCGGTGAAAGTGCTTTTGCCGTCAGCATCGACGTGTCCGGCCATCACCTCATCGGCGATGAGCCCGTCGAACAGGGTGGCGGGGACCTGGGACCGGCGCCCTACGACCTGTTGCTGGCAGCACTGGGCGAATGCACGGCCATGACGGTGCGTTGGTATGCCCGTCAGCAGAACTGGCCGCTCGAACGCGTGGAAGTCACCCTTACGCATGCCAAGGGCACGGTCGAGGGGAAGTCGGCGAAGACGGACCATTTCGCCAAGACGATCCGTGTCATTGGCGAGGACCTGTCCGATGAGCAGCGGGAAAAGTTGATCTCGGTGGCGTCCCGCTGCCCGGTGCAGCGCACGCTGGAGGGCACGCCGGTGATCACTACGGTTGCGGCAAGCTGACGAAACCCGCACCCCGACAGGAGAAGGCAGGCGATGAGCTACTATATTTCCGCCAGGTTGAAGGTCCCCTTCGATGACGCCAGCGCGCGCAGAGGCTGCGCTGAAGACGGAGGGGTTCGGCGTGATCAGCTGGATCGATATCCAGCAGACCCTCAAATCCAAGATCGACGTCGACTTCCGCCCCTATACGATCCTTGGCGCCTGCAATCCGACATTGGCACACGAGGCGCTGCAGCTGGAAGACAAGGTCGGCCTGATGCTGCCCTGCAATGTCATCGTGCAGCAGTCAGGTTCGGACGAAGTTGAAGTCGCCGCAATTGACCCGGTGGCGTCGATGCAGGCGATCAGCAATCCTGAACTGGTCAAAGCCGCCAGCACGGTTCGGGAAAAGCTCGCGCGCGCGATCGACCGGCTGCGGCAATCTGAAATTTAGACCAGCGAAAATCAGCACAGGAGGAAGATGATGAGCGCATTGGAAAATCTGAAGCCGGAACTCGCCACGTTGCGCGATGAGGCCAAGGTGCAGGCCCATCTGGGCAGCATGGAAGCCCAGCAGGAATGGCAGGAAGCCGAAACCAAATGGAACCATTTCGTGGTCGAAGCGCGCCTTCATGACAGCGGGCAGAACATCAAGTCGGCGATCGAGGTGCTGGCCGAGGAACTGCGCGCCTCCTATGAGCGATTGAAGAGCGCGCTCTGAGCTCCAATTCAAGGTCTACACAGATCCATGCCAAGTTGGCCCTATTGGCACCCTTAAATCCGACAGGCCCGATGGAGACCCAAGATTGATGACCTCACGAATTGCCCATCCATTGCTCCAGTCCCGGGTGATGGACGCCGAGGCGGCCGCGGCGCTGATCGCGCCGGGCACGACCGTGGGAATGAGCGGTTTTACCGGCGCGGGCTATCCCAAGGCGGTGCCGCTGGCGCTGGCGCGGCGGATCGAGGCGGCACACGCGGCCGGCGATCCGTTCGCGATCAGCGTGTGGACCGGCGCCTCGACCGGGCCTGAACTGGACGGCGCACTCGCCAAGGCCAAGGGCATCGATTTTCGTTTGCCCTACAATTCCGATCCGATTGCTCGCGAGCAGATCAATCGCGGCGAGATGAACTATTTCGACATGCATCTGAGCCAGGTGGCGCCAATGGCCTGGCAGGGATTCTTCGGTCCGCTGGACACGGCGCTTGTCGAAGTGACGGCGATCCTGCCTGATGGCTCGCTGGTCCCCGCCTCGTCGGTAGGGAACAACAAGACCTGGCTGGACCGGGCGGGGCAGGTCATCCTCGAGGTCAATCGCTGGCAGAACCCGGCGCTGGAGGGGATGCACGACATCTATTACGGTACGGCCCTGCCGCCGCACCGCATGCCGATCCCTCTGGTTCGCGCCGATGACCGGATCGGCCAGCCCACCTTCCGCTGCGATCCGGCCAGGGTTGTCGCTATTGTCGAAACCGACACGCCCGATCGCAACCTGCCGTTCAAGCCAGCCGACGATTGCGCCCAGCGGATCGCTGGCCACCTGATGGAATTCTTCGCGCATGAAGTCGCGCAGGGGCGGCTGCCGGAAAATCTGCTACCGCTACAATCGGGCGTCGGCAATATCGCCAACGCCGTGCTGACCGGCCTGATCGACAGTCCGTTCGAGAACATGACCGCCTATACAGAGGTCTTACAGGACGGAATGCTGGACCTGCTCACCTCGGGTAAGCTGCGCATGGCATCCTCGACGGCATTCTCGCTGAGCCCCGAGGCGGCGCATGCGCTGAATGCCGACATGGACCGCTACCGCGAGCGGATTATCCTGCGCCCCCAGGAAATCAGCAATCACCCCGAACTGATCCGCCGTCTGGGCTGCATCGCGATGAACGGGATGATCGAGGCGGACATCTACGGCAACGTCAATTCCACCCACGTCATGGGCTCGGCGATCCAGAACGGCATCGGCGGTTCGGGCGACTTTGCCCGCAATGCCTATATCTCGATCTTCATGGCTCCTTCGACGGCCAAGGGAGGGGCGATATCGACGATCGTGCCGCAGGTCAGCCACGTCGATCACATCAACCAGGACGTGCAGGTGATCGTGACCGAACAGGGGCTTGCCGATCTGCGCGGACTGGCGCCCAGGCAGCGCGCCTGCCTGATCATCGAGACCTGTGTCCACCCGCGCTATCGCGACAGGCTGGCCGACTATTACGAGCGCGCACTGCGCGATTCCTTCGGCAAGCATTCCCCTTCGTTGCTAAGCGAGGCGCTGGCTTGGCATCAGAACTTTATCGCCACCGGCCACATGTGATTGCAGGGCATCAGTCTGTGACCGCAAGCCGAAATGCGCTACCGGCGGGGTTTCGAACGCCTGAAACCAGGCTCGTGCGGGCTATCATCCTGACCAGTGGGCGTCTCATTCAGGATGACAATGCAACCGTTGATCCATGGCAGGATCAGGTTTGGGTCCTCAAGGACATCGACGTGCGGTTCCACACGGTCGGTGCTGTGCTGCTCGGCGTGCCGATTTATGTGCGCGCGCTGATGGAACACGTCGAACGCTACGGTGCGCATCTGAACTTTCGATCCAAACTGGTCGCGATCGACGGTGAGGCAAGGCTCGCGACGTTCGAACAGAAACGCGGCGACGAGTTCTCGCACGACGAAGAGCGATCCGACATAATCCATGACGTGCCGCCCCAAACCGCGCCAGGTTTCGTGCGATCCAGTCCTTTGGCGGCTCTATCCATTCAGGTGCTCCGCGAATTGTCCGATGAGAGACTGTAGGCTTTTCGCCGATTCGTCGTGCAATCGTAACGGTTCATCGCATCGCTTCTGCGGGGGTATCGGTGGGGGTATTTTTCTCGAAAAGTAAAAAATGATATATCTATATCAACATTATAAGAGAAATTTATGCGCCCCTCCTCCACTACCATCCGCACGCTTCCACAGAAATCCACATACCATCGCGTTCGATAGGCAACGGCGAAGCGCGCGCCGCATTAGGACGTGCGAAAATTTTACCTGCTACCTAGAAAGCTACCTAGCGCGGGAAGCCGACCAAAAGCCACATCTGAGAAGTGACTTAAACACTTGATATATTGTGAAAAAATGGTGGACGCACTAGGGCTCGAACCTAGGACCCGCTGATTAAGAGTCAGCTGCTCTACCAACTGAGCTATGCGTCCACACCGGTTTTTCCGGTCACCGCGAATCGCGGAGAGGCGTCTAATAGCGATTGTTCAGCGCTTGAAAAGGGGGTTTCTTCGGCATTCGCTAATAGTTTGTCCGCGGCTGCCGATTCCAGCGGTTCACCATCATCAGTGTGCCCACGCAAATCATGTTGGTCAGCATCGACGAACCACCGTGACTCATGAACGGCAAGGGTATGCCAACCACCGGCGCCATGCCCATCACCATCATCAGATTGACCGCCGCATAAAAGAAGATCGTCGCCACCATGCCGCCCGCCAGCAGGCGCGAGAACCGATCCTCGGCATCACGCGCAACGGTCAGCCCCCAGCGCAGAACGAGCCCAAAGATCAGCAGCACGAACAGACCGCCTGCGAGCCCCCATTCCTCCGCCATTGTCGCAAAGACGAAGTCAGTGTGCGGCTCGGGCAGATAGTCGAGCGAGCTTTGCGATCCGTTGCCGAAGCCCTTGCCAAACAGGCCGCCCGAGCCGATCGCAATCTTCGACTGGGTGATGTGATAGCCCGCGCCAAGTGGATCGCTCTCGGGATCAAGGAAGGTCGTGACGCGCCGCCGCTGGTAATCCTGCAACCCGAAGAAGTAAGCCAGCGGTATGGTCACCAGGATCGCCAGCCCACCGCCAACGAACCACTTGGTGGGCAAGCCAGCCAGGAACATCACCACCGCACCACCGAAGGCGATGGCTAGTGCCGTACCAAGATCGGGCTGCAGCAGGACCAGTAGCATCGGCAAGCCGATAAGCGCCGCAGCGGGCACGATGGCCCGCCAGGTGCCGATCAGGCCGACTGGCAGGCCATGATAGAACCAGGCCAGAACCAGCACGATTGCCGGTTTCATCAGTTCCGATGGCTGCAGCACCATGAAGCCGAGGTTCAGCCAGCGTTGGCTGCCCCCTCCGATGGCTCCCAGCGCCTCCACCAGCATCAGCAGCACAACCACGGCAGCATAGACGGGAAAGGCCGCCAGTCTGGCCAGGTTCATCGGGAAGAACGACATCACGAGTGCCATGGAAAGCGTCACCCCGAAGCGCAGCAGGTGTGAGCTTGCATAGGGCGACATCGAGCCCCCCGCCGCCGAGTAAAGCACGGTGCCGCCGAAAGCGACCAGCAGGGCGATGGGCAGAATTACCTGCCACGGAATCTGTGCCAGTGGGGCTGGCAGCGTTACGGCGCGCCTCACGTCAGGTTGCCATTGGCGCTGGCGACAGGATCCTCGCGCGGGACGAGGGCGTCGGTGACCGGCGTCTCGGGTTCGGCAATAGCGGCGCGCGCCTCTGCGTCGACCTTCTCCGCCAGCTTGATCGAGGCAGGGGCGGGTGGCAGGTCGACACCGGCTGCTGCGGCATAGGCAGCATAGGACTTCTCGAGCCGCTGCTGCGCCGTCCCGCCCCACTGCTTCTCGAAACCGTGCAGCGCATCGAGTGCTTTCGCCGGGTCGAACAGGAAAGTCATGACGTCACGCGCGATCGGATAGGCAGAGCCCGAACCGCCGCCGTGTTCAATCACCACCGCGCAGGCGTAGCGCGGATTGTTGAACGGGGCGAAACAGATGAAGAGGCCATGGTCGCGATATTTCCAAGGGCCGGTCTTGCCGTTCGAAAGGTTAAGCGAAACAACCTGCGCCGTGCCTGTCTTGCCAGCCATCAGCACGTCATCGACCGGAAGCCGCGCGCGCCCGGCGGTTCCGGGGCCGTTGATCACGTCGCTCATCGCATTCTGGATGACCTGCACGTGATCGCCATGGAAATTCATGCTGCCGAACTTCGGGGTTTTCCCGTCCATGATCAGACGCGGCATCACCGTTCTGCCGGTGGCGATACGCGAGGCATAGACGGCAAGCTGCAGCGGATTGAACAGCATGTAGCCCTGACCGATCGTCGCGTTCACCGTATCGAACGCTTGCCATTCACGGCCATACTTCTTCAGCTTCCACTCCGGATCGGGCACCGTGCCGTAAAACTGGCTGGCCACGGGCAGCGGAAACTGCTGACCCAGCCCGCAACGGCGGGCCATCTCGGAAATCACGTTCATCCCGAGCTGCTGGGCGAAGTGATAGAAATAGACGTCGCAGGACTGATAGATGCCCTTCGCCATGTCGACCCTGCCGTGCCCATGCCGGTTCCAGCAATGAAACACGCGGTTGCCGACGCGCAGACCGCCGTTGCAAACGACGCTCGCATCAGGCGACAATCCCGCTTCCAGGAATGACATCGCCACCATCGGCTTCACGGTGGAACCCGGCGGATAGAGGCCCTGCAGCACCTTGTTGCGCAAGGGCACACGATCATTCTCGCTCAGCATCGAATATTCGACACGGCCAATCCCGTCAGAGAAGCTGTTGGGATCGAAGCTGGGCATGGAGGCCATGCACATGAGGTCGCCCGTCAGGCAGTCGATCACCACCACCGAACCGGATTCCAGCCCGATCCGGCGTGCGGCATAGTCTTGCAGCGGCCCATCGATGGTCAGGCGGATCGGGTCGCCGGGCACATCCTCGCGCGTTTCGAGGTCGCGCACCCGGCGGCCCGTGGCGGTGACTTCCACCCGCCGCGCGCCGGGTACACCGCGCAGTTCCTGTTCGAACTGCTTTTCGAGCCCGTCCTTGCCCATCTTGAAGCCGGGCGTAAGCAGCAGCGGCTGCGGCTCGAGATCGTACTCTTCACGGCTCGGGGCGCCGACATAGCCGATGAGATGGCCGACGGATGTGCCTGTCGGGTAATAACGGGCATAGGATTGCTGCGGGAGCACACCGGGAAGCTCGGGCAATCGCACGGTGAGCGCAGCATATTTCTCAAAATCGAGACCACTTGCCACCGGCACAACCTGGTAGCTTGAAGCACTCTCGATGCGGTCGGCTAGATCCTTGCGCTCAATGTCGTCAAAATCGAGCACCTTGGCCAGCAAGTCGATGGTCGCTTCGCGGTCGCTCAACCGCTCCGGAATGATATCAACGCGGAAATCGCTGCGGTTCGAAGCGAGCGGCGAGCCATTGCGGTCGAGAATCCAGCCGCGACGCGGGGGAATAAGCGACAGATTGACGCGGTTGCTCTCCGCTTCCATCTTGTATTTTTCGTTCTCGGCGACGGCTATGTAGCCCATGCGTGCCGCCAGCAGCAGGCCCACACCACCCTGAACCGCGCCCACGACAAAGCTGCGTCGGTCAAACGTTTCCTTCAGGGAGTTGCTGCTGATTCTCGGTTCCATGGCTCAATCGATCCGCCTTACACGGAGCAGGCGCAGGCGATCCAACACCGTCACTGCCCCTACGATAATGGGAAAGAGCAACACCGAGAGCAAGAGCTGCGGCGCGAGCAGCCAAAAATGCAGCAGATCAAGCTTGGCCCCAGAAAGCATAGCCGAGAACAGCAAGAACAGCGTGATCAGCACTGAGGCGACAATCCAGTCCTGCCAGAAGCCGCGCCAGGGAAAGCGCAGCTCGAACAGGTCGAGCGCGATCAGTGTCAGGGAAAACAACAGGACGCTGCTACCCAGCGGCTGACCTGACAGCAGGTCGTCGATCAGCCCGAGTGGAAAGCCTGCCCACAAGGGTAGCAAACCGGGGCGCAGCAGACGCCAGCCAAGCAAGAACATAAAGGATAGAGGCGGCACCACCGGCGCTGGCGCAAGAACCGGCAGCATCGGAACGAGGGAGGCTAGAACGATCGACAACCACGGAACCCCGTAAACGAAGGCAGGTGAGTGGTCGCGATTGATCTTGCTTCCGAACAGGTCCCTGCGCGCGGTGGGATTGAGCTTTTCCATCATTCGCCAGGCGAGCTGGCCACAGTCCGCGCATCAGTAGATGTGGGGGCAGGGCGGGAAACGGCCGGGGGCTCAGGCAACTCTGCTGCGACTTCTTCAATGCTTTGCGCAGTCGGCCCGGCAGGCGGGCTTTCGAGCATTTTGAGCGCTTCGGGCTGCCATACCGGCTCCACGATCACGACATCAGTTGCCGCCGGATTGCTCAGCAGCCGCGCAATGGCGCCATCGTCGTTGAGCTGCGTCACCATGGCTACGGCGACGCCGGGGCGGAACATTCCGCCCGAACCGGAGGTCACGAACACATCGCCAATCTCCAGCGGGTTAACGCCAAGCGAGATCAAGCGCAGCCGCAAGGAGCCATCGGCGCGCCCCTCGGCAAAGGCGACGACGTTGTCGGTCGCCCGGCGCACCGGCACGATCGATTCGCTATCGGTCAGCAGCAGCACCCGCGAGCTGGTACGCCCGACTTCGAGAACACGCCCCACCAGACCCATCGGCGAAGTGACCGGCATGCCGACCTTGACCCCGTCGTCACGTCCTGCCGAAAGATAGGCAAAGCGCCGCGTGCTGACCGAGGTCGAGCCGATCAGGCGGGCGATGGCAACAGGTTCGCGTTCGTCCTGCGCAAGGCCCAACACGGCCTTGAGTTGCTCGTTCTCCTGCTCGAGCGCGCGCGCTTCGGCGAGCTTTACCCGCGCGATGGCGATCTCTTCCTGCATCTGGGCATTCTTGCTGCCCGCCTCATAGTAACCGGCGATGGCATCGAAGAAATTGCTGGTACCGACACGCCCGGCGGCTCCCGCTTCGCCGACCGAGGAGGTAACGTCGCTCGCCATGGTCCGAAGCCCGGCAAAGGCTTCTGGCCGCAGCAACGAAACAACGAGCAGCAATGCGCCAAGCGCAGCCCCCGCCGACGCAAGCAGATAGCCCGCGAAGACGCCGAACTGCGCCCTGCGATTGGTGCCGCTGCGCTGTGCCGCCGGCGGTGCCATGGCCCGCGCGCTCTCCTTGTTTCAGCTGCCCTTAGGCGGTCATCAATACGCCGCGATACATCGGGTCTTCCATGGCCCGACCCGTGCCCAGCGCGACACACGACAGCGGATCTTCCGCCACCGAAACGGGCAGGCCGGTTTCGTCGCGGATATGTTCGTCGAGGCTGCGGATCAGCGCGCCGCCGCCGGTAAGCACTATACCCTGATCGACAATGTCGGCCGCCAGTTCGGGCGCGGTGTTCTCAAGCGCGATGCGCACGCCTTCGACGATAGCGCCGATCGGCTCGGAGAGAGCTTCGGCGATGTGCGCCTGGTTGATCTGGATTTCCTTGGGCACGCCGTTCACGAGGTCGCGGCCCTTGAGGACGATGGTTTCGCCCACGCCGTCCTTCGGCACGATGGCAACGCCATAATCCTTCTTGATCCGCTCCGCCGTGGCATCGCCGATCAGCAGGTTGTGATGGCGGCGCACGTAGGAGACGATGGCTTCGTCCATCTTGTCACCGCCGGTACGGACCGAGGTGGTGTAGGCAAGGCCGCGCAGCGAGAGCACGGCGACCTCGGTGGTACCACCGCCAATATCGACGACCATCGAGCCGACCGGCTCGGTCACGGGCATGTCTGCACCGATCGCGGCAGCCATCGGCTCAAGAATAAGGAACACTTCCGATGCGCCGGCATTGCTGGCGGCATCGCGAATCGCGCGGCGTTCAACCGAGGTCGAGCCCGAGGGCACACAGATCACGATCTCGGGATAACGCAGCAGGGTGCGCTTGCCGTGGACCTTGCGGATGAAGTGCTTGATCATCTCTTCCGCAATTTCGATGTCGGCAATCACGCCGTCGCGCAGCGGGCGGATGGCTTCGATGGTGTCGGGCGTCTTGCCCATCATCAGCTTGGCATCGTCGCCCACGGCCTTGACCCGTTTGACGCCATTAAGCGTCTCGATTGCCACCACCGACGGCTCATTGAGCACTATTCCGCGATCCTGAACATAGACCAACGTATTGGCCGTGCCGAGGTCAATGGCCATGTTCTGCGAACCGAATTTGAACATTCTGGAGAAAAACGAACTCATCAAGCTATCCGTGCGATAAGTGGCAGGCGGCCCAGACTCAGTGGAGCAGTCAACCGACCGGGTGGTGGAAGAGGCCGTCCTTAGCGCGGCTCATCGGCAAAGGCCAAAAATTTTGTAGAGAACATCGCAGTTTTGCCCCGTCTTGGCTCGAATTGACACGCATGAACCGCTAGACGTGCCCGGCAATGTCGAAAATCCGTCGTCTGCCTGAGCACCTTGTTAACCGGATCGCTGCCGGTGAGGTAGTCGAACGCCCCGCTTCCGCGCTCAAGGAACTGGTGGAGAATGCCATCGATGCCGGTGCCTCGCGGGTGCTGGTGGCCATTGAGGAAGGCGGCCTCAAACGTATTGAGGTGACCGACGACGGCTGCGGCATGGAGCCTGAGGAAATGGCGCTTGCGCTCGAACGGCATGCCACCTCCAAGCTTCCCGACGAAGCGATCGAACAGGTCGCCACGCTCGGCTTCCGGGGCGAGGCCTTGCCCTCAATTGCCAGCGTGGCACGGCTGACACTCGAAAGTCGCCCGCAAGGCAGCGAGCAAGGCTGGCGCAAAGTGGTCGATCATGGCGAGATAGTCACCGACGAGCCAGCCGCGCTTCCGCCCGGAACGCGAATCAGGATGGAAGACCTGTTCGGCAAGGTGCCGGCCCGGCGCAAGTTCCTGCGCAGCGCACGAAGCGAATATGGCGCCTGCCACGAGGTCATGCGGCGCCTCGCCATGGCGCGTCCCGACATCGCCTTTTCCTTCGAACACGGCGGGCGGCGCATCTTCTCGGTTCAAGGCGGCGAGGGAACCGAAGCCCGCGTGGCGCAGATCGTAGCGCGCGAGCTGAAAGAGAACGGCGTCGCCATTGAATTCGAACGGGATGACGTGCGGCTTTCCGGCATTGCCGGCTTGCCGACCTACAATCGCGGCGTAGCCGATCATCAGTACCTGTTCGTCAACGGTCGCCCGGTGAAAGACCGGCTGCTGACCGGAGCCGTGCGCGGCGCCTATGCAGATATGCTCGCACGCGATCGCCATGCGGTCCTCGCCTTGTTTCTCGAGCTGCCGCCGGGCGAAGTGGACGTGAACGTGCACCCGGCCAAGACCGAGGTCCGCTTTCGCGATGCAGCTGGCATTCGTGGCTTCATCGTCTCGGGCCTGAGGCAGGCTCTGGCGACGGGCGACCGGCGCAGCGCGCAGGCACCCGATGCAGAGGCGATGGGCCGCTGGCAATCGGAGCCGGAAACACCGGCCCCCGCACTCCGCTCGATCTTCGCGGGGCGCGACTGGACCGCGCCTTCGTCTTCACCATCGGCTGTGGCCGAAGCGCAATCGGCATTCCGGGCGTCTGCCGAGGTGCTCGATGCACCGCAAGGCCGGGCCGAACCCGCCGAACCGATCGCGCAGGAGCAGGCCGACTATCCGCTCGGTATCGCGCGCGGACAGGTCGCAAACACCTATATCGTCGCCGAGTCGGCGGAGGGCCTTATCCTCGTCGACCAACATGCCGCGCACGAACGGATCGTGCTCGAACGGCTGCGCGCAGGCGGCATGGGCGACAAGGTTGCCGCCAGTCAGGCCCTGCTGATGCCCGAAGTGGTCGAGCTCGACGAGCCGGCCTGCGACCGGATCGAGGAGTGCGCCGAGGATCTCGCGCAGCTGGGGCTGGCGGTAGAGCGATTCGGCCCGTCGGCCATGTTGGTGCGCGCAATGCCCGCTTCGCTCAACCGGGCCGACCCGGCCAAGCTCCTCAGCGACATTGCAGACGACATCGCCGCCAACGGCAGCGCGTTGCTGCTGGGTGAGCGGATCGAATATGTGCTGGCAACGATGGCCTGCCACGGTTCAGTAAGGGCAGGGCGGGTATTGAACGTTGCCGAGATGAACGCCCTGCTGCGCGAGATGGAGGCCACTCCGCGTTCAGGCCAGTGCAATCACGGGCGCCCCACCTGGGTTCGCCTGTCGTTGGCCGACGTCGAGAAACTGTTCGGGAGACACTGATGCGCGCGGCATTGCTGATGGTACTTGGCCTTGCCCTCGTGGGTTGCTCGCAGGAGCCTGACCCCGCAGAAAAGGCAGCTGAGGACAAGAAGGTCGTCGAGATGGTGCGGGCCGTCAACAGTGCGCCGCCGCCCATCGAGGAGGTGATCCCCGACGCCATCCTCTACCCCGATATCGAGAAGCAAGACCTGTTCGGCAAATCCTGCGCCTATGCGCCGGGTACCAGCATGGGTGCCCGCGTCATCGCGCGCGAGACCGACGCCTACATGAAGATCGACGGCAAGATGGAGCGTTTTGCCGCCGATCCGGGCGCCCGCGAGTTGGAGAGCCACACCCGTTCGCTCTATAATGGCCGGGCCTACTCGCTCCGCCTTGAGATCGAGGGCGAGGGCACCGACGATCCCAACGCGAGCGAGAGCACACAGTATCAAGGCACGATCTGGCTGCGCGACCGGTGGGACCGCAATGTCTATGTCGGCAGCGGAACCGTGAGCTGCGGCGCCTGAGCACTCAGGCCCGGAAAGCCGGGACCGCGTCCTCCGAATCAAGCTCAGGTATGATGCGATACCGCGCCAGCACCAGGCTGAAGAGGCCGAACAGCAAGAGACCGATAGCGGTGACCGTGAACACGGCGCCGTCGCCGGCGAGGCTCGCCACGGCGTCGCCCAGCGTCTTCACCTGATCGCTGCCTTCGGACTTGAAGCCAACTTCCACCAGCGACCAGCCGATCACGCCATAGACCACAGCTCGCGCGCCGTAACCGAGCCCCCCGAGCCAGCGGGTGGCAGAAGGCGCATCGGCGCTGATGCGATGCATGAAATCGCCGGAGACACCCTTCTTGAGCTGGAAAAGTGCGGTCGCGATAAAGGCGATGCCCAACAGGCCGAGCAGGGCCGGGCCGAAGCTCAGGCTCAAGATGCCCGCTGCAGCCTCCTGCGCGCCGCCGCCCGATGAGTTCGGTCCGGAGGCAAACTCGTATGCCGTCCACGCCAGTGCGAAATGGCCGATGGCGCTACCACCGTGGCCAATGCGTTTGACCCAGCCTTTCGCATCGCTGCCGTTGTTTTCAATGTCGAACACCAGCGAGGAAAGGCGGAACAGCGCATAAGCGCACAGCCCGACCACCATGACCCAGAGCACGATCCGTCCAAGCGCAAAGTCCTCGACAGCCGCGAAGATCCCCTGGGTTCCGCGGCTGATCTGCCCCGCGCCAGTCAGCGCAATAAGGCCAAGCACGGCATAGAGTATGGCGCGGCTGAAATAGCCAACCCGCACCAGCCATGCGAACTTTTCGGATTTGTCGACCATCAACGATACCCCCAAGAGACCTTTGGGAGAATCTACGCTCGACGGGCGAAATTGTGCCTCAGCGCAACCGTTTTACATAAAGCTGATTGTTGTCGCGCTTCTCGAGCTTGAAGTTGTCGCTCTTCGCGCGAACCAGATCGGCCAGCTTCTTGTAGCCGTGGTTACGCACGTCGAAACTCGAGCGGTTGCCAGCAATCTGGCCGACTTCCTGCAGGCGGGCAAAGCCATTTTCATCGCGGCTGGCGGCCTTCCATGCGCTGCCGAGCAATTCGATCAGGTCCGCATCGAGCGCCTCGCTTTCCGGCTCCTGCTGGAGCCGGTCGTCATCGTCGTCCTTCGCAGCCGTGCGGATCAGCTGGTCGACATCGATGTAGCGGGTGCAGGCGGTGCGGAAGGCCTCAGGCGCTTTTTCGCTGCCGAAACCGTAAACAATCAGGCCATCCTGCCGCAGGCGGGTGACGAGCGGGGTAAAATCGCTGTCCGAGCTCATGATGCCGAACCCATCGACCTTGCCGCGGTAAAGCAGATCAACAGCATCGATCGTCATCGCCATATCGGTGGCGTTCTTGCCCTTGGTGAGGTCGAACTGCTGCATCGGCTGCAGGCCAAAGCGGTGCGTGATCTTGCTCCACTTCGAAAGCGCAGGCTTGGCCCAGTTGCCATAGGCGCGGCGAATATTGACCTGCCCCATCTCGGCAAGCACCGTCAAAACCGGGTCAATTCCGGCATGGCTGGCGTTGTCGGCGTCGATCAACAGGGCGATGTTTTTGAGTTCTGCTTCAGGCATGCCGCCCAAATGGGCTCGGCCTGCAACAAAGGCAAGCCAAAGGCTTGGTTATACAAAGCTCAAGCAGGCTTGAACTTACCCTCCGCCTCGTCGAGCAGGTGCAGAACGCCTTCGTTGATCGAGAAATAGGCCCCGCGCAGGGTCAGTTCCCCAGTGGGCTCCTTTTCCTGCACGCAGGGGAAGGTGCGCAGGTTGGCAAGGCTCACCTTGACCGCCTCGTGCTCCATCGCCCGCTCAGCCTCTCGGCCCGTTGTCCCATGTGTTTCCACGATGGGCTCGCGCACCGAATCGAGCATCGAAATCCACGAGGCCACGAATCCGCCTTCGCCCAGCCGATTGCCATGGAGCGCCTGTGTCAGCGCAGCGTTGCACCCGCCGCACATGCCGTGGCCCATCACCAGCACATCGGTCACCTTGAGGAACTGCACCGCGAATTCCAGTGCAGCGGAGACACCATGCTGGCCGGGATTGGTTTCGAACGGCGGGACCAGAGCGGCGACATTGCGGACGACGAAGATTTCGCCCGGCGACACGTCGAAAACCTGCGATGGGTCCACCCGGCTATCCGAGCAGGCGATAATCATCACCTTGGGTTCCTGCCCCTCGCGAAGGGCCTCCCAGCGCTCTCGGCTGGCGACATAGCCATTCTTGCGGAAGCGGGAGTAGCCATCGAGGAGGGCGGCGAAATCGGGCGTAATTTCGGTCATCACGGTGCCTGCTGTGCCCCAGCGGCATTGCCTCTGGCAAGAGGCTTGCTTAAGTGGGCAGGTGATGAACGATCTTTCCCCCGCATCGAACCCCGAACGACAGCGCAAGCCTGACTGGATTCGGGTCAAGGCTCCCGTCTCCAAGGGCTACAACGAAACGCGCAAGCTGATGCGCAATCTTGGCCTCAACACGGTTTGCGAAGAGGCCGCGTGTCCGAACATCGGCGAATGCTGGACCAAGAAGCACGCCACGGTGATGATTCTGGGCGATGTGTGCACCCGCGCTTGTGCATTCTGCAACGTGAAGACCGGCATGCCACGCATGGTCGACCCGCTCGAGCCTGAGCATGTCGCCACCGCAGCCGCCGAAATGGGGCTCGAGCATATCGTCATCACCAGCGTCGACCGCGATGACCTGCCCGATGGCGGGGCAGGGCAGTTCGTGAAGGTGATCGAGGCGCTGCGCCGCGAAACGCCGAACACCACCATCGAAATCCTCACGCCCGATTTTCGCGGCAAGATGCGCGCGAGCGTCGAGGCGATCTGCGCCGCCCGGCCCGACGTTTACAACCACAACCTCGAGACGGTGCCGCGCCTCTATCCCACGATTCGCCCCGGCGCCCGCTATTATGCTTCGCTGCGGCTGCTCGAAGAGGTAAAGCGGCACGATCCGCTGATCTTCACCAAGTCGGGCATCATGCTCGGGCTGGGTGAGCAGCGGCTCGAAGTGCATCAGGTGATGGACGACATGCGTTCGGCCGAGGTCGATTTCCTCACCATGGGGCAATATCTCCAGCCGACACCGAAGCACACACCGGTGATCGAGTTCGTCGAACCCAAGACCTTCGACGCCTATGGCTCGATCGCGCGGGCCAAGGGCTTCCTGCAAGTCGCTTCGAGCCCGCTTACCCGGTCGAGCTATCACGCCGGTGAGGACTTCGCCGAGATGCGCGCCGCGCGCGAGGCGAAGCTGGCAAAGCAGGCCCAGAAGAACAGCTGATGCCCGCAATCCGTGAGACACGCGCGCTGCCCTACAGCGCCGAGCAGATGTTCGACCTGGTGGCGGACGTCGGGAACTACGGAAAGTTCTTGCCTTGGGTGGTGGCCACGCGCGTGCGTGACCGTACCGACGAGGGCATGACCGCCGACATGCTGGTGGGCTTCAAGGCCCTTCGCGAAAAGTTCACTTCGCGCGTGACGCTAGACCGCCCGAACCGCATCGACGTCCACTATGTCGACGGACCAATGCGGGATCTTGAGAACTGCTGGGTGTTCCACGACAAGGGCGAGGACGGCTGCGAGATCGATTTCAGCGTCGACTTCGCCTTCAAGAACCGCATGTTCGAAGCCTTGGCTGGTCAGTACGTCGATCGTGCCTTCCGCAAGATGGTGGCCGCGTTTGAAACCCGCGCCGCCGAGCTTTACGGTAGCAACAGCTCCAGCGCGCACAGCGTCGCCTGATAGCGCACCCCGGCGCGGGTGTGTTCGTCGAACAGGCGCTCTTCGGCAGTGGGCTTCTCTTCCCCGCGCACCATGCGCGCGAACACCACGGTGCCGACGGGCTTGGTGGCGCTTCCACCTTCCGGCCCGGCGATCCCGCTGATCGCCACCGCGACATCGGCCTCCTCGCTGCGCTCCAGCGCACCCTGCGCCATCGCATAGACGCAAGCCACCGAGACCGCACCAAAGGCATCGATGATGTCTTGCGAGACGCCAAGATCGCCCATCTTCGCGGTGTTTGAATAGGTGATGTAGCCGCGCTCCAGCACGGCAGAAGAGCCGGGCACTTCGGTCAACGCACCGCAGACAAGCCCGCCGGTGCAGCTTTCGGCCAACACGACCTTGCGGCCGACAGCGGCGTTCTCGTCGATGACGCGTTGCGCCAAGGCGGCGATTTCTTCGGGCAGGACTGTTTCAGGCATTATTCACTCACCGCGCAAATCTTGGGCTTTTTGACCCCAGTCAGGCTGAGGATGACGGCGGATATCTGACCAAGCTCGTTCGGTTCGAGCGGGGCGAATGCCTCGACCGCCCGCTCGATCCGGCCGCAATCGGGCACTGCTACCATTTGGCTAACCTTCTGTGCGATCATCTCGTCAACCAGCGGGCGGACGATCTCAGGCGGCATCTTGTCGAGCCGAAGGTCTTCCGTGCCCTCAACGTCAGGGGTTCCAGCCATCAGGGCAAGACCTGATAATGCATCATCCCAGCTGGCATCGGCGAAGGCAGCGTAGCGCTGCGTCAACTGCTCGCCCTGTGTCACCAGGAAGCCATCGGCGGCAAGGTTTGCCCCGCAGCGGGTACGCACGCCGCGCAGGGCGTGAGGAACCGCATAGATCACCATGGCACTGACTTCCGCCTCGCTGACGCAATCGCGCAGGGCCTCTGCCTGCACAGGCTGAGCGGTGAGCATAGCGGCGGCAAGCACCGGCGCGGAGGACTTAGTGAGACTCATCCCAAGCATCCTTTCACAGCCGAACCATGGTGGCAATCGCCTGCGCTGCAATCCCTTCGCCCCGGCCGGCAAAACCCAGCCTTTCGGTGGTGGTGGCTTTTACAGCAATGAACGCGTCGCTGACTTCCAGCAGATCTGCCAGACGCGCACGCATCGCCTCTCGGTGCGGGCCGATCTTCGGCGCCTCGCAAACGATAGTGACATCGACATTGCCGATGGCATAGCCGCGCTCGTGCGCAAGCTTTGCCGCGTGGACGAGGAAGCGGTCGGACGAGGCACCCTTCCATTGCGGATCAGACGGCGGGAAGTGCTGGCCGATATCGCCAGCGGCCACCGCGCCAAGGATCGCATCGACCAAGGCGTGAATGGCAACGTCGGCATCGGAATGACCGGCAAGGCCCTTATCGTGATCGATCTTCACCCCGCACAGCCACAGCTCTTCGCCTGCCGCTAGGCGGTGTACGTCGTAGCCCATACCGGTGCGGACCGGGGGCAGGGCACTCGCTTGCTGATCCACGAAATCCTCCTTGAAGGTGAGCTTGGCGAGGCGCTCGTCGCCATCGATCAGCGCCACCACGCCGCCATTGGCACGCAGCACCTGCGCGTCGTCGCCTGCATCGAAAGCACCCTGCCACGTCCGATGCGCGGCAAGGATATCCGCAAAACGGAAGGCTTGCGGTGTCTGGACGCGGCGCAGCTTCTCGCGCTTCGCATCGGTTTCCATCAGCCCGTCGCGGGCAACAATCATCGAATCGACCACCGGCAGCACCGGAATAGCGCCCGGATGCGCGGCAAGAGCATCGGTCAGGCGGGTAATAACGGCAGGCGGGCAATCGGGGCGGGCGGCATCGTGGATCAGCACCGCTTGCGGATCATGCGCGGCGAGAGCCTCTAGCCCGAGAGCTACGCTTTCCTGCCGCGTGGCCCCGCCGGTCACGAGCACGATCTCCGCCAGCCCGGCCAGCATTTCAGAGACCAACTCGTCTGCACCTTCCGGGATCGCCACGGCGATCGGGCCGACTCCGCAAGCCACCAGCGCCTCTGCCGCGTGCTGCAAGACCGGCTTGCCGCGCCATTGCACGAATTGCTTGGGCAGCGGATGGCCTGCGCGCAGCCCCTTGCCAGCCGCGACGATCACGGCGGCACATCTGGCGGGGGAAGAGGGGGACGAGTGGGTCATGTCAGGCCACGCGCGGGCTAGCGACTTGCCGCGCCCCCCGCAATCCACTATGCGCCTGCCCATATTTTAGGCACACCCTTTCCCATGAGCACATTACCCCCTCCACCGGCCTTGAAGCCGATCATGGTCGGCCCGGTCGAGGTCGGCTGTCCAGTCGTGCTCGCGCCGATGACGGGCGTTACTGACCTGCCGTTCCGCCGCATCGTGCGCCGCTACGGCTCGGGGCTCAATGTCACCGAGATGATCGCAAGCGAGGCGGCCATCCGCGAAACGCGCCAGTCGGTGCAGAAGGCGGCATGGCACGCGACCGAGGAGCCGGTCTCGATGCAGCTGGTCGGCTGCGATCCTGCCAGCATGGCCGAGGCGGCCAAATTGCAGGAAGGCAACGGCGCGGCGATCATCGACATCAACTTCGGCTGTCCGGTGCGCAAGGTCGTCGGCCAGTATGCCGGCAGCGCGCTGATGCGCGAGGTGCCGCTGGCGATCAAGCTGATGGAAGCCACGGTGAAGGCCGTGAAGGTGCCTGTCACCGTCAAGATGCGGATGGGCTGGGATCACGCCAGCCTCAACGCGCCAGAACTTGCGCGGATTGCGCAGGATCTCGGCGTGCAGCTCATCACCGTGCATGGCCGCACCCGCAACCAGATGTACAAGGGCAGCGCCGACTGGGCCTTTATCCGCAAGGTGAAGGACGCGGTGACGATCCCGGTCATCGCCAACGGCGACATCTGCACCATCGACGATGCAGCCAAAGCGCTCGACCAGTCGGGTGCCGATGGCATCATGATCGGGCGCGGAGCCTATGGCCGTCCGTGGTTGCTGGGGCAGATCATGCACTGGTGGCAGACCGGCGAAAAACGCGAAACGCCCAGTTTCGACGAGCAATATCGCCTCGTGGTGGAGCATTACACGATGATGCTCGATCACTATGGCGAGGATGTCGGCGTGAAGATCGCGCGCAAGCATCTGGGTTGGTACACCAAGGGGATGCATGGCTCGGCCGAGTTCCGCAACAAGGTGAACTTCGTCGATGATGCGCGGCAGGTGCTGGCTAATCTCGAAACCTTTTACGACCCGTTCTTACGGCGAAGGGCCGCGTGAGCGAGAACCTCGTCCCCAACTCCGATATTCGCCCCGACGCGCGCGACCAGATCGCCGGGGTCGGCTTCGCGCTGCTGTTGATCAGTCCCGATCTCTCCATCGTCGAGGCAAATCCGGCCGCCGAAAGCTTGATCGGCATCAGTTCGCGCCGGCTAATGGGGCGGAGCCTGCTCGATATTGTGAACTTCGAGCAGCAGCATCTGGTCGAGAAGCTTCGCAAAGGTGAAACCCAGCTGATCGTGCGCGGTCTTGAGCTCAAACTTGGCGCGACACGGCTGCGAACCAACCTCACCGTATCGCCGATGCCGGTTCATCCCGGCTGGCGCGTCGTGACCCTGTCCGAAATGGGGCAGGGCGAGCTGCTCAACGATGAGGAGCGGCGAGCAAACCTGCGCGGACCTGCCGTGCTCGCGCACGAGATCAAGAACCCGCTCGCCGCCATCCGCGGAGCCGCGCAGTTGCTGGGGCGCAAGGCGAAGGAAGGCGAACTTGCCTGGACCCGCCTGATCGCCGACGAGGTGGACCGGATCGCGGCCCTGATCGACCGGATGCAGCGGCTGGGCCGGGAGCGGGCCGAGCCAATCGGGCCGGTGAACCTGCACACCGCCATCCACCGCGCCTACGAAACAGTTCAGATCGCCACCGACCAGTCGGTCACCTGGCGCGAGGAGTTTGATCCTTCGCTCCCTCCAGTGATGGCCAATGAAGGCGCGCTGGTGCAGGTGCTGGTCAACCTCATGGCGAACGCGCGCGATGCCTGTGCGGGTGCCCCAGATGCGCAGATCGTGGTCCGCACCCGCTTCGTCAGCGGGCTGGTGATGAACGTCATGCGGCTGGGGCGCTCGGTCAAGCTGCCGATCGAGATCACCGTCAGCGACAACGGGCCGGGGATCGATGCAAACCTGCGCGATCACATCTTCGAACCGTTCGTCTCCAGCAAGCCGAACGGGCAGGGCCTCGGTCTTGCCTTGGTGCAGAAGCTGGTGCGCGACATGGATGGCCGCATCACCCACGAACGCGACGAAACCGAAGGGTGGACCCGTTTCAGCATCCACCTGCCAATGGCCAAACCGGAGAAGGCTGCATGAACCGCAAGGCCCTGTTGGTAGAAGACGACAACGCGATAGCCACCGTCATCCGCAGCGCGCTCGAGGATGAAGGGTTCGCGGTCGACTCGTGCGACAGCATTGCCGAGCGTGACCGGCTGCTGAGCGGCGATGCCTATGGCGTCATGCTCACCGACGTGATGCTCACCGACGGCGACGGGATCGCCACGCTGGACGCGGTGCGCGAGGCCTATCCCGATATGCCCGTCATCATCCTGTCAGCGCAAAACACGCTCGACACCGCCGTGCGCGCCACCAGCGGCGGAGCCTTCGAGTATTTCCCCAAGCCGTTCGACCTCGACGAGCTGGTCCGGGCTGCCACTCAGGCTGTGGCGAACAGAAAGACCAACACGGCTGAGGGCGACGAGGCCGGAGACGGACTGCCGCTGATCGGGCGCAGCCTCGCGATGCAAGAGGTTTACCGGCTGATCTCGCGTCTGCTTGGCAACGATCTGTCGGTGCTGGTGCTCGGCGAAAGTGGCACCGGCAAGGAGCTGGTGGCCGAGGCGATCCATCAGCTCGGCAAGCGCAAGAGCGGGCCGTTCGTCGCGCTCAATGCCGCCGCCATTCCGCGCGAACTTATAGAAAGCGAGCTGTTCGGCCACGAGAAGGGCGCCTTCACCGGCGCGACCTCCCGCAGCGTCGGCAAGTTCGAGCAGGCCCATGGCGGGACGCTGTTTCTCGACGAAATCGGCGATATGCCGGCAGAGGCGCAAACCCGGTTGCTGCGCGCATTGCAGTCAGGCCGGATTCGGCGCGTGGGCGGCAGCGAGGAAATCGCGGTCGACGTGCGCATCGTGGCCGCCACCAACCGCGACCTTGCTCCCATGATCGCTGCGGGTACCTTCCGTGAAGACCTGTTCTACCGTCTAAACGTGGTACCGATCCGCCTGCCACCGCTGCGTGATCGCAAGGACGATATCGAGCCGCTGGCACGGCACTTCCTTGCCCGCGCTGCTGAAGAGGGCCTGCCGCGCCGCAGCTTGTCGCGCGAGGCGGGCGAGCTGCTGGCACGCCAGCAATGGCGCGGAAACGTGCGCGAGCTGCAAAACTTCGTCTATCGCGCTGCGCTATTGGCCCGGCAGGACGAGATCGACGCCGCGAGCATCCAGGAACTGCTGGTCGACGAAACCGCCCCAGGCAGCCCGGAGCAACCGGCCGACTTCGCCTCTGCGGTTGAGCGGTGGCTGGCACAGGAGCAATTTGGCGAAGGGGTGCTCTACCACGAGGCCCTCGCACAGTTCGAACGCCCGCTGATGCGCCATGCCTTGCGGCGGACTGGCGGCAATCAGCTCAAGGCCGCGCAACTGCTTGGAATTAATCGCAACACCTTGCGCAAACGCCTTGGCGAGCTGGATATCGATCCCGACAACTATTCCCAGCCATAGCGGCTTAAACAAAGAAAACGCTTGCTCATCAGCAACAGTAGTGTTGTACGATTGCAACGTGAAGCCCGCTGCCACCTCCATCCGCAATACATCCGTCGGTCGACGCTCGCCGCATTGGTGGCGGCGCACGCAGCTCGCAGCGCGGCGGATGAACCTGTTCCTGTGGCTGGAAGTCCTGGCAGCGATATCGCTGGTCGCGATGCTGGGCGCGGCCTGGTTCTACCTCACGGGCCGTTCCGACCCGGACGAACTCGTACCTTCGGTCGAGGCGGCCATGCTGTTGGTCGGCACACTCATTCCGGCATTGACGC
>CENV01007571.1_pt1 | contig 22090 bp, 12 predicted proteins | sample 530231 | NCBI WGS metagenome assembly CENV01 (sample SAMEA2619815, study PRJEB7988) | marine metagenome | biome: marine biome (ENVO:00000447); feature: surface water layer (ENVO:00002042); material: "saline water (ENVO:00002010), including plankton (ENVO:xxxxxxxx)" | depth 5 m | reverse complement strand
TGGAATGACCAAACCGCGCTCCCTCCGCCTAGCTGGAGACCAAAACGACATCCAGCAGGCGTGATGCAAGTAGTGTGAACAGGCCCTAGTAACCGTCCAGCAGATTACGCAGGCGCCGGGCCCGGGGGCTCGCCCGGCCGCGCGGACACAGCCGTTCGCCATCCAGGCCGTCGAGCAGCACGTTAGCCTGACCCAGGGCCACCCGGCCGCGCGCCAGATCGCGCAGCAGCCCGCCGCCGGCGCGGCTCGCCGCCAGGGTGGCTAAATGGGTTTCCAGATCCGGCAGCGCCGCCGGCGGCGGCTCGGCGGTCAGCGCCCGGCCGGCGCGGATCAGGCCATCCAGGGCGTGCAGGCCGGGGTCGATCTCATCGGCGGCGCCCGGCGATTGATTGAAAAAGCCGCGCAACTCATCGCTGGCCCAGGTGGCGTTCCAGAACACTTCCATCAGGCTGTCCTGTTTGATCGCCAGGGCCTGCTCCAGCAAGGCCACGGTCTCGCCATCGTCCAGGGCGCCCCGGGCCAGGCAGCTCCGGCCGCGCTCGATAAAGGTCAGCTCATAGGCCAGCCGCAGGGACGCCGCCCGCACCCGGCCCAGGCCGCTGTTGCGGTCGCTGACCAGTCCCATCAGGTTGCAGTGGCGCAAATCCAGGTAATCGAACACGCCGGCGCGCAGATCCGGCAGCGGCCGGCGCAGGGCCGCGTTCCCCGGATAGGGGCGCAGGTCCAGGGGCGCCGCCGGTGGTACCGCCTGGCGGCTGAGCCGTGCCAGCCGGTCCAGGTAGCCGTCCCAGCGTGCCCGTTGCGGATCAGCGGGCCACGGCAGCAGGACCAGCACGGTCAGGGCGGCCAGCGGCAGTGCCATTATCAGGGCCTTGCGAAGGCTCATTTTTTTCAAACGGGTCGCCAAATCGGAAGGGGCAGTTATGCTAGGTTAGGTGCCCCCCCAAACAATCACAAAGGCGGTCAAAGGAATGCGATGTTTTCATGCTGGCGTGCTGGTGTTCATGGCTCTGGTACTGGCGGCCTGTGGCCCGGACCCGCAACCGGATAAAGGGGCCGCGGCTCCGGTGGGTAACACGCCGGCGGAGGACAGCGCCTCCCCGGCGGAGCCGGATAGCCGCTGGCGGGAACATCTGAGCGCCTGGCCCCGGGGGGAAATCGGCGCGCGGGCGCCGCTGATCGTGCGCTTCACCCATCCGGTGGTGGATGAGGAGGCCCTGGACCAGCCCGCCAAGGGCGTCGCCCGGCTCGATCCGGAGCGGCCCTTCAAGGCGGTGTTCACCGCCCGCGACCGGCTGGAAATCCGGCCCGGCGCGCCGTTGCCCGCCGGCGAAACCCTGCGCCTGACGATCTATCCCCAGTCGCTGTCCGGGGTGGACGACGGTCTGCCGCCGCTGGAAACCGACGTCACCGTGATGCGGCAACGGCTCAGCCTGCAGGTGGATGCCCTGGCCCCGGACCCGGACGGCGAGGAGCGCATGCGCCTGAGCGGCCGTCTGCAGACCGCCGACCAGGCGGACCCGGCGGAAGTGCAGCCGGTGCTTGAGGCGTTCCAGGGCGACCGTGCGCTGACCCTGGAGTGGCGCCACGACGCGGCCAGTCTCAACCACGATTTCACCGTTACCGGCATTCAACGCGACAGCGACGCGCCGGTACGCCTGCGCTGGGATGGCGAGAGCCTGGGCGTGGACGACCAGGGCCAGCGGGAATACCCGGTGCCGGCCCCCGGCGCCTTCCAGGTCACCGACGCGCGCACCCGTAGCTACCCGGAGCCCCAGGTGGTGGTGCAATTCTCCGAACCGCTGATGGGCACCCAGGATCTGGCCGGGCTGGTGCGGGTCAACGGCGAGGACGCCCGGGTCCGCATCGACGGCAGCCGGCTGCTGATCTATCCCCCGGACCCGGACAAACTGGAGGACGGCGCTCTCACCCTGCGGCTGGAGCCGGGCTTGCGCAGCGCCGCCCGGGCGCGGCTCGGCGAGGCCTTCGAGCGCACCCTGACCCTGAGCATGGCGAAGCCCGGCGTGCGTTTCGTCGGCGACGGCGTGATCCTGCCCGCCGGTGACACCCTCAGCGTGCCGTTCGAAGCGGCCGCCGCCAGCGCCGTGCGGGTGCAGGCCTTCGAAGTGTTCGAGAACAACATCGCCGGCTACCTGCAGGGCTACGACCTGGACGCCGCCTACCAGGACAGCCGCAGCGGCCGCTACCTGTGGCAGAAAACCCTGACCCTGCCGCCGGGGGGCGGCGATGACTGGCGCCGTTACCGCCTGGATCTGAGTGAACTGATGGCCAAACACCCGGACGGCCTGGTGATCCTGACCCTGAAGCTGGACGGCGAAACCATCGATTATCGCTGCGAGGGCCAGACGCCTTCGCGGGTCACCGAGCTGCCGGAAAGCTACGAGGGCCCGGACCAGGGCGACGACGGCGACCGCCTCAGCCGTTACTACGGCGACGCCGGCTATCTGCGCTGGAGCGAACGGGACAACCCCTGCTCCGACGCCTATTACCGCTACAACGACCGGGCCGAATCCAGCCGCGCTTTCCTGGCCTCCAACATCGGCCTGATCGCCAAGCAGGGCGCCAGCGACCGGCTCACCGTGTTCGCCACCCACCTGGACAGCAACACCCCGGCCACCAAGGTGCGCGTCAGCGTGCGCAACTACCAGCACCAGGAGCTGGCCAGCGGCACCACCAACAACGCCGGGGAAGTGACCCTGGCCCTGGACGGCACGCCGTTCTATCTGGTGGCCCGGGACGGCGACGACCGGGGCTACCTGAAGCTGGCCCGCAACCGGGCGCTGGCCACCAATCAGTTCAATACCGGTGGCGAGAAGGTGCGCGACGGCCTCAAGGGGTTCTTCTACGGCGAGCGGGATGTGTGGCGCCCCGGCGATGACATCCACCTGACCTTTATTCTGGCCGACCCCCAAGACCGGCTGCCCGACGACCACCCGGTGACCCTGGACTGGTTCGACCCCCGGGGCGACAAGGTGGCCAGCTACGGCAACGCCCGGCCGGTGGGGCAGTTCTACACCTTTACCCTGAGCACCGACGAAGACGCCCCCACCGGCAACTGGCGGGCGGTGGCCCGGGTCGGTGAGCGGCGCTTCGACACCGCCCTGCGGGTGGAGGCGGTGAAGCCCAACCGCCTCAAGATCGAGCTGGACGCCCCGGACCCCCTGAAGACCGGCCAGGCGGAGCCGGTCACCCTGCACAGCCAGTGGCTCAACGGCGCCCGCGCCGGCGGCCTCAAGGCCGACGTGAAGGCGCGCCTGTTCAACGCCGCCACGCCGTTCCCGGGCTTTTCCGGGTTCACCTTCTCGGACCCCACCCGGTCCCTGGGCACGGAGCCGTTCACCGCCTTTGAAGGCAACCTGGACGGCCAGGGCGACGCGCACTTCCCGCTGCAGGTGCCGTACATCTCTCCGCCCGGCGCCGCCGCCATGGTGCTGACCACCCGGGTGTTCGAGCAAAGCGGTGACTACAGCACCCAGGTCAAGCGCCTGCCGGTGTCCCCCTACGTCCACTGGGTGGGCCTGCGGGTGCCCAAGGGCGACGGCTGGGGCGACTCCCTGGGCCGCGACCAGGACCATGAAATCGGCCTGCTGACCCTGGATCGGGACGGCAAACCGGAGGCCGGCCGCGCCCTGACCCTGAGCGTCTACCGCATCGACTGGCGCTGGTGGTGGGACCGGGGCGGCGAGGACCTGACTCACTTCATCAGCGATCCGCACACCGAGAAACTCAGCCAAAGCGCCCTGACCAGCGACGCCGAAGGGCGTGCCCAATGGACCCTGGCCGGCGCCGACTACGAATGGGGCCGCTACCTGTTGCGGGTGTGCCAGGACCAGGGCCGGCACTGCGCCGCGCAAACCGTCTACCTGGGCTGGGGCGGCGACCGCGACGGCCAGGGCGACGCCGCCACCCGGCTGTCCCTGTCCAGCGACAAGACCGAATACCAGGTGGGCGACACCGCCCGCGTGCAGGTGCCCGGCAGCGCCAGCGGGCGCCTGCTGGTGAGCCTGGAAAGCGGCGACCGGGTGCTCGACCACTATTGGGTCAATGACCCGGGCAAACCCGGCGAAACCCTGACCCTGGATATTCCGGTGACCGCCGCCATGGCGCCCAACGTGTACGTGCACGTGGCCCTGCTGCAGCCCCACCGGGAGCGGGACAACGACCGGCCGATCCGCCTCTATGGCATCCTGCCGCTGCTGGTGGAGGACCCGGCCACGCGCCTGTCGCCCACCGTGGAGGCGCCGGCGGAGGTGAAACCGGGCGGCACCCTGCCGGTGACCGTGTCCGAGGCCGGCGGCCAGCCGATGACCTACACCCTGGCGGTGGTGGACGAGGGCCTGCTGGGCATCACCGACTTCGCCACCCCCCGGCCCCACGACGCGTTCTATCAGCGCGAGGCCCTGGGCGTGCTCACCTGGGACCTGTTCGACCAGGTGGTGGGCGCCTACGGCGGCGAGCTGGACCAGTTGCTGGCCCTGGGCGGTTCCGACGCCCTGCGCGACGGCAACGAGCAACAGCGGCGCCGGTTCCCGCCGGTGGTGCGCTTCGCCGGCCCGTTCCAATTGAAGGCCGGGGAAACCCGTAGCCACGACATCGAGCTGCCGCCCTACATGGGCCAGGTGCGGGTGATGGTGGTGGCCGGCAACAAGCGGGCCTATGGCCACGCCGACCGGGACGTGACCGTGACCCAGCCGCTGACCCTGCTGTCGGCGCTGCCCCGGGTGCTCGGCCCCGGCGAAACCCTGGACCTGCCGGTGACCGTGTTCGCCGCCGAGGACGGGCTCGGCAAGGTCACCGTGAAGGCGGAAGCGGAGCCGCCGCTCACCGTTACTCGCGGCACCGCCACCCTCAACTTCGCCGAGAGCGGCGACCAGCTGGCGGCCCTGGCCCTGAAGGCCGGCGACAGCGCCGGCATCGCCAAGGTAACGGTGCGCGCCGACGCCGGGGACCAGCACGCCGAGGAAACAGTGCACCTGCCGGTGCGCAGCGCCAACCCGCCCACCGTGCGCGACACCGGCAAGCTGCTGGAAGCCGGCGCCACCTGGAACCTGACCCACCGGCCCCACGGCCTGCCGGGCACCAACCAGAGCCGGCTTACCGTCAGCAGCCTGCCGGACATGGGCCTGGAACGGCGCCTGGAATACCTGATCGACTACCCCCATGGCTGCATCGAACAGACCGTGTCGTCGGTGCTGCCGCAACTGTACCTGGACCGCCTCACCGCCCTGAGCGAGGCCCAGCGGCAGCAGGTGCAGGACAATGTGGAGGCTGCCATCCAGCGGCTGCGCCGCTTCCAGCTGGGCGGCGGCGCCTTCGCCTACTGGCCCGGCGCCGCCACCGCCAACGACTGGGGGACCTCCTACGCCGGCCACTTCCTGCTGGAAGCCCAGCGCCAGGGCTACGCGGTGCCGGCGGACATGCTGCGGCAGTGGCGCGGCTATCAAAGCCGGGTGGGGCAGGACCCGGGGCGCTACCCCTGGCAGTGGGCCTCCCAGGCCTACCGCCTGTACACCCTGGCCCTGGCCGGCGAACCGGAAGTGGGCGCCATGAACCGCCTGCGCGAGGCGTTCCAAACGCGGGCCGCCGAGGGCGGCGAAGCGGACCCGGGCTACCGGGCCGGCCGCTGGCTGCTGGCCGCCGCCTACCAGCAAATGGGGCTTACCGAGGTGGCCGGCGAACTGCTGGCCGCCGCCCGCGATAGCGACGTGGACTACCAGCGTCCCGGCCCCACCTACGGCTCGCGCCTGCGCGACCGGGCCATTGAAATGATGGTGCTGGATGCCCGTGGTGACAGCGAGGGAGCCTGGGACCAGGCCCAGGTGATCGCCAATCAGCTGGCCTCCGGCAACTGGTATTCCACCCAGACCACCGCCTGGGCGTTGATGGCCATGGCCCGGTTCGCCGGCAGCCGGGGCGACGTGGGCTATTCGTTCGCCTGGCGCCGTGGCGACGGCGACTGGCAGACCATCACCAGCCAGACCCCGGTGTTCCGCCAGAACCTGGACCTGGCCATCGACGGGGAGGCCCTGGCGGTGCGCAACGACAGCGAGCACCGGCTGTTCGCGTCGGTGAGCACCCGTGGCACGCCGCCCCCCGGCACCGAGCAGGCGGCCAGCCAGGGGCTCTCCTTGCGCGCCGACTTCTACGGCCTGGACGGCCGCCCGCTGGACCCGTCGAGCCTGGCCCAGGGCACCGATTTCCGCGCCACGGTGACGGTCCGCAACCGCAGCGGCCGGCCCCTGGAAAACCTGGCCCTGACCCAGGTGATGCCGTCCGGCTGGCAGATCACCGACAGCCGTCTGGCCGGCGATGAAGAGCAGACACCGGTGGATTACCGGGACCTGCGCGACGACCGGGTGCTCAGTTATTTCTCCCTGCATCCCGGCGAAGGCCGCACCTACCGGATCGGCCTGAACGCCACCTTCGCCGGCCATTTCTACCTGCCCGGCTGGCAGGTGGAAGCCATGTACCAAGGCACCGTGCGGGCTCGCAACCAGGGCCAATGGGTGACGGTGAAGGCCGACGCCGGGGAGGGCGATGGCCGCTAAGCGCGCCGCCGTGGGCCGGCGGCGGCCGGCCCGCCAGCGCCTGGCGGTGGCCGGGCTGACCCTGGCGCTGCTGGTGCTGGCGGCCATGGCCGTGCTGCAGTGGGCGCCGCTGCCTGCGTCGCTGCACCAGCAGCCCTATGCCACCTTGATGCTGGACCGCCAGGGGCGGCCCTTGGCGGCGCGCATCGCCGCCGATCAGCAATGGCGGTTCGCCCCGGTGGACAGCCTGCCGGACAAATACCGGCGCGCCCTGATCACCTTCGAGGACCGGCGCTTCCAGTTTCACCCCGGGGTCGATCCGCTGGCCATCGCCCGCGCCGCCGTGGCCAATGCCCGCGCCGGCCGGGTGGTCAGCGGCGGCTCCACCCTGACCATGCAACTGGCTCGCCTGCTCCGTGACGACCCGCCCCGCACCCTGGCGGAAAAGGCCCGGGAAGCTCTGCTGGCGCTGCAACTGGAATGGCACCTGAGCAAGGACCAGATCCTGGTGGAGTACGCCAGTCGGGCGCCGTTCGGCGGCAACACGGTGGGGCTGCGGGCCGCCGCCTGGCGCTATTTCCAGCGCCCGCCGGAGGCCCTTAGCTGGGCCGAGGCGGCGTTGCTGGCGGTGCTGCCCAACAGCCCGGCGCTGATCCACCCGGGCCGCGACCGGGAGCGGCTGCGCGCCAAACGGGACCGGCTGCTGGAGGTGCTGCGGGGGCGCGGTGACCTGGACGCCGCCGACCTGCAACTGGCCAAACTGGAGCCGCTGCCCCGGGTCCACGAGCTGCCGTCCCTGGCGCCGCGCCTGCTGGATACGCTCAGCGCCGGCGGTGGCAATCCAATGCTGCGCACCACCCTGGACGGGGACCTGCAGCGCCGGGTGCGGGAGCTGGCCGACCGCCACGGCCGGCGCCTGGGCCGCCAGGGCGTGCACAACCTGGCGGTGGTGGTGATCGACCACCGGGACCTGGAAACCCGCGCCTACCTGGGCAATGTGCAGCACGGCGACACCGACACCTATGGCGCCGCCGTGGACATCGCCGGCCGGCCGCGCTCCACCGGCAGTGTGCTCAAGCCGTTGCTCTACGGGCTGGCGCTGGACGCCGGCGTGATCCTGCCGGACACCCTGATTCCCGACCTGCCCACCAACTACGGCGGCTACAGCCCGGAGAATTTCGACCGGGAGTTTCGTGGCGCGGTGCCCGCCCACGAGGCCCTGGCCCGCTCGCTGAACGTGCCGGCGGTGCGCCTGCTGCGCCGCTATGGGGTGGGGCGCTTCCACGACCAGCTGCGGGCCCTGGGCATGACCACCCTGTTCCGCCCCGCCGAGGACTACGGCCTGACCCTGGTGCTGGGCGGCGCCGAGGGCACCCTGGAGCAACTGACCGGCATCTACGCGCGGCTGATCGCCACCGCCCGGGACGGCCAGGCGGCGCCGGTGACCCGGCTGGCCGGCGTGACACCGGCGGCGGCGCCGTTCCCGATCAGCCCCGGGGCCGCCTGGCTGACCCTGGACGCCCTGCGCGACGTGGCCCGCCCGGGCACCGCGCGGCAATGGCGGCTGTACCGTTCCAGCCAGCCGATCGCCTGGAAAACCGGCACCAGCTACGGCCTGCGCGACGCCTGGGCGATTGGTAGCAACGGCCGCTACACGGTGGGCGTCTGGGCCGGCAACGGCAACGGCGAACCGGCGCCCCACCTGGGCGGCGCCGACACCGCCGCGCCGCTGATGCTGGACGTGTTCAGCCTGCTCGGCCCGGCGCCGTTTCCGGAGCCGCCCCTCAACGACCTCAAGCAGGTGCGGGTATGCGCCGACGACGGCTACCTGGCCGGCGGCCGCTGCCCGGCGAAAACCGCCCTGGCGCCCCTGCACAGCCACTTCCAAACAGTGACGCCGCACCACCGCCGGGTGCACCTGGACGGCAACGGCCAGCGCGTGCACGGCGACTGCCAGGCGGTGGCCGGCATGCACAGCCGCGACTGGTTCGTGCTGCCCCCGGCCCAGGCCTGGTTCTACCGCCAGCGCCACCCGGACTACCGGCCGCTGCCCGCCTGGCGCTCGGACTGCCTGGCCGGCGCCCGGGCCCTGGACCCGTCGCCGCCCATGGCGATTCTCTACCCCCACGCCGGTGCCGGCCTCTACATCCCCCGGGAACTGGGCGGCCAGCGCGGCCAGGCGGTGTTCCGGGTGGTCCACGAACGGGACGCCGCGCGCCTGTTCTGGCACCTGGACGACCGCTACCTGGGCGTCACCGAACACTTCCACCAATGGGCGATCCGCGCCGAACCGGGCTGGCACACCCTGACCCTGGTGGACGATCAGGGCTTTCGTCTGCGCCGCCGCTTCAAGGTGCTCGGCGACTGACCCCGCGCTACTTCACCGATGTAGGAGCGGCTTCAGCCGCGATCCCGGCAAATCCCGTTCCCCATGATCCTCGCTGTAGGAGCGGCTTCAGCCGCGATAAAAATGGCTCCGGCGCTGCCCGCGGCCGAAGCCGGGCGCGGGGAAGCGGAGGGTGGTTTCACGCGCCCTTGGCCGGAGCACAGGCAGGCTGGCGATGACGTGGATCCCGTCCCAGGAACCTACCTTTTGCCAGGAGAGCTGCCATGCGTCTTGCCCTGATCGGAACCCTTGCCCTGTTGATGGCGGCCTGCCAAAGCCAACCGGAACACCCGCCCATCCGCACCGTGGACAACCTGGACCTGGATCGCTTCATGGGCGACTGGTACGTGATCGCCAACATCCCCACCCCGCCGGAGAAGGACGCCTACAACGCGGTGGAAAGCTATCAGCGGCTGGGGCCGAACAAGGTGGGCGTCACCTTCACCTTCAACGAAGGCGGCTTCGACGGCGAGCGCGAAGAAATGACCCCCACCGGCTTCGTCAGCGACCACAGCAACGCGGTCTGGAAAATGCAGTTCTTCTGGCCCCTGCGCGCCGACTACCGGGTGGTCTACGTGGACCCGCAATACCAGACCACCATCATCGGCCGGCAAAAACGGGATTACCTGTGGATCATGGCCCGCGACCCGGAACTCGACGAAACCACCCTGCGCCGGCTCTACGACATCGCCGCCGACGCCGGCTACGACACGGGCAAGATACGGATGGTCCCGCAGAGGTGGTGAGGCAGTTGCAAGCCGCAAGCTTCAAGCTGCAAGCGGCAGGCAGGCAGGCAGGTTGGTGGGGCGGAGCGGTTGGGCTCCGTGAGGGGCCGGTTGAAAGTTGAAAGTTGAAAGGCGGCCGTGCCGGTTTGTGGCTTGAAGCTTGAAGCTTGCGGCCTCCTTTTAACTTTTCACTTTCAACTTTGAACTGGGTGTTGCCGGCACGGCGCCGGAACCACCCTCCGCCCGCTTGCAGCCCGCAGCTTCCACCCCTAGGGTTGAGGCCTATCCCAATCGACCTCCTAGGAGACCTGCCATGCGTATTCTGATCGCCGGGGCCAACGGCAAAATCGGGCGTCATTTGGTGCGGTTGCTCGGTGAGAGCGACCATATCTGCCGGGCCATGGTGCGCGACCCGTCCCAGGAGTGGGAGCTGCGCCGGCTGGGTGCCGATGAGGTGGTGGTGGCGGATCTGGAAGGGGATTGCCGGGCGGCGTTGATTACCTGCGACGCGGTGGTGTTCACCGCCGGGTCCGGGGCGCACACCGGGCCGGAGAAGACCGTGGACGTGGACCAGAACGGCGCCATCAATCTGATCGACCTGGCCGGGGAAATGGGCGTGCCCCGTTTCGTGATCGTCAGTTCCATGCGCGCCGACGACCCGGACAGCGGCCCGGAAAAAATGCGCCATTACTTTGTCGCCAAGCAGAAGGCGGACAACCATCTGCGCGCCAGCCACCTCAACTACACCATCGTGCGCCCGGGCAAGCTCACGGAGGAAGAGGGCACCGGCAAGGTACGCCTGGCCGAGCGCATCGACCAGTTCGGCGAGATCCCCCGCCAGGATGTGGCGGCGGTGCTGCGGGCGGTGCTCGACCATCCGGGCGCCAGCAAGCGGGAGTTCGACCTGATCAGCGGCGACACCGCCATTGATAAGGCGGTGGCATCGCTGGATTAAGACGCACCCGCGGGCCGCCGCGATCAGCGGCGGTGCGAGCGTCATCGCGGCTAAAGCCGCTCCTACCCGCAATGTCCAGGCGCCGTCGCTACACCCGCCTTTTGTAGGAGCGGCTTTAGCCGCGATCAGCGGCGGTGCCAGCATCATCGCGGCTAAAGCCGCTCCTACGGTAATGTCCAGACGCCGTCGCTACACCCGCCTTTTGTAGGAGCGGCTTTAGCCGCGATCAGCGGCGGTGCCAGCGTCATCGCGGCTGAAGCCGCTCCTACCGTAATGTCCAGGCGCCGTTGCTACACCTGCCTTGTAGGAGCGACTTTAGTCGCGATCAGAGGTGGTGCGAACGTCATCGCGGCTGAAGCCGCTCCTACCGCAAATGTCCGGCTCAGGGTTTGCGTTTGAAGTTCAGCCGTTGGCGGATGCGTTTTTCCGGGGGCAGGTCGGTGAAGTCGTCGGCTTCGAACAGATCGGCGCCCACCGGGGTTTCCGCGTTGCGCTGATACAGCTCCACCAGCATGGCGCGGCGGTCCGCGCGCAGCTGCGACATCAGCACCCCCATCATCAGAAACAGCACCATGGCAAAGGGCAGCGCCGCCAGCAGGCTGGCGGATTGCAGGCCTTTCAGGCCGCTGGCCACGATCAGGGTCAAGCAAATCGCCGAGATCAGCACGCCCCAGGTCAGGCGCTTATAAAGCGGCGGATTGAGGGAGCCGTGGTCGGTCATCTGCGAGACGATGTAGGAGGCGGAGTCCGCCGAGGTAACAAGGAACACGAACAGAATCAGCATGGTGATACCGGACAGGAAGGTGCTGAACGGCAGCGACTGATACATCTGGAACAGGGCGTTGGCCACGTCGTCGGCCACCGGTCCGGTCAGGTCCACGCCGCCGTTGAGCTGCAGATCCAGGGCGGTGGTGCCGAACACGGCGATCCAGGCGCAGGCCATCAGCGGTGGCACCAGCAGCACGCCGAGCACGTATTCGGTGATGGTGCGGCCCTTGGAGATGCGCGCCACGAAGGTGCCCACGAACGGTGACCAGGCGATCACCCAGGCCCAGTAGAACAGGGTGAAGCGGTTCATCCAGTCCCGGTCTTCCATGGGCGGGATGGTCAGGGCCATCTCGATGTAGTTGCCCAGGTAGGCGCCCAGGCCGTTCACGAAATTCTCCAGAATCAGCACCGTGGGGCCGGTGATCAGCATATAGCCCATGAAGCCCAGGCACAGGGCCATGTTCAGATTACTGAGCACGCGGATGCCCTTGTCCAGGCCGCTGTAGGACGACGCCGTGTAGCACACGAACATGGCCCCCAGAATCGCCGCCTTGGTCCAGAAGTTGTCGGCCCAGCCGAACACCGTGTGCAGGCCGCCGTTCATTTGCAGGATGCCCAGACCCAGGGAGGTGGCCACCCCCATCACCGTGGCGACCACCGCCAGCACATCCAGGGAATCGGAAATACCCTGGCGGCCGGGCAGGTTCACCGTGGCCGGTTCCACCATGGTCGACACCAGCCCGGGGCGGTCCTTGCGGAACTGGAAGAAGGCGATGATCAGCCCCACCAGGGTGAACGCCGCCCACTGGTTCATGCCCCAGTGGAAGAAACTGTATTGCATGGCCAGGGTGGCGGCCCCGGCGCTGCCGGGCTCGGCCATGCCGTGGGGCGGCTCGGTGAGGTGCTGGATCGGCTCGGCCATGCCGTAGAACACCAGGCCCACGCCGAAGCCGGCGGACAGCAGCATGCTCAGCCAGGAAAACACCCCATACTCCGGCGCCGAGTTCTGCGGCCCCAGGCGGATCTTGCCGTAACGGCTCATGGCCAGCCCCAGCAGGAACACCACGAACACGAAGGTACTGATCAGATAGAACCAGCCGAAGTAGTGCCCGAGGGTATTGAGCACCGCCTCGGAGGTCCTTTGAAAGGCGCGGGGGGCCGCCACGCCGAGGGCCACCAGAAGGACCATCAGGGCGGTGGAGATAACGTATACGCGATGTCGTTTCAGCATCCGGCAAGACTACCAGTGATGACGGTGGGCGCTACCCCAATTGTGAGCCTGTTCAAAATCTATACATTTCAATGGGCCCGGGTGGGTGGACCCGGGATATTCAACGGTTGTAGAGTTTTTATTCATCGGCCGATGAATAACGCAAAAAAGATCACAACAACCGATCAGAAAAACAAAGCAAAACGGGAGAACCACCATGATCAAGAAGGCCCTCGGTGCCCTGGCGGGCACATTGCTTCTGCTGGCCGGTCCGGTCCAGGCCGGCAGCTGGCAGGACAACCTTTCCCTGGGCGGTTTCAACAACGTCCATCTCTACACCCCCGACAGCGACTCGCCGGTGGGCGCCGGCAAGGCGCTGCTGATCGTGCTGCACGGCTGCACCCAGTCGATCAACGCCTACAAGACCGCCAACCTGGAAGTGGCCGCCGAGGAATACGGCATGGTGGTGGCGGTGCCGGACGCCATGAACAAGGCCGGCTTCAGCTGCTGGTCCTACTGGCAGGGCACCAAGTCACGCAGCGCCGGCGACTACAAGAACCTGATCGAGCTGGCCAATGAACTGTCCGGCGACACCGCCCGGGGCATCGACCCCCACCAGGTCTATATCGCCGGCCTGTCGTCCGGCGCCAGCTTCGCCAATACCACCGCCTGCCTGGCCCCGGACGTGTTCGCCGGTGTCGGCGTCAGCGCCGGCCCCAGCGTTGGCACCAGTTCCAGTGGCGCCATCGGGGTCTGTGAGCAGGCCAACGTGGAAAGCCGCTGCCGCAACCTAGGCGGCGCCTACCAGAGCGCCTTCGACACCCAGGTGGCTTCCATCGCCCACGGCGACGCGGACACCACCGTGGACACCTGCTACAACCGGCAGAACGCGGAAGGCATGGCCGGGCTCTACGGCGTCAGCGAACTGCCCGGCAGCACCCAGATCAACCAGGACGGCGGCAGCGCCGAGGAATACCTGTGGCAGGACGGCCGGGTCTCCATGCTCTGGCTCAACGGCCTGGACCACTCCTGGTCCGGCGGCCAGGGCGCCAGCGGCAGCTATATCGGCAGTGCCAGCATCAACTACGCCCGCTACCTGGGTGAATTCTTCAGCCAGAACAACGCCCGGGTGAACCGCAACCTGCCGCCCCGCGTGGACGGCCTCACCCTGGTGGCCAACGGCGATGCCCTGGCAATCAGCGGCCAGGCCGACGACGAGGACGGCACCGTCACCGCCATCACCATCGTGATTGAAGGCCTGGCCGGCGGCGGCGAGACCCTGACCACCAGCGTGGACGGCGGCGGCGCCTTCCAGGCCACCAGCGGCAGCCTGGCCGACGACCTCTACACCGTGGCGGTCACCGCCGAGGACAACGACGGCGGCGAAAGCGACCCGGTCATCGACACCGTGCGGCTGGGCCCGGCGCCGCCACCCAGCGCCCCGGTACTCAGCGACATCGCGGTGAGCGTGGACGGCCAGTGCGCCACGGTGAGCGGCCAGGTGGTGGATGAAAATCAGGACCTCGACGCGGTGACGGTGACCTTCGCCAGCGGTGTCGTCGACGCCGACCTGGACGGCGTGCGCTACAGCGCCCGCGCCTGCGACCTGCCCGGCGGCGCCAACAGCGCCAGCGTGGCAGCCGTGGACCAGGGCGGCCTGGCCGACAGCGACCAGATCGACTTCCAGATCGACGCCGGCCAGGTGGCCACTCTGGACCAGCACATCAGCGCCGGCCGCCTGGACTACACCAATTACGCCAACTGCTACCTGGAATACGGCACCGCCACCTTCAAACTCACCGAACACACCACCAGCGGCGACCAATGCCAATGGCGGGACGACGACGCCAGCTGCACCGGCCCGGTCCAGGCATGCGCCGGTGGCGGTAACGGTGGGGGAGATGGCGGCGACGGTGGCGGCGACAACGGTGGCGGCGACCCGCAACCGGGCTGCCAGCAGGAAAGCGCCTACAACTACTACCACAAGACCGCCGGCCGGGCGTACAGCACCGGCAACTACCTGGCGCCGGACTACTTCGCCCAGGGCAGCGACCAGCCCATGGCCGGCTCCACCTGGGGTATGACCACGCTGTACAGCAGCAACGGCGGCGCCCTCTGGCAGGTCGGCACCTGCCCCTGACCGGTACATTGTAGGAGCGACCGGGCGGCGTTCCGCTTTAGTCGCGATCAGCGGCGGAGCGAACGGCATCGCGGCTAAAGCCGCTCCTACACCCTCCATCCTGGCGCCGGGGTGGAGGATCACCGCCAAGCGGTTCCTGGTCAGGCCCTTTCGGGACCCTTGGGAACAGGACGTTCGAAAGGGAGCCTACAGCCTCTGACTATCCCTGCCGGGGTACGGGGTAGGAGCGACTTTAGTCGCGATAAGCGGCGGTGCCATCGTCATCGCGGCTAAAGCCGCTCCTACACCCTCCATCCTGGCGCCGGGGTGGAAGATCACCGCAAAGCGGTTCCGGGCCAGGCCCTTCCGGGACCCTTGAGAACAGGACGTTCGAAAGGGAGCCTACATGGACGTACTCGCGGCGTTCCCGGAAGGGCCTGGCCCGGAACCGCGTCCCTGCTGGAGGATGACGCCCCCGGACCGAGTTGCTTGTTGTCCCAGCGGCGCTTGCGTACTATCCGCGCATGACGAAAAAGACCGTGGGTCGCCCCCGGGCCCGCGCCGGCGAAGGCGATCGCGGCGCCACCATTCTCGATGTGTCCGAACGTTTGTTCGCCCGCCACGGCTACGACGGCGTCACCCTGCGCACCATCGCCCGCGAAGCCGGCGTCGACGTGGCCCTGATCAACTATTATTTCGGCCCCAAGCAGCAGCTCTTCGATACCGTTTTCCAGCGCCGCGCCCGGGTTCTCAATGACGACCGCCTGGACGCCCTCAACCGCGCCCGCGCCGAGGCGGAACCGGACCCGGTCCCCCTGGAACGTATTATCGAAGCCTATCTGCGGCCGCTGGAAATGGCCCAGGAAAGCGAGGACCAGGGCTGGCGCAACTACTGTGCGCTGCTGGCCTATGTGAACACCTCACCGGTGTGGGGGCCGGTACTCATGAGCCGGCATTTCGACGCGCCCATGGAGTCCTTCGTGGAAGCCCTGGCGGCGGTGCTGCCGGGCTGTGACCGGGGTGACCTGTACTGGTGCTACCACTTTATGTCCGGGTCCATGACCCTGACCTTCGCCAACACCGGACGCATCAACGCCATGTCCGGTGGCCTGTGCCGCTCCGATGATTTCCAGAGCGCCTACGACCGCATGATTCCGTTCGTGGTGGCGGGCTTCGAGCGGGTGTGCGGGCCTTTGAAAAGCGATCGCGGCTAAAGCCGCTGCTACCGGATATTGATAGCCGCTTTAGCCGCGATCGCCGCCGCCCTTTCTATTCGGTATCGCCATCCGGGCGGTCCGGTTCCTCCGCCGGCTTGCTTTCGCCGCCGCCCGCTTCCGGGGCGCTCCGTTCCTGGGCCTGCTCCGCCTTGGCCTCCACTTCCTCGGCGCTCTTTTCCTCGCCGATGCGGTAGGCGGCGAAGCCGGCATGGACCACCTGGTTCACCGCCATGCCCAGCACCCGGCCGTCGTAGGGGGCGATGATGGCGCTGCCGGTGTTGCTGATCGGGTCGGTGACGGTGCCGAGAATCTGCCCTTTCTTGACCTGCTCGTTGAGATCCACCTCGGACAGCAGAATCCCGCCCTGGCCGGCGCGAATCCACTCGGACTCATAGAACACCGGCTGCGGCGCGCCCCAGAAGCGGCTCGCCTTGCGCATGTCCAGGTTCTCCAGCAGGGTCTCCAGCGCCTGCACGCCGTAGTCCACCGCGTCGTCCTCCAGCCGGTTGGGGCCGCCGGCTTCCATGGTCACCGCCACGATGCCTTCGTCCACGGCGGCGGCGCGCAGCATGCCGCTGGAAGAGGGGCTGTGCAGCACCGTCATGCCGCCGAAATGCTTGGCGAACGCCACCACCTGGGGGTTCTCCAGGTCGGCGCGCAGCTGCGGCTGGTTGACCCGCTTCTGGGAGCCGGTGTGCAGGTCCACCAGATAGTCGCAGTGGCGCACGATGTTCTCGAACAGAGAATAAGCCACCCGGCTGGCGGCGCTGCCGTTCTTGCGGCCGGGGAAATAACGGTTCAGATCGCGGCGGTCGCTCAGGTAGCGGGAGCCGTTGCGGAAGCCGTCCAGGTTGACGATGGGCACGCCCACCACGGTGCCGGCCAGCTCGTCCGGTTCCAGTTCGTACATCAGCCGCCGCACCATTTCGATGCCGTTCAATTCGTCGCCGTGCACGGCGGCGGTAAGGCACAGATAGGGCCCGGGGCGGGTGCCGTGGGCCACCAGCACCGGCACCGGCGTGGCGATGGAGCGGAATGACTGGTCCGGGGTCCAGTAAAGGGTATCGAAGGTGCCCACCGGCACGCTCTTGCCAAGCAGCTCCAGGGGCGCCACCGGGTCCGGGGCGGCGGGCAGTTCGGCGTCGGCCCGCGGGTCGGCGCCGTCCTGGTGCCCGGCATCGCCACCGCGGGCGTCGCCACTGCGGGCGTCGTCCGCCGGCGGACCGTCCGGGTCTTCCGGGTCCTGCGGGCGAGGGGTGGTCTGGTCGGCGCTGGCCGGGGCGGCGTGGCGGCCGTCCTCGTCCTCCCGTTCATTGGCGGCCAGGGGGGTGGCCAGGGCCAGCACTATCAAGGCGGTCAGGGTCCGGTTGAGAGCGGGTGTCACGAAACTCGTCCTCCTCGCCGGCCCGGGATCGCCGGGCCGGTCATGACGGCCGCTGGTCCAGTTCCTCCCAGCGGCCATAGTGATCGTTCAGGGTTTGTTCCAGCGTTTGCAGCTCGCGTTGGGCGTCGGCGATCTCCTCCGCCGGACCTTTGTAGAGGTCCGGGTCGGCGAGGCGGTTGCGTACCTGTTCCAGCTCCGCTTCCAGGGATTCGATCCGCTCCGGCAGCGCCTTCAGCTCCAACTGCTCCTTGTAGGTGAGCTTACGCCCGTCGGTCGCGTCCGGCGCGCTGGTGGCGGCGGTTTTTACCTTGGTTTCGGTTTTCACCGGGCCGCCGCCACCGGCTTGGACGTCCCGTTCGCGCGCCGGTTCCGGACGCTGGCGCAGCCAGTCCTGGTAACCGCCCACATAGCTGTGGGGGTCGCCGCCCTCGAACACCAGGGTCGAGGTCACCACATTGTCGATGAATTCCCGGTCATGGCTCACCAGCAGCAGGGTGCCCTGATAGTTCACCAGCTGCTCTTCCAGCAGTTCCAGGGTTTCCACGTCCAGGTCGTTGGTGGGCTCGTCCAGCACCAGCAGGTTGAACGGCTTGCTGAACAGCTTGGCCAGCAGCAGCCGGTTGCGCTCGCCGCCGGACAGCGAGCGCACCGGCTGCCGGGCCCGGGCCGGTTCGAACAGGAAGTCCTGCAGGTAGCCCATGACGTGCTTCTTGCGGCCGTTGATCTCCACCACGTCGGAGCCTTCCGCCAGGTTGTCGAGCACGCTCTTGTCGCCGTCCAGGGTGTCGCGCAACTGGTCGAAGTAGGCCACCTGCAACTGGGTGCCCAGTTTGACGGTGCCCTGGTCCGGTTGCAGCCGGCCCAGCAGCACCCGGATCAGGGTGGATTTGCCGCAGCCATTGGGGCCCAGCACGCCGATCCGGTCGCCGCGCATCACGGTCAGGGAGAAATCACGGAGAATGTGCTTGCCGCCCACCTGGCAGGCCAGGTGCTCGGCCTCCACCACCACCTTGCCGGAGCTGTCGCCCTGCTGGATTTCCAGGCCCGCGGTGCCCTGGCGATTGCGCCGTTGCGCGTACTGGTCGCGCAGGCTTTTCAGGGCCCGCACCCGGCCTTCGTTACGGGTGCGCCGGGCCTTGATGCCCTGGCGAATCCAGCGCTCTTCCTGGCTCAGCTTCTTGTCGAACTCCGCGTTGTTGCGTTCCTCGCTCTCCAGCGCCGCCTGTTTGCCGGCCAGATACTTGTCGTAATCGCCGGGCCAGCTGGTCAGCTTGCCCCGGTCCAGCTCGATGATGCGGGTGGCCACGGCGCGGATGAAGGCCCGGTCGTGGGAGATGAACACCAGGGTGGCCGGGTAGCCCTTCAGAAAGCTTTCCAGCCAGCGGATGCTGTCCAGGTCCAGATGGTTGGTGGGCTCGTCGAGCAGCAGAATGTCCGGCTCGCGCACCAGCGCCCGGGCCAGCAGGACGCGCCGCTTCATGCCCCCGGACAGCCCGGCGAAGGCCACGTCGCCGTCCAGGTTCAGTTTCGAGAGCACCGTCTCCACCCGGTTGAACAGCTGCCAGGCGCCGCGCGCCTCGATCTGCTCGTTAAGAATTTCGAAGCGCGCCATGGCGTCTTCGTCGCCGTTGGCCAGGGCGTGGCTGAGCCGGTCGTGCTCCTGGATCAGCGCGCCCAGTTCGCCCAGGCCGCCGGCCACCATTTCATGGACGCTATGGTCCTGGTCGTCCGGCACTTCCTGTTCCAGCCGCGCCACGGTCAGGTTCTGGCTGGTTTCGATCTGGCCGTCGTCGGCCTGCTGCTCACCGGCGAGCACCTTGAACAGGGTGGACTTGCCGGTGCCGTTGCGGCCCACCAGGCACAGACGCTCGCCGGGTTCGATGGCCAGATTGACCTGGTCGAGCAAGGGTTGCTCGCCGTAATGAAGATCGACATCTCGAAGGGTAATCAAAGGCATGAAGGAGGCGGGTCGCGGTAGCGGAAAAGCGCAAGTGTACACCCGGGAGGGGCGCAGGAGCAGCCCCGCGCCAGCCTTCGTGGCGGTGGGCGATGGCTGATTAATGGGGTCGGAAGTGCCGGTTTGTCGCGGATAAACAATTGAAGCGGGCACCAAATTGTTCCTGTATAGGACGATCATACCAAAAAGATGAAATATCCCAGGGAGGGAGTCATGAAACGGATCACCATCGGCTTGCTGATTACCGCTGTCCTGTGCCCCGCCGCCCAGGCGTTCAAACAGGAAACCCACCGCCGTCTGGTGGAGGACGCGGTCACCTACATGCAGAATCACCCGACCACCACCGGCTACGCGGACCTGCAGGCGGTGGCCACCGCCGGCGGCTACACGGTGGCCCAGTTCGCCCAGGTGCTGGGGCAGAGCGCCTACGACGTGGATGACTTCCAGGACACCTATTTCTGCGGCGCCATCACCGGCGACTGCGTCTACGCGCCGGTGTTCAACGCCGGGGCCTCCCTGGTCAACTACACCTCCTACTGGCATTTCCAGAACCACACCCAGGGCTCGGACGTGCACGGCAACGACCTGGGCGGCTACAACTACGACAAGCTCACCGTGTGGGGCGACATCGACAATCTGGCCGCCACCTGGCTGGTGGGCGATTACATGGATGACGGCCCCGGCGGCATGACCGGCTGGTGGTCCAACGACGACTCCGAATACAACACCTACGGCATCACCGAAGCCAATTACCGCCAGGGCACCACCTCCACCAAGTCCATGTACGACGACTTCGAGGAGATGCCGTTCCAGCCCCTGGATAACCTGGCCCAGTACTGGTACGACCAGTTCCTGGCCAATCCCACCGCCCAGAGCCTGGGCTATGCCCTGCACGCCACCGACGTGTTGCAGCCGCACCATGTGTGGACCACCTCGGCGCTCAATCACAGCGGCTGGGAAGGCTGGGTGGCGGATTACTACGACAGCGAGGATCTCAACGACGACACCCTGGTGACCCAGGCGCTGGGCTCCTTCACCCCGCTGGGCTCCACCGCCACCGACATTCGTCCGCTGCTCACCGAGGGCGGTCAGATCGCCTACGCCAACGGGGCCCTGGTGCTGTCCAGCACCGACCACGCCGACCGGGTGCAGGTGGCCCGGGTGGTGGTGCCCCACGCCATTGCCATGGTGGTGCATCTGCTCGGACACGCCAGCGCGCAAATCACCAACTGAGCGCCGCTGCCATGAATCGTGCATGGATGGCCGTGGTGCTGACGGCGGCGTGGTTGTGGACGGCGGCCGGCGCCTCGACGGCGCCGCCGGATACGGTGGCTCGGGTGGATGGCGCGCCCCTTTCCCGCCAGGTGCTGGAGGTGTTCGTGGCCTCGGCGCGGGTGCATGAGCCCGACATCAGCGAGCTTCAGGTACTGGAAAACCTGGTGGACGTGCACCTGATGGGGGTCTGGTTCCGGGAGGTCTATGCCGAGCATACGCCGCCGTCCCGGGTCGGTTACGACCGGGATACCCTGGCGCGCCGGGATCTGGCGGCGCTGACCCGGGTGGCCTGGCGGGGGCCGCTGGCGCAAACCCTGGCCGGCTGGGGCTGGTCCTCGCCGTCCCAGGCGCTGCGCGCGCCGCCCAATCTGGATGACCCGGAACTGGCCGCCATCCTCAAGCTCCGCCCCGGCCTGCACATGGGTTTCGACCCGGACCAGCAGGCGGCGGCGGAGCGCTGGGTGTTGGCGCGCTACCGGTTCCCCGGCGCGGCCACCCGCACCCTGACCCTGGCGCAACTGTACCGGGCGCAGAACGTGGCTTCGAAAACCCGCTTCCATAACCTGGACCGGGATGCCCTGGCCAGCGCCGTGCACGACTATGTGCGCCGCGCTTTCGTGCTGGACTGGTTTGAACGGCGGGCGCCGCTGAGCGACGCCGACCGCGCCTGGATTCGCCAGTTGGTGCTCGACCGCCAGGACCAGCGCGGCTTGATGCTGGCCCTGGGCCTCAGCGACGACCCCCACGACGACAATACCTTGCTGGCGGAGGTGGCCGAGGACATTCCGGCCAAGGAAATCGAGCGCTACTACAACTACCACCGGGACCTGTTCACGCGGGTGGAGAAGGTGCGCGCGGCGCGGCTGTGGCTGCCTTCCTCGGCGCTGGCGGACGATGCCCGCCGGCGGCTGGCGGAGGGCGCCAATCTGGATGCCCTGGCGGCGGCCTACCGGGAGCAGGAGGGCGTGCGCTACCAGCCGCCGGTCTGGCTGGCCCGGGGAGACGACGCCGACGGGGCCTGGCTCACCGGCTTCGCCTTTGCCCAGACCCCGGGCCAGACGGCGCCGCCGATCCGCGCCCCCGGTGACCCGGACAGCTGGGTGGTGGTGCAGGTGCAGGAGCGGGTCCAGGGCTATCAGCCGGTGGACAGCGAAAGCGTGCGCTACCAGGCGTCCCGGACCTTGGCGCGCACGCGCATGCTGGAACACCTGCAGACCGGCCTGGCCCGTCGCCAGAACGCCGCCGCCGTGCATTTCTTCCCGGAGGCTTTATGAAAGGTTTGCTGCTGATGGCGTTGGTGCTGGCCACCCTGGCCGGTGGTGCCACCTGGTGGCCGGCTGACCCGCAGCCGGCGCCCCGGCAGGCTGCGGCGCCGGCGGCCGGCGCGCCGGCGCTGCCCGGGCGTACCCTGGCGGTGACCGGGGATCAGGCCGGGCCGGCCCGTGCCGCCGACGGAACCGGGCCCGAAGGGGCGGACGCCCCGCCGCCGCCCGCCAACGGCGAGGGGGCACCGGTGATCGCGGCGGCGCCCCGGGTGTCACCGGCG
>CENV01020905.1_pt1 | contig 22100 bp, 20 predicted proteins | sample 530231 | NCBI WGS metagenome assembly CENV01 (sample SAMEA2619815, study PRJEB7988) | marine metagenome | biome: marine biome (ENVO:00000447); feature: surface water layer (ENVO:00002042); material: "saline water (ENVO:00002010), including plankton (ENVO:xxxxxxxx)" | depth 5 m | reverse complement strand
CGCTATCTGGCGCACCAGAGTTGCCGAAATATGGCGCACATAGGGACTCGAAGGCACAAATACCGTCTGAATGTCTGGCGCCATCTGCGCGTTCATGCCCACCATCTGCATTTCGTAATTATAGTCAGTCGTATCGCGCAGCCCGCGAATAACCATGCCCGCGCCGCAGCGCTGTGCCGCCTGAACCATCAATCCGTCGAACTCGACGATTTCGATTGCCACGCCCTTGCGCGTCCCGATCGCCCCTGCCGTCTCCGCCAGCAGGTCGCGCCGCTGGTCCGCGCTCAGCATCGGCTTTTTGGCCGCGTGCACCCCGATCCCGACAATCAGCCGGTCCACGAGTTTGCACGCCCGCTCGATAACATCGAGATGGCCGTTGGTCACCGGATCGAACGATCCGGGGTAAAATCCCACACGCTCAGTCATTGCCGGTTTTTGTCACGCTCGGCGCTGGAGCGCAAGCCAGATGCCGCCCCCGATCAGCACAGCGCCCGAAACGCGATTGACCAGCCGCACCCGCGCCGCATTGATCCAGTGGCGCGCTTGTCCGGCCAGCACCGCATAAACGGAATCGCTCAGCGTCGTCGCCAGCATGAACAATCCGCCCAGCAAGAGGATCTGCGGCAGCGCCGCACCGCTGGCCACCACGAATTGCGGCAGGAAAGCGCCAAACATCAGCAATGCCTTGGGATTGGACCAGATGACCACAAAACCCTGAACCACATAGCCGCGCAGGCTCCTGTGCCGCTCGGCCTTAACTGTCTCGATCTCCCCGCTCGAGCGCAGCATGCGATAGCCCAGCCAGATCAGATATGCCGCCCCGATCAGCTTGATCCAGTCGAATGCCCAACCCATCAGGCTCATCACCGCCTCAAGGCCGAAGGCGACAACCGCGATCATCGAGACCAACCCCAACTGCGTGCCCAGAATAATGGCCATGCCGGCCATCGTCCCGCGCGACAACGCGCTGGCAATGATGACAGTCACGGTCGGTCCGGGAACGACCGCTATGAAAAATGAAGCCGCGAGAAAAGCGAGAAGCGAAGTTATATCAGGCATGGCACCCTCCACGGGAAAGCGCCCTCAGCTAGCCATGGCCCCAGGATTCTGGCAAGGGCCATGGCTATGCTCGATTACTCTTCGCTCGGAGGAGCCTCGGCACCATCTTCGGGCTCTTCGCCCTCGGCGCTTTCAGGCTCGGTGATGCGTTCCACCGACACCACTTTTTCATCCGTTGCCGTACGGAAGATCGTGACGCCCTGGCTCGACCGCCCGACGATGCGAATACCATCGACTGGTACGCGGATCACCTGGCCGCCATTTGTCACCAGCATGAGCTGGTTTTCGTCTTCCACAGGGAACGAGCCCACAAGGCTGCCGTTTCGGCTGTTGACCGCCATGGCGACGATGCCTTTGCCGCCTCGGCCAGTCACACGGTATTCGAACGACGAAGTCCGCTTGCCAAAACCCTTTTCCGAAATGGTCAAAACGAACTGCTCAGCCGCACTCATGGACGCATAACGGTCCTGATCTAGCGGTGCATCGCCCGCCACCTCTTCGTCGACCTCGACAGCTTCTGCGACTTCCGCGTTTTCGTCGGCCTCGCCGCGCACCGCACGGCTCATCTTCAGATACGCCGCACGTTCTTCCGCCGAAGCATCGAAGTGCCGCAGGATCGACATGGCGATCACTTCATCGCCCTTCGCCAGGTTGATGCCCCGCACCCCTGTCGAATCGCGCCCCTTGAACACGCGCACATCGGTGATCGCAAAGCGGATGCACTGGCCCTTGGCCGTGGTAATCAGGATATCGTCGCTTTCCGAAGCCGTTTCGACGCCGACAATTCCGTCGCCCTCATCGAGCTTCATGGCAATCTTGCCGTTCTGACGCACCTCGACGAAGTCCGAAAGCTTGTTGCGGCGCACATTGCCCGACTGGGTCACGAACATCACATCTAGGCTCGCCCAGCTGTCCTCGTCTTCAGGCAGCGGCATGATCGAGGTGATCCGCTCGCCATCTTCGAGCGGCAGCATGTTAATCAGCGCCTTGCCGCGCGCCTGAGGCGCGGCGACCGGCAAACGCCAGACCTTCATCTTGTAGACGATGCCGCGCGAGGAAAAGAACAGCACCGGCGTGTGCGTATTGGCGACAAACAGTCTCGCGACGAAATCCTCGTCGCGCGTCGACATGCCCGAACGCCCCTTCCCGCCCCTGCGCTGCGCGCGATAGGTCGAGAGCGGCACGCGCTTGATGTAGCCGGCATGGGAGACGGTCACGACCATGTCCTCGCGCGCGATCAGGTCTTCATCGTCGAGATCGCCGGCGAACTCGTCGATCTGTGTCATGCGCGGCGTTGCGTACTGATCCTTGATCTCGTTGAGTTCGTCGCGAATGATGCCCAGGACCCGTTCGCGCGAGCGCAAGATGTCGAGATAATCCTTGATCTGCTCGCCGAGCGAGTTGAGCTCATCGCCGATTTCGTTCCGCCCAAGCGCCGTCAGCCGCGACAGGGTCAGCGCCAGGATGGCCCGCGCCTGTTCGTCCGAGAGCTTGAAGGTGCCGTCGTCATTGATCTGGTGACGCGGATCGTCGATCAGCCCGATCAGATCCATCACGTCCGATGCCGGCCAATCGCGCTCCAGCAGTTTCTGGCGCGCCGTCGCGGGGTCTGGCGACGAACGGATGAGGCGGATGACCTCGTCCACATTGTTGACCGCGACCAGCAGCCCGACCAGCACATGGGCGCGATCGCGCGCCTTGTTGAGCAGGAACCGGGTGCGGCGGGTGATCACCTCTTCGCGGAACCGCAAAAAAGCCTGCAGGATCGACTGCAGGTTCATCAGTTCGGGCTTGCCGCCATTGAGCGCCACGAAATTGCAGCCGAATGAGGTCTGCAGCATCGAATAGCGATAGAGCTGGTTGAGCACGACATCGGCCACGGCATCGCGCTTGAGCTCGATGACCACGCGCATGCCCTGCCGATCGGACTCGTCGCGAATATCGGCGATGCCTTCGATGCGCTTGTCGCGCACCATCTCGGCGATCTTTTCGATCATCGTCGCCTTGTTCACCTGGTAGGGTATCTCGTGAACGATCAGTGCTTCGCGTTCCTTGCGAACCTCTTCGACCGTAACCCGCCCGCGCATAAGCACAGACCCGCGACCGGTCTCATAAGCCGAGCGGATACCCGATTTGCCGATGATGATGCCCGCGGTCGGAAAATCCGGTCCGGGAATGATTTCCATCAATTCATCGACCGTGATGTCGGCATTGTCCATCATGGCCAGGCACGCGTCGATCACCTCACCCAGATTGTGGCTCGGGATGTTGGTGGCCATGCCCACGGCGATGCCGCCGCCGCCATTGACGATCAGATTGGGGAAGCGGGCTGGCAGAACCGTCGGTTCGCGCTCGCTCGCGTCGTAGTTGTCTCGGAAATCGACGGTGTCCTTGTCGAGATCGTCGAGCAGCGAGCCGGTGACCTTTTCCATGCGCGCTTCTGTGTAGCGCATGGCCGCCGGCATATCGCCATCGACCGAACCGAAGTTTCCCTGCCCGTCGATCAGCTTGACCCGCATCGAGAAGGTCTGCGCCATGCGCACGAGGGACATATAGACCGCATCGTCCGAATGCGGGTGGTATTTACCGATCACGTCACCAACCACGCGGGCCGATTTGCGATAGGGCTTATTGTGTTCGTACCCCTGCTCGTGCATCGAAAAGAGGATGCGGCGATGCACGGGTTTGAGCCCGTCGCGCACGTCGGGCAAGGCCCGGCTCACGATCACGCTCATCGCGTAATCGAGGTATGACTTGCGCATCTCGTCGGTTATCGAGATCGGGTGGATGTCGGAGGGCGTTACGCTGCCTGCGTCATCTTCTGGCGTATCTGTCACGATGCTCGTTCTGCACTGATTCTGCTGGCACCGGGTTTAGTCGATTCCGAACGCAGATGCCAGTTTTGCGCGCCCTTATGACACCTTCGAGGCACAGTTTTCTTGCTAAGGGCCGCCGATGACATCGATTACAGAAAAAGGCTTGCCCAAATTGGCGCAATCGGTTGAATGAAGGACAACGACCATCCCCTTTTGCGAGTGTGGATTTCGATGTCCGATCTGGCGACGTCCCGCGGCTCTGCGCCGCTTTATTTCGGCATGCGCGGCGACCGGCTGGCCGTCTCGGCCCTGTTTCTGGTCAATGGCTTTCTTGTGGGAAGCTGGGCGCCCAAGATTCCGGTGCTCATGGCGCGGCTCGGTATAACCGAGTCGATAATGGGCCTGCTGATTCTGGTCTTCGGTCTGGGCTCGATTGCCATCATGCCCGTTATCGGCGCGCTGACCGCACGGCACGGATCCGCCCCTCTGCTCAAGCCCGCAACGCTTGGCGTCCTGCCCATGCTGTTTCTGCTCACCATCGCTCCCGAACTGATAACCACCGCGGTGGTCATTTTCGTGTTCGGCGGCCTCATCGGCGGCATGGACGTGGCCATGAATACAAATGCGGTGGCCGTCGAAAAACGCATGAAGCGGGCGATCATGTCCTCATGCCATGGTTTCTGGAGCCTGGGTGCCTTGCTTGGTGCCGCCCTGGGCGGCGTTCTGCTCGGCGCGCTGGGCGAGTTGGCTCACGCATTCATTCTCACGATCCTGGCCGCCGGCGCTGCCCTTTTCGCGCTCCCGCTCCTCGCTCAGGATCAACCAACGCCAGAGGCCCGGGCCGCGACACCTCTGAAATTTCCCCGCTCGCCCCTGCCCTATCTCGTGGGCATCATGGCACTGTTCTCCATGATTCCCGAGGGGGCCATTCTCGATTGGTCGGCGCTCTTTTTGCAAAAGGAGCACGGGGCCGGCATCGAACTTGCAGCGCTTGGCTTTGCCGCCTTTTCCGCGACGATGGCCATCATGCGCTTTGCGGGCGATTTCATCCGGCAAAGGCTCGGCGCCGTCGTCACCCTGCGCATATGCGGGGGCTTCGCGCTGACCGGCATGATGCTTGCCGCACTCGCCCCCACGCCCCAACTCGCAATATTGGGCTTTGCCATTGCCGGTATCGGCATTTCCAACATCGTCCCCATCGCCTTTTCCGCCGCCGGAAACCTCCCGGGCATCCCCTCGGGGATCGGGCTGTCGATTGTCACGGTCATGGGCTATTCGGGCATTCTGGTCGCCCCATCCGCCATCGGTTTCATCGCCGAGCACACGGGCTTTTCGCCGGTTCTTATGGGCACGGCGGCCCTTGTTCTCGTTACCCTCGGTCTCTCCCGGCTGGCCCGCCACGCCAATTTCAGCGCCGAGTGATCCGCTCGGAACCCACGCCGCCCTGACCCGTTCCCTGTTCGCATTTCGAAAGAACAGGAGCCACCCATGCAGGAAATGGATTTCAAGGTCGACAATAAGGTCTGGGTGCTTGTCGCTGATGGCGAAAAAGCCCTGTTCTTTGAAAACACGGGCACGCGCAAAAATCCTGTTTTCAAGGTCGTGCGCGAACTGGAACAGGACAATCCGCCAACACGGGAACAGGGCACCGACGCGCCCGGCCGGATGAACGACAGCGGTCCCGGCCACAAGAGCGCGATGGAGCCGACTGACTGGCATCGGCTTGCCGAAGAGCGTTTCGCCAAGGAAGCCGCCGAACTGCTCTACAAATACGCCAACCAGAATCGTTACAAGCAGATCGTCTTGTGCGCGGCCCCCCGGCTGCTGGGCGAATTGCGCAAGGAACTCCATGCGGTTGTCACTGACCGCGTAATCGGCGAAGTTCCCAAGACGCTGACCAACCATCCGGTGGATCAGATCGAACGTATTCTCAGCGCGAGCTAGCCAGGTGACCCATTCGGCGCACAATCCTTTCGCCCTTTCGTTGCGGGACTGGAAGCGCGTTGCGATCCATACGATAAAGACCATGAGCGAAAAGGACATGTCCCTTCGCTGCGCCGGGGTTGCGTTTTTCGGATTCCTGTCGATCTTTCCCGCCATCGGCATCGTCGTGTCGCTGGTCGGCATCCTCGGCGATTATGGTGCGCTGCGGGCCGAGATCGACAGATTTTCCGACATCATGCCGGCCATTGCCTATTCGCTGATCGCCAATCAGCTCGACTCCTTCATGAACCAGGATCAGACAGGGTTCGGCGTCGGACTGGCCATTTCCATAGTGGTCATACTCTGGAGTAGTTCGCGCGGCGTCGATGCGCTCCTGCACGCCACCTCGGTCGCCTATGGCGAGACATCGGATCGCGGCTTTTTCATTGGAGTGCTGGTGGCCTTTGCGACGACCGTTCTCGGCGCTGTCTTTCTGGTCGTGGCCCTGACGCTGATCGCGGCCATTCCCATCGTCACCTCTCTCTCCCCCTTTCCGGGCACCAGCGAACAGCTTGCCCTGCTATTGCGCTGGCCGGCACTTCTCGCCCTGGCCGTTGTCGCCTTTGCCCTGATCTACCGCTACGCTCTCAACAGGCGTGGCGCCAAATTGCGCTGGATCTGGCCCGGAGCGGCATTGGCGGCCCTCGTCTGGATCGCCGCCTGCCTGCTGTTTTCGCTCTATGTCGAATATTTCGGCGAGTTCGAGGCCACTTTCGGATCGCTCGCTGCCGCCGTGGTCATGCTGTTCTGGATGTTCATCTCCGCACAGATCTTTGTCTTCGGAGCAGCGCTCAACGCTGGCATCGAACTGCGGACCGCCGTCGACAGCACGGTCGGCCCCGACCGCCCCATGGGCAAGCGCGGTGCCTACGTCGCCGACAATGTGGAAACCTAACCCGCAAGCACCTTGTCGAACACTTCAAGCGCATCATCGATCTGTCCCTTGGTAATCACCAGGGGCGGTGCGATCCTTATCGTGTCGGTGTGGGTGTCCTTGGCCAGAATGCCATGCTCTTTAAGTGTATGGCAGAATTTCCGCGCTCCACCCGCTTCGGGGTGCAGATCGACCGCCAGCATCAGCCCGCGCCCCCGAACCGAACGGATATGGTTCGATTTGATGCCGGCCAGCCCGTCGAGGAAATACGGCCCGAGCGCGGCGGCATTTTCGATCATGCCCTCCTCGGTCAAGACCCGCAGCGCCGCCCGCGCCACTGCACAGGCCAGCGGATTGCCGCCAAACGTCGAGCCATGCTGCCCCGGCTGAAGCACGCCCAGAACCTCCGAATTGGAAAGCACGGCAGACACAGGGTAAAACCCGCCCGAAAGCGCCTTGCCCAGCAGCGTAACGTCAGCCTCGATGCCTTCATGCTGCTCGGCCAGCAGCTTTCCCGTCCGGCCGAGCCCCGTTTGAATTTCGTCTAATATAAGCGTCACATTATTGTCGGTGCACAACTGCCGGACGCGCCGGAAATACCCCTCCGGCGGAATGATAACGCCAGCTTCGCCCTGGATCGGCTCGACCAGAAACCCGACGGTATTCGGGGTAATCGCCTTTTCCAGCGCCTCGGCATCGCCGAACGGAATGATCCGAAACCCCGGCGCGAACGGCCCGAACCCGCCCCGCGCATCCGGATCTGTCGAAAACCCGACGATTCCCATGGTCCGCCCGTGAAAATTGTTGGCGCAGACGATGATCTCCGCCTTGTCCTTTTCGACGCCCTTGACCTCATAACCCCATTTGCGCACCGCCTTGATGGCGCTTTCGACCGCCTCGGCCCCCGTATTCATCGGCAGCACCTTGTGCGATCCGGTAAGCTCCGCGATCTCCTGATAGAACAGGGCGAGCTGGTCGTTGTGAAAGGCCCGCGAGGTCAGCGTCAGCTTTCTGGCCTGCTCGACCATCGCTTCGAAGATTTTGGGATGGCAATGGCCCTGATTGACCGCCGAATAAGCCGACAGACAATCGAGATATTGCTTGCCGTCCACATCATAGACGAACACGCCTTCGCCGCGCACCAGCGCCACGTCGAGCGGCTTGTAATTGTGTGCCCCCAGAGACTGTTCCAGCGCGATAAGATCCTCGGTCAGTGCCATGTTCTTCCTCGATTATGCAGGTTGTGTCGGACGGTCGAAAATGCGGCGCCCGAAGGCGCTGGCCGCCAGATCGACCATCAGCCGGGCGCTCTTTCCCCGATCGTCGAGAAACGGGTTGAGCTCGACCAGGTCGAGACTGACCAGCCGCCCGCACCGCCCCACCATTTCCATTGCCAGATGCGCCTCGCGCACCGTCGCGCCGCCGGGCACCGTCGTGCCCACGCCGGGCGCCAGATCGGGCTCGATGAAATCGACATCGAGGCTCACATGCAAAAGCGCGTCATCGGCCTCGACCGCGCCAAGGATGCGCCGCAGGATCGCGGCAATTCCATATTCGTCGACCTCGGCCATGTCGTTGACATCGGCACCCCGCGCCGCCAGCAGATCGACCTCGGCCGGATCGATGGAGCGCGCACCGACCAGATGATACCGGGTCGCCTCCATCTTGGGGCACTCGAGCATTCCCTCGAACCCCGCCTCGCCGCAGAAAAACGCTGCCGGCATGCCGTGCATATTGCCCGACGTCGAACTGAGCGGCGTATTGAAATCGGCATGCGCGTCCAGCCAGAGCACATGCAGCGTCTTGCCCAATCGGTCCGCATGGCGCAGGGCAGCCGCCACCGAACCGAACGAGAGCGCATGATCTCCGCCCAGATAGACCGCGGTCCCGTCCGCAAGCGCCGCTTCCCCTGCATCGGCCAGCGAACGCGCAAATCCGGTCACTTCGCCCACATTGTGCGCCAGCCCATCGAGCGCGAAATCATTGTCCCGCGGCCCAACGTCGCCACGGTCGATCACCGTGTGCCCGAGGCCCGACAAGGCGTCCGCCAGCCCGGCAATACGCAAGGCCTTCGGTCCCATCGAGCACCCCTGCCGCCCCGCGCCGCCCTCGATAGGCGCTCCGATCAGGGTGATTGTCCTGGGTTGTGGTCCACGCATGCGCTCTTGCCTCCAAATGCTCACGCCAGCATGCCCAAGCAATGCGAAGACGGAAAGTTGCAAATCTGCGCAATCTGGCACAAGTATTGGCCGATCTGATAAGGACCATTGCGCGAAATGCCAAGTACCGACCAATTGGACCGCAAAATTCTGGCATTACTGCGCGACGATGCCCGCCTGCCCATCGCCAGCCTTGCCACAACCCTTGGCGTTTCCCGCACCACAGTCCGGACCCGCATGGAACGCATGGAAGCCAACGGCACCATCTCGGGCTATGGGGTTCGCCTCGGCGAACCCGACGACGCCGAGCGCGTCCGCGCCATAGCCATGATCGAGGTTGAGGGTAGAGGAATCGAAAAGGTCGCCCGCGCCCTCTCGGGACTGCCCCAGGTGCGGGCACTCTACAGCACCAACGGGCGCTGGGACCTCGTCGCCGAAATCGAAAGCGCTTCGCTGCCCGATTTCGATTCCGTCCTCGGCGCCATCAGGCTGATCGAAGGCATCAGCCTCACCGAAACCAATATCCTGCTCGCCGCCCGATTCCGCCGCTAGCGCCTGTCAGTCCTCCACGGTGGACGCCGCCCGCTCAAGCCTTTACCAATTCAAACGCGCCTTTTCCCTGCGATTCGCCCGGAGGAGAAACCAAGTGTCGATCGGATTTGGCCTTGAGCGACTGGGTCTGCTGACCCTTCGGTTCCCGCGCATCATGGCCATTGCGGTCCTCGCCTTCACGGCCCTTTGCACCTTCCAGCTCACCAAATTCAACATCGACGGCGATCTTTTGCGCCTCTATCGCGGCTCCGGCATCGAATACGACCGCTATATGGCGCTCAACGAAAATTTCGGCACCTTCGAAAACGACGTCTACCTTCTGGTGCGATCGGACAATCTGACCGACCCTGAAACCCTCGAAGACCTGCGCTTTCTGGGGTTCGAACTCGAACTGAACGAATTTGCCGCCGGCACCATGTCGCCCTTTTCCCTGCGGCGCCCGGCCGAAGGCGGCACCTCGGTGCCCGCCGTTCCCGAGGGCATGGAGACCCGCGCGCAAGTGGCCGCGGCTCTTGATGATCTGCGTGCCAACGATCCGCTGATGAGCAACCTCATTCTCGCAGACAATGCGGGGATGGTCATGATCATGTTCCCCGACCCCGAGATCTCGATAGAGCGCGGCGACGAGGCCATGATCGCGTCCATGCGCGAGTTGATCGCCGCCTATGCGAGCGAGGACATCCGGATCGAGCTGACCGGTCCGTCCATCTGGAAACAGGAAGTGCTCAACGCCTCGCGCTTCGACCAGCTCATGTTCATGTTCGCCGGGGTAGCGCTCGGCTTTTTCACGGCATTTTTGAGTTTCCGCACCTTCTGGGGAGCCCTGATCGCCACGTTCGCTCCCGTGGTCACGGCCTTCTGGGTCACCGGCATGACCATTCTGGTGTTTGGCAGCTTCACCTTTCTCACCAACATCGTCTCCGCGCTGGTGCTCGTCATTGCGTTCGCCGAAAGCATGTATTTCTGCCTCTACTGGATGCGGACCGGCAATTCCGGCGTCGATCAGCGCCAGGCGTTGGTCGAGACCGTGCGCAAGGTCAGCCCGGCCTGTGCCCTGACCACCATCACGACGATCATCGCCTTTGTCAGCCTCACCCTCGCGCCGGGACAGGGCTTGCGCGAATTCGCCATCTCCGGTGCCATGGGCATGGCGCTGGCCTTTCTGGCCCTCGTGACCTTCCTGCCGCTGTCGTTGCTGCTCGCCGTGCGTCTGGGCTTTAAGATGCGCAAGACACCGGCCGCCGCTCTTACCGCGCCCATACCCTTTGTTCGCCGCCTGGCCCGCGCCGCTCCGCGCCCGGCAGCGATTGCCGCAATCATTGTCGTGGGCCTGCTGCTCATACCCCATTTCCTGCTCGAAGCGCGGTTCCGCTTCCAGGATTTCCTGCCCCGCGGCAGCGATGCCATCGCCACCAGCGAGCGGATAGATGCCGGCGTCGGCGGCGTGGCGCCCGTTTATATCCGCATACCGCTCCAGGGCGGGTTGACCGAAATGACCGACGGCGATTTTGCCACCGTCGAAAAGGTTCACCAGATCGCCGAAAACAATTTCGGTGCCGGCAAGGCCATCTCGGCCGCCAGCTTCCGGCACTATTCCGACCTGGGATTTTCCCGCGAGCGCATTTTCGAGGCCGTCGGCCCGTTCCTGCGCCAACGCTTCGTAACAGATGACGGCATGCAGGCCCTGGTAACCGCCTTTTCTCCGACTTCGGAAAACGCGCAGCAGACGGTGGCCCTTATCGAATCCATGCGCGCCGAACTGGCCGCCGCCGGCATCGAAGGCGCCGAAATCTCGGGCTTTCGCGTGCTCACCGCCTATGCCAGCCTCGATATGATCGCGACGTTGCAGATCAGTCTCGTGCTCGCGGTTTTCTTGTCTGTCGTTTTGATTGGCATCGCCTTTCGGTCCTGGAAAATGGCGCTCGTGGCGGTGATTCCAAACAGCCTGCCGGTCCTTTTGACCGAATTGTTCCTCTATTTATCGGGCATTCACCTGCAGCTCACGACCGTCATTTCCCTAACGATTGCCTTTGGTATCGCTGTCGATGACACAATCCACTTCCTTGCCCATTACGCCCGGGCGCGTGAACGCGGAGAAAGCATTGCCCATGCGGTCGATACGACGCTCGACAGGGTGGGCCCGGCCCTGATCGCAACCACGCTCATCCTGATCGCCGGATGTGCCGTGGTCACGGTTTCGGTTCTCCCCCAGGTCGCCCTGTTCGGCCTTTTGACCATCATCACGCTGCTTGCGGCGCTGATCGGCGATCTGATCGTGTTGCCCGCGCTGCTGATCGGTGGCGGAATGATGTTTGCCAGATGGAGTGAAAGAAAAAATGAGATCCGTGCTTAGATCCACCCTTGCGGGTTGCGCCATCGCCCTTGCGAGCCTGCCGCTTGCCGGACCCGCCTTGGCGGCGCCCGAGGATATAGAATTGCTCAAGAGCTATGTCGGAGAATGGCGCGGTCGGGGCTCTGCCGTATTGGCATCCACCGGCAAGGAGGAAACCGTCGTTTGCCGAATGAGCGTTGAAGATACCGGCGCGGCGCGCATCACATTCGATGGCCGATGCACGCTGGCGGGTCGAACCATCGCGGTGGCCGGCACGATGATCTGGAACGAGCAGGCCAGCCAGTATGAGGCCGCAATGTCTTCGGTTGCCGGTTTCCAGAGCCTGGCCATTGGCCGCCGCAGCGGGGACGACGTCAATTTCGAACTCATAAACCGCAACGCCGAAGGCAAGGAATACCAGATCGAGGCCGCAATGGCCCTTCAGGGCGCCCGGATCGGCATGGACCTCCAGATCACCGATCTCTCGACCGGCGGCATCACCACGGCCCAGGTGCCCTTCAGCCAATAGCGGCAAGCACCCCTTTTGCCGCATATGATAAGGGCGCCTCGCGGCGCCCTTTTCGTTCAGAACGGGATATCGTCGTCCATGCCGCCCGGCTCGAAGGCTGGAGCGCTGGACGGCCGCCCGCGATTTTCGACCTGTCGGCTGCCGCCGCCATAGCCGCCGCTATCGCGGTCGCCGCCACCTTCACCGCGCCCGTCGAGCATGGTCAGCGTCGAATTGAACCCCTGCAACACGATCTCGGTCGTGTACTGGTCCTGGCCATCCTTTTCCCATTTCCGGGTCTGGAGCTGGCCCTCGATATAAACCTTGGCGCCCTTCTTGAGGTAGTTCTGGGCCACCTTGGCCAGCCCCTCGCTGAAGATCACCACGCGATGCCATTCGGTCTTTTCGCGCGGCTCGCCGGAATTACGGTCGCGCCAGCGCTCGGACGTCGCGATGCGCAGATTGACCACGGGGTTGCCATTGGGCAGCGACCGCACTTCAGGGTCGGCACCCAGATTGCCCACCAGAATAACTTTGTTCACGCTTCCCGACATATTCGCCTTCCTGTCTCTTGTCCGCCGGACCAGGGTCCGGCCAGTCACGTTGAGCGCACTATATAGCCATCGGCGGCAAAAGTTCAGCGCCCGCAAGTTCTATGCACAACTCGTTTGTTCTGATTTTGTTCTAGCTGAATGCGAAATGTCAAGCTTGACGGAATCCAATTTGTTCCTATTATGTTCCTTGGCAAAGCTGCTGTGCATAAGCTGGCCTTGCAGGCGGGCGGAGTTGTGCTTAAGTGAACCGGACGCCTCCCGCGCCCGTTAAGACTTTTGTTGCCGCCCGCCCGGCCCGCTATCCTTGGATAATCGCCCATGAATGACATTTCCAATCCCAACCGCGACATCGTCATCCGGGGCGCCAAGGAGCATAACCTCAAAAATATCGACGTTCGCCTGCCCCGCGACAAGCTGATCGTGATGACCGGGCTTTCGGGCTCGGGCAAATCCTCGCTCGCCTTCGATACCATCTATGCCGAGGGCCAGCGCCGCTACGTCGAAAGCCTTTCGGCCTATGCGCGTCAGTTCCTTGAAATGATGCAAAAGCCCGATGTGGAAAGCATCGAGGGCCTTTCACCGGCCATTTCCATCGAGCAGAAAACCACGTCGCGCAATCCACGCTCGACCGTGGGGACGGTCACCGAGATCTACGATTATCTCCGCCTGCTGTTCGCCCGCGTCGGCATCCCCTATTCCCCGGCAACCGGGCTCCCCATCGAGAGCCAGACCGTTTCCCAGATGGTCGACAAGGTCATGGCGCTCGAGGAAGGCACCCGCCTTTATCTGCTGGCCCCCATCGTGCGCGGCCGCAAGGGTGAGTACCGTAAGGAACTCGCCGAACTGATGAAAAAGGGCTTTCAGCGCGTCAAGATCGACGGCGCGTTCTACGAGATCGAGGAGGCACCCGCCCTCGACAAGAAGCTCAAGCACGATATCGAGGTCGTGGTCGACCGCGTCGTCGTCAATGGCGATATCGCCGGCCGACTGGCGGAAAGTTTCGAAACCGCGCTACGTCTGGCCGACGGCATCGCGCTGACCGAATATGCGGACCAGACCGAGGACGACGGCACCCCCAAACGCCTGACCTTTTCGGAAAAATTCGCCTGCCCGGTGTCCGGCTTTACCATTGCGGAAATCGAGCCGCGTCTGTTCTCGTTCAACAACCCCTTCGGCGCCTGTCCGGTCTGTTCAGGGCTCGGCACCGAGGCCAAGATCGATCCCGATCTCGTGGTCCCCGATGGCTCGCTGTCGTTGCGGGATGGCGCCGTCCAGCCCTGGTCGAAAACCTCTTCGCCCTATTATCTGCAGACCCTGCAGGCCGTCACCCGCCACTTCAAGGCATCGACCGGCACCGCGTGGCAGGATTTGCCCTTCGAGGTCCAGCACGCGGTCCTGTTCGGCACCGACAAGACCAAGATCGAATTCGTCTATGACGACGGATTGCGCAAATATTCGACCCAGAAACCCTTCGAGGGTGTCATCGGCAATCTCGAGCGCCGCTATCGCGAAACCGAATCCTCGGCTGCCCGCGAAGATATCGAGCGCTATATGTCCGCCGCCCCCTGCCCGGCCTGTAACGGCTATCGCCTGAAGCCCGAGGCTCTGGCGGTCAAGATTCATGGATCCCACATCGGCCAGGTGTCCGAGTTGTCCATCAAGGGCGCCGCCGAATGGTTTGCCGATCTGCCTGCCCATCTCAACGAGACCCAGTCGGCAATCGGCGAGCGTATCCTCAAGGAAATCCGCGATCGGCTGGCCTTCCTCAACGATGTCGGTCTGCAATACCTCACGCTTTCGCGCAATTCGGGCTCGCTTTCGGGTGGCGAAAGCCAGCGTATCCGCCTTGCCAGCCAGATCGGCTCGGGGCTGACCGGCGTGCTTTACGTGCTCGATGAACCCTCGATCGGCCTGCATCAGCGCGACAATGCCCGCCTGCTCGAAACCCTGCGCCGCCTGCGCGATCTGGGCAACACGGTCATCGTCGTCGAACACGATGAAGACGCCATTCTCACCGCCGATCACGTCCTCGATATCGGACCGGGCGCCGGTGTTCATGGGGGCCACATCATCGCCCAGGGCACGCCCGACGACATCCTCTCGCATCCCGACAGCCTGACCGGGCAATATCTCTCTGGCCGCATGGGCATCCCGGTTCCCGCCGAGCGCCGCAAGGCCAAAAAGGGGCGCCAGCTTTCGCTCAAGGGTGCAACCGGCAACAATCTCAAGAATGTCTCGGTCGATATCCCGCTCGGCATGTTCGTGGCCATCACCGGCGTCTCGGGCGGCGGCAAGTCCACGCTGACCGTCGATACGCTCTATCAGGCCATCGCCCGCCGCCTCAACGGCGCGCGCGTGCATCCGGCCCCGCACGAAAGCCTTACCGGGCTCGAACTGCTCGACAAGGTCATCGACATCGACCAGAGCCCAATCGGGCGCACCCCGCGCTCCAATCCCGCCACATATACCGGTGCCTTCACCCACATTCGCGAGTGGTTCGCCAACATGCCCGAATCCAAGGCGCGCGGGTATGGCCCGGGGCGTTTCTCGTTCAACGTCAAGGGCGGACGCTGCGAGGCCTGCCAGGGCGATGGCGTCATCAAGATCGAGATGCACTTCCTGCCCGACGTCTATGTCACCTGCGATGTCTGCAAGGGTCATCGCTACAATCGCGAAACCCTCGAAGTCCAGTTCAAGGGCAAGTCTATCTCAGACGTTCTCGATATGACGGTCGATGAAGGTGCCGAGTTCTTTTCCGCGGTGCCCGTCATTCGCGACAAGCTCGTCACCCTCCAGCGGGTCGGGCTGGGCTACGTCAAGATCGGCCAGCAGGCGACCACGCTTTCGGGTGGCGAGGCGCAACGCGTCAAGCTGGCCAAGGAATTGTCCAAACGCGCCACCGGCCGCACGCTCTACGTGCTCGACGAGCCCACCACCGGCCTGCATTTCCACGACGTTGCCAAACTGCTCGATGTGCTCCAGCAGCTTGTCGATACCGGAAACACGGTCATCGTCATTGAGCACAATCTCGAAGTGATCAAAACCGCCGACTGGATCATCGATCTTGGCCCCGAGGGCGGCGATGGCGGCGGCGAGATCGTCGCCGTCGGCACCCCCGAGCAGGTCGCCGAGAGCCCCCGCTCCCATACCGGCCACTTCCTCAAGGAAATCATGGAGCGCCGGCCTTTGCGCATGACCGCGGCGCAATGACCTTCCGCACAGAAGGCCCGATGCCATGCGCCCCATGCAGGGGCGGCGTGCGCGTGGCCCGATAACGCACTGTCGTGATTCGGGCCTATCCTTGTGGGGTGCAAGCAACCCGCATGGAGGATTCCATGTTCGTCCGTATCGCCTGGAGACAATCGAAGTTCCCTGGCGCAGACCCGCGAAGTCTGCGCCGAATAGCCCCCGTTCCCCGGCGTGGCTGCGACGATCTGGAAATCCCGGTTCGGGATTTCACCAAGATGACCAAGGGCCTTTTCGACCGCCAGGAATAGTCCGGCAAGACAACGAGCGGCGCTCCGTTACCCCGGAGCGCCGCTCTCCATTTGTCCCTTCGCCCAGCCATGCGAAAACCGCATGCCCGAAATGACCAAATCCCTAGTGCAAAGGTCGTCTTTAAGGGGCTATATCCTGGTCATCGAAACGAAAGGAACATCACATGGGTATTCGTAAGACTTTTCAGAAGTGGTCGGCCTACCAGCAGACGGTTCGCGAACTGAATTCGCTTGGCAACCGTGAACTCACCGACCTCGGCATCACCCGCGGCGATATCGAACGCATCGCGCGCGATCATGCCAGCCAGCTTTAAGCTTCAGACGACCTCCAACGTCCGAACACGAAAAAGGCATCCTTGACCGGGATGCCTTTTTTGACTCACGGCACCGCGCGCGCCCGCAATTCCTCATAGGAAATGCACACTGTCTTGTCGAAGGCCGCCCGCTGCTTGAGCCGGCCATGCCAGGCCTCGATTCCCGGCAATGAAGGCAGCTCGATCTCCATGGTCGTCAGGCGATAAAGCGAAACCCCCGCAACGATATCGGCGTAGCTGAACCCATCGCTGGCCAGATGGTCGGTCTTGTCCAACTGCCTGTCCATCATCCGCAACGCCGCTACCGTCTCCTCGAGGGCCGCCGCGATCGCCGACCTGTCATGCTTTTCAGGTGCCGTGCGCACCAGAAGCCAGAACAGGCGTATCCACGCAGGCTGAAAGGTCGTCGCCGTCCAGTCCGTCCACTGATCGATTGCCGCCCGATCCTTCGGTGCCTCGGGCCACAGTTCCGTGCCGCCAAACGCCGCCGCGACATAACGCACCACGGCATGGCTCTCCCAGACCGTCAATTCACCATGCTGAAGCACCGGCACCAGCCTGTTGGGGTTCAGAGCGCCGAATTCCGGCGTATCCAGCGCTCCGAATCGGCCACCCACTTCCCGCAATTCGAACGAGGCCCCCGTCTCCTCAAGCGCCCAGCGCGCCTTTTGCAGATTGGCCGAGCTCGCCCGTCCCCAAAGTATCAGATCCGTCATAAAAAGCTCATTTGTTAAGCAAGGCTGAATCGCCCGCCCAATAGTCATGCAGAACATGCAAGGCGGCAATGAACAATTACCCTCTGCACATGGGCGGCGATTCTCATTAGCTAAAGGGCGTAAGACGAAAGGAGATACAAAATGGACATTCGCAAGACTTTCAAGCGTTGGTCGGCCTACCAGCAGACGGTTCGTGAACTCAACGCTCTCGGCAATCGCGAACTGGGCGATCTTGGCATCGCACGCTCGGACATCCAGCGCATTGCTCGCGACCATGCCAGTGCGCTCTAACCGCACTGGCCGCAATGATAAGACAGTCTGAAGGGCGCTCTTGAATGGAGCGCCCTTTTTCTTTTGCCGCGGGTTAGCCGTCAGGAACATCGGACGGCACTTGCCCGTTCTCCCTTTCTCCAAAAAAGAAAGGGAAAGTCATGCAAAACCTGCAAGGCAAATCCATAGCAGTTCTTGCCACCAACGGTTTCGAACAGTCCGAACTCGAAGTTCCGCGTGACAAGCTGCGCGAGGCCGGCGCAACGGTTCATGTCATCTCGCTCGAACCCGGCCAGATCAAGGGTTGGGACAAGGATGACTGGGGCCGCGCCGTCGACGTCGACAAGACGCTCGAGAGCGTCTCGGCCGATGATTACGACGCCATCGTCCTCCCCGGTGGCCAGATTAACCCCGATCTGCTGCGGGTTGAACAAAAGGCCCTCGATTTCATCAGCAAATTCTGGGCCGACAAGAAAGTCGTGGCCGCCATCTGCCACGCCCCTTGGCTGCTTGTCGAAACGGGCATCGCAAAGGGCCGCAAGATGACCTCCTACCCTTCGGTCAAGACCGACGTCATCAACGCCGGCGCGCAATGGGAAGACAGTTCGGTCGTCACCGATCAGGGCCTCGTCACCAGCCGCAATCCCGGCGATCTCGACGCCTTCTGCGAAAAGATCGCCGAGGAGATCAATGAGGGCCGGCACGAGCGCCGCGCCGCCTGACTCAAACACCTGTGACCAAACGCAGCGCGCGGCAGTCTTGGATTGCCGCGCGCTTTTCGTCTATAGCCTTCCCAACTTCATAAACGGATGGTGTCATGGCGAAAATTCATGTGATCGGTGGCGGTCTTGCAGGGTCCGAGGCGGCCTGGCAGGCAGCCCAGGCGGGCGTCGACGTGGTGCTGCACGAAATGCGCCCGGTCAAACCCACCGACGCGCACCACACAGATGGCTTTGCCGAGCTGGTGTGCTCGAACAGTTTCCGCTCCGACGATCATGAACATAACGCCGTTGGCCTGCTGCACGAGGAAATGCGCCGCGCCAATTCGCTCATCATGGCCTGTGCTGACAAAAGCGCCCTGCCCGCCGGCGGCGCGCTGGCCGTCGATCGCGACGGCTTTTCGCAAATGGTGTCCGAAGCGCTCGAGGCCCACCCCCGCATCACCATCGCACGCGAGGAGATCGCAGGCCTGCCTCCCGCCGAATGGGACAATGTCATCGTCGCCACCGGCCCGCTGACCTCGCCTGCTCTCGCCGCGGCCATCCAGGAGTTAACCGGCGAAGATTCGCTGGCCTTTTTCGATGCCATCTCCCCCATCATCCATTATGACAGCATCGATCTCGATATCGTCTGGGCCCAGTCGCGCTACGACAAACCCGGCCCGGCCGGCACCGGCGCCGATTATCTCAACTGCCCGATGACCCAAGAGCAATACAATGCCTTCATCGACGCGCTTCTGGCCGCGCCGCTTCACGAATTCAAGGACTGGGAGATCGTCCCCTATTTCGATGGCTGCCTGCCCATCGAGGTCATGGCCGAACGCGGCCGCGAAACCCTGCGCTTCGGTCCCATGAAGCCGGTAGGGCTCACCAACCCGCGCGATCCGGAAACCAAGCCCTATGCCGTGATCCAGCTTCGCCAGGACAACGCGCTCGGCACGCTCTGGAACATGGTCGGTTTCCAGACCAAGATGCGCTATGGCGTCCAGACGGAAATCTTCCGCATGATCCCCGGGCTCGAAAACGCCCAGTTTGCACGGCTCGGCGGCTTGCATCGCAACACATTCCTCAATTCCCCCAAGGTGCTGGGGCCAGACCTCAAGCTCAAGGCCGACCCGCGCCTCCGGTTCGCCGGCCAGGTCACCGGCGTCGAAGGCTATGTCGAAAGCGCCGCCATGGGCCTGATCTGCGGCCGCCTCTCCGCCGCCGAAGCCAAGGGCGAAACCCCTGCCCTGCCGCCGATCACAACCGCCTTCGGCGCCCTGATCGGTCACATCACCGGCGGTCATCTCGAAGCCGAATCCTATTCCGGCGCCCGCAGCTTTCAGCCCATGAACGTCAATTTCGGCCTGTTTCCCCCAGTGGAAATCAAAAAGCCCGAGGGTCTGAAGGGCCGCTGGCGCGGACCCGACAAGGCAAAAGCCAAGAAAAAGGCGTTCACCACCCGCGCACTCGAAGATCTGGCAGGCTGGCTCTAGGGCGTGTCCAGCAAAAGCATGTCCTCGACACGATCGGGGATGGAAACGGTTTTGCGGTTCGGACACGCAACAAAACAAGGACTTGGAGCGACCGACCGATTCCATCGGGCCGCAGCTCCAAGCCTTAGCGGGCGTTCCGCAACGTCCACCAGATCACCGCTGCCAGTCGGCCAAAGGCAGAAGGTGCTGGCAGTGCCGTGAAGGGCTGCTCGATTTGCCGGGCCAGTGCGCGAATATCGGCCTTGACCAGGGCCAGGCTGGCAAACGCCGGTTTTATGCCCGCATCCAGGCCGGCAATGGCAAGAGCCGCCTTTTCGGCATGCGTCTGCGCCAGGTCGCCCGCCTGTGCCAACGCCGCCCGAACCCCGTCGCTGTCCATGCCGGCATAAATGTCGGCCTCGCGCACGCCGTGCGCCGTAAACAGCGCCAAGGGCAGGAAAAGCTGCTGGCGTGAGGCATTGTAGCCAAAGGCCCGAACGTGGCCGGCAAGCGCCTGCGCCACCCCCAGATGCCCGGCAGCGTCGGCGGCCTCGTCCACCGGTCCGCCCGCAAGAATCATCGCGGCATATTGGTAGAGCACCGAAACCGTCTCGCCAGCATAGCCTTCGAACTGGCCGATATCGGGCATGGGATCGTGATAGAGATCGAACCGCCGCGCCGCCAGCAGCCGCAGCAGCGGACCGCCGGGCAATTCATGGCGCTCGAGCGTTCTGAACAACGCGTCCGCCACCGGATTGCTGGCAATGGCGCCGTGCCCTTCCCCCTCGATGGCATCGACCCACCATTGCAGCCGGATTTCGCCCGGCGTCGGCTCTGAAACCCGCTCACGGATCGCTGCGACCTCGGCGGAAAAGGCGAAAATCGATTGCACCGCCCCGCGGTGCTCGGTCGGAATGACAAGGCTGGCGGCGTAACGATCCCGATCGAGTTCGCGCAATTGATCCGCCGCAAGCGCAAAACTGTCGCTCATCTAGCGCGCCTTTTCGACGCTGATCAGCGCCGCGCCAACTGCCCGATTCTCGGCCAGCAGCACATTATAGGTCCGAATGGCGCTGCCGGTCGAAACCGCCTCGACAATCACACCCTTCTCGCGCAATGCCGAACGGATTTCAGGCGCGATCGCGGCAATATCGGGACCCATGCCGATCAGCAGAACGTCGATGTTGTCGGCATTCTCGATGACCCGCGCAAGGGACGCGAGCGTCACGTCCCCGGCGGCGTCGACGTCCCAGGCGTACATTCCCGAAGGCAGGCAGATCAGCGAGCCCCGATGCGACATCTCTGCGAACCGGAACCCGCCATCGCCATAGGCGTCGATAGTCGCCTGATAGGGATAGTGCCCCTGACCTGCTTCCCAGGCCACGGGCGCTAAACCGCAGCGCCGTCGGCGCGGCGCTCAGGCTTGGGCTTGTCGCTCACTTCGGTCTCGGCACGCGTCTTGACGCCCAGATAGAGCAGGATAGGCGCCGAAACGAACACCGATGAATAAGTGCCCACAAACACGCCCCAGGCCATGGCCAGTGTGAAGCTGCGGATCACTTCGCCGCCAAAGATCACCAGCGCGATCAGCGCCAGCGCCGTCGTACCACCGGTCAGGATGGTCCGCGTCAGCGTCTGGTTCAGCGACATGTTGATGATTTCCGACAGGCTGATCCGCTTGTACTTGGCCAGATTCTCGCGAATCCGGTCATAGATCACCACAGTATCGTTGAGCGAGTAACCGATCACTGTCAGCACGGCCGCGATACTCGAAAGATTGAACTCGAGTTGGAGCAGGGCGAACAACCCCACGGTGAGCACTACGTCGTGAATCAGCGCCATAATGGCGCCGACGCTGAACTGCCACTCGAATCGCAGCCAGACATAGATCACGATGCCCAACATCGCCACCAGTATGCCCACGATACCGTTGAACGCCAGTTCCGACGATACCGTGCCGCTCACCGCCTCGGTGCGCCGCACCTCGTAGTCCTCGGCAACAGCATCGGTCACTTGCTGCACGGCCGCTTGCTGGGCGGTCTCGTCGCCGTCCTGCGTACCGATGCGCACAAGAACGTCCGAGGGCGAGCCGAATTCCTGAACCTGCACTTCCCCGATCCCGAGATCGCCCAGCCGGGTGCGCAGATCGCCGATATCGGCGTCTCCGTCATTGGCCTGCAATTCGATGGCGCTACCGCCGGTAAAATCGATGCCCAGATTGAGCCCGCGCGAGGCTTCCAGCGCAACGGTGCTGACCAGCAGCACCAGCGTGAAGGCAAAGCCGAACTTG
>CENV01034715.1_pt1 | contig 22149 bp, 16 predicted proteins | sample 530231 | NCBI WGS metagenome assembly CENV01 (sample SAMEA2619815, study PRJEB7988) | marine metagenome | biome: marine biome (ENVO:00000447); feature: surface water layer (ENVO:00002042); material: "saline water (ENVO:00002010), including plankton (ENVO:xxxxxxxx)" | depth 5 m | reverse complement strand
GGATGAGCTACATGAGCGCAGTGCTAAAGGACATGCCCGAGCACCCGCCAGCGGAGCCGGACGGACTGCTCAAGCTGCGCATCGATCCGGTCAGCGGTCGCTCTGCCACACCCAGCACGCCTGACGCCTATTTCGAGGTCTTCAAGAGCGAGGATTCGCCGCCCCCCATGGGTGAATTCGACTCTGGAACCCAGGCACCTGGAAGCCCTCTTCCGGCCGATGAAGCCGCCCCGCTGGATCTGTTCTGATCGACCGATTTTCGCCAGCCAACAAAAAACCCCGCCTTGGCGGGGTTTGTTTTTTCAGCGCGGTCAGCCGTTGAAAACGTCGTTAACTGACTGCAGCGGATAATGCGACGGGTAAGGCAATGTCGCCACGCCACTTTCGATGGCTGCCTTGGCCACGGCATCAGACACCAACGTGATCAGACGCGGATCCATTGGCTTCGGAATGATGTACTCGCGGCCGAATTCCAGACTATCCACACCGTACGCAGCAGCCACTTCAGCCGGCACCGGCAACTTGGCGAGATCGCGCAGTGCAATGGCGGCCGCGATCTTCATCTCCTCGTTAATGCGCTTGGCGCGAACATCCAGCGCGCCACGGAAGATGAACGGGAAGCCCAATACGTTGTTGACCTGGTTCGGGTAGTCCGAGCGACCAGTTGCCATGATCACGTCCGAACGCGTCGCATGCGCCAGCTCCGGGCTGATCTCTGGATCAGGATTAGAGCAGGCGAAGACGACCGGATTGGCCGCCATGCGCTTGAGACCTTCCGGACTCAGCAGGTTGGCGCCTGACAGGCCGACGAAAACGTCGGCACCTTCGAGCGCATCGTCCAGAGTGCGCTTGTCGGTTTCATGGGCGAACACAGCCTTGTACTGGTTCAGATCGTCACGGCCGGCGTGGATGACGCCCTTGCGATCGATCATGAAGATGTTCTCGATTTTCGCACCCATGCTGACCAGCAGCTTCATGCACGAGGTTGCTGCAGCCCCAGCACCGAGGCAGACGATCTTGGCCTGCTCGAGAGTCTTGCCGGCGATTTCCAGCGCATTGAGCATGCCGGCAGCCGTCACGATGGCGGTGCCATGCTGGTCGTCATGGAAAACCGGGATATCGCACTGCTCGATCAGCGCCCGCTCGATCTCGAAGCACTCCGGCGCCTTGATATCTTCCAGATTGATGCCACCAAAGGTGATCGAGATGCGCTTGACGGTATCAATGAAGGCCTGCGGGCTTTCCGCATCGACTTCGATGTCGAATACGTCGACGCCAGCGAAACGCTTGAACAGCACGCCCTTGCCTTCCATCACCGGCTTGGAAGCCAGCGGGCCAAGGTTGCCCAAGCCGAGAATAGCGGTGCCGTCGGAGATAACAGCCACCAGGTTGCCTTTGCCAGTGTAGCGGTAAGCCAGCTCCGCATCGCGAGCGATCTCGCGCACAGGCTCAGCTACACCCGGGCTGTAGGCCAGGGAAAGATCACGAGCGGTGGCGGTGGGCTTGGTCAGCTCGACGCTCAATTTCCCTGGACGGGGCTGGGCATGGTATTCGAGCGCGGCAGTTTTCAGGTCAGTCATGTGGCATTTCCGCTTATTTTACTGGGACAGACAGGCGGTCGAGCATACGCCAAGAACAAGCGCACTCACAAGCCAGCGAGCCGGCTGACTGTCAAGCCCAAGCCGCTACGACTTTCCGGGTAGATTCACGCGCCGTTACGAACAGCCGATCAACGCGACAACCCCAGCATCGCCGGGTGGGTGACGCGCAGCATCCAGCGGGCCTGCCCGGCCCCCACCCGTCCGCGGCGGTCGACTACCCAGCCCCTCAGCTCGAGTCGCTTCCCGGCAAGTACGGTCATTGTCCGGACATCGAATGCGCCAAGCGCCTGCGGCGGTATGTTCACCACCAGCGGACCATCCATTTCCAGCCAATAGCCGCCGCGATTGCGCTCGACCCGCTCGACCCTGCCTTCGAGCAGCGCGAAGCCACCACGCCTCAACGATTGCGGCGAGCCGGGCTTCAGCTCGCGCCAGACACCCAGACCGTTTTGCCGCGCCTGCTGCTCGGCCCGCTGCTGACAGGCCACCATCCGTGTATTCGGCGCCACCGCGACCATGAAGCCAAGGCCATCGGCAAGCAGCACGGCCTCGAGATTACGTCCCTGCGCGTCATAAGCATGGGCCAGCGTGCGCCCATAGCGATCCTGCCGCTCCTGGCCCAGGACCAGACCGACCCGCCCGTCACTGGCATGCACCAATGCCTGCAGTCGGCGCCGTGCGGCCAGCGCGAAAGGCTCGGCCTTGCGCCCGTCACGCCCCAGCTCCGGCGTGTTGATGCCGATCAGCCGCACGCTGCGACCATCGACCAGACGCAGCGTATCGCCGTCAACGACTTGGGCCACTTCCAGCGTCGACAAGCGCCCCGGCGACGGGCAGAAGGCAAGCGCTTGAATTTGCCAGAAGACGGAAACGAAAAAGGCGCCCACTAGGGACGCCTTTTTCATGTGCTCGGAAAACCCCATTGGATTCCCGGTACGCCACTTACTTGGCGCCGAACACACCGAAACGTTGCTTGAAGCGATCGATACGGCCGCCGGTATCCAGCACCTTCTGCTTGCCGGTGTAGAACGGGTGGCACTCGGAGCACACGTCGAGGCTCAGGTTCTTGCCCAGCGTGGAGCGGGTCTTGATGACGTTGCCACAGCTGCAGGTGGCCTCGATTTCGACGTAATTAGGATGGATATCGGCTTTCATGGTGAATCCTCTAGGATTGTGTGCCGCCACCCGACCCTATGTCGAGTACCGCACGAAGTAGGGCGCGAATCATACCAGAGCGCTAGGGTGATGCAAGCGCGGGCGACAGACGCGCTGAGCCGCTGGCGCGCTCGCGACGACGCCGAATCGCGTCATCGTTTACCATCGCCGCACATCACCAAGGATCATCGAGTGTCTTCCAGCATCCTCCGCCTGGCGCTGCCCTCACCCCTGCGTCGCCTGTTCGATTACCTGCCGCCGGCTGGCGTGTCACCCGCCGCTCTTCAACCAGGCGTACGCCTGCGCGTGCCCTTCGGTCGACGCGAAGTGGTCGGCATTCTGGTCGAGCTGAGCGACCACAGCGAAGTGCCGGCGGAAAAGCTCAAGCCGGCCCTGGAACTGCTGGATAGCAAACCACCCCTGCCCGCCCCGCTATTCAAGCTTTGCCTGTGGACCGCGCAGTATTATCAGCACAGCCTTGGCGACACCCTCAGCTGGGCACTGCCGGTACTGCTGCGTCAGGGCGAACCCGCTGAAGCGCGACAAGAGCGCTACTGGCACGTAGCCGAAGGCGCGAGCCCTGACGATCCGCGATTGGTTCGTGCTCCCAGGCAGCGCGAAGCGCTGAAGGCCATCGCCCAGCACGCTCACGGCTTGCCACATGCGCTGCTCAGCAAACTGCAGCTGAACAAGGACAGCCTCGACCTGCTGCTGGAAAAGGGCCTGGTGCGTATCGAATCCCGCCGCAGCAGGCCGACGCGCGGGCACAGTGGCGGCTGGCTGCTACAGGCCGAGCTCACCTTGAATACACAGCAACGCGCGGCCTTCGAGGCGGTGAGCGCGGGGCTCGGAGGATTTCAGGCGTTCCTGCTGGCGGGGGTGACCGGCAGCGGCAAGACCGAGGTCTACCTGCAACTGATTCATCGAGTATTGGAAGCCGGCAAGCAGGCGCTGGTGCTGATCCCCGAGATCAACCTGGGGCCACAGACGCTCGCCCGCTTCGAACAGCGCTTCAACGCCCGGATCGCGCTGCTGCACTCCAACGTCAACGATCGTGAACGACTCGATGCCTGGCTCGCCGCCCGCGATGGCGAGGCGGACATCATCATCGGTACCCGTTCGGCCCTGTTCACGCCGATGAAGAATCCCGGCCTGATCATCATCGACGAGGAGCACGACGCCTCTTATAAACAGCAGGAAGGCTTGCGCTACCACGCCCGCGATCTGGCCCTGCTGCGTGCGCGCCAGGAGAACCTGCCGATTGTGCTCGGTTCGGCCACGCCCTCTCTGGAAAGCCTGCACAACGCCCACAGCGGCCGCTATGCGCTGCTCAAACTGACGCAACGGGCCGGCAATGCGCAGTCGCCGCGCTTCCTGCGCCTGGATGTCAAGAGTCGCCCGCTGGACGCCGGCATATCCGGCCCGCTGCAACAGGCCATCGGCCAGACCCTCGGCGCCGGCCAGCAGGTTTTGGCCTACCTCAACCGACGAGGCTTCGCCCCCACCCTGCTCTGCCATGACTGCGGCTGGCTCAGCCAGTGCCCACGCTGCGACGCGCGGATGACCCTGCATCAACGTCACAACGAACTGCGCTGCCACCACTGCGGGCACGTCGAGCGACCGCCGCGCAACTGTCCGGACTGCGGCAAGGTGGATCTGCGCCCGGTTGGCGCCGGAACGGAACGCGCCGAGGAGCGCCTGGGCATCCTCTTTCCCGACTATCCGGTGCTGCGTATCGACCGCGACAGCACCTCGCGCAAGGGCGCGATGGAGCAGATGATCGGCACCATCAACCGCGGCGAACCCTGCCTGCTGGTCGGCACGCAGATGCTCGCCAAGGGTCACCATTTTCCGCGCGTCACGCTGGTGGCGATTCTCGATGCCGACGGCGGGCTGTTCTCAGCCGACTTCCGCGCCAGCGAGCGCATGGCCCAGCTGATTGTCCAGGTCGCCGGGCGCGCCGGGCGCGCAGAGGAGCCTGGCAAGGTCATCATCCAGACGCATCTGGCCGACCATCCGCTGCTGGTGCAGCTGACCGAACAGGGTTATTTCGCCTTCGCCGAGCAGGCCCTGTCCGAGCGCCGCGCGGCCGGCCTGCCGCCGTTCAGCCATCTGGCGCTGCTGCGCGCCGAGGCACAGAAGCCCGGCCAGGCCGAAGCCTTCCTCGACGACGCCTGCAACCTCGCCGAACAGTTGCTCGACCAGCTGCAGCTCAACGGCGTCGACCTGCTCGGACCGGTTCCCGCACCGATGGAACGGCGTGCCGGCCGCTACAGGGCGCAATTACTGCTTCAGGGCAACGCGCGGGCGACCCTGCACCGGCTGATGGACGCCTGGGTCCCGATGCTCGAACAACTGCCCGGCGGTCGCGCCGTGCGCTGGAGCCTGGATGTCGACCCGATCGATCTGTTCTGATCGCCTGATCGAAACCCGGACTTTTGCCGCCCTGCGCGCCACGCACCTTGAAGCGATACCCATCGCGACCCGATAATGCCGGGTTTTCGCGCACACTTGCGGACTGAGCCGACCATGAAAGACAGCATTCGCCACCTGATCCAGCAAGCCCTCGTCCGCCTGACCGCCGAAGGCGTCCTGCCTGAAGGGCTGACCCCTGCGATTCAGGTGGAAAACACCAGGGACAAGAGCCACGGCGATTTCGCCAGCAACATCGCCATGATGCTGGCCAAACCGGCCGGGCTGAAGCCGCGCGACCTGGCCGAGAAGCTGATCGCCGCGCTGCCGCAGGACGCGCAGATCAGCAAGGTGGAAATCGCCGGACCAGGCTTTCTGAACTTCTTCCAGAACAGCGACGCACTGGCCGAGCGCCTCGAAGCGGCCCTGGCCGATCCACAGCTGGCAGTGCGCAAGGCGTCGGCGCCTCAGCGCGTGGTGATCGACCTGTCATCGCCGAACCTGGCGAAAGAGATGCATGTTGGCCACCTGCGCTCGACCATTATTGGTGACGCCGTCGGCCGTGTGCTCGAGCACCTCGGCGACGAGGTGATCCGGCAGAACCACGTCGGCGATTGGGGCACCCAGTTCGGCATGCTGCTGGCTTACCTCGAGGAGAAACCGGCGGCGGCGGAAAGCGAGCTGTCCGACCTGGAGCAGTTCTATCGCGCAGCGAAACAGCGCTTCGACGAGTCCGCCGAGTTCGCCGACCGCGCCCGCGAACTGGTGGTAAAGCTTCAAGCCGGGGACGCACAGTGCCTGAGCCTGTGGACGCGCTTCAACGAAATTTCCCTGTCGCACTGCCAGAAGATCTACGACCGCCTCAACGTCAAGCTGACCCCGGCCGACGTCAAGGGTGAGAGCGCCTACAACGCCGAGCTTGCAGATATCGTCGAAGCCCTGCGCAGTAAAGGTCTGCTCACCGAGGACAACGGCGCGCAGTGCGTCTTCCTCGACGAATTCAAGAACGCCGAAGGCAATCCGCTCCCGGTGATCGTGCAGAAGGCCGGCGGCGGCTACCTCTACGCCACCACCGACCTGGCAGCCATGCGTTACCGCAGCCAGGTCCTGCATGCCGATCGCGCGCTGTATTTCGTCGATCAGCGCCAGGCCCTGCATTTCCAGATGGCTTTCGAAGTGGCGCGTCGCGCCGGCTTTGTCCATGCCGGTATGCAGCTTGAGCACATGGGCTTCGGCACCATGAATGGCGCCGACGGCCGCCCGTTCAAGACCCGCGACGGCGGCACGGTAAAGCTGATCGATCTGCTCGACGAAGCCGAGCAGCGCGCCTATGCCTTGGTCAAGGGCAAGAATCCGGACCTCGATGAAGCCGAGCTGCGCCAGATCGCCCGCGCGGTGGGTATCAGCGCCGTCAAATATGCCGACCTGTCCAAGCACCGCACCAGCGACTATCGCTTCAACTTCGAACTGATGCTGAGCTTCGAAGGCAACACCGCGCCATACCTGCTCTATGCCTACACCCGCGTGGCCAGCGTTTTCCGCAAGTTGGGTCAAGGCATCGATGAGATCGCCGGGCAGATTCAGCTCGAGGCTGAGCAGGAACTGGCGCTCGCCGCCAAGCTCGCCCAGTTCGGCGAAGTGCTGAACAGCGTCGGCGAGAAAGGCGAACCGCACTTGCTGTGCGCTTACCTGTACGATCTGGCCGGGCTGTTCTCCAGTTTCTACGAGCACTGCCCGATCCTCAGCGCCGAACAGCCAGAGCAGAAGCAGAGTCGACTGCGCCTCGCTGCCCTGACCGGCAAGACCCTCAAGCAGGGCCTGGAACTTCTCGGCCTGGAAACTCTGGAGCGCATGTAAGTGGCTGCAAGGAAGAAAGCCGCGCCCAAACGAGGCGCGAGCCGCTATCAGGCGCCCGCCAAACAGGCCGTACCAGGCTGGATCTGGCTGGTCTGTGGCCTGGTCATCGGCGGTTTCATCATGTTTCTGATGAGCCTCGAGCCGGGTGGCGAGGAGGTCAAGCGCAACAAGGACGCACCCAAGACCGCGATCAAGGAGCAGCCCAAGCGCACGCCAGCCAGCGAGCAGGCGGCCAAGCCGAAGTACGACTTCTATACGCTGCTGCCGGAGTCGGAAGTGATTCTGCCGCCGGAAGCCAAGCAGCCGGAACCGCCGGCCAAGCCGGTAACGCCGGAGGAAGCAGCGAAGATCGACGAAGCCCGCGCGCAGGCCGCACTCAATGGCCAGGTACCACCGCCGCCGCCCACAGTGGCCAAGGCACCAGTTACCCAGTTCTTTCTGCAGGCCGGCTCGTTCCGCCAGCAGGCGGAGGCTGATCGGGTACGCGCGCAGATCATCCTGCTTGGTCAGGACGTGCGCGTGGAAAGCGTCAAGGTGCGTGATGAGCCCTGGTATCGCGTACTGGTCGGACCCTTCGGCAGCCGCGAGCAACTGAATGCCGCACAAAAGACGCTGGCCGCCAGCGGCTACAAGAACCTGCTGTTGCAACAGCGGCAGGCGCGCTGAATGAAAAAACGCCGGGCTTTCGACCCGGCGTTTTTCATTCTGGCGCAGCAAACCGAATCAGCTTTCCCGCGGCGCGTAGGCAAACACGTCAGCGCGCATCTGATGCGGGTCCATCCCCGCCTCCACTAACGCATCCAGCGTGCCATAGACCATCGACGGCGAGCCGCTGGCATAGATATGCAACGGTTTGAGATCGTTGAAATCCTCGCGAATCGCTTCGTGCAGCATGCCGCAGCGACCGTCCCAGCCGCAAACGTCGCTGACGACACGATGCAGATGCAGATTGCTCATGCCCTGCCATTCATCCCAGTGCAACAGCTGGTAGAAGTCTTCGGGATGGCGAACACCCCAGTACAGATGCACCGGATGCGAGAACCCGGCTGCGCGGCAATATTCGATCAGACTGTGCATCTGCGCCATGCCGGTGCCCGCCGCAACCAGCACCAAGGGTCCGTCCGGCAGTTCTGCCAGATGCGTGTCGCCGAATGGCAGCTGGATCCGCGCAAAGCCCTGCCGCCGCAGGAATGCCAGCAGCTCGATCGCGGATTCCTCACGCGCCAGCACGTGCAGCTCCAGCTCTCGGCCGCTGCCGGGAGCAGAGGCGAGGGAAAACGCCGACCACTCACCGTCCTCCCGTTGCAGCAACAGATATTGACCGGCGTGATAGCGCGGCTGGCGACCGGCCGGCAGGCGTAGGCGCAAGCGCACCACATCGCCACCGACCTCTTCGTAGCCACTGAGCTGGCAGCTCAGCTCGCGTACCGGCAATTCGCCGGGCGCCAGCACGCCATCCCAGAGCAGCACGCAGTCTTCCAGTGGCTCGGCCAGGCAGGCCAGCAGCTCGCCGTGATCGCGTACCTCGCCGGCCTGCCGCACACGTCCTTCGACCAGCAGCGAGGCGCAGATGTGGCAATTGCCGTTGCGACAGCTCTGCGGGCATTCGTAGCCCAGACGCCTGGCGGCATCGAGAAATCGTTCGCCGGGCCGCACGTCGAGCACGGCGCCGGATGGCTGCAAAGTAACTTTCATGTGCACGTCTTATCAGTGAACGGGATGACCCGCCAAGGCTTTCGGGCGGGCTCGGGCCCGCCTCTTCGGATATGTCAGTCGATGCCCAGCTGCGACCAGAGTTCATCAACCCGCTGCTTCACCGCCGGGTCCTGAACGATGACCCGCCCCCATTCGCGGTTGGTCTCGCCCGGCCATTTGTGGGTGGCATCCAGGCCCATCTTCGAGCCCAGCCCGGAGATCGGCGAGGCGAAATCCAGGTAGTCGATCGGCGTGTTGTCGATCATCACCGTGTCGCGCTTGGGGTCCATGCGTGTGGTGATGGCCCAGATCACATCGTTCCAGTCGCGGGCGTTGATGTCGTCGTCGGTGACGATGACAAACTTGGTGTACATGAACTGACGCAGGAAGCTCCACACGCCGAGCATGACCCGCTTGGCGTGGCCGGGATACTGCTTCTTCATCGTCACCACCGCCATGCGATAGGAACAGCCTTCCGGCGGCAGGTAGAAATCGACGATTTCCGGGAACTGCTTCTGCAGGATCGGTACGAACACTTCGTTCAGTGCCACGCCGAGAATCGCCGGCTCATCCGGCGGACGCCCGGTATAGGTGCTGTGATAGATCGGGTTTCGGCGATGGGTAATGCGCTCGACGGTGAACACCGGGAAGCGGTCGACCTCGTTGTAGTAGCCGGTGTGGTCGCCGTAAGGTCCTTCATCGGCCATCTCGCCCGGATGGATATGCCCTTCGAGGACGATCTCGGCGTACGCCGGCACCTGCAGATCGGAGCCGACCGCCTTGACCAACTCGGTGCGCGAACCGCGCAACAGGCCGGCGAAGGCATATTCGGACAGCGTATCGGGCACAGGCGTCACCGCGCCGAGAATCGTCGCCGGATCCGCGCCCAGCGCCACCGCCACCGGATAGGGCCGATCCGGGTACTTCTCGCACCATTCGCGGAAATCCAGCGCCCCGCCGCGATGACTGAGCCAGCGCATGATCACCTTGTTGCGACCGATTACCTGCTGGCGATAGATGCCGAGGTTCTGCCGCTCCTTGTTCGGCCCCTTGGTAATGGTCAGACCCCAGGTGATCAGCGGCGCGGCGTCGCCCGGCCAGCAGTGCTGTACGGGGATTGTCCCCAGGTCGACGTCATCACCTTCGATGATCACTTCCTGGCAGGGCGCGTCCTTGAGCACCTTGGGCGCCATGCTGATGACCTTCTTGTAGATCGGCAGCTTGCTCCAGGCGTCCTTCAGGCCCTTCGGCGGCTCCGGCTCCTTGAGAAACGCCAGCAGCTTGCCGATCTCACGCAGTTCGGAGACATCCTCGGCGCCCATACCGAGGGCGACCCGCTGCGGCGTGCCGAACAGATTACCGAGCACCAGCATGTCGAAACCCGTCGGATTCTCGAAGAGCAGTGCCGGGCCCTGCTTGCGCAGGGTGCGGTCACAGATTTCGGTCATTTCCAGAATCGGGGAGACAGCAGCCGTGACGCGCTTGAGCTCACCGCGTTTTTCCAGGCCGCTGATAAAGTCGCGCAGATCGCGATACTGCATGCTTGAGCCTCGCATGGGCCGGCAGGGACGAGGCGCAAAGTTTAGCGCCCGCGTCGGGTTTTCCAAAACCTGCAGACAGACGAAGGCCGGGTTTCCCCGGCCTTGTTGGCAACGACGAGTCGCTTACTTGCGCTTCATGGACATGAAGAATTCGTCGTTGGTCTTGGTGTCCTTGAGCTTGTCGAGCAGGAACTCAATCGCAGCGCTTTCATCCATCGGATGCAGCAGCTTGCGCAGGATCCAGATGCGCTGCAGCTCTTCCTCGCTGGTCAGCAGCTCTTCGCGGCGAGTACCCGAACGGTTGATGTTGATGGCCGGGAAGACACGCTTCTCGGCAATGCGACGATCCAGTTGCAGCTCCAGGTTACCGGTGCCCTTGAACTCCTCGTAGATCACCTCGTCCATCTTCGAGCCGGTCTCCACCAGCGCGGTGGCGAGAATGGTCAGCGAACCGCCTTCCTCGATGTTGCGCGCGGCACCGAAGAAACGCTTGGGCTTCTCCAGGGCGTGGGCATCGACACCACCAGTGAGCACTTTGCCAGAGCTCGGGATCACGGTGTTGTAGGCACGCGCCAGACGGGTGATGGAGTCGAGCAGAATGACCACGTCCTTCTTGTGCTCGACCAGGCGCTTGGCCTTCTCGATCACCATCTCGGCGACCTGCACGTGGCGGGTCGGCGGCTCGTCGAAGGTGGAGGCGACCACTTCGCCGCGCACGGTGCGCTGCATCTCGGTCACTTCTTCCGGACGCTCGTCGATCAGCAGAACGATCAGGTGGCACTCGGGGTTGTTGCGGGTGATGTTGCTGGCGATGTTCTGCAGCATGATCGTCTTGCCCGCCTTTGGCGGAGCGACGATCAAGCCGCGCTGGCCCTTGCCGATCGGAGCACAGAGGTCGATTACGCGACCGGTGAGGTCTTCGGTGGAACCGTTGCCGGCTTCCATCTTCAGGCGCTCGTTGGCGAACAGCGGGGTCAGGTTCTCGAAGAGGATCTTGTTCTTCGCGTTCTCCGGCCGATCGTAGTTGATCGAGTCGACCTTGAGCAGGGCGAAGTAGCGCTCACCTTCCTTGGGAGGGCGGATCTTGCCGATGATGGTGTCACCGGTGCGCAGGTTGAAGCGGCGAATCTGGCTGGGCGAGACGTAGATATCGTCCGGGCCGGCCAGGTAGGAAGAATCCGCGGAGCGCAGGAAGCCGAAGCCATCCTGGAGAATCTCCAGCACGCCATCACCGGAGATTTCCTCGCCGCTTTTAGCGTGCTTCTTGAGCAGGGAGAAAATCACGTCCTGCTTGCGCGAACGGGCCATGTTATCGATGCCCATCTGTTCGGCCATTTCCAGCAGTTCGGTGATGGGCTTTTGCTTGAGTTCAGTCAGATTCATAGAGAGAGTCAGGAAGGATGTAGAAAGCGATTAGCTTGAGAAGCCGCGCAGCAAGAGACGAACAGGTTCGTTGTGCTTTATCAGGCTGAAGTGCGTCGGCGACGGCGTGCAGAGGGCGACGGAAGAATGCGTCGCGAGGCCGAATTTAGCACCGTGCAGACGAAGCGTCCACCCTGCCGATGAAAAAAGCCCTCGCGACTGCGAGGGCTTTAGAGGGGAACTTCGGCGAAGTCAGATGTTGCTGTCGAGGAACGCCGTCAGCTGCGACTTGGACAGTGCACCGACCTTGGTCGCCTCGACGTTGCCGTTCTTGAACAGCATCAGCGTCGGGATGCCACGCACGCCGTACTTGGGCGGGGTTTCCTGGTTCTCGTCGATATTGAGCTTGCAAACCTTCAGACGACCTTCGTAGTCCTTGGCGATCTCGTCGAGTACCGGCGCGATCATCTTGCACGGACCACACCACTCGGCCCAGTAGTCGACCAGTACGGGACCGTCGGCCTGGAGGACGTCCTGCTCGAAACTGCTGTCGCTGACATTGTTGATGTATTCGCTCATGGATTTTCTCCAGGGTCGGAACGGAAAGGTCGCCATCATAGCCCTACTGTGAGCGGATCGAAAGCTGCAGACCCTCCGGTCGGCGACGATCGCCCGCGAGCAGCGCCTCCGTGCGTCAACGACTGCGTTGGCGGATGGGGGCGATCATGTCAGGATGTCTGAGTTTTGCATCGAGACTGCCCAATGCGCCATAACACCGCTGAGACCTTTCCCATGATCGCCGCCCTGGATCTGGGCTCGAACAGCTTTCACATGGTGCTCGCGCGCACCAGCAATGGCGAAATGCGCATCCTCGAACGGCTCGGCGAGAAGGTCCAGCTGGCTGCCGGGATCGACGAAAACCGTCTACTCGACGAGGCCGCCATGCAGCGTGGGCTGGACTGTCTGCGTCGCTTCGCCCAGCTGGTCAATCATCTGCCGCAGGGCGCCGTACGCATCGTCGGCACCAACGCACTGCGTGAAGCGCGCAATCGCGCCACCTTCATCCGCCGCGCCGAAGAGATCGTCAACCATCAGGTCGAGGTCATCTCCGGCCGCGAAGAAGCGCGCCTGATCTATCTCGGCGTGTCGCACACCATCCCGAGCAGTTCCGGCCGCCGCCTGGTGGCAGACATCGGCGGCGGTAGCACCGAGTTCATCATCGGCGAAGGGTTCGAATCGCAGCTGCGCGAAAGCCTGCAGATGGGCTGCGTGAGCTACACCCAACGTTTCTTCCGTGACGGCAAGATCACCCCGGCACGCTACGCCCAGGCCTACACCGCCGCGCGGGTGGAGCTGATGGGCATCGAGCATGGTCTGCGCCGGCTCGGCTGGCAGGAATCCATCGGCGCGTCCGGCACCATCCGAGCCGTAGGCCTGGCGATCAAGAGCGGCGGCTTCGGCAACGGCGAGGTCAACCTCGAAGGGCTGGGATGGCTCAAACGCAAGCTGTTCAAGCTCGGCGACGTGGAGAAGATCGACATCGACGGCATCAAGCCGGACCGTCGCGGCGTGTTTCCTGCGGGCCTGGCGATTCTCGAGGCGATATTCGATGCGCTGGAGATCAGCAGCATGACCCACTCCGAAGGCGCCCTGCGCGAAGGGGTGCTCTACGACCTGCTAGGCCGTCACCATGACGAGGACATCCGTGACCGCTCGCTGAGCTTCCTGATGGAGCGCTACCACGTCGACATGGAACAGGCCGCGCGAGTCGAAGCCAAGGCGCTGGAGGCGTTCGACCAGGTGGCCGAGGCGTGGAGCCTCGATCAGGACTGGCACCGGGAGCTGCTCGCCTGGGCTGCGCGGGTGCATGAAGTGGGCCTGGATATCGCGCACTACCACTACCACAAGCATGGCGCCTACCTGATCGAGCATTCCGACCTGCCCGGCTTCTCCCGTCAGGATCAGCTGATGCTGGCGCTGCTGGTGCGCGGCCACCGACGCAATATTCCTCGGGACAAGTTCGGCGAGACCGGGGTCGATGCCGATGCACTGGTGCGACTGTGCATCCTGCTGCGATTCGCCATCCTGTTCCATCACATCCGCGGTGCCAACGCCGTCTCCGAGGTGCAGCTAAAGGCGACCGAACGGGGCCTGGAGCTGATCTTCCCGACCGGCTGGCTGGGCGCGAACCCACTGACCAGGGCCGACTTCGAGGCCGAAGCCGCCTGGCTCGCGCGCGTGGGCTACGAACTGCGGATGAAATGAAACAAGGGCCCTAGGGGCCCTTGATGATACAGGTAACCAGTCTTCGCCTCCTCAGCCAGGCCGACGCGGCGCGCGCCAGCCACATGCCTGAAAACGCACCGCGGGAAACACCTGACTCAGCGCACGCCGACCTGCGGCCCGGTGAGACGCTCCAGCAACGTACTCTGGATGTTGCGCGCATTCTGATTACCGGTGGGGCTGTTGCGCAGGTAGCTGCCGTCAGGCTGCAGAATCCAGCTCTGGGTGTTGTCGCTGAGGAAGCCTTCCAGCTCCTTCTTAACCCGCATCACCAGTTTCTTGCCTTCCACCGGGAAACAGGTTTCCACCCGACGATCGAGGTTGCGCTCCATCCAGTCGGCGCTGGACAGGTACAGTTTCTCGTCGCCGTCGTTGAGGAAGTAGAACACCCGGCTGTGTTCCAGGAAGCGACCGATGATGGAGCGCACCTGGATGTTGTGCGAAACCCCGACGATTCCCGGCCGCAGGCAGCACATGCCGCGCACGATCAGGTCGATGCGCACACCGGTCTGGCTGGCCTTGTACAGCGCCTTGATCATCTTCGGGTCGGTCAGCGAGTTGACCTTGAGAATGATGTGCGCTGCCTTGCCTTCGCTGGCGTGCTGGGTTTCCTGGGCGATCAGGTCGAGCAGCGCTTTCTTCAGGGTGAACGGCGCATGCAGCAGCTTTTTCATGCGCATGGTCTTGCCCATGCCGATCAGCTGGCTGAACAGCTTCGACACATCTTCGCACAGCGCATCGTCGGAGGTGAGCATGCTGTAGTCGGTATACAGGCGCGCATTGCCGGCGTGATAGTTGCCCGTGCCCAGATGCGCATAGCGCCGCAGCTCGCCGTTCTCGCGGCGCAGGATGAGCATCATCTTGGCGTGGGTCTTGTAGCCCACCACGCCGTAGATGACCACCGCGCCGGCCTGTTGCAGGCGGCTCGCCAGCTGCAGGTTGGACTCCTCGTCGAAACGTGCGCGCAGCTCGATGACCGCGGTGACTTCCTTACCATTGCGCGCTGCTTCCACCAGAGCATCGACGATTTCCGAGTTGGCGCCCGAGCGATACAGCGTCTGCTTGACCGCCAGCACGCAGGGATCCTTCGCCGCCTCACGCAACAGGTCGACCACCGGCGTGAAGGACTCGAAGGGGTGCAGCAGCAGGATGTCCTGCTTGGCGACGACGCTGAAGATGTTCTGGCTGTTCTGCAGCAGCTTCGGGATCGCCGGGGTGAAGGGCGCGTACTGCAGCTCCGGATGGCTGTCCAGGCTGGTGACGCTGAACAGCCGCGTGAGATTGACCGGGCCGTTGACGCGGTACAGCTCGCTCTCGCTCAGGCCGAACTGCTTGAGCAGGAAGTCGGCCAGGTGCTGCGGGCAGGTATCGGCCACCTCCAGGCGCACCGCATCGCCATAGCGCCGGGAAATCAGCTCGCCCCGCAGCGCCCGCGCCAGGTCCTCGACATCCTCGGTATCCACCGAAAGGTCGGCGTTGCGCGTCAGGCGGAACTGATAGCAACCCTTGACCCGCATGCCGTGGAACAGATCATCGGCGTGGGCATGGATCATCGACGAGAGGAAAACGAAGTTGTCGCCCTCGCCGCCCACCGCTTCCGGCACGCGGATCACCCGCGGCAGCAGGCGCGGCGCCGGAATGATGGCCAGCCCCGAATCGCGGCCGAAGGCATCGATGCCTTCCAGCTCGACGATGAAGTTGAGGCTCTTGTTGACCAGCAGTGGGAACGGATGCGTCGGATCGAGGCCGATCGGGGTGATGATCGGCGCGATCTCGTCACGGAAGTAGCGACGCACCCAGGTCTTGAGCTTGACCGTCCAGTTGCGACGGCGAATGAAGCGGATCTTGTGCTTGGTCAGCTCAGGCAGCAGCACCTCATTGAGGATCGCGTACTGCCGGTCCACCTGCTCGTGCACCAGCTCGGAAATCCGTGCCAGCGCCTGATGCGGCTGCAGGCCGTCGGCACCCGCCTGCTCGCGGGCGAAGGTAACCTGCTTCTTCAGGCCGGCGACACGGATCTCGAAGAATTCGTCGAGGTTGCTGGAGAAGATCAGCAGGAACTTCAGCCGCTCCAGCGGCGGGTAGGACTCGTCCAGCGCCTGCTCCAGCACGCGGATGTTGAACTGCAGCTGCGACAGCTCGCGGTGAATGTACAGGCTGCTGTCATCCAGGTTCGGCACCGCGGCCGCAACCGCGACCGGTGTTTCTTCCATCACCTCGACTGGCAACTCCGCCTCCATCTCCACCAGCGACGGCTGCTCGCCGTCGACGTGCTGCAATTGCGTATCGCTGAGTCCCTGACTGTTCATCAAACCGCCTCGGGAGGGCTCACTGCCCTCGTTTCAATTGTTGTGCCGCCTGTTTGGCGAAGTAGGTAAGAATGCCATCGGCCCCGGCGCGCTTGAAGGCCACCAGGGATTCGAGGATTACCGCCTCGCTCAGCCAGCCGTTCTGGATCGCCGCCATGTGCATCGCATACTCACCGCTGACCTGATAGACGAAGGTCGGCGCGCGAAAGGCATCCTTCACCCGCCAGACGATATCCAGATAGGGCATGCCCGGCTTCACCATGATCATATCCGCGCCCTCGGCCAGATCGGCGCCCACCTCATGCAACGCCTCGTCGCCGTTGGCCGGGTCCATCTGGTAGGTATTCTTGTTGCTCTTGCCGAGATTGGCCGCCGAGCCCACCGCATCGCGGAACGGCCCGTAGTAGGCGCTGGCGTACTTGGCCGAATAGGCCATGATGCGCACGTTGTGATGTCCCGCCACTTCCAGCGCCTCGCGAATCGCCTGGATGCGTCCGTCCATCATGTCCGACGGCGCCACCACCTGGGCACCGGCCTCGGCGTGGGACAGCGCCTGCCTGACCAGCGCATCGACGGTGACGTCGTTCTGCACGTATCCGTTGTCGTCGAGAATGCCGTCCTGGCCGTGCGTGGTGAAAGGATCGAGAGCTACGTCGGTGATGATCCCCAGCTCAGGGAAACGCGCGCGCAAGGCGCGCGTGGCGCGCTGGGCGATGCCCTCCGGGTTCCAGGCTTCGGCCGCATCGAGGGACTTCTTCTCCAGCGGTGTCACCGGAAACAGCGCCAGCGCCGGAATGCCCAGCGCCACCAGCTCTTCAGCCTCCTCGAGCAGCAGGTCGATGGACAGGCGCTCCACTCCCGGCATTGACGGCACCGGCTCGCGGCGGTTCTCGCCGTCGAGCACGAACACCGGCAGGATCAGGTCATCGACGGTCAGCACATTTTCGCGCACCAGACGGCGGGAAAAATCGTCACGACGATTGCGACGCAGACGAGTAGCGGGGAACAGCCGGCTGGCAGGAACGAAACTCACGACGGACTCCTAGCCCGCAGAACGGGCGAATATGACGTTTATAGGCCCGACACATGACGAAATGATGACAACGCCAGGCCACCGAGCCTCCGAAACCGCGCCCATTGTCGCCAGCCATGCCGGCGACTGCCAGTGCTTTGATCAGGCGCAAACTGCCGCGCCAGACCTGCGGCAATGAACACCGGCGCATCGCGCGAATCCAACGGAACGTGTGGGGCTTACCTGGAACCGTCCCAGGTATTAGCATCGAACGCATCCGCCGTGCCCGACGCAGGGCCGCTGAACTTGACCAGGAGTACCACCATGAACAAGAAAGTCGCCGTGATCCTCTCCGGCTGTGGCGTCTACGACGGCTCGGAGATCTACGAAAGCGTCATCACCCTGCTGCGCCTGGACCAGCGTGGCGTCAAGGTACAGTGTTTCGCACCGAACATCGCGCAGATGCATGTGATCAATCACCTGACCGGCGACGAGATGCCGGAGTCGCGCAACGTGCTGACCGAGTCCGCTCGCCTGGCCCGCGGCGAGATCAAGGATCTGCGCGAGGCGCGCGCCGAGGATTTCGACGCACTGATCATCCCTGGCGGTTTCGGCGCCGCGAAGAACCTCTCCAATTTCGCTACCGAAGGCGCCAGCAGCAAGGCACTGCCGGATGTGGTGGCGCTCGCGCAGGCCTTTGCCGAGTCACGCAAGCCGGTCGGGATGATGTGCATCGCGCCGACCATGGCCGCGCAGATCTTCGGCGCCGGCGTGGTCTGTACCCTTGGCAGTGACGAGGCCGATGCCGCCAAGGCGGTCGCGCAGATGGGCGCCGAGCATCAGGCGTGCGAAGTCAGCGACATCGTCGTGGACAAGCAGCATCGACTGGTCACCACACCGGCGTACATGCTGGCGCAATCCATCAGCGAAGCCGCTTCGGGCATCTACAAGCTGGTCGACCGGGTACTGGAAATGACCACCGAAGACTGATCCGAACGCCGCCGAATGATCCCGGGTCCGCCCGGGATTTTTTTGCGCGAAAGCCGCCAAAGCCGCGGCTGCTCGTGCCGCCACTCTGTTCAGCGCGAACATCCTCGGGCAGCTTGATCGCTCATCCACAGGAACGCCGACCATGAACCACGACGACGCCCTGCTCGCCGAGCAGGCCCAGGCGGTACGCCAGATGTTCGAACGAATCCCCTTCAACCAGGCGCTGGGCATCGAACTCGACGAGGTATCCACCTCCCAGGTCGTCATGCACCTGCCGATGAAGCCGGAGCTGGTCGGCAACTTCGTCCACGGCATCCTGCATGGCGGGGTCATCGCCTCGCTGCTGGACGTGGCCGGCGGGGCGATGGCAATGCTCGGCGCCTTCGACAAGCATCGCCATCTGACCACCCAGGAGCGCGCCGCACGGCTTTCCCGGCTGGGAACCATTGATCTGCGCATCGACTACCTTCGCCCAGGCCGAGGCACCCGCTTCAGTGCCAGCGCGATGCTGCTGCGTTCGGGCAACAAGGTCGCGGTGGTGCGTTCTGAGCTGCACAACGAACTGGGCACCCTGATCGCCGTGGGCACCGGCACTTATCTTTGCGGTTGATCAGCCGATAGGAGATTGGCGGCCAGGGTGACCTCTCGTACACTCTGCCTAAGATGGCCATGCGCCACTATCCTCACGAGGCAGGACGCCCGACTGTTCGAGTGCCGCCGCGTGTCCAGACTACTGTTTTCCGACCTTCCCGCCGACCAGATTGCCCTGCTCGGCCACAGTCACGACCCTCTGCTGGTCGTTCTCTCCTACCTGGTCGCCAGCGCGGCGGCGTTCACCGCACTGGCGCTGGCCAAGCGGGTCAGCCGCAGCGGCAGCCCGCGCGGCCGCGACTTGTGGCGTTGGGTCGGCGCGTTCGCTCTGGGTGGCGGCATCTGGTCGATGCACTTCATCGGCATGCTGGCCTTCAGCGCGCCGCTGGATATCAGCTACGACCATCGCATCACCCTGCTTTCGCTGCTGATCGCCATGGCCGTGTCTTATGTGGTGATGCGTCTGCTCGGCCGCGATCGCCTCAGCGTGCCGCAGTACGCGCTGGCCGGCACGGCCGCCGGCATCGGCATCGCTGCCATGCACTACACCGGGATGGCGGCGATACGATCGCTGGCCACGCTCTACTACGCACCGCTGGCCTTCGCTGCCTCTGTTCTGATCGCCATCGGCGCCTCGATCGCCGCGCTGGTGCTGGGATATCACTTCCGCGCCAGCCAGAGCCGCTACCAGCACTGGCAGCGCCTGCTCTGCAGCCTATTGATGGGCGCGGCGATCGTTTCGATGCACTACACCGGCATGCATGCGCTGACCCTGGCAGTCCCCGCCCACATGCTGGAGCACACCGCCCCGTTCGGCAGTCATGGCGGCCAGCATGCCGTCCTCGCCTCGGCAATCGGTCTGGTCGCGCTGCTGGTGATCGTCACCGGCATCGCCGCCAGCTGGGCCGAGCAGCGCTTCAGCGAGCAACGCCAGGCACTCGACCAGGCCGAGCACCAGCTAAACGCGATGACCCATTACGACCCGCTGACCAACCTGTTCAACGGTCGCGCTTTCACCGAGATGGTCACCCAGGTCCTGGCCGCGCGCGAGGAACGTCAGGCGCTGGCCGTGCTGGTGGTGGATCTGCACAACTTCAAGCGCATCAACGACAGCCTCGGCCACCGCAGCGGCGACCTGGCATTGCAACAGGCGGCGCATCGAATCCGCGCGGTACTCGGTCAGCACGACATGCTGGCGCGCTTCTCCGGCGACGAGTTCTGCGTCTTGACCCTCGGCCAGTGGGAGCAGGCCCAGGCGCTGGCCAACCACATCCTCGAACAGCTGCGCCCGCCCTTCACCCTCGGCGACACCCAGCTGCGCCTGACCGCCAGCATCGGCATCAGCCAGTACCCCGAAGACGGCCTGAACTTCGATGCGCTGTTCCGACACGCAGGCCTCGCGGTCGGCCAGTGCAAGGCCAGCGGCCGCAACCGCAGCCTGCGCTTCAACCCCGCGCTGGAACTGCGCGCCCAGGAGGATCTGTCGCTGGAACAGGACCTGCGCCGGGCACTGAACGAAAACCTCCTCAGCGTGAACTATCAGCCCATCGTCGATGGCCGCAGCGGCGAGCCGGTGAGCCTCGAGGCGCTGGTGCGCTGGCAGCATCCGCAGCAGGGTTTCATCAGCCCGAGCGCTTCGTCGGACTGGCCGAGCAACACGGTTTCGTCGCCGAGCTGGACGCCTGGGTCGCGCGCCGCGCCTGTGCCGACCTGGTCGCCTTGCTCGATGAGGGCTACGACCTGCGGGTAGCGGTCAATTGCTCAGCGCTCAACCTGTCCAATCTGCAGATGCCGGAGGTCGTCGCGCGCATTCTCGAACGTACCGGTCTCGACCCGGCGCGGCTGACCGTGGAAGTCACCGAGAATGCGCTGATGAACAGCCTTGGCGCGGCGGTGCGCACCCTCGATGCCGTCCGTGAGCTCGGGGTGAAGGTGTCCATCGATGATTTCGGCAGCGGCTATTCCTCGCTGGCCTACCTGCGCAAGCTGCCGGTGGACACCCTCAAGGTCGACCGCGCCTTCGTTCAGGAAATCGCCGAGCAGGCCAATGACCGCGCCATCACCGCGGCGATCATCGCCATGGCGCATAAACTCGGTCTCAAGGTGGTGGCCGAAGGCGTCGAGGAGGAGGTACAGCTGGTCTACCTGCGCGAAAACGGCTGCGATTACATCCAGGGCTACTACTACAGCCGCCCGCTGCCATTGTCGGCACTGCGCGACTGGCTGGCCGCGCGGCGGCCGCTCACTGCGGGCGCGACAATCGCGTGAGCAGGCGATCCAGAGAATTGGCGAAGGCCTGGCGGTCGCGCTCGCTGTAGGCCCCCTGGCCGCCGCCCATCTGGCCCTGATCGCGTAGATCGGTGAACAGGTTGCGCACCGCCAGCCGCTCGCCCATGTTGCGCTCGTCGAACTCGCGACCGCGCGGGTCGAGCGCCGCGACGCCCTTCTTCACCAGTCGATCGGCCAGCGGAACGTCGCTGCAGATCACCAGATCGCCGGGCTCGGCATGTTCGACCAGATAGTCATCGGCTGCATCCGGCCCGCTCGGCACCACGATCAGCCGCACGCAGGCGAACGCCGGCTTGACCTGGCTCTGGCCGGCAACCAGCAGCACCTCGAACCGCCGTTTGAGGGCGAACTTGATCACCTGGTCCTTGGCTGCGCGCGGGCAGGCATCGGCATCGATCCACACGCGCATGGCGGTTGCCTCGTTCATGCCGCCGCGCGCCTTACCGTCGCCAGCAGCGCCGCCGCGCCGGCGAACATTGCGGCGAAACTGCGATTGACCAGGCGCTGCTGACGCGGCGTGCGCAACAGCCGCAGCACTTTCGCCGCCAGCCCGGTGTAGCCGGCCATGACGATCAGGTCGACCACCACCATGGTCGCGGCCATCTCGCTGTATTGCAGCAGCAACGGCCGCTGCGGGTCGAGAAACTGCGGCAGTACGGCGAGGATGAAAACGATTGCCTTGGGGTTGCTGGCGTTGACCACAAACCCGCGCAGCATCAGGCTCAGCGGCCTGCCGATGGGTCGCGGGGCGGCGGAATCATCCAGCGCCTCGGGCTGCGCCTGCCACTGCTTCCACGCCAGCCAGAGCAGATAGCCGACGCCGAACCACTTGATCAGGCTGAATGCCAGTTCCGACGTGGCCAGTACCGCACCGACGCCCGCCGCGACCACGGCGATCTGCAGGACCAACGCCAGCTGCAGGCCGATGGCATTCCAGTAGCCGCGCCAGAAGCCGTACTGCAGCCCGCAGGACATCGACGCGATGGCGCCGGCACCCGGGGACAGGCTGATCACCCAACAGGCAACGAAGAACGCGAGCCAGGATTCCAGGG
>CENV01015974.1_pt1 | contig 22180 bp, 18 predicted proteins | sample 530231 | NCBI WGS metagenome assembly CENV01 (sample SAMEA2619815, study PRJEB7988) | marine metagenome | biome: marine biome (ENVO:00000447); feature: surface water layer (ENVO:00002042); material: "saline water (ENVO:00002010), including plankton (ENVO:xxxxxxxx)" | depth 5 m | reverse complement strand
AGAGCGGGTCCAGAACCTCGGGCCAGGCGCCAAGCGCTGGCGTGAACTCTTGGAACCCATCCGGTCTGTCGACGGGACGAAAGACGTTCCAATATGGTTTGCTCTCATCCTCCTCGAGGCCTTCACCCTGCTAAGGGAACAGTTTCGCCTCTATCCGGTCCATGTGCTCCCAACAGCCAATACCGAGGCCAACGTCGTTTGGCTGGCTCCAGCCGATGATGCAGCGCGAGATGGGCAGCGCGAAACGATGGGGCTACGCCCGGCTGCCGACGCACTCAGGCGCGAGCTGAAGGATGACGACGGAAAAGCAAACTGGACGCTTTCACAATCGGCGCGCCTGGCGGTGGGTCGCGAACGCGTGCCGGAACTCAGCTACGAAGGCAGCGGCCTGATCAACGGACAGGTGGCCTTCGCATTCGGCACCAACCTCGCGATCCAAACCGGGCAACGGCTTTTCCTGCGCCCTCGCAAGGACACCGGCACCGAGCGAGCCATCCGGCGACGACTGCAGAACATTGTCGCCGCCAGGTCCAATGTCGAGCTGTTGAGGGCCCTGGACGATCCCGCGCAGGTTCGAATGGATGACGTGCTGCGCGACATCGCGGCACCCGGCTTGCCGCCAGCTGACGCCGACATGGAAGAATCCAAGGTCGAGGCATGGCAGTCCATCGTCGAGGGCAGATCCATCAATGTCGTTGTCGGGCCGCCCGGCGTGGGCAAGACCTTTTTGATCTCGCACCTGGTGAAGAGCATTCTGCATGAGACGCCTGACGCTCGAATCCTCGTATCCTCCCAGAACCATGAGACGCTCGTCCACATGGAGGACGAGCTCCGCAAGTTTCTGCCCGCCTCGTCAACCATCGTAGTTCGCGTGGAGCGGTCGCGCTCCAGTGAGAAAGAGAGCACTCTGCGGCGGAGCTCGCAGTCTCTGCTGCGCTCCGTGTCAAAGCCGGATTCGGCCAGCGCCGCGATCATGACGAACCAGCTCAACCAGATCATCCAGGCCCTCAAACCCGTCGATACGTCCGAGCAATCGATTGCCGACCGCGCTCTCCGCGACACCGATAATCTGATGCTGCGCTCGTCGGATGTGACGCTGGCAACCACGTCTTCGCACATTCTTGAGGAAATGATTGCCGACGGCGAGCAGTTCGACTGGGTTTTCATCGAGGAGGCGGCGCGGGCCAACGGTGCCGAACTGATCGGTGCTCTGCTCTTGGGGAACCGTCGGGTGATCATCGGCGATCACAATCAGCTCTCGCCCTTCGATGCGGCGGATCGCCAGAAGTTCTACGACGCAAGCCGGGCAGGTGAGCTCCTGCGCGATGCCAAGGAGAAGCTTGCCGCGATCCCCGACCTGCCGAGCGAGGTGGAGTTGGCGCTCGAGGCGCTGAAGGCAGATCAGTTTCTGCTCACCGACGTTCTCGCCATCGCGTCTCGGCTTGAAGAACCCTTCAAGTCGATTGCCGCGCGAGAGGAGGTCCGGGTAGGGGATACCGGTCGTCCGAGCACGATCGCCAATACGCTGCGAGAGCAGAGCCGTATGCACCCGGCCATCTGCGAGTTGGTTTCCAACACCTTCTACAAGCGGCTTCTGGTGTCGTCAGATCGGGTGAAGGCTCGCAAACCGGTGGTCGAGTGCGTCGACGGATTTCCGGCTACTCCCATCGTTATTCTGGACCTGCCCTCGTTGAGCGTCGTCAGGCGGCGGGCTTTCGAGCAAACCGTAAGACGCTCAATTCGCAACGAGGTTGAGGCAGACGCGCTGCTGGCCGCAATGAAGAAGCTGCGACCCGTCATCCGCGAGAGCGAGCGTGTGCCGACGCTAGTGGTGCTGTCTCCGTATCTGGCGCAGGTCAATCACCTAGAGCGACTGCTCAAACCTCACATCGACATGTCCACGAGCACGCTGTTTGGCTTCACCAGCCCTCGCGGCGATGGAAAGTTCGTCTACACCAGCGACAGTTTTCAAGGCGGTGAGGCCGATGTCGTCGTCGCGAGCCTGGTGCGCAACAACGTTCTTGTGGGCACCCGAGCTCTTGGCTTCATCAAGAACCCCCAACGCCTGAACGTGTTGCTCAGCCGCGCGAAGCACAAGCTCGTCCTCGCGACCAGCCGGCAGTTCATCCGCAACGCGGTTGAGGGGATCGACCCAGACGCGGTCAACGACGAACTGGGCTTTCTGCGAACCATGCTCGGTGAAGTGACCCGGCTATCCGAAGCCGACTTTCCGTCGGTCGGGAAAGGCGCCTCCGTCATTGCTGTGGATGAGCAGGGGAGACTATCCCCATGAAAAACATCTACATCCCGGCCTGGCATTATCGCGCACCCGGTATCGTCCAGCGGACCTGGGGCTGGAGCCCGGTCGAGGAAATGATCCTGCTATCACTGGACCGAAGCCCGGGGACGATCAATCACGTCTCCGAGACGCTCAAGATTCCCCGACAGGTGGTCGGCTCCACTGTGGCGCGGCTCATGCAGTTCGGACTTGTCGAAGTCCGGCTATCGCCGCATCCGGTCCTCGTCACCAGCAGTATTGGCCATGATTTCATCCGCACCGGCCGCGCGCTTCCTGAACGCTCCGCCGATCGTGAGATCGGCATCAGCGTGGTCTACGAGAAGGTCGGACTGTCCATCTTCAGGACGCGGGACGTTGACACCATCTCCGTCACCAAGCTGCCCGCCAAGGGCGCAATCATCCGGTTTCCGGAAGGGGAGCCACCGGAGACGCACTATTCGATGATGCAACGCGTCAACGAGTTCATGGTCAGCATGCTGAGGCCCGGCGAATGGCTGCGCGGCGTGCAGGCCAACAGCTCTTTCCTAGAGGCGAAATTCCTCGTGCTCGATCTCGATGAGATCGCAGCTGGCGTTTTTCCGCAAGGTGCGAGCGACCAACTCGTAGAGGCCCTCAAATCGACGATCAAGACCGGGGTTCTACCAAAGACCACAACGCTGCCGCCTGAGCGTCCCGCATCCATCGAGACCCGGTTCAGTGCCAGCGACATCGTCATCGGAGCCGAGCAGCACTTGCAGCGCTTCGAGCAGATTGTTGGTGCCGCCCAGTCCAACATATTCGTCCTGTCGACGTTCGTGGCTTCGCAGTCCGATGAACAGGGCAGAGATCGTCGCGATCGCATCGTGCGAGCACTCGAGGATGCGTGCAGGCGAGGCGTGAGATGCCATCTCTTCTTCGGCACCTCGCTCGATCGCACCAAGCACGCCGCAGCCATGCAGGAGCTCTATCTTCGACTGTCCGCGGTACGGCAAACCAGAGGGTATCTCCTGGTGCAGCGGGATCCTGTCGAGAGCCATGCCAAGTTCCTCGTTGCCGACGACGGCCACGACGGCGCTGTGGCGCTGATGGGATCGTGTAATTGGCTCCACTCTCCATTCTCGGCGGTTGAAGTCTCGGCCGAACTCAGGGAGCCCAATGCCGTCGCAGAAGGGCTGGATCTGCTCCGGGAGATTGTCTCCAGGCTCTCCAGCGCCAACCGATCCGTGGAGACATTGCAGTTCATGGCGTCGGAGCTGCGGCGCCAGCGAAACATGCTGTCGACCTCTGAAGAGGCGCAAGCGCCGGCAGCGACGCTGACGATCCTGCATGCCGCTGACCACGAGCGCCTGCTGCGCACTGCGGCGCACGATGCGCAGCAGCGCTTCGTCTGCTGTACCAATAAGGTCGGCGCGAACATGGTGCCGGCGCTGTTCGATCCCGCCGAGGTAGCGGGCCGGCGGCTCAGCGACGTTCGCATCTATTATTCGCGCCGGACCGGCCCGGTGAAGCGCAGCCACGTCACGAAGCATCGGGAGCGGCTCCATGGCATAGTCGACCTCACAGGCGTGCCTGAACCGCAGCTGCATGCGAAGTTTCTGGCCTGGGACACCGACCATGTCGTGGTCAGTAGTCTGAACTGGGGATCCCAGTCTGGTCTCGAGGACAACCCGCTCGATGAAATCGGCCTCTATCTGGAGGGACCAAACCTGGCGACGTCGCTGCTCGAGACCTTCGAGCACAAACTCGAATGAGATGGTCGCGCCGATCCGCTATCTCAGCGGTGCCGTGTGCTCGCAGTCCGGGAACTGGCTACAGCCCAGAAAGCGGCGATTGGCGGGTCCGGTCCGCTCAACCAAGTGAGCGGCGCGACACGCTGGGCATTGACGCAGAAGCTCGCCGTCTATCGTCTCGAAGCGCAGGTCGTCACCAGCAATCTCGGAGAGCTCACGGATGTATCGTGAAGGCTCCCGGGCGTTGGTGAGCAGGAAGACGCCCCGGCTCGCGCGGGTCAGGGCGACGTAGAACAGCCGCCGCTCCTCCGCATATTCGAACGTCTCCGGTCGCGGCATGACGAGATTGAGCAGCTCATCGTCCTCGATCTGGCTCGGTACCCCATAGTCGCCTTCGCTGACATCGAGCAGGATCGTGTAGTCCGCCTCCAGTCCCTTGGCCCGATGGAATGATAGCCCCGACACCTCGATGTTTTCGAACCGTGGCTCTGGCCCCTTGAACGGGTCGAGCTGGTTGTACCGCCATAGCACCATCACCTTGAGCTTCTTCCGCGCATCGCTCCGCCACTGTTCCGTGAGACCGCCGAGGAAGCTGTCGAGGCGCCTCAGCAGCCGCCAGCAGGCGTCGCCAAAGTCGGTTCTGGTCCCGCCGCCCTCGATCGGAACAACTCGAATCGACCTGGCGATCGCCGCTCGTGTCGATCGTACCGACTTCTTGAGCTGCGCAGGGTTGCGCTGTACGAAGCTCGCGGCCGTTTCGGCAATGAGCTGGTTGCATCGATAGGTCTGCTCAAGACGGCCTTGCCAGCTTGCGCCGAAGTTTGCCTCGAACTGGGTGAAGATCGTGATGTCGGAACCCGCAAAGCGGTAGATTGACTGCCAATCGTCTCCGACGGCGAATATCTTGGTGAACGGCCTCTGGTGCTTCAGTGCTTTGACGAGGTTGGCACTCGGTTCGGAAATATCCTGGAATTCGTCGGCAAGGATCAGCGCGTAGGGGCTCCGATATCGTCCGGTTTCCACAAGGCGGGTCGCATTGGCGATCATCGAGTCGAAGTCGATGCGGTTGGCGTCCTTGAGTTTGCGGGAATAGGCAGCGGTGATGATCCAGACCGCCCGCGCAAATTGCTTGGCGCGGGTCTGATCGTGCAACGACGCGGCGCGCTCCAGCAGCATGTCGAGCGTCAGATGGCTGGCACGGATATGCTTGATGCAGACTGCGATGAGCCGGTGATAGTGTTTGATCACGACGGGCTCGAGCGCTCTGACGATGGCCGAATAGGTCTTTCTCTGGATTGGAATGCTGCGTTCGGAAAGCTGAGCTTCGAGCGCCGAGATGAGCGTTCCATTGCTCGCTTGGGCCGATGTGGTCTCGAACACGTCCAGCTCCGCCTTGCGATAGGCGGTCCGCTTGTTCTCGGCATGAGCGACGTAGTCGGCAAAGGGCGACGCGCCGTCGGCATTGATGGCCAGATGCTCGTGGATCGTCTGGCTGGCGGGGTAGTAGAAGTCCGGATGGAGGTGTCTGGTCGCACCAGTTTCGTCCTCGACCGCGATCTGCCACTCGTATTCGAACTCCACCGAATGCAGCCACAACCAATTGACGATGGTCTGCTCCTGTAGCGACTTCACATACACGCCGGCCATCGTCCCAATCGTCGCTTTGCCCTTGCGCTTACGCACCGACAGATAGCGGTCGTGGTCGGCCTTTGTGTCGAACACCTCGGTGGGGATATCGGCCTTGGGATGCAAGACCAACAGGTCGATCCAGAGCTTGGCGAATTCCGGGTCCGAGCCCAGGAGATCCTCAATGAGTTCCTCGATGACCCTCGCCTCACCAGCGGGGTGCTCGACCCAGTCAGCAAGTTGTGGCGGACGGCCTTCGGTCTCTTCGATGATGCTGCGACCCAAGGCGTGAAAGGTGGTGACGCGGCATTCCAGGTTCGCCACCTCGACGCCGAGCTGACGGGCGATCCGCTCCTTTAGCTCCTCGGCTGCGCTCCTGTTGAAGGCAAGCATCAGGATCTCGTCTGGGCGGTGAAGCTGCTTGGTGAGGACGTAGGCGACTTTACCGACCATCGTCGCGGACTTACCGGAGCCGGCAGATGCGACCAGCAGGTTGTTGTCCTCCAGCCGGATGCAGGCTTCTCGCTGTTGATCGGAGAGGGATCGTCCATCAAGGTCGTCGAAGAACCGGCGGTACCTGGAGAGTTCGGCATCGACAAACTCATCATTGTATCGGTGCCGGACGTTTGCATCCGCGAGGAAGGCGAGCGACGCCGGCAATGCTGCCTTCAAGCGTGGCGGCATCATCTGCGGATCGAAGAGCGGATGGGACAACGCCGCCGCCGCCTCACCAGCAACATCCGCAATGGTTCGCGCAAGATCGGCGTGGGCCAGATATTGCCGCCGGTGCTCCGTAATGGCCCGAAGGCGGATATCCACTTCGCCCAGCTGGTCCGCGTGGGCTGCAATCAGTTCGGCCAAGTGGTTATTGACGAAATGATGGAGATCGGCAGCAAGTTGTTGAGCAGCCTGCTCTCCGAGACAGGCAAGACTGTCGACACGGTGGTGCGATCGCACGTCGACATAGTGCCAAAGCAGGGCCTTGCCCACTGAGATGGCCGTCACATCGATGCAGGCCAGATTGATGCTGCCGGCCGAAACCAGTCGAACCGTGTCTGGCGTCGATGGACTAAGCGTCAGCTTCCAGCGTCCCGACGGTAGAAAGCGGGCGAAGAAGCCAGGGCGATATGTTCGAGTGCGTTCAGACATTATGGATTGGGTGCCAAAACAATGGCGGCATTGTCACACTGGCACAATGATACTATCGCCGACCACGGGAGTTGCGAGGAATGACTGGCAGCCTCGCAAAACCGGCCTTGGCTAGACCCATCGTGGTTACTTTGAAACGACATAGACGTGGCCCTCGACATCGTCTCCACGATCCCGGCGCACCAGAACCGGCCGGATCCAGATCAAACGTCGCTCGAGATGCCCTGCGCCATAGGTCTGTCGCCGCCAATGTCCTCGGCGCCAGTGGGGCAGCAGTTGGCGGCCGGATGACGTTGTGACATCAGCCTGAGCTTCAGCAGCCTGTGGGGCGTTTAGCTGCAGACTGATGGTCCGGGTCGAAAAGAAGCCCCTTTCCGCCAATTGGCCCACCGCGGTTCGGCGGCGCTTCGGTGTGGAGGCGCGTAAGGCAATGTCGACGAGCGATTGGGGCGCATCTGTCGGCCAGACGGGTTCGGAAGCGATGGGCTCGGCCGATAGCAGGCAGATGGCGTTGCAAAGGAGCGTCAGGACGCTGCGCATTGTTGGCAGTGCCACCACATTGAAGGCGGCGGCGCGCTCGAAACCGGTGGTGACTGGTTTGTTCACCGGGTATCCGTCTTCGGCAGCTTGCCGGATTCCGTCGATCAACGCGGCCTGCGATTTCGGCTCGGCCTCGAGGGCAATATCGCTTGACGTCGTTGCGCGGTCGATTGCCGCCTCGAGAGTGTCTTCGTCGCCAATCAGGATTTTGAGCGGAGCGTAGAAGTGTGGTTCGGGACTGGCAATCCAGCCGGACTTCGCCCGCGTCGCGCCGTCTATGCGACGGGCCGTGACGTAGAACGTCAGGTAGCGCTGAGGTCCTGCATCGTCGTCGATCGTGAATGTCTCGACATAGGCGCCGTCGATTAGGTTCGGAGAGCCAGGTAGGCCGGCTGATAGGCCTCCGGCAAACCCAAGATAGAAGGCGCGGAACGGCAGCCGGATGTCGGAAAGCCGGATATCGCCGAGGTCGGTCCGCCCGAGTAGGGCAGTTACCTCCGTCGGCAGGAGAAAGGAATTGCGCCCGGCGCTGGTAAAATTGGCGATATGCGCGAGGGTGCTGACTGTCTTGGTCACCACGTCCATTGTAGGCGGGCGCTTCTCGAAAGGTATTCTTCCGAGTTCAGCGTTGTAGAGCTCGACGACCCTTTCGGTCATCGCCTCCAGAGTTTCGCTGCGCAGCAGCCCCTGCGGGTCGCGGCGAACGGCCTGTTGAACGATGAGATCGGCACCCGGCACGGCGCGTAGGGAGCGCATTGGGTGCAATTCGGCGGCGCGGAAACTCATGGATCGGGGTGCCCCTTGATTGTCAGAAAATGGCTATGATCAAGGCGCTTGCTCGTCCGCTTCTGCATCCGCGATAGCTTGGACCGTTTTCACGTCCATCTCGACATCAGGGGATAGGCGGGCGACCTCTGCGGCGACCTTGGCCCAATGCCAAAATCCATGGCGGTCATTGCGTACGCGGGCTCGCGCGGCGCATCGCTGCGCCTCGTAATAGGCGCATTTGCCATGGTTCAGGAGCATCGTGCGCGCGTCTCCCTGCCAGCGCCGCCGAATGTCCCGTCGCCTGTTGATCCAGTTTGTGAGGACGCGCAGCATCACTCTTTCGTGCCTTGCTCGTAAGTATCGTCGGAACAGGATTGCGTTCAGCTTACAAACATCTAGCAGACTTTTCTCAAGATGTGCATCGGCATTGCAGCCTCTGGCGGCGGAGTTGGATTGTCGGAGGCGCCGGGAACTGCACCCTGCCAAGCGACGCAATTGCAATGGCATCCCTTTTACGTCGATACTGACCAAATGACGCTCAAGCGAATGGACAATGTCGGAATGGTTGTCGAGGACCTCGAAGGGGCGATTGAGTTCTTTCGCGAGCTTGGTCTTAATTTCGAAGGGCGCGGTACGATCGATGGAAAATGGGCCGGGCGCGTCAATGGGCTGGTCGATCAGCATGTGGAAATTGCCATGATGCGCACACCAGATGGCACAGCCGGCTTGAACTCTCTTGTTTTCTAAAGCCGCACGCCGTCGCCGATCACCGAAACGCTCTAGTCAACGCTCTCGGCTACCTGCGCGTCATGTTCACCGTGGATGACATCGACGACACCGTTCAAAGACTTCGACGTCAAGGCGTGCAGCTCGTCGGCGAAATCGTCCGGTACGAGGACCTTTATCGGCTCTGCTACATCCGAGGACCTGAAGGGCCGCTTATCGGCCTCGCCGAAAAACTCAGTTAAACCGACCCCAATATACCATACTATCCGGGGGTGCAATAAGCCAAAAAATCTTTATGTTTCAATGGCATTGCGCATGATCGAGCGGGATCGAAAGGGGCCGAGAGGGATGGTTGTTGAGAAAAATTCGGGAGGTCAAATGAACCAGGCGGATGAAGAGAAGATCGCCGCCCAACTCGCCAAGGCGATGGCGATGATCTGCGTCCGCAACACCATGCTGGAGGATCTCCATGCAGGGAAGGTCCCAGTGACGAAGAGGGGGGACTTTTCCGATATCTTTGTCGTCGATGCTGATGGCAACCGCATCCCTTGGATGGACGTGTCGCGGTTGGACGACGACGAAATGCGGGATCTGATGCGACAGGTCGTCAATCGGCTGTACACGTTCCAGATTCGCTTCCCCGAACCGGAGTTTCAGGCGTTGGTGAACCGATGGCTGGTGGCGGCTTGGAAGTGGGATGAACCGATTATTGATCGGCGTCTCTCGGGCCCCTCGTCATAAGGCAAGCCTTGCTCCGCCGCGGACACCTGTCAGGCTGAGCAGATGGCATCCGCATCTCGAAGTTGTAGCCATGGTTACCCGTTTGCGCAAAAGACCCTTGAGGTGATCCGTGGAATCGAGACTGCCGCAGTCGCCATCAGCTGATAGTCCAGCGACGAAGCCCAACGGCGGCAACTATGCCAGTTGGTCAGCATATTGCCGGAGAAGGGTGGCAAACGCTGTAAGGCCTTGCCGTTCAATGGCGTCGAGGAAGTCATCGGCCGAGGGTACGGTCTTGCGAAGATTCTGCCGCGCTCGCCTGACGCTGGCGATCAGTGTATCCGGGAGTGTCGAATGAAGACCCGTTAGGAAATCGTCCGGTGAAACGCAGCCGACGCCATGCGGATCGAGTGCCGTCGCCGGGAAATCCTTGAGGTTCCATGTGACGATAATCGACGCCTTCCCGGCGATGGCGGCGGCCAACACATGCCGGTCGTCAGGGTCCGGCAGGGAGAGGCTCGGGATCAGGGCCTGATAGTTGGCGACGTCGGCATCAGGAAGAACGGCCTTCATCCTGTTGCGGGTGGCTTCGAGCCGCGAAATCGGCGTATCCGGCGAGTTGGCGGCCAGATTGCGCATCCACTCGGCATGAATGTCGTCAGTCCAGCGCGCTTCGACCAGGCCGTCATAGGCGCACTGGATCAGGACATTGCGCAGATGGAAGGGATAGAGGACGCAGGCATCAAAGACCGCGACGGGCGGTTTAGAGGCCATGTTTGACGATGAGATCCTCTGTGTCCTCGGCCAGCGCATCGAGCGCCTTCTGGCGCTCGTCGAGCCTGGCTTTCAGGGCCAGTACATCCTTGAGCAGGGCACGGCGATGCTTGCCGACATAGCGGAAGGGCAAATCGCCGATGTCCATGCGGTGGACGACCAGCGGGCGCGAGACGCCGAGGATGGCGGACGCCTCGGTCGGACTCAACTCCTGATCCTCCGTGAGCAATGCGACACGCTCGCCGCTGAACAGCCGGGCAAGCAGGGTCTCGACGAGGCTGACGGCGGCGGGCGGCAAGGAAAGGGTCTGTTCGTCCCCGTCCCGGCGTCGCACACGCAATTCGAGATGATCACCCTCAGCCATCTTGGGCAGGGGCGATCCCTTCTTGCGGTCCCGGTCCGAAAGGCCGGAGAATTGGACGACTTGGCTGGCCATGGTGATTTCTCCCTGCCGGCCAATATAGGTTATGTGGTGCATAACTGCAATAACTGAAACATGAAGTGCGCTCGGGCTGCGAACTGCTGTCGGCCTGCGCTGCATCGTCATTGCCTGCCGCCGTCCGCAGGAAGCGCGCCAGTGCGGCCTTGCGGAGGACATAGGCAGTCTGCTTGAACTTGACGACATCAGACTACCCGCATTGCGGCGATGGCATGAAGGCGCTCAGGTCGAATGTGGGTATAGCGCCGGAGCATTTTCCAGTCTTTGTGCCCCGTGACGAGCGCAACTTGCTCGATAGAGAAGCCAGCCTCAAACAACCTGCTCGTCGCCTCATGGCGAAGATCGTGAAAATGCAGATCGTGGATTTTGAGCTCTTGACAGGTGCGGCGAAAGGCTGTGCCGATCGACCGACCATTGTAAGGGAAGATTAGATCGCAGTTGTTTCCGACGATGTGGCGCTGCTCACTTATCAGGGTACAAGGGTCGTAGCCCGACACGCTGAGCAGTGGAATCCGCTGATCGTTCCCGGCTTTTCGGCGTGGGTCCTTACGGTCTCGGATCAAGAGCATTTTGGAGAATGGATCGTAATCCTCCCATCGGGCGCGGCAAATTTCGTCCTGCCGCATCGCAGTGGCGATGGCAAAACGGATTATGCGTGCGACGGGTATCTTCTGATAGGGGTTGGTTTCGAGGGAAGTGATGATTTTCCTGAGTTCGCCCTCGGTCGGCCTGCGGTCTCTTTCATTGCTCCTGCCAACGAGGTCGAGTCTGCCCAGCGCAATGCGCGCCAGATCTATACCTTCGGTAGACAGGATCACGCCGTGAACGGCTGCGGCATGAGCGAGTATGGTCTTGATGTAGCCGATATCGATGGAGAGCGTTACCGGCCCCGCGCCTTCTTTGGCGCGTTCCTTGCCGAATTCAATAATGCGCTCACGATCAAGTTCTGCCGGCCGCAGCGTGCCTAGCCGATCCGAAAGAAAATCGAGACTTGCCGCCTTGGAACGTCCGAGCGTCTTTCCCACCTCCGCCAGGTCGCTACGATGGAGTTCGATGAGGCCAGCGAAAGTCTTTGTGCTCTCGGGATCGCATAGTATAGGTTCGCCACGATCGATCTTGTGCTCGACTTTGCGTGCCCACGTCTCAGCGTCGCCGCGGCGCAAGAACGTCTCGCTGGCATATTTTCCCTTGCGTCGCACTTGGGCGCGCCAGGAGCCGGATGGAAGCTTCGTGAAGGTGGCCATTTTCGTGTGCTCTACGTGTGCAGTCAGGAGTCGAAACGTGGCGAAATGGGGCGTTAAAAGGCGCACAAAAGACGAACTTGCACACGCTTTAACGCTTTGAAAATACGAGAAAAATGAAGGAATATCAAGCACATAGATTCGCCGTGGCACCTATGATGGACTGGACGGATCGTCACTGCCGGTATCTTCACCGGCAGTTGACCTCCCGCGCGCTGTTGTTCACGGAAATGGTGACCAGCGCGGCTCTGGTGCATGGGGATGCTGAACGGTTGCTTGGGTATAATGACAGCGAACACCCGGTTGCGGTTCAGCTTGGTGGGTCCGATCCGATTGAGCTGGCCCAGGCCGTCAGGATTTGCGACCGATTCGGGTATGACGAAATCAACCTCAATGTCGGCTGTCCGTCCGACCGGGTGCAATCGGGACAATTTGGCGCCTGTCTAATGGGCGTTCCTGGGTTGGTGGCCCAGTGTCTGGTGGCCATGGCGGATGTGACCGATACCCCGATTACGGTAAAATGCCGCATCGGAATTGACGATCAGGACATCGAGGCAGACCTCGACCGTTTTGCCGATGCCGTGCTTCCGACGGGCATTGAGGCGCTTTACGTCCATGCCCGCAAAGCTTGGCTCAAGGGACTTTCGCCCAAAGAGAACAGGGATATACCGCCCCTCAATTATGATCGCGTGTATCGACTGAAACAGCGCTTGGGCGATTTTCCGGTCATGATAAATGGCGGCATCAAGTCGCTCGATGAGTGCGAAACTCACCTTCGGCACACCGACGGCGTGATGCTCGGCCGCGCCGCATATCATGATCCAATGATTTTGGGCGTCACCGACGCAAAAATATTCGGCGAGAAGCGAGCTCCAGCGACGCTCGACGATATCGAGACGGCCATGACTGCTTATGCGGAAATCGATCTGGGCAAAGGCACACGCCTCAACCAGATCACCCGCCACATGCTCGGGCTGGCCAATGGTCTTCCCGGCGCCCGTCGTTTCCGGCAGATTCTGAGTGTCGAGGCTTGCAAGCCTGGGGCAGGGCCAGAAGTGATTGCTGCGGCATTCGCCCAGATTGATCGGTCCGCCGGCGTTCGCGTCGCGTGAGCCCGATCACGCCGGCTTGCGCGCCACAACGAACAACGCCCGGTCCTTGCCAGGCTTCCAGCGATGGGCGATTTCAAAACCGGGCAGCCTGATCCTGGCGATGACCTCTTCGGTGCTCATGACCTTGAGGATCGGAAGCAGGCCCGTCGCACGGCCGATTGGGGCCAACATCTTGAAATATCCCATATTGTCGCCTAGGCACGCCGTGCTGGAGACGAAATATCCCCCCGGCGCCAGCATGCGGTAAACCTTGGCGATAACCGCATCGGGGTCTTTGAGCAGATGCAGAATACTAAGGCCGAGTACCATGTCATAGGGCCGGTCGGGGATAGCCAGAGTGGTGATATCGGCACGCTCGAAAGTGATGTTCTCGACACCCGCTTCGTTGGCACGCTGCCGGGCCTTTTCGAGCATGCGCTCGGAAAAATCGATCGCCCGTATGTGGGCCACGAAGGGTGCATGCCGTATAGCGGTGCCACCCGTGCCACAGCCGAATTCGAGCAGTTCCATATCGGGGCGCAAATAGTCTTGAGTGACCCGAAGCTTGGTTTCGTAGTCCTCTACATGGGTGATCGGCAGACGCGCGTATTTGTCTGCGGTCCTGTCCCAGAACCTGCTTGTCGCAGCCATGGTGCCCCTCGAGCCGGTTTGACGTTGAACAGATTACTTCAGTCATGCTCATAGAGAAATTGCCCAATTTTGCACGAGTGTTATACATTCCTGCATGAGCGCAACGCTATCGGGCCTTGACTGGAATCAGATGCGGGCCTTCCTCGCAACCATCGAGGCGGGATCGCTGTCGGCTGCGGCCCGGGATCTGGGGCTGACACAGCCCACCCTGAGCCGGCAGATAGCCGCTCTTGAAGCCGATCTGGGATTGCTTTTGTTCGAGCGGGTGGGGCGACGGCTCACACTGAGCGAAGCGGGGCGACACTTGGCAGAGCATGCGCGGGCCATGGGCGCTGCGGCCGATCGGTTGGCGATAACGGCGTCCTCGCAATCCCAGGTTCTGGAAGGGCGTGTGCGGATCACCGCGGTCGACATCCTGGCCGCCCATGTTCTGCCGCCCATTCTGCAGAAACTCTATTCGATCGCACCGGGAATCGAGGTTGAAATCATTGCCTCCAATTCGGTCGACGACCTGATGCGCCGCGAGGCCGACATTGCAATTCGGCACGTTCAGCCCGACCATGACGATCTCATCGCGCGCCGATGCCGCGACACTGAACTTGCGCTCTATGCTGCGACATCGTTTATCGAAAAATTTGGACGCCCGGCCCAAGCCGGCGACCTCGCGGAAGCGCCGTTTATCGGTTATGCGCCCGACGATTCGGTCGATCAGGAGCTTAACAAGCGCGGCATACCGGTTACCCGCGGCAATTTTCGCTGGCTATGCGTCAGCTCACTCGTGGGATTGGAGTTGATCCGGCGCGGATTGGGGGTCGGGCTGACATTTAAAGACGCTGCCGACCAGTTCTCCGATCTTGAGCGCGTTCTTCCCGACATGGAGCCTTTGCGGGCACCGGTATGGCTCACCGTGCATCGGGAATTGCGTACCAGCCCACGCATCCGCATCGTATTTGATGTACTGGCCGAAGCATTCGGGTTGGGCGCCGAAGCTAATCGTGCAACTCCAGCGAATCCTGACTGACCGTGTAACGCGACAGGGTTTCCAGGAACGTCATGCCCAAAAGTGAGGTCTCGAGCGCGTTGTCCTCGACCACAAAGGCGCGGATATTGCGCCGGACAATGTTGCCCACTTCGATCTGATCGATCCGGATCGATGCTGCGGTGCCGGTGCCGTTAGCGGTCTGAACGGGAATGGTATAGCGCAGACTTTTCGTATCGATGCCGGCAGAAACCGCATCGGCATGGGAAAGGACGACGGCGCTGGCACCGGTATCGAAGATCATGGGCACCTCGGTGCCATTGATGGTGGTATCGATGCTGAAGCTGCCGCCGAACGAGCGGGAAATATGGACGTTTCCCGTCTGCGGGTCGACGATGGCGGCACCCGGCTGCAGGGCGCCGAAAACCCGCTGACCCATCCGCTCGATATCACCGCGATAGGTATAACCGAGCACCAGAATCCCGCCGATTGCGATCCAGATGACGAACCCTGAAAGGATTTCGCCGAGCTTGTGTCGGCGTCCCACCACCGCGCTGGCAACAAGCGTTCCGATCACAACGAGCGGTATCGCACTCGCCGTCTGGGTCTGCGTCAGTCCGAAAACCGCACCAGCGTCGGCGCTGATGGCGACCGCAAGGCCGACCACGATCAGAATGGCGAAAGCAACAAAGAGCATGGACCGTCCAAATGGGTTCAACCGGCGATCATAGTCATAAAGGCTGCCAATAGGGCAATTTCAAGCAGCGCCTGCAAAGCACCGATAAGATCGCCTGTCTGGCCGCCGACCAGCCGGTCACAAAGCCGTGTCCACCCAAGGGCAACGACCGCAGCAATAACACCTGCGACCAAAAGGCCCAGAGGGGATACGAATGGAACCGCCAGTACGAGAGCAACGACGAAAGCAACAACGAGCCCTAGACCGAAAGCGTTCCGTGAAAGCCGGCCCGCCGAAGCTGAAGCACCCGCGGTGCGGGCGGGCGGCAGGGCCATCGCGACATAAAGCCCGCCAGACCGGGCGAGCAGCCCTGCGGCCAGCCATAGGGCTGCGACGGCAAGGCCGCCATGAACGGCGAGCGCCGAAAGCGCTGCAGCCTTGAGGCCGACGATAAACACAATGGTCAGCACGCCATAAGTGCCGTGGCGACTGTCTTTAAGGATTTCCAGCCGGCGCTCGGCCGTGCTGCCACCAAACAGCCCGTCGGCTGCATCGGCTGCCGCGTCCTCACTCATGGCGCCCGTCACGATGGCCGAGCAGGCGGCGGCGGCAATTGCCGCAAAAAGGGGTGAAATACCGCCCGCAACGCCGAGCAGCAGCACGCAGGCAGGGCCAAGCCCGATCAGAAGACTGGCGAGGGGCAAGATGCGTGCAATGCGATCGAGATTGGGCACGGTGTGTAAACGCGTGCCGGTCGGCAGGCGTGAAAAAAAGCGCAACGCCATGACCAGATCGGAGGTCAGATCAGCGCCATGACGAGAAGACTCGTCGTTCGAAGAGCCACCTCTGTTGTCGGCATCACTCAATTGCGTTTTTCCTCTTTTCGTCCCAAAAGGAGCACCCTCATATCATCCGAATCCGGGAGCGACCATGTCTGCCCAAGCCTTCACCGATTTCCATGATCTCCTGATGCTTGGCCCGGACGGCGACGAGGCGGCGGTCGCGGCGGTACGGGCACGCGACGCGCAATTGACCAAACCCGCCGGATCGCTCGGCGAGATGGAATTTCTGGTTGAGCATTTGGCCCGCTGGCAGGGCAAACCCGAGCCTACGTTTGAAGATCCCATGGTTGCGATTTTTGCTGCCAATCACGGAGTGACAGAGCAGGGCGTATCGACATTCCCGCGCGATGTGACAAAGCAGATGGTCAACAATTTCACCAAGGGCGGGGCGGCGATTTCGCAGATTTGCGCCCTCCATGAAATCAATCTGCGGGTGTTCGAGTTGGCGCTGGACGTGCCGACCGGGGATATCACGGTTGTGCCCGCCATGGACGAGCGCACCTGTGCTGCGACCATTGCCTACGGCATGGAAGCCATTGCGGGTGAGGTCGATCTTCTGTGCATCGGGGAAATGGGAATCGGAAACACCACCGTCGCTGCAGCAATCTATGCGGCCCTTTATGGCGGCGCGGGCGCCGACTGGGTCGGACGTGGCACCGGCGTTGACGATGCGGGCCTCAAGCGCAAGGCCGATGCCGTCGACCGGGCGCTGGCCCGCCATGCGGGGCGCCTCAATACCCCCTTTGAGATTCTCGCCAATCTGGGCGGACGAGAAATCGCCGCCATGGTTGGGGCCATCATCGCCACCCGCCATCAGAAGGTGCCATTGATCGTCGATGGTTTTGTGGCCACAGCCGCTGCTGCCATTGCCCACGCTGTCAATCCCGCTTCGATCGATCACTGCCTTTTCGGTCACGTTTCGGCCGAAGGCGGTCATGCACGGGCACTCGAAAAGATGGGCGCAAAGCCGCTGCTCGGCCTGGGTATGCGGTTGGGGGAGGGGAGCGGTGCCGCGTTGGCCGCCGTTCTGTGCAAGACGGCCCTGCATGTGCACAAGAACATGGCAACCTTTGCTGAGGCCGCCGTAGACGAAAAACTGAGCTGAGCGGAACTGCGAAATCCTCTTCGACTGGTGCTTTTTGTGCTGGTGCGTAACCCGATAAGTGATGGCCATTCTGACGGAGAAATGCCATGTACGCGCTTTATATAGCCAACAAGAATTATTCCTCCTGGTCGCTGCGGCCCTGGGTTCTGCTCAAAACGCTCGGGATCGATTTCGATGAGCGCTTCGTGCCCTTTCTCCAGGCCTCCAGCTATGAGGAATTCCGCAAATTTTCCCCGACCGGTCTCGTGCCGTGCCTCGTGGATGGTGATTTGACGGTCTGGGATTCGCTGGCGATCACCGAATATGTCGCCGAAGATTATTCCCAGGTTTGGCCGGGGGATCGGGCGGCGCGCGCGTGGGCGCGCTCGGCAGCGGCCGAGATGCATTCGGGCTTTGCCACCCTACGCAATATATGCGGGATGAATGTGGGTGTCAGGGTGCGCATGCACGAGATCAACGGTGCGCTGCAGGCCAATCTCGACCGGATGGACGAACTCTGGAGCGAGGGCCTTTCACGTTTCGGCGGACCGTTTCTCGCTGGCGAGACATTTACAGCGGTCGATGCGTTCTTTTGCCCGGTCGCTTTCCGCGTCCAGACCTATGATCTCAAGCTCAGCGATACGTCGCTGGCCTATTGCGAACGACTTCTGGAGTTGCCCGCAATGAAGGAATGGTATGAAGCAGGGCTGGCCGAGACAATCCGCGATGAACCTCACGACGCCGAAATCGGCCTGGCCGGTGCTCTGATCGAGGACTTGCGGGCGGTCTAGGAAGCTTCCGAGTAGATCTCAAGCCTGTTGCGCTGCTCGACCACAGGCGCGATGCCTTCCATGACGCGGGCTCGGGGGAAGGTGGCGATCACTTCGGTGCCGAAGCGCAGCTTGGAGAACAGATCGAACCGTCCCTGATGAAGGTCCATGATCTTCTGGACGATGGGCAAACCGAGGCCGGCCCCTTGCTCGGCGGTCTTTTGCGCCAGCGATCCCTGACCGAAAGACGACAAGACGGTTTCGATTTCCTCTTCGGGAATTCCGGGGCCGTTGTCGACCACGGAGATGAATTGCCCGCCATCTGTCGACCGCCCCACGGTCAGAACGATCTTACCCGATTGTGGAGTGAACTTGATGGCGTTCGAGAGAAGGTTGAGGACCACCTGACGCACGGCGCGCTCGTCGCCCCAGATCTTAGGCAGCGAATCGCCAGCCTCGAACTGAAGATCGACATTCTTGGAACGGGCCCGGATTTCGAGCATGCGGCGGCAATCGTCGGAAATATCGGCAAGCGAGATGCCCTCTTCGTTGAGCTCGTATTTCCCCGCTTCAATCCGCGACAGGTCGAGCAATTCGTTGATGAGGGTCAAAAGATGCTGCCCGCTGGCGTGAATATCGCCGGCATACTCCTTGTATTGGGGCACTGCGTGAGCTCCCAGCAGTTCCGATTTCAGCACCTCGGAAAATCCGATGATGGCGTTGAGCGGCGTGCGCAACTCGTGGCTCATGGTGGCAAGGAAGCGCGACTTGGCAATATTGGCCTGCTCGGCATGCCGACGGGCTTCATCCGACATCGTGCGCGCTTCCTCAAGCTCGAGGATCAGAGCATCTTTTTCCCATTGATGTTCAAGATTGCCGATTTCGGACTTGTAGAGCTGGCGGGTGAGAAACAGAAAAAAGAAGAACGCCCCGATGGCAACAACCGACATCGCATAATTGAGCGTGCCGCCGCTCCAGATGAGCATGGCGGCCACACTCACGGTTCCGGGGAACGTGGTCACCAGGGTGGCGCTGGGCAGGGTGCGCGTTGCAACGGCGTTTGCAGCGACTCCGACCAGCAGCATGGCAAAGATGATGATCTGGATATCCTGCCCGCCGCCGCTGATGGTGAGGACCGGCAGCGTGGCCCAGGACAGACCGGTGATCGTTTCGGCGATGATGAAGGTCTGCGTCCAACGGCGGGGATTGAACTTGGACGAGCCTTGCTTTCGGAACCGCCGGCAGATCATGGCGATACCGAGATTGGCAACGCCGACGACGCTGGCCCAGAGCGCGGCGATGATCGGATCGATCCACAAGATTGCGGCGAGCGAGAGGATGCTCAACAGCACCAGTGTGGGAAGGAGGCTCGTTAGCCGGGCGTTGGCATATTCGGCCAGCAACTCATAATCGAAAGTGGCCCGCGTGCCTGAACTTGAGGTCAACTTCTGGCGTGCATCGAGGACGGCACGCTGAACCGTACGGCGCGATTCTCCTCGACGCGGCGCTTCGGTTGCACGGTTAGGCTGGCTGGACGCCATCGAACTCTCGTTACGCTACTCAACTACTCATCAGGTCAGCATAAACCGGACTAACCTGTACGCGAGACTCAACGCTAAGCTACGCGTGGTTAACAGGACGTTGAACTGCACCACCCAGTTAGACGCAATTTTCACCATAGTTGACCGGAGCCCCGCTGACTGGCCGGTTCGAGGGTATGAGGACGGACGGGCCGATGGCTGAGCCCCGGGGGTTGTTTGCCTTGACATGGGCAATGCCGGCACGTCAAATGTCGCGCTGAGGCGGACGATTTTCCAGAATGCTGGAAATTTTCGTTGATTATAAGAATACTATTTCAGGGGCTTTCATGGCGCTCGACAAACTCGACCGCAAAATTCTCCAGCTTTTGCAAAAGGATGCCACGATGCCAGTGGCGGAAATCGGCCGAAAGGTCGGTTTGTCCACCACACCATGCTGGCGCCGCATCCAGAAAATGGAGGAAGAAGGGGTCATCAAGCGCCGCGTCGCCGTGCTCGATCCCGAAAAGGTCAACGCGGGCGTAACAGTGTTTGTGGCCGTCAAGACAAACGAGCACAACGATGCGTGGTTGCGCAAGTTTGCCGCCGTCGTCGAGGATTTTACCGAAGTCGTCGAGTTCTACCGCATGAGCGGGGACGTCGATTATCTGCTGCGCGTGGTCGTACCGTCCATTCAGGCCTATGACATCTTTTATAAAAAGCTGATCTCCAAAATCGCGCTGTCCGACGTCAGCTCGTCTTTTGCCATGGAGCAGATCAAATATACGACGGCCCTGCCGCTCGAGTTCGCGGTCGTGGGGGACTAGCCGCCCGTCACCGACATGTGCCGGCCGACGGCCGGGGCAGAGCGGCGCTCGATCACGAAGTCATGGCCTTTGGGCTTGAGGATCATCGCGCGATCAAGCGCGGCATCGAGCCCGTCCGGGCCGCCCTCGCGCAGCGCCGCGCGCAGATCGACCCGATCGTCCTGTCCAAGGCACATGTAAAGTTGCCCGGTGCAGGTCAGTCGCACCCGATTGCAGCTTTCGCAGAAATTGTGGCTCAGCGGAGTAATGAACCCTATGGTGCCGCCGGTCTGCTCCACCCGCATGTAGCGGGCCGGTCCGCCGGTGCGCTTGGCAATAGGCGTGAGCGTGAAGCGCTCGGCAAGTCTGTCGCGAACCGTGCGCAGCGACAGGTGAGTGTCGGCACGCTCGAAGGCAACATCGCCGAGCGGCATTTCTTCGATCAGGGTCAATTCGAACCCTTCGGAATGGGCCCACTCGAGCATGGGCAGGATTTCGTCTTCGTTGACGCTCTTGATCGCCACCATGTTGAGCTTGACCGACAGGCCCGCATCACGCGCCGCATAGATGCCGTCAAGAACCTGGGGCAAGCGTCCGCGCCGGGTTATCGCCGCAAACTTTTCGCCATCAAGCGTATCGAGCGAGACATTGACCCGGCGAATGCCCAACTCCGCCAGGCGCCCGGCATGCTGTGCGAGCTGGCTGCCATTGGTCGTTAGCGTCAACTCGTCGAGTTCGCCTTGCGCCAGATGGCTTTCCGAAAGCGCTTCGATGAGTTTGATAATGTCACGGCGAACCAACGGCTCTCCGCCCGTCAGTCGGACCTTGCGAACACCGCGTCTGACAAATGCGCCGATAACCTCCTGGATTTCCTCGAAGCTGAGCACCTCGCTCTTGGGCAGGAAAACCATGTCTTCGCCCATGCAATAGGTGCAGCGAAAATCGCAGCGGTCCGTCACCGAAACTCTGAGATAGGTGACGTGTCTGCCAAAACTGTCGACGAGCGGGCGCTGGGGTACGTGATTGGTCATCGCAAGAATATAGGCCCTATTGCATGGAGCGAAAACCCGAGTTTCGCATCCGATATGACCTGCATCGACCTTGGTAGCGTTGACAGGCGCCTCGAACTGCCGTTCTAGAGGCAAAACCGGGAGATTTCAGAACGTGAGTGAAGACCTCAAGCGCAAGGCGGCCCAGGCGGCCATGTCCGAAATCCGTTCGGGCATGCGGATCGGGCTCGGCACGGGCTCGACGGCCAAACATTTTGTCGATCTGCTCGGCGCGGAAGTGGCAAAGGGATTTGAGTGCATCTGCGTGCCGACATCGGAGGTGACCGCGGCGCAGGCGCGCGGACTCGACATTGCTCTGACCACGCTCGACGATATCGACCGTCTTGATGTTACGATTGATGGCGCCGACGAGATCGACCGGAACTTCCAGCTCATCAAGGGCGGTGGCGGAGCGTTGCTGCGCGAAAAGATCGTGGCAGCGGCCTCGGCGCGCATGATCGTGATTGCCGATGAAACCAAGCTCGTCGATACGCTGGGCGCATACGCCCTGCCGATCGAGGTCAATCTTTTCGGCCTTGCCGCGACCGAAAGGGCGATCGCTGGCGTGATGGCCCGGTTCGGCGCTCAGGGTGGAAAGACATTGCGGAAAAGAGCCGACGGTGAGACCTTTGTGACCGATAGTGGCCACTATATCGTGGACGCATCTTTTGGCCGTATTTCGGACGCAAAAGCTCTCTCTTTGGCACTGCTCGAAATTCCCGGT
>CENV01028073.1_pt1 | contig 22236 bp, 26 predicted proteins | sample 530231 | NCBI WGS metagenome assembly CENV01 (sample SAMEA2619815, study PRJEB7988) | marine metagenome | biome: marine biome (ENVO:00000447); feature: surface water layer (ENVO:00002042); material: "saline water (ENVO:00002010), including plankton (ENVO:xxxxxxxx)" | depth 5 m | reverse complement strand
CCGCCGTAACAGCCCCCCTCGTTATCGAAAAACTGTAAAGCATAATCTTTTAGGTCGCTCTCGTCCTGTTGATGAAAAAAAGCAACAGCAGCGCAAGGCCAAGCAGTATTTCCGTATTTTGAGAAGTCGGGGTTACACCGTAAGAGAATCTCAAGCAATTTTGGCGGGCATAGTTGATACTGAATTGAATCCTATTGTCCCTGAGTTTTCGGAATCTGATGAAATTTCTGCTCAGGAGGAAGAGTGATGAGTTGGTTAGAATTCTTTGTTTTTCTTTTAGGTGTTGGCTTTCTTTATTGTTTAGGACAAATCCTCTACCCTGATATTCCTGAACACAAGCCAATTCAGCAAGAATTAATCAAGATGGGGGATGAAAATAATGGTAAAAGTAATGACTGAAACCTTGTATGGTTCTACTTATCAAGTAGTTCGTAAGTGTCCTGAATGTGATTCTACAAATTGGTATAATCTCACCGCTACTGAACACATTATGTGCTTAGATTGCGGGCATCAGGAGGAAATCTGATGGATTGCTTATTCATCTTGATGTTGTTTTTGTTTGGCTTGGCCTATGGTGATTCTGAAGGGGGTTATTGAATGGAAATATCTGAAAACTTGGTTGATTTGCGCTCTCATGTGCTTTCTATTGACCTTGAAAGCACTCATGTAAAAGATTTCCGAAACTTAGACGGTGTTCGTGCTAATGTGGTTGTAGTTTATGACCCTCTTACGAGTAAGGCTTGGAAATTTGTGCGTGAAGAAGCGTTACATCTGCCTGAAACATACAGCATCGAAAGGGATTTGAAGCCACTTTTAGAACAATGGTTCATGCAAGGTCGGCGTTTAGGCGGTCAAAACATCCTCGGCTTTGACTTCCCTGTGTTGATGCAAGATGATTCGCTTCAAGTGAAAACTATTCTTCAACACTTTATTGACACCCGTTCTTTTATTGATACTGCTCAATACATGAAAAATAAGTTAGGGTTTCGTGTTTCTTTGAAACACATGGTTCGCTCTACTCTTGGTGACGATAAAACTATGGATGGTGCTGATGCGCCGCAAGAATGGTTGGATGGAAACTATGAAAAGGTAGTCGAGTATTGTGAACATGATACTTTTTTGTGGTCAAACCTTCATACGGTTGGTGTCACAAGTAAGACTATACTGCTCGGTGGAGCAGCAATACCTGTGGATTGGTGATTAAAAATGGGAAGATTAGACGGATGCGTAGCCTACCTTTGTGGCCCGATTGACCATGCTGATGATGATGGTGTCGGTTGGCGAAGAGAATTAACAACAGAATTATCAGACCGATACGGTGTAAAGGTGTTAGACCCTACTGATAAACCCTTTAAGTCGCATACTCACAACTACGAAGAGATTGGAGAGGAAAAGGTCAATGCCATGATGATGCGTCAAAAAAAGCAGTTTGATGTTTTATCATCTAAGATGCGAGAAATCGTAAGAGCCGATTTGCGCTGTGTAGATTTGTCGGATGTTTTGATTGCTTACATTCCAAAGAACACTCCTTTGTGTGGGACTATCCATGAAATCGTTGTAGCCGCTGAAAGTAAAAAGCCTACACTTTTGATTGTAGAAGGTGGTCGTGAATTAGCCAGCAATTGGTTTTGGGGTATGTTGCCTACTGCACCTCACACCGATGGTCGTTCAGGTTGGATTTTTGATTCTTGGGAATCATTTTTCACTTTTATGGATGAAGTTGATGATGAAACTAAAAGTATTCCTGAACCTAAAACAAGCAGATGGGTCATTCTTGATGTCGGTTCTCGATAACCCTTGTTTCTGCTTAACACACCAAAAGTGTTAAAAGTGGAAGCCCCCTCCCATAAGTGTCGTGGAGTGTCGAAAATGCTAAGTTGTGAAAAGTGGGAAACTTATCCAAAAGAAATCCTTTCTGCTCAAGAAGTTTGGGGTTTGAATCAGTCAGGCGAAATGAAAACTTTTGACGAGGCTTTTACATGGTCACGACCTAAAACTTTTACCAAGCAGGAACACATTGAAAAATTTCTGCTTCACCTTAATGAACGGATAAGCAGTTTCGTAGCAGATGATGGTTACATTTACTTGGGCGTTCAATGGCAAAAGGGGAATTACTCTTATTCTCCACGCTTTTTCCGCTTTAGATATTCCGACCTTCCAAAAGGTGAGCCCTTTTTTGTTATTGTAAAAGATAAGTGGGGTAACAACCAACTTTCTGTGACTTCATCACTTGACACTTGGATGGTTCAAGAAAATCGGAGAGGTCAATCCCCTTATGGGAGATACCGTGCAGGTTCTTACCAACAAACTAAAAGTTCTCAACATAATCAGAATCTTATGGCAAAGTTGATGTCAGGGCAATCTCTTACCACTCAAGAACTTATGCAACTCCAAAGGTTCGGTGAAGATGAGTCTATCAAGACTGATATAGCGTTTGTTCGTGAAATGACAGGTGAAAAGCGACCACGATGGAATGTCAATCTAAGCAAATACTATCGTCAGCCTAAACATCGTGCTTGCATAGAGATTTTTGTGCCTTCTGAAGCAGAAGTTGTGCGTAAAGTGGACTTAGGGATTTTTAATTGGTTCTACTGTCCGATGTAGGTCATAGTTTATATCGTAAGAGGCACTTGTAAAAGTAGGTGAACACCATGTCTAAGAAAACACTTGTAAAAGAAGAAGAAGTTGAAAAAGTAATTGAAGAAGCAGAAACCGCTAAGGCAGAAGCAGAACAAGCAGTTGAAGCAGTTGATACTGTTATTGACGAGGCTCAAGATGTTATTGATGCTGTAAAAGAAAAAGATGTCAAAAAGGTCATTGACGAAGTAAAAGATGTGGCTGATGATATTGAAACAGCGGTTGATGAGGTAACTGAGGCAGTAGAATCTGCTTCTGAAGCAGTAGAATCTGCTTCTAATGTGCTTAAAGGTGCAATTTCCAAGTGGAATTCACTTAGCACTCAAGGAAAAATCGCTGCTCTTGTTTCTACTGTCGCTGTTTTGGCTACTGCTGGCTACGCTTATCTTTGATGGTGAATATCTTGAGTGTCGGCACACCTGTTGATTCGACACAAGTTCAAGAAATCAAATCCATCAAGGGTATGCCTGTTGGTTGGGCTTTCATCAATGGAAGTTGCATATCATTTGCACTTTCAAGTAGAAAAATCAAGCAGTTGGAAACTCAGATTTCCATGCCTAACGATTACTACGGCGAAGGTGGCCCGAAACTAACCAAAGCCACTCTACAAAATCTAATCCGAGTCATGGTTCACCTGCCTGAATCTTTTGTAGAAATGGCTGACGCTTCAGGAATACCCATCCCAACCAAAGACGGCTCTTTTGGAATCATGAAAATGGCGCAACCTCGTTTTACTGATTACTACGATACTCACCCTCAGATTCATGACCGTGACGATTACATAACCCCCTACTCTTACTACAATAATAACAACACTAAATCCAAGGTTCGAGATTATTATCAAACTTACATTGAAAAAAACTACGAAACGAATAAGAAAAACCCCTACTACCCTCCTAAAAATTCGGACTTTTATTCGGAACACCCGCCCATCCCTGCTTATCTCAAGCAAAAATACGACAAAAGAACTTTAATGATTGACCTTAACCTCCCGTCAATTGATTCTTTACTCGCATCAGATTGGGAAACAGGATTTTACGCTGAAGGTTGTGATTGGTTAGTTTTTTCTGTTCCTGTCGCACATCTACAATCACTCCTTAGTTTCAAATCTTCTACACACCCTTTTACCTTCATCAAAAGTCACGCTGCGAAAAAACCTCCGATTGACTTTTTAGGCTTGTTTAATTGGCTAAATCTCCGCAAGTGTTAAAAGTAATCTCCCCCTCGTATAGTCATGGTGCGAAATCATATCGGCTACGCTTGCATTAACAATGGGCTTTCAGAACAAGGGGTGTGTGCAAATCGCACTCTTCGTCAGAAAACTCTTGAAGAAAAAGGTTACGAATATCTCTCCGAGTTAATTCTTACCAATTTAGACGCTCTTGACACGATTTTTCGTTGGAATGCTGAAAATGGCTATCGTCTATACCGAATGTCCAGCGAAATGTTTCCTTTCTATTCTCACATGGACTTAGGCTACGAAATCGAGGACTTACCTCAATCTGAACTTATCTTGGAGAAACTTCAACAGTTGGGAGAGTTTGCTCGTAATCATGATTTGAGAGTCACCTTTCACCCAGGCCCGTTTAATGTTCTCGCATCTGCTAATCCTCAAGTTGTTTCCAAGACGGTTCGTGATTTGAACTGCCATTCTAAGATTTTCAACTACATGGGTTTCGAGCCTTCGTGGGAAAACAAAATCAACATTCATGTTGGTGGTGCTTACGGTGACAAAGACTCGGCATTGGCTCGATTTTGTGAAAACTTTCAACTTTTAGAATCTCACACTCAAAAGAGGCTAACTGTCGAGAATGACGACAGGGCTAATCTTTATTCTGTCAAAGATTTGTATGAGGGTGTCCACCTTAAAATCGGCATCCCCATCGTTTTCGACTATCATCACTACAAGTTCAACACAGGCGGGCAAACTGAACATGAAGCACTTCTTTTAGCCTTGAGCAGTTGGCCTGATTCAGTAGTTCCTGTTTGCCACCTTTCCGAGAGTCGCACGATTGAGCAAGGTGAAGAAAAAGAAACGCCCGCACATTCAGATTTCATTCGTGGCACACTTGAAACTTATGGAGAATCTTTTGATGTTGTTTTCGAGGCAAAGAAAAAAGAATTATCAGTTCAATCTTTCCTTGCAGAAAACCAAGATTGGAATCTGCTTGGTAGGCAGAAGCCTAAGCAGAATCACGCAGAACAAGCAGTAGGACACATGGCTTTCTAAGCAGATAAGCAGAAACAAAGTGTTATAGGCTTTTTGTCATTAATTCAGTTATGATAAACGCTGCTGAAAGTGAAATCTGCATAAAGTTGAATTCTTCCGATTTAAGGTGGTGTCAAAGTCATGCCGAGGAAATTGTAGAATACTATGGTGGGAACAACACTAAAGGTTCAGGAACTTATAATCACAACAAAATCAGTAGTAATTTAGTAGGGGTGAAATCCGAGTTGGCAACCTCGAAATGGCTAAGGGAACAAAATTCTAAAATGCGTATCGAAGAAAACTTCAAACGATACCAAGAAAAAGGTCTAAAAGGTGATATTCAAGCAAGAGGGAAGGTTTTGGAAGTAAAAGGATTGCGCCCTCACCAATGGGACAAATTCAAACGAATGATACCTCCAAGACAACTGTTTTATTGTGTCCGAAACAAATCTATCGTAGTGTGGACTGTTACTGAAGGTAATTGTAAAAATCCTGAAGTTATTCTAAAAGGTTGGAACTTTGCTTGGGAAGTAGAATCTTACGGCGAGGAAATCCGAACTATTTGTGATAACATTTGGTTACGAGAAGATGAAAGGATGCGACCTATGAACACTTTGGCGGCTGAAATTGCGAGCAATAAACCTGTAAATAAGCCCAAAACACAGTAACATTTATATGTGGTGGCGAACATGGGAGGTTGGAACCGATGAGTGATGATGAGGTGAATGATATGACAGGAATGAGAATTGATAAGCATAGTTTTGACCGTATGGCTGTTCGACTTGATGATACTGAACGCCAAAGAGTGATTCAAGCAATCGCTAACAAGTGGAGCCGATTAGAAAACAACACCACGAAAGATTTTGCTATTGTAGCGATGGACTTGGGTTCACTTCGTATGACTGATAATACAAGTTGGGAGAGTAACGGTGATGCAGTAGTCGGTGTTGTTCGTGCTGGAACGCTCAAGACAGTCATGCTACGCCGATTTAATCAGCCTATGACTAAGGAAGCCTTGAGAGTAGATTCTGTTAAGTGGGCTATCAAGCCTCCACAAGCGGCTCGCCATCAAGCCCGAAAACAACGCCGCCGCCGAAACAATCGCAGGTGAAACTGAATGTTTCAGTTACCTTTTCAGCGTCTTGGTATTTTCAATTGGTTTGTCAATAACGCTCTTGATTTTCGCTTTAGAAAGTTTCATGTGATAAACCCTCAAGAAAGAGCCGACCATCTTGAAGAAGCCGTTCAGCGTTTTGAAGACGCTTACAACAACAGCGATAATCACAATCGTTCAGTTTATGATTCCGAAACAGGTGAGCGAGTAAGAAAGCGACACAGATTTGAACTGAAAAAAGGTCGCACTATGGCTCGGTTGTATGTCGTTGAACCCAATGGTCGTAAAAGAATATATGCTTTCATAGACATCAATATGAAAGACCCTGAAAGATATGGTGGCATGATGAAGCCCGCTACTTACAAGGCTCCTGAACCTAAAAGATACATTCGAGCCCACCTTTTTGCTCAAGACCCCTTGCGAGGTGCAACATGGTATGGCCCTGATTACATGGATGGTGGTAAAAAGGGCGATGAGTCTAAAAGAATCCGTGACAATTGGTTTCGTAGTTCATTCATTGAGGAATCGAAATGGGGTTGAATGCCTCGTTTTTCAAAAGGCAGTATTCATATAGCAGCGTTGTTTAATAGTGTTTAGAGGGAACAGCGGGTTCCCTATGAACGACACAAAGAAGTGGAAAAATGAACAATGGTAATAACAAAAACAAATTCAAGCAAGTATTTTTAACAGTATTAACGGCCTTTATGTTGGCTATGTCTGCGGGCGTAGTCACAGGACAAGGTAGTGACCCTCTTGACCCCTCGGATGGTGGGGCAGATTGGGATGGCGATGGTCTAACCAATAAAGAGGAACAAGATGCTGGAACCAACATGAACAACCCTGATTCCGATGGCGATGGTCTTCCCGATGGTTGGGAAGTCGCCAACGGTTTGAATCCTACTAATGGTGGGGATGCCAACGGCGACCCTGATGGCGATGGATTAACCAATTCGCAAGAGTATGCAAGAGGCACAAATCCGAATTCGGCTGATACAGATGGAGATGGAAAACCTGATGGTAGCGACCCCTATCCTAACGACCCTAACGATGGCGAGTATAGTGATTCCGATGGTGATGGTATTCCTGATGCCTATGACCCTGATTATCAAGAATCTCAAGCAGGTTCAGGTAATGGCGGGACTGAAGGCGGTGGAGAATCTGAAGACCAAGGCGAAGGACAGGGACAGGGACAAGGCCAAGGCCAAGGTCAAGGACAGGGCCAAGGTCAGGGTCAAGGACAAGGCCAAGGTCAGGGTCAAGGCCAAGGACAAGGACAAGGCCAAGGCCAAGGTCAGGGCCAAGGTCAAAACCAAGGGCAAGGACAAGGACAACAAGGACAACAAGGACAACAAGGAAACCAAGGTCAGCAAGGTCAAGCAGGTCAGCAAGGACAACAAGGACAACAGGGACAACAAGGACAACAAGGACAACAAGGTGAACAAGGTCAGCAAGGTCAGCAACAAGATAATGGTCAAGGTCAGCAACAGAATGGTGGTGAGCAAGGCGGTCAGCAAGGTCAGCAAGAGCAACAGAATCAAGGTGGTCAAAACCAAAACGGTCAAAATCAACAACAACAGGGACAAACTCAAAACGGTCAGCAAGGACAACAAGGTTCTCAAAACGACCAACAACAAGGTCAGCAATTAGACAACCAAGAACAGAACGGTGACAACGACAACGATGGTGATGGCATTCCTGATGAACTTGATTCTGATGATGATAATGATGGCATTCCTGATGATATAGACGACTCTCCTACCGACCACGACAACGATGGTATTGATGATGCGGAGGATAACGATGATGATGGTGACGGCATTGACGATGAAGTTGAGGTCAATGATGGCAACCCTGATACCGACATTTACGACCATGACAATGATGGCATAGCAGACCGTTTTGACTTTGACATTGATAACGATGGCATTGACAATCGCAACGATAAATACGAAAACGGTTCTGATGCAAGCCGTGACCACGACAACGATGGGTTAGATGATGCCGTTGATTTGGATGATGATAACGACAACATTTTAGATGTTGATGAAGTCGGCGGTGCGTGGGCTTCCTATCGCTACGACCATGATAACGATGGTATTTGGGATAAAACTGATACTGATGATGATAACGATGGTCTTTCAGATTGGTTTGAAAACAACGATGGAAACGATTTGACAGGTCAGTTCGACCACGATAATGACGGCGTATCTGATTATTTAGACGATGATGATGATGGTGACGGAATTCTCGATGAGTTTGAATCTTGATTATTCACAGCATTCTTATAGTTGTCGCCCCCTGTAAAAGTGGGTGTTTCAATGATTGACCCTATCACGGATTACGCTAACGAAGTAATTGAACTGCGCTCAGGCGTGGACTTTTACGATTACGCTGTGAAATATCATTTGCCGTTGTTGGAACCTCACGGATTGGATTATCCTAAGACGGGAAGTTGGCAACCTGCTACTGAAGTTTTCAAAAAAATGGATTTGGATAGATTTACCATTCCTGTTACAGTTGAATGGGTTGATAGTATCAAAAAAATGAAAGGTTATACGGATGTGGCTGATGCGGGAACGAAAGAGGTTCGACTTATGATAACTGCGAGAGTTTCAGGAGATTATGTGAATGAACATGATTTAGACGGTCACAGATTTATTCACACCGCATACGATGGTATTGTTTATGAGATGATTCTTTTAGATGAAGATAACTACTCTATGATAATCCCTGAATCTTTTATGGATATGGTTCCACAAGGAATGGTAGAGATGAATAGAACTACTGCTGAAGGGCGTGAGCAAAACGCCTCTTTGGAAAAAATGAACGAAACAATGCCTGTTGGGGATAACCCCCCTGTCCGAATACTAAAATTCAGCAATCAGATACCTCTCCGAATAAAAATTAGTTACGAAAAAAAGGGAGGCAAAAACCAAGCAGTAACGGGTTTAGACTCTTTCGTTACGCCTCTAAAAGTGCAAGCCGAAATAAACAGCGAACCTCATACATACACTTATCGAAAACAATTAAATGAAGCGGCTGACGGTAAAGAATACGAAATAGAGTCTTATGGGATTTACCATCCGAACAGCGATAAAACTCAAACTTATGTTTGGGTTCCCCGACCCACTTTAGGGCTCATGAATTGGTGGCCTACTTTGCCATAGTGTTCTTATAGTGGGGCTGTGAGGTAAAAGTATGTCGTTGGCGAAAGCGTTTCAACCCGATTCTGTGTTCGCTACTCAGCGATTAGCAAAGGGAGAGATTCAAGCCTTGCCTTTAATGTCTTGGAACATTTTGAAAAGAGCCTTGTTTTTATCCGCAGGTATCGCTTTAGCAGGAGTCAAAGGTCGCCAACTCGTTTTATCTTCTCTTTACAGTTCAACTGTGTTGAGTGGGATTTTAGTCGGTTACTTCATGGCTAATCCTGATTACACTACTGATGTCTGTGCCGATAAGGAGGCGATTTAGGTGTGGCAAGGCGTAAAAGAGGATGTTCGAGATTCCATTTGGATAGGTCGTCCTGTTTATGATAAATTTGGTCGTAAAGGTGAAATCATCAGCGATATGTGGGGGGCTTTAGACGGTTCTACTCAATTCAATTATCGAGTTTGGGTTATTCGTTTAGACGCAGGAGGCACTATTCAAGTAGAAAACGCTGTTAATTTCGGTGTGCCGCAACCTTTTGATGAGTCAGGCATTTTGTATTTCGATGGCGATAATTGGGTGGCATTGTCGGAACACCCCGATACTGCTTACGGTATTTCCCTGAAGCAAGCCGAGTTTCCGAATGTTTCAGGGCATCCTGATTATCAAGCCGTCCTAAAAGATGATTCATGGCTACGCCAGCCTGTCGTGAAGCCTCCTTTTGAACCCGCTAAAGACGGCACTATATCATTGGAAAACTTATTGGACATGGCTCGCAGAAACACTAAGATTTTTGGTGATTTAAGTAACCAATCTGTTGCTTGTTTGGAACCAATACACGAATGGCTTGATAAAAATTATGATGAATATGTGAGTGGTAGCACAAAAAGGTTACAAGAGTTAAAAGATAACGGTGAACAGGGAGGTGTGGAAGAATTGGAAGCCTATATCGGAGCAAGACAAGCCGCTTACGACCACAACAAACATTTGCTAAAAGAGCATTCTAAGTTGGCTTGCGATATTTTTCAAGCATTCTTAACCAATGTAGAGGATGAATACGCTAATCCTGAAAATTATGATTGGTTTTGCCGAGAATCATGGCCGCAAAGAACGAGGCTTGCGCCAAGTTCGCCTTGCCCTTCTGTTCCTGAATTCCTTGGCTACTATGTCGCTAACGAAGGAGTAACTGAAGTTCTCCATAATTGGTTTGAATACGAACCACACGACTTCATAGATGAATACATTATGAATCAGTATCAAATTCCTGCGGAACAACAAGATTTAGATGTAGATATGGACTTTCACGATGAAAGAAACGAATGTTACGATTTACTTAGATTAATTGAAGATTATAGTGAATCTAATCTTGAAGAAATAGTTTTCGAGGCTTACTACGGTGACGAAGCATCTGATATGCTAAAAGAGTTTCGAGAACGACATTACGAGGCAGAAACCTTCCAAGCCTCCGCTTATGATTATCGTGAACGAGGTGTGCGGAACCGTTACACAGATGAAGGTCGTAAAAAACAGTTAGCCATGCAATTCGGTCTTGATGGTGAAGGTTTTGAATCTCGTTACGAACCGTTCATGTTCTTTTTCGATGAAAAGGGTATCAAGCAAATAGCCAATGTCGCTACTCGATACCCTTACAATCAACAACAATTTGCTCAATTACTACAACCTTCTTTGCGAAGAGTGATAAGTCAAAAAACTTCAGCAGGATTACACGGCACAGTAATTTTCCTGAATGATGTCGAGGCTAAAACCGTTCAACGCTTATGGAAAAACCACCAATACTGTCGTCTTTATCGCAAACTTAAACGCTACGCTCTCTCAGCCAACGACAGACCACCTATGAGAAATCTCACAGGACAACCTACTGATGCTGAGTCTTTTTACGAAAGAATGAAAAAACTTGAACTTTACATGGAATTAGAGTGTAATGACGCTGCAAGAATAGACCACGCAAGTAGAGGTTTGATGAATTGGGATTCTTTTACCCGTGATGATTACGAGGCAGAAACCTTCCAAGCCGACCAATTTGGCACAAGCAGTTTAGAAGGCTTTGCTTACTACGACAGGTTGCCCGATTTAGGAAATCCGAAAACCATTAACTCCGATATAAGTAATATCGCTGCTCCGTTTGCCGTAGTGTTCGACAACAAAGGAGTCAGAAGCATAGCCAATGTAGGTATCAAAGAAAATCAAATGCAATTAGGCGGTCAAATGACACTTGCACACAGCAAATCTAATATGTCTTATTTCATGATTTATCTACGCCCTATGCAAGTTAAAAAGGTAGAAACTATGTGGTATAAGGGTCAATACTGTGAACTTTACCTGTATTTGAAAGATATAGCCTTAACCGAAGAGGGTGCTTTCGCAGGACAACAAGGTGAGATTAACACCAAAGCGGAAACCGCCACATACTTCAATATGCGTAAAATTCGCACGATAGAAGCCATTCAAAAAGTTGATTGCCAAGACCAAGATGATGAAGAACCTTCTCTTTTAGGTTTGTTTAATTGGTTTAACCGATTTTCCGCTGAAACTTTTCACGCTTTCGATTTGAAAGATTTTCAAGATAAGCCTTTGTGGGAGCGACAAATTCTTTTAGATTATCCTGATAAAATGCCGAATCGAAGTCGTGAAATAGGCTATAATGACACTCGTAAGTGCGCTAAGTGCGCTAAATGGGGTGGAGAGGTTTATGGAGCCAAAGTATCTCAATACAATGACGGCTTGCGGATTTATCAATACGATGATTGCGGGTGTTGGGTTTATGACCACTCAATACGCAATCGCAGACACAAAAAAGTTCGTAAATTGCGAAGCCAACAACGCCAAAAAGAGTATCGTGAACAGCAACTTGAAAAACAAGAATTAGAACGCTACCGAGAACAACAACAAAAAGACCGAAAGAAATGGTGGCAGTTTTGGAGGTGAAAATATGAATACACTTACTTTGATTCAGGATGGCTCACACCCTCTTATATGGATGAGTGCCGATAAAAAATTAAGAGTTCTCGCCCGCCGTGACACACTCGGTTTTGATGAGGATTTTTACAAATCGTTAAGTTCAGATGATTTCGCAAAACTACAAAAACAGGTTGATGAATTCGGTCTGTGGGTTATTGATTTAGAGGAAAAGCCAATGAATAGACACACTTTTATTAATGTGGAAAGCATCGGTGGCATTATGCCTGATGATGATTACACTCTTTTAGACGCAGCCCAAGAACACTTCAACATAGATAAATACAAACCTTCAGGATTATTCAATTGGAACACGCAACATTACTACACTCGGTTTGCTGAAACTTTTGCAGCCTCTCGTAGAAAACGAAAACCTCTTAATCAAACAGGAGTTTTCAATTGGTGGGATGAAACTGCTTTGTGGGCTCTAAAATACCCTTGGCAAATTTTAATTCTTTTGGAAAATCCTGAAAAATCAGGTTACGAAGTAATGCGAACTACTCGCAACGATACTCGAAAATGTCCTTCATGTGCTAATCGAAGAAGTAGGCGTGGAGGTCGGGAAAATTACGGTGCTATGGTGGAACACCGTAATGACGGGGTAAAAAAATTCAATTACGATTCATGTAACTGTGCCATTTATGATACTTCAACGAAAAAACGAAGAGAAAAAGAAGTTAAAAAGGAAATGTTACGAAGAGGTTTAGTGAGCGATATGGATAAAGTTCACCCTGATATTCAGCCCGCTGCTGCTAAATGGTATCTCAAAAAAGGGGATTTTTATAGCCCAATCCCATATTGGTTTCATAGAGAATACAGCCATCCTACACTTTTTGAAAGATTGCGTAAAAAATTTAAGCGATTTTGGCACGGTTATGATAGTGGAAGTTATTATGATTGGGAAAAGCAAGAGAGAGAAAAGTATATGTCGGAAAACTTCTCGGCTCCTTTCATGGATGTTACCTTTCAAAACACTCCGATGCAAGTGAAACACCTTTATCACGGCCAACACACCGTTGATGGAGTAGAAATCACACCTCACAGCCCTTATTGGACTACCGACCTCGGTTTAGCCCTTGGTCACGCTCTTTTCGGAGCCGAGCAAGAAGTCACAGGAGCCGATTTGCTGATATGCTCAAAATGCGATGGAACGCATACTACTGCCGAAGGTGATATGTGTTACAGTTGCGATGAAGACGGTTATGTGTTACAAGAAACTTTTACCGATGAAATACTGCCTCAAACTACACCGCTTGTGTTAAGTTTGGATTTCACCGAGCCTCAAACGGTTTATTTCACACAAGACATGGAACACGATGAAGGAGTATCGTATCTTGTTCAGAATGAATCTTTCAATTGGAATTTCGTCCCTGCCGACACTCTTTTAGCGTTACTTTACACTTGGCTCGACACAGGTTTGCCTGAGTTAGTAGAGTTTGACACAGGTGCAGGTTATGTGGAACACGAATCATCAGTCACCCAAAGAATCAAACAAGCCATTCAACAACTTGAACAAAGCGCAGGTTAATATGGTCGTTGATTCACATTAGGTTGGGATAACAATGGACGAAATGACACAAATGACGGAATCCATCTTATCAAACGACACCGCTGAAGTGGAAAGACTAACTGCTGTTTTCCTTTCTGAATCTTTCGATACTCCGATGTTTTCATGGGAATGGCGTGATAATCCTAAAAGAGAAGCCCTTTTGATAGGCTTAACCTTTATGCACACCCAACCTGACGCTGTAAATCTCCAAGATAAAACTGAAATTTTCCGTTTCATGGGTAATACTTCCACTTTTGTAGAATACATTAAATACATTGAAACTTCTGAAGGTATCACAGGTTGGGTGCGTTTATTCAATGAAATGGCTCAAGAACATTACCTTGAAATTGATGTTCCTGATACTTTAATCGGAGGCTACGAGGAATTTTTACAAGCCAACGATATTATGCACCCAATAACCGAGGCTATGAAAAATTTATTTCCCAAGATTTTAGAAAAAACCACGATGGATGTTTCCTTTGTGGATGAAACCGATGATTTTACTGATGATTTTCAAAACGATTGGGTTTGAAGTTTATTCTTTTACAAGTGTCCCATCACGGATAAGGTGTTAAACATGGCTCATGTTTGTTCTTTTTGCGATAGCAACGGTTTTCGCCAACAACTACCAAGGTTGAAACTTGCATGGCACGGTTGGAAATCTACTCCTGCTTATGATGGTTTGTTACAGATGATGAGCGATGATGATGGAATTTACTTTTTATGCAACGATTGTGAAATTTCCTATGCTTTTTCGCATTGGTTGATATACGGAATATGGCAATTTCCTCAAGATGTTAGGGTATAAATACTATGTGTCCGAGGTAAAGGATGGTGAACAAAAATGTGGGACGATTACATTTGGAACTTGACGAGCAACCGTAGAACTATGATAAACCCTTACTCTTGGAACAACAGTTACATGGGTATCGGAAGCCTTGACCGTTTTTTCGACAGGCTTGAACGCTTGATGAGCAACGCTGAAATTAAAGTTGAAAAGCGTAGGACTGTTAGTTTTACCGTTACTGAAGGCGACAATGAGGCGATTGACCGTGCTATTGAAGTATTGGAAAGTCTGCGCTCTCCTGCCGATGAAAACTCCCAAGATACTGCTGAAGTGAAAACGGATGAATCTGATGAAAAATTCAGCGAAGATTTCAAAGGAGATAATGCGTGAGGTGATATGATGAATTGGAAAAAGATAGGACTTGTAGCAAGCATGGCTTCCATTCTTGGAAGCATTGGAATTTACTTCGGAGTAGGTGACGAAAATCTTGGTATTTTCGTGGGGCTTTGGGCTTCAGCACTCTTGCTTCTAAGTGACCGCATGGCTGACATGACCAACAAGACCGAGTGATTCGGAATGCTTTGGCGTGATATAATCCGTCCTTTTTACGGATTACTGATGGTTCAGCCGCCGATACTTCTGTTTTTCATTTTAACTTCAGATGATTGGTGGCACGACTATCTTCATGTAGGTTGGCCTTTGAATCTCATGGTAACTGTTTGGTTGATTCCATGTTACGCTTACTACGAGCGTTGGTGGAATAAGCGACAGACCGAGCCTTCTTATAGTCATACCGACTCATGATTATGGTGTTACTGTGCCTCAAGCGTTTTATCACAAAAGTTTAATTCCTGCTGATTTACAGCAACATGGTTGGTTTTGCCATATCGAAGGCAGAAACGAACCTGCTGTTCATGAACAGTTTATGTTGGCTAACATTTTCTCTTTTGATGATTTTGCATCGGCTGAAAGGTTTGTCACTACCATTGACAGTTTGGAATTAGAACAACGAATTTACAACACCGTTATTGTTAATCCTGAAAACAACAGCGTGGAAGTTCGTTTGATGAATCCTCAATATCGAGTGCCTACTACTACGGAAGTGCGTTTCGCTCGAAATCTAACTATTAACTACATCAACCAACAGCAAGACGATGCGGCTAAACCTTACTTATTCATTGATTTCGATGGAACAGTTCGCTGTGTTGTAGAAACGGGAGATAAAAACAAACCATTTCGGGCTCCTGTTGAATGCGATGAAGTTGAAGTTTTCCCTCAAGCCATTGAACGCTTGAAACAAGCAAGAGATGAAGGTTATTTGATTATCGGAGTCACGAATCAATCAGGAATCACTTCAAGGGGAATTCCTGTCAGCAAAGTAGAGGCTTGCATTGAAGAAACCAAACGACAACTTGAAATGGATTTTCCTGTCTATTACGCTCAAAGTAAAGACCAATACTACAAACCCGCCATCGGTATGGGAATCGAAGCCGTAAAGCAATACGGAGCCATTGATTTCGAGCAATCCCTCATGGTAGGAGATAACCACCGCAACGGCGATAGAGGGTTTGCTGAAGGCATGGGTATTCGGTTTGAATACGCTGTGGACTTTTTCAATTTAACCGATGAGCAAATGCGCCAATGCGGTAAAGTGGAAGAGGAATTCAATGTGGAATTGCTCGGTGATGCTTCCACCTCGGAACTTTCAAAAATAGACGCTTATGACTTAGCCACCAGCGATGTCGTGACAGGCGATTTCACTACTGACTCTTTGAAATTCAGCGTTTTGCGAAAAGCCGAAGAATATCTTGAGGATATTGATTTCAAAAGAGGGCAAGAAATTAAACTTGGAGGTTCAGTTGGCCTATTCGGAGAGGATGGCTCAAATTACAAGTTAAGACCGATACGCATTGGAAATTTTGATGATGGTATGTCTATGGACTACAAACCTGCCGAATTAAGTTTTCAACCTTTCATGAAAACATCTGATATTTGGTTTGCAGTAAGTGGTTGGGAGTCTAACAATGTTCGCATGAATTCAGTTCGTGGAAAATTTGTTCAGTTTGATGGGGGAGATTACATTACTATGGGTGCTACACTATCATACAATGGGTATAAAAACCAATATCATGTTGAATCAATAGATGGCTATGTCACAACCCAATCAGGAGATACTTTTGGTAGTGATTACTCCTTTTACAGAAATGAAAAAGGGATTTATCCTGTCATTTCATTAGAAAACACAAGATATAATTTTGTTGGTGGTTACAGGGCTGAATCTTTCAATGCGGAAGCACCGCTAAAAGAGGAATCTATTGAAGCCCCTTACGAGGTGAAGGTATATGTTCCTTCTACGGCTATTGACAAGCCTGTTACTGAACGGGAGTTTAGAAAGCGTATCACGGAAACCCAAGAGTTTTTATCCACGCTTTTCGGAGGTTTCACTACTTTACAAGCCAAAGGCGGTTACATGAGCGATGTGGAAGGCTTGATTACCGAGCCTGTGGTCGTGGTGGCTGCTTGGGCTGGTCGGCAAGATTATGCAGACCGATTAGATGATTTAGAAGAGTTTTTGCGGGCTAAAAGAACGGATTGGCAACAAGAAGTAATCGGTTTCGAGTTCGAGAATGATTTTTTCATGTTCCCTGAGTATCAAGATGCTGCCGCCGAATTTTTTTTAGCGGAATCCCGAATCACCCCTGAAGAAGAAAAGGGTGAAAGTTTTTTCAAGGACGCTGAAAAAAACTTGCAGAAGTATATCAGTCAAATGTTAGGTATGGCAAGACCGACTACTTTTACGGATGAATCGGGTGAACTTGTTGTAGTGAATCAAGGTTACGGCACAGAAGAAGACCACCGTGTTTTAGAAGAATATGAAAAGTGGTTATTCAAAAATTGCGAATCTTTAATGGTAGAGCGAGGCGAGTATTTCAGTTGCACCATGAGGTATCAAGCCCAAATGAAAGAGTGCTACTACAATTCGCTTATGTATTCTTGGGAAGACAAGGACGCTCAATACTACGAGGGTTGGGTAGTGTCAGAATCATTATCTTTGCCCATTCGTCACGCATGGATTGTTAAAGACGGTCAAGTTTTTGACCCCACCTTTGATGTGCTTCGGAGAGATATGAATCGTAAAGAAGATGAACGCATTTACTACTACGGAACGCACATTCCTGCGGATTTCATAGTATTGTTCATGAATTATTCAAGTTACGCAGGGCCGTATCTTTTCGATTACTTCTTTTACGATACTTACGGTGAAGAGGCTTACGATGAGTTTGCAGGAAGAGAACCACAAGGAAATTTGGAATTTTCAAGAAGTGCGCTAAGACAGATGGCTAATCCGTTCATGGCCGAAGGTGATACTCATGACTCTTGATATTCCTAAAGACAGACAAATGAACATCGGCAATTTATTGTCAGCCGAGCGTGACGAAGAAAATTATCTTTTCGAGTATGCAAGGTTGGTTTTTTCCAATCCTGATTTAACAGTTGAGGAATATCAGGAAAACCAACTTTTAGAGCCGACTATTAATGAGTGGATTTCTCGATATTTTACAACCTTCAAAGACCAACCTGCTGTGTGTCGAAGATTAGGTTACGCTTTCATGAATGCCGTAGGTTTGACTAACAAACAAAATTGGTTTCTTAACAGCGGTGACGATATGGATTCTCGAATAGCCCATAGTATGCGTAACCATTTCATGCTTACCGAAGAGTGGATTCCCATTATCAACAGTTGGTATGTATTGTTCCGCCCTTATTTCGTTGCTGACGACAACGAAGACGATGGGGAAGTAGGAAGTTATTATTGGGCTCAACAAACGGGCGAGTCAATCAAATACAGTTTAACCACAGAAACAGCAGATTGGTGGTATCGCACTTTCCGAAGGAGTGTAGATAGCGATGGCGACCCCTATTTAACTTACGGTATGCAATCTATGATAGATAAAACTCCTTTTATGCCGTTAGATTGCATAGTGGATTTCAACAAAAGGAGGGATTCAGACTTCGATGATGTTTTGCGTTACAACCGAAATCTTCAAACCTTTGAGGATTTCAAGCAATTAGGTCAAATAACTGATACAGACGGGGACAGCATTTTTATTGACTTCACACAAAACCGACTTGATTTAGACTATTACTTAATGAATTATGCTGCTAATCCTGCTTTGCTTGAACAAATTTTTAGCAATCCCCGTTATGAAAAGAATTGGAACTATCTTTCGATGTGTCAAACCACAGACTATGCTTTCATGGAAAAGCACGGGGCTTTTGAATGGTTAAGGGAACTTTGTGAGGAAGAGAATCTTTTTCCAAAAATAGGGAATTTCCTTGTTAATCCTCAACTCACCGATTCTCAAATGAAGAATTTGTGTAAAGAAACTTTTCGAGATGCTAAGGATTTAGATTGGGAACAAGAGGCCAAAGCGTTAGGTCTTTTCCCTTTAACCTATTTAGAAAACTACTATGACGATTTCGATAATTCAAACAACTACGGATTTCACCCTAACTACAATTCAACTTTGTTGGCTTATCTTTCTAACCCGAACATTAAACTTGAGTATTTCAATTCAACAATAGATTTCAATTTCTTGACAGGAGGCGTTTCTGAAGACCTTTTAGAGTGTCCTAATCAACCTGCATCACCCTTTTACTTTTTATCTACTTCAACTTTTACAAATCCTGTTTTCACAAGACGAGATTTGCTGAGTTTTTTGGATTATTGGAAAGAAGTGATAGACTTAGGATTGGCTCTTAGTGATGAGATAGCAAACAGGCCCTTTGAAGAATCGGCTATTCGGAGTTTAGGTGTCGTCAGGGAAATAGAAAGAGAGAATGATTTGGTGGATTTGTATGGCGGAAGCGATAGTTTCAATGCTCAAGGTTATATGCTCACAGGGTTGTTTCACGCCGAGAATCTAACCGTTCAAGATTTAGTGAACTACTTAGATTGGGACGAGCAAAAACATTCTGACTTTAATCCGTTGTATCAGTTCTACCTTTTAGCCAACCCGAACATCTTCGATAATCCTTCACTCGGTCTGTTTAATTGGTGGGGCTCGGTAGTCCGTTGAGTTCTTATAGTTAATCGGTGATATAGTAACGAGGTGTTAAGGTGTCGGAAATCAATCCTTTCAGCAATTTAGGGCCTCTTACTCTTTTAGGAGCCGTAGTAGGTTCTGTCGGTGCGGAAATAGTTCATCCACACGCTTACGGTCTGCATTTATTCCCATCTACCTACATTACTCTAAAAAACGGTAAAAGATTTCACATCCATCATTGGGTGTGGGCTCTTGGAGGTATGGCACTTTACTCTATGCGACCTGCTAAACAACAATGGTTGAATTCCATGATTGTTGGAACTCTTTTAGGTGTATTTGCTCAAGGAGTTTCGTATTCAACGAGCCATTTGCTGCTTTACGATGCCGAAAGTTTCCGTAAGCAAAGGGCGGAATCTTTCGGAGGCGAAACCTATGTCAAATAACGCCTTTACCGATGTAGGCTTGTTTAATTGGTGGCCGAGTGGAACGGGCGTAGAACTTGCTCAAGAAGTAAAAGAGTGGCTACAAACCTATGAACCCGAAGAAAAGGATGATTTTGAAGGCTTAGGTTCGCTTTTCGGAGCCGAAAACAATCCTAAGAACGCTCTTGAACTATCGAAGTGGTATGAGCGAACAGGAATCCGAAGAAATCCTGATATTAGTGAAAAGGATTATTCTAATCGTAGTCGAGAATCGAAATACCACCTTTGGTTCCACGAAAATGTAAAAGTTCGATTTACCCGACAAGATTTCTTAGCGATAGATGCGATAGACGCAGGTGCGATTGACAACCCTACCGATAAAATCAGTTACGAAATAACTGTTTATCACTCTTTGAATTCTCCTGAATTTATCTTTGATAACCAACCTTTCAAACCTCTTGAATACTTGATGGAAAGACTAAAATTGATAAAAGTTAAAACATTCTTTACTGATAACATAGGTGTTAAAGGGTCGAGAGGTGAAGTAGAGTCGTGGGAACTTTACGGAGGATATGAACTTGATTTAGATTTAGATTTAGATGATGATGAAAACCGAGATGAAATCTACACATCTTATCCTCTTTGGTTCATCCCTGAAAGTTTTGCAGGGTTAGGTTCACTATTCGGAGCCGAACAGGAGGGTGAATCATGACCCGTGAATGGCTTTTTCACAACAAAGGCTTACTGAATTGGTGGTTCACCGATACATGGGGGGATAGTATTCGCACAGGTTTGAAAGAACGATTACTCTTTCTTAGGTGGGTTCGACCTTTTTTGAAAACCCATAAACCCAAGGATAATTCTCTTGGAATAAACCGTGTTATCCCTCTCGGTCAAGGCACGACCAAGCCGACCTTCCGAGCAACGGCATGGGATGAAAACGACTACATCCACAAGTATATCAATTGGTTTTATGAAAATGTTACTATCAGCCCTGCTCGCAAAACAGGCGAATACGCCCAAGCCTCACGCTTTGACGCTCCGATTTACGAAATTACCGTGAGTTTAGATTACAGCCCGACTGATTGGGCGAGAGTTTTCGCAGGTGCAGGATATGGTTGGGCTCTTGAAGTTCCTCTTGAGTGGATATTCAAAACTAATTTAGAAGCCCTTCAAAGCCTACCTCTTACGGGTGAAACACTTGTTGAAGAGATGGAACACGCTGCCTGTAATGAGGTCAGAACGGCTTGGTTAAAAGGGAATCCTATGTCTGAAAATCGCTTTACAGAACCAATTTATCCGTATCAAAATGTGGCTGTGGTGGGTGTGGAAAAAAGCATCGCTTTCTCTTTAAGTGGCATAGAAGAGGGTGAAAAAGAAGTTACAAGATTTGGAGAAAAAGAATCACGAAAAGAATGGACGATTACTTTTACTCCGAAAACTTACTACGAAGGACAACCGAGCATCAGTATGGAAGATTTTCTTAACAAGTCCGAGGTGAAACCATGACTTTGAAAATCGCTTACGCTCTTTCAGGCGAAGGTAGAGGCCATACCATGCGAGCCTCGGCTCTCGGACAACGCCTCTTGGATTCAGGTTACGATGTGCAATTCTTTTGCAGCGGAGATGCTACGGAACCTTTAACCGCTAAGTTCGGGGAAAATCGTATTCATGATTTACCTTCACCTCGTTTCGTGTATAACGACAAAGGCCAACTTGTAGTTTGGAAAACAGGCCGTAATTTCATCAAGTTCATGTTAAGTGAGCGTAAAAGAATTCTACGATTATCGGCTATGCTTCGGGAAAAACAATTCGATGTAGTGATTTCCGATTTCGAGCCGCTGATGAGTCGGGCAGCCAACAACGCCAACATACCTTTAGTTAGTTTCAACTCTCAAGGTTTCGTGGATATTTGTGAAATCCCACCTAAACATAAAGCCTTGTCGTTACAAATCATGTTGGTTAATCGTTTGATTACCACGGATTCCGACTTAAACATCGTATCTAAGCCTGTGAAACTGCCTGTTAGAAAGCAATTAGGTTGTCTTGTCGGCCCGATGATTCGTGATTATCTTCTCGGTAAAAAGTGGCAAGGCGGCGGGGGATTCGTTCTGATTTACTATCGCCCTTCGGTTTCTCGCACCATTCATCAAGTCCGAGAATGGGCGGCTCGACACGGTTGGGGGCTAAAAGTTTATGGTCGTCTTCGACCTGAAGACCGTGCCATACTTGAACACCCTGATGTAGAAGAATGTTTAATTTCGGAAAAACGATTCATTGACGACATGATTCGCTCGGAATTAGTCATTGGAACCGCAGGAACTCAAATGATTGGTGAACTCGCCTA
>CENV01021803.1_pt1 | contig 22373 bp, 19 predicted proteins | sample 530231 | NCBI WGS metagenome assembly CENV01 (sample SAMEA2619815, study PRJEB7988) | marine metagenome | biome: marine biome (ENVO:00000447); feature: surface water layer (ENVO:00002042); material: "saline water (ENVO:00002010), including plankton (ENVO:xxxxxxxx)" | depth 5 m | reverse complement strand
CAACCAGGCGGCGGACATGATCTGCGACGCCATCGTGCGGCGCCCGAAACGGATCGCCACCAGCCTGGGCGTGCTTGGCCAGGTGATGCACTTCATCACCCCCAAGGTCACCGAGACGATCATGAACACCGGCTACAAGATCTTTTCGGACTCCGCCGCCGCCATGGGCCGCAAGGAGGCCACACCCAAGAAGATCAGCCGCGAGCAGGCCGCCTTCTCCCGGCTGTTCAAGGGTATTCACTGGTAGGCAATCAGGGATAAAAAGCGGTTCATCGCGCTCTGGCGGCAAATTTCGCTCCCGCCGGAGTGCGGCTCAGGGCGCGACGCCCTTCCGGGAACGCTGGGTAGGAGCGACTTTAGTCGCGATCAAGATGGCGCCGGCGGGGATCGCGGCTGAAGCGGAGTGCCGCCCAGCCGCTCCTACGGCAATCCCCAGCCCACGCGGACCACATCCCGGATAAACACCTCGCGCATCGATTCGCCGCCACGGCGCGATGGACAAAAAAAAGCCCCGCCAGGCGGGGCCGATAATCCGGTGTTTTCCGGAAGCATACGCAGCGGGACGTTGCCGCCCCACACGCATAATGCCCCGGTCCCGCCTGGCGGCTCTTGATCCAGGTCAGCCCTGGCCGTTGCTTTGCGAAAAACAGGCTTTTTCCTGAAGAAAGTTCAGTACCTCCCGGTTCACTTCCACCGCCTGCTCCATCTGAATCCAATGGCCGCACTGGTCGATCATCACCGTGGTCAGGTCCGGCACGTAGTCGGGCATGCGCGCCAGGGCCTTCTGGCCGAACAGCACCACCGGGTCCTGCAGGCCGCCCAGGAACAGCACCGGCGCGGCCAGGGCCCAGTTGTCGTCGTCGCGGCTCTCCTCCCAGGAGGCGTCCATGGCCCGATACCAGTTGATCGCGCCGGTGAAACCGGTTTTGCGGAAGCGCGCCACGTAATAGGCCAGGTCCTCGTCGCGCATCCAGCGCGGCGGCGTCTGGGGGCGCTTCATGGCCGCCAGCACCCGGGTGTCGTCCGGGGCCACCCGGAACTCCTCGATGCCGTCCGCCGAGAGGCTGTGGAACATGCGCCGCAGGCTGTCCTCCACATCCGCCTCCAGCTCCCGTTCCGGCAGTTCCGGTTGCTGGAAATAGAGCATGTAGAAGAAGTGGTCGCCGAACAGCTCGCGCATGGACTCGGTGGGCGGCTTCGGCGCCGGCCCGCCGTAGGGCACCGACAGGCCGACCACCGCGGCGATCCGCTCGGGGTGGCGGCGGGCCACCTGCCAGGCCAGCATGCAGCCCCAGTCGTGGCCCAGCAGCACCGCCCGGGGGGCGTTCAGGGCGTCCAGCAAAGCGATGACGTCGTCCACCAGCCGGGATTGACGGTAGGCGTCCACCTCCGCCGGGCCACCGGTTTCGCCGTAGCCGCGCAGATCCGGGGCCACCGCGTGGTAGCCGGATTGCGCCAGGGCCGGCAGTTGATAGCGCCAGGACGCCCAGCACTCCGGAAAGCCGTGCAGGCAGAGCACCAGCGGCGCGCCGGGCTCGCCCGCTTCGGCGATGAAAAAGTCCAGTCCATTGGCGTGTACACGCCGTTCACGAATAAAAGCCATGCTGTTATCGACCTTATGGTGGTTTCCCTGGGGCCAGTCTGGCAATGTGACACTGCGTAATCACCCTGACAAGAGAAGCCGTTACCGTAACCGCCGTGAGCACTCCTTCAGAACACGACAGCGTCCCGGGCAAGGATGACAAGGGCCACGGCGCTGCCGTGAAACGTCGCTTCGATGCCCTGATCCAGCCTTACATCCCCGCCTATTTTCCGGTGGCCTGGAAGATGGGGCTGTCGATTTCCGCCTTGATTCTGGTGGGTATGACCCTGCTCGGGGTGTATTTGCTCAACGACCAGCTGCAGCGCATGCGCCAGCAGGCCGACAGCTTCGGGGCGGCGATCGCCACCCAGCTGGCCCACACCGCCATGGAGCCCCTGCTCGCCGAGGACCGCTTCCTGCTCAAGGTGCACATCAACAACCTGGTGCTCAGTAACAGCGTGCATGGCGCCGCCCTGTTTGACCGCGACAACGGCCTGATCGACCAGGCCGGTGACGTGCCGCCCCGGGCCGTGCCCGCCGACGGCACGGTGCGGCGCTGGCGGGATGCCGGCGAAGCCATGAGCACCTATTTCGCCCCGATCACGGTGGACCACAACCGGGTGGGCGCGGTGGCGGTGACCCTGTCGGACCGCTCCATCACCGCCGCCCAGCGCCAGGTGCGGGCCACCATGATCACCGCCACCCTGGCCATGGGGCTGCTGGCGATCATCGCCTCGTTCCTGATCAGCCGCCGGCTGGCCAAGCCGATCCGCAATCTGCTGGCCGCCACCAGCGCCCTGCAGCAGGGCGACCTGAAATACCGTATCCAGGAGCGCCGCAACGATGAAATCGGCCACCTGATCGAGGCCTACAACGGCATGGCCCATGACATGCTGGAGAAAGCCCAGGTGGAGCGGGTGCTGCAACGGTTCGTCAGCCCCTCGGTGGCGCGCAAGATGATGGCCAACCTGGACCAGGTGACCCTGGGCGGCCGGGATGTGGACGCCACCGTGGTGTTCGCCGATATCGTCGGCTTCACCCGCCTGTCGGAAAGCCTGACCCCGGAGGCGGTGGCGGACATGCTCAATGTCTATTTCGGCGCCATTACCACGGCCACCTCGTTCTATCGCGGCACCATCGACAAATACATGGGTGACTGCGCCATGATCGTGTTCGGGGTACCGGAGGAGGACTCCGAGCATCTGTTTCACGGCCTGTGCTGCGCGGTGATGATCCAGCGGCTGGTGGCCCGGCTCAATGAACACCGTGCCCGGCTCGGCCAAACCACCGTGGAGTTCCGCATCGGCATGAATTCCGGGGCCATGCTGGCCGGCAACCTGGGGTCCCGGGACCGCATGCAGTACACCGTGGTCGGTGACGCCGTCAATCTGGCCTCGCGGCTGTCCAACATGGCCGGCGCCGGCGAGATCATTGCCGCCGCCGCCCTGATCGACAACCCCAATATCGGCTCCCGGGTACGGGCCACGGAATACGGCGCCATGCGCGTGCGCGGCCGTAACGAACCGGTGAGCACCTACCGGGTGGACGGCGTGCACGCGCTCTCGGAGACTTTGATGGAACAACGTATCGCCCGTTTTCTGGCGGAACATTATGTGGAGACGCCCGGTGCCTCTTCCTGACCGCCGCGCCACGGCGCTGGGTATCGCCCTGCTGCTGTCCGGCTGCGCCAGCTTCAACCCTTTCCTGGCCCCGGAGCAGCGCGTCAGCGCCGCCCTGAAAGACCACCAGTACCGGCAGGCGCTGGCGATCATCGACGACACCGGCGAGCAACACCCCCAATACGCCCTGCTGCAGGAGCAACGCAAGGGCGTGCTCCAGGCCAGCCGCGAGTACCGGCTCCAGGCCCAGGCCCGCGCCGAGGAACTGGCCGACCGGGAGCAATGGCGCCAAGCCTGCGACACCCTCACCGACAGCCGTGACCGGGTGGTGGAGCCGGCGCCGCTGGAGGAACTGCTGGCCACCCTCAGAAACCGCCACGACCGGCAACTGCGGGACCTGCTCAACCGCGCCTACCTGGCCGAGGCCCGGGCCCTGCTGGAAACCGACAGCGTGGATGATGACCTGGCCCCCTACACCGACCGCCGGGCCCGGGACGCCCGGAGCTGGCGCGCCCAGCGGCGGGAGCTGCTCTATAACGGCCTGCTGGAACAGGGCCAGGCCTACGCGGATCAGGGCCAGTGGCAGCGCGCGCTGACCTCCCTGGAGACCGCCCAGCGCCTGCGCCCCGACAGCGACATGCCGGATGCGCTTCAGAAGGCCCGCCGCACCCTGCACACCGCCCGCGACCAGGCCCGGGATGCCCGGGACCAGGCACGCCGGCGGGAGGCGGAGGAACGGGTGGCCCGCTATCGGCAAAGCGGCAAGCTGGATGATTTGCTGGCGGCGCGCACCTTCCTGCTGCAACACCAGAACGACGGTGAGCTGACCCCCCTGCGTCGGCAGGTGGACGTTTGGGCACGGCAGCGCTTCCAGCGGGCCCTGGCCCGGGGTGAGGCACTGTACGCCAAAGGGGACTACCAGGGCGCCTACCGGCTGTGGAAAAGCGTGGCGCCGCTGGACCCGGAGAACCCGGAACTGAGCCAGAAGCTGGAGCGCGGCGGCAAGGTACTGGAAAACCTGCGTTCACTGGAAGACTGAAACGACACCGGCGCCCTGGGGCGCCGGTGCGTGTATGGGAAGACCGAAAGGCCGGTTATTGCTGTTCCGGCCGGCTGGCGGCCGGGGCCTCCTGCTCGGGCAGCACGCTGTCCGTATCGGTGACCGGGCCGGAGGTGGGCGGCGCGGCGGAATCTTCCACCGACTTGCTCTGCTCCGCTTCGTAGGCCCGGCGGTAGTCCTCGGACACCGGCGAGCGGCCCTGGAAGATGTTGTCCACCCGGGTGGGCAGAGGGAATTTCACCTCGCGCACCAGCTCACCCTTTTCGTTGACCCGGAACTGCATGGAAGTGACGCCCATGTATTTCTCCCGGGTCATGTCCACCAGCCGGTCGTTGCTGGCCAGCACCGTGGGCTTGATGAACACCATCAGGTTGCGCTTCACATGGGTTTTGCTGGTGGAGCGGAACAGCACGCCCAGCAGCGGGATATCACCCAGCAGCGGCACCTTGCGAACGGTGTCCTGCACATCGTCGTTGATCAGGCCACCCAGGGCGATGGTTTCACCATCGTCCGCCAGCACCGTGGTGGTCAGCTTGCGCTTGGTGGTGACGATGTCCACCGCTTCGCCGATGGAATCCTTGACCGCCGAGGTCTCCTGTTCCAGTTCCAGCCGCACGGTATCCAGGCCCGCCACGTGCGGGGTCACCTTCAGGGTCAAACCCACGTCCTCACGCTGAATGGTGGTGAACGGGTTGGAGACCCCGGAGCCGGTGCTGGAAGCCTGGCCGGTAACGAACGGCACGTTCTCGCCGACGATGATCGAGGCCTCCTGGTTGTCCAGGGTCAGGATGCTGGGCGTGGACAGCAGATTGGTGTTGGTGGTGGAGGCCAGCGCCTGGATCAACGCGCCCCACTCGATGTCGCCATCGGAGTTGGTCTCACCGAAGCCGGCGGTGATGCCGTCGCCCAGGGAAATGTTCGACGGGTCCTCGGTGATCACCGCCTGCAGCAGCGAGTTGATGCTGACCCCGTCGCCGCCGAAGTTCACCGCGCCCACGCCATTGTTCAGGTCACCGGCCACGTACTGGAAGCCCAGGGAGCTGGCTTTGTCGCCGGTCACCTCGACAATGGCGGCCTCGATCAGAATCTGGGCGCGGCGCACGTCCAGTTGGCTGATCACCGACTGCAGTTCCTTCATCATTTCCGGCTCGGCGCGGATCACCAGCGCATTCAGCGAGGTGTCGGCCTGAATCGAGACCCGGGCGTCGGCGTCGGAGGTGGTGCGGGCCGCCGCGCCGGCACCGCTACCCTCGGCGCCCTGACGCACCGCCGAGGCACCGGCGGCGAAGTTCTTCAGCAATTCAGCCATCTGCTCCGCATCGCCGTGGCTGAGACGCACCACCTGCACGCCACCGGCGGCGCTGGAGGGGGTGTCCAGTTGGTGAATCAGCGGGATCAGCCGGGCGCGGGTGCCCCGGTCACCCTTGACGATCAGACGATTGGTGCGCTCGTCGGCGATCACCGTGGCGCCGCCCTGCAGCCCACCCCGGCGGCGGTTGTTACCGGCGGCGGCGTCGGACTTGGTCAGTTCTTCCAGCAGCGCCACCATGTTGCCGGCGAAGGCGTGTTCCAGCTGTATGATTTCCAGCTCGTCGGTTTCCGCGCCGTCCAGGCTGTTGATAATGGCGCGCATGCGCTGAATGTTGTCCGCATGGTCGCTGATGATCAGGGCGTTGGCGGAACCCACCGCCGCCAGGTGGCCGTACTGGGGCACCAGCGGCCGCAGCACCGGCACCAGTTCTTCCACCGGCGAGTTGTCCACGGTGATCACCTGGGTGATCAGTTCCTCGCCGTCGACGCTGCCGGCGTTCTGCGTGAGTGGCAGGTTGCTCTGCTTGGCGGTGGTGTTGGTGACGATCTTGATAATGCCGTTACCCGCCGGCACCGCGGCGTAACCGTGAACCTGCAGCACCGACAGGAACAGCTCATAGACCTCGGCGGCGGTGAGCGGCTGGTTGGAAATCACGGTGACGTCCCGGGCCCGAACCCGCGGATCGACCACGAAGTTCTTGCCGGTCATCTGCGCCACCTGGTTGATGAACGCCTGGATATCCGCGTTGCGGATATTGACGGTCCAGGTCTTGCCGTCGCCGGTTGCCTCCACCGAGGCCTGTTGCTGGGCGTGGACACTCAGCGGCAGGCTGAGCACCACCACTGCGATTATTGTTTTCAAGGCCGACTTCATAGGTATCTCACGGTGGATAGTTCACGGTAAATTCCTGTTCGCCGCGCTGCACGACAATAACGGCCGCCTGACTTTCCATGTACGACTGCAGAGCGGCCAGATCGCTTTCCTCGGAACCCAACGGGTAGCCATTCACCGACGCCACCACGTCCCCCGGCTGCAGACCAACCTGTTCGATCAGCTGCTTGGGAGCGCGGTCGCCGATTTTGTAGCCATTGGTGGTGCCCTGGGAAACCGGTTGCAGGCCCAATTGCCGGATCAAGGCGGTGCGTTGCTGGGCGAGATCCGTTTCCGGGCTGGGGGCGGGGCTGCGCGGCTCCGGCTCGGTCACCTGGGTGACGCCGCCGGCCAGACCTTTCACTTCGTTGAGCCGCAGGGTCTCAAACTGCCCCTGGCGTTTGAGAATCACGCGGTCCGCGTAGATTTCCTCAAGCGTGGCATTACCGGGGATGCCATCGCCAATATGGTAAAGCTCGGCGTTGCCGCCGCGCTCGGCGATGATCGCCGACGACTTGCCCCGGTCGCGGGTCTGGAACAGGCCCACCAGCTCCAGGCTCAAGCGGGTATCCGGCGCGTCCACCGGGCGCTGCTCGGCCTCCGGCTCCGCCTGGTAGGCACCGAACAATCCCCAGCGCTGCACCTGGGCCGACGACAGCGTGGCACTCTGCTGGGCGCCACCGTTCACCGTCACCCGCCGCAAATCCGAACCGGGCAACGCGTCCTGAGGGCCGTACCACAGCAACCAGATGGTCTGAGCAATCAAATAGGCGAGAACCACCACCAACAACAGCGCCAGCACCGTGCGTGCCACCCGCTCCCATCGTTGCCGGTTTCCCCTCCGGGCCCACTGAATCATAAATCCATCAATCCCGCTTATCGTTATCCCGGCCCTGTGGCTCGCGCCCCCGGGTATCAAGAGCCGGGTTATCCATCGCGCATTCTAGACGCGCCAGTGTGACCCCTTTGTTATCCGGTGAAACTCAACCGGACTGCCCCAGAGTCAAAGGGCGGCTCATGCGGAAGACCACATCCGCCGGGTCGCCGCCCTGGCTTACCCCTAGCAGTTGCGGCCAGGCCCGCCGCACCTGCACGTTCAATTTCTGATTATCCAGCCGCGCATGCACCAATTGTTGTTGCCGCGGCCCGGTGACTTCCAGCTCCGGCGCACCGTCCACCATGGCCAGCCGGCCATCCAGAGGCGGCACCTCGGCGGCCCCGTCGCGGCCCCAGGTGACCGTGCCGCCACTGTAGGTCAGCGTGCCTTTGGCATCGACCACGTTATGATCGCTGAGTTCCAGCGCCATCAGGGTCAGATCCACGGTACCGTCCGCGTCACCCTGGGGCACCGAAGCGCTGAACGGCGCCACCGGTACCCGGGCGCGCCACTGTTCCAGTCGCCAGTCGCCCCAGGCGGCGCCAAGCCAGCCATCGGCGTTGAGATCGTCGCTTACCATGGACAGTTGCAGGCCAGGCGTCAAACCGTGCCAGTCCAGTGTCCAGGCCAATTCGCCGTTGTGGTTGCGCCAGCGCGCCGCCACCTGCCCGTCCCACCACGGGCCCCGGGCGCCGGACAGCACCAGCGGCGCACCGCCGGGACGCAGCGCCGGCAGGCGATCCACCAGCACCGCCGCCGGCATCAGCACGATCAGACACACCAGCAAACTGATGACGAACACCGCCCCCAGGGCTATCCAGCGCCGCATGACTTCCCCTGTAATTTAGAACGGAATGTCGTCGTCGAAATCGTCCGCCGGGCCGCTGAATCCACCGCCCTGATTGGCCGGCGCCTTCTGCTGGCCGCCCGCCTGACCGCCGCCACCCTGGCCGCCCTGGCTGGGGCTCTGGTCGTAGTAATCATTGCCCTGGTTGCCGTAGCCACCCTGGCCACCGCCCTGGTAGTCGCCGCCACCGCCGGCGCCGCCCCGGCCATCGAGCATCTGCATTTCGTTGGCGACGATCTCGGTGGTGTAGCGGTCCTGACCGTCCTGGCCCTGCCATTTGCGGGTGCGGATGGACCCTTCCACGTACACCTTGGAGCCCTTCTTCAGATACTCACCGGCGATCTCGCCGAGTTTGTTGAAGAACACCACCCGGTGCCACTCGGTGCGCTCTTGCATCTGGCCGCTCTGGCGGTCCTTCCAGCTTTCACTGGTGGCCAGGCGGACATTGGTGACCGCGCCGCCGCTGGGCATGAACCGGGTTTCCGGATCGGCGCCCAGGTTGCCGATCAGAATAACTTTATTGACGCCTCGTGCCATGGCTGTTTGCTCCTAACCTTTCAGACGACCACCGGCGGCGCGCCGGGGCCTAGTGCAGACCGGATATTGTGCAGCTTTACGCGTTCCGGGGTAACCCCCACTCAGGACGGTTCGCTCACCTCGCCGGCGAACGCCAGCAGGGCCTGTTCATCGAGGCTGCGGTTGTCCACCTTGAGCAGGGCCAGGCCCTGCTCCGCCACCACCACGGCCTCCAGAACACCGGGGATGGCGCGCAACCGCGCCGCCGCGTCCCCCGGGTCCTGCCCCGCTTCCAGGCGTACCACCCGGTTATCCAGCTTGGGCAGTTCGCCCATCCCCCAGAGATACAGCAGCCAGACCACGGCGAGACCGGCGCAGCCCAGGAACACCGCCTCGGCGCCCACCCACTGATAAAGGGCACCGCCGAGCTGGCCACCGATGAAGACACCGAGAAACTGGCTGGTGGAATAGACCCCCATGGCGGTGCCCCGGGTGCCCGCCGGCGCCGCCCGCCCCACCAGCGAGGGCAGCAGCGCCTCCAGCAGGTTGAAGGCCATGAAATAGACGAACAGGGCCAGCACGAAATGCCACAGGGTATGCCCGGCCAGGGCCAGCAACACCTCGGCGACGATCAGCAGGCACACCGCGATGCGCTTCACCGGCATGGCGCCGCGCCGCTCGGCGGCGATGATCATCGGCACCATGGCCAGGAAACTGGTCACCAGCACCGCCAGATAGAGCAGGCTGTGTTGATCCAGGCTCAGCCCCAGGCGCTGTTTGAGCAACTGCGGCAGTACCACGAAAGAGGCGGTCATGGTCAGATGCAGTACCAGAATGCCCAGGTCCAAACGGCGCAGATTGCGATCCCCGAGCACCCGGGCGAAACGCTGCCGGGCCGGCAACGGCTCGCTGGCGCGCACCTGCGGCGAGGGCACGGTCACCGCCACGCCCATGGCCAGCGTGCCCAGCACCACGGTGAGCCAGAACAGACCGCTCAGCCCCAGCCAGTGGGCCAGCACCGGCCCCAGAATCAGGGCCAGAATGAAAGACGCGCCCACCGACATGCCGATCAGCGCCATGGCCCGGGTGCGATGTCGTTCACTGACCACATCGCCGATCAACGCCATGATGACACTGGCGATGGCCCCCGCCCCTTGCAGGGCGCGGCCCAGAATCACGCCGTGGATGGTGTCACTGAGCGCCGCCACGGCGCCGCCGGCGACGAACAGCAGCAGGCCCACCAGCAACAGCGGCCGTCGCCCGAAGCGGTCGGAGAGCATGCCGAACGGAATCTGCAGCATCGCCTGCATCAGGCCGTAGGCGCCGATGGCGGTGCCGATCAGCAAGGGGGTGGCCCCTTCAAGGCGGGCGCCGTATACCGCGAATACCGGCAGAATCATGAACAGCCCGAACATGCGCAGCGCGAAGATCGCCGCCAGGGATCCGGTGGTGGTCATTTCGGTGCGCCGCAAGGCGGCCCGGGAAGCATCCGTCATGGTTGAGGGTCGGTGATACGAGAAATGGGCGGAAAGTGTAGCAGATCCCAGGACGGCGGGGTGACGTGCAAATCACTGATGATAGTAAATTGAACCCCCGCGGAAGCGGTGATAAATTGATGACTTGATTCAGTTTTTCTTCTTAGCCCCCCGGGCCTCCGGGTTGTGTCATGGACGAATGAATGGACAATGTGACTGCACAAAGCGTGACTGCACAAAGAGTGTATGTGGTAGGTGGTCAGCACCTCCAGAATGCACTGCTCACCGAATTTCTTGATAAGGCGGCGATTCCCGCCATCGCGTTGAAGTCCGTGGACCAGGTCAACGAAGCCGACGTGGGCGCCGTGGAACAAAACCTGTTCCTGGTGGATTTCCATTCCGTCGACGTCAACCAGGTGATCACCCGGCTGATCGATGTGGACCGTCGTATCGAGAACGAGATTCTGATCGGCGTGTTCAATGTGGACCACGACGACGATCTGAGCCGTTTGGCTGGCCTGCCCATGGTGAACGGCGGTTTCCAGCATGATTGCCCGCAGGATCTGCTGACCAAGGGCATCAAGGCAATGTTCAAGGGCGAGCTGTGGTTCCCGCGCAAGGTGCTGCAGCAATATCTGGTGAAAAGCCGGGCCTTCAACAAGACCTTTTCCCGTAACGAGGTGAACCTCACCGACCGGGAGATCGAGGTGCTCAAGGTGATGGCCACCGGCGCCAAGAACTCCGAGATCGCCAAGGTCCTCAACCTCAGCCCGCACACCATCAAGACCCACATTTACAACATTTTCAAAAAGATCAACGCCTCCAACCGCCTGCAAGCAGTGAACTGGGCCCAGGAAAACCTCTGATCAAAGGCGATTCCGCCTGTCGTCCGGTTCCCCCCCGCCGGACGCCTTGCGCGGCGACCTTTCTTTTCCCCTTCACGATCTTTCGCCTATACTGCACTGTTCATTCTGACAGTAGCCGAGGGCTCGCCATCTCATGGATACCATTCTGGTTCGGGGCGCGCGCACCCATAACCTGAAAAACGTGGATCTCGACATCCCCCGCGACAAGCTGGTGGTGATCACCGGGCTGTCCGGGTCCGGCAAATCCTCCCTGGCGTTCGATACCCTCTACGCCGAAGGGCAGCGCCGCTATGTGGAGTCGCTGTCCACCTATGCCCGCCAATTCCTGTCGATGATGGAAAAGCCGGATGTGGACCACATCGAAGGGTTGAGCCCGGCGATCTCCATCGAGCAGAAATCCACCAGCCACAACCCGCGTTCCACGGTGGGCACCATCACCGAGATCTACGATTACCTGCGGCTGCTGTTCGCGCGGGTGGGCGAGCCGCGCTGCCCGGAACACGGCGCGCCCCTGGCGGCACAGACCATCAGCCAGATGGTCGATCAGGTGCTGGCCATGGAGGAAGGCAGCAAACTGATGCTGCTGGCGCCGGTGATCCGCGAGAAGAAAGGCGAGCACCTGAACCTGTTCGAGGAGCTGCGCGCCCAGGGCTTTATCCGCGCCCGGGTGAACGGCCGCATCCACGACCTGGATGAGGCCCCCAGCCTGGACAAGAACAAGAAGCACACCATCGAGGTGGTGGTGGACCGCTTCAAGGTGCGCGGCGACCTGCAGAACCGCCTGGCCGAGTCCTTCGAGACGGCGCTCAAGCTGGCCGACGACATCGCGGTAATCGCGCCCATGGAGGGCGGCGGCGAGGAAACCACCTTCTCCGCCAAGTTCGCCTGCCCCCATTGCGGCTATTCGATCCCCGAGCTGGAGCCGCGCCTGTTCTCGTTCAACAACCCGGCCGGCGCCTGCCCCAGCTGTGACGGCCTGGGCGTCAAGCAGTTCTTCGACGAGGACAAGGTGATCACCAGCGACGAGCTGTCCCTGGCGGAGGGCGCGATCCGTGGCTGGGACCGGCGCAATGTCTATTACTTCCAGATGCTCAATGCCCTGGCGCAGAGCCTGGATTTCGACATGGACCAGCCGTTCAGGAAATTGCCCAAGGCCACCCGCCGCAAGATTCTCTACGGCACCGGCAAGGACAGCGTGGAGTTCCGCTATCTCAATGATCGCGGCGACATCATCAAACGCAACCACCCGTTCGAGGGCATTCTGCCCAACATGGAGCGGCGCTACCGGGACACCGAGTCCGAGGCGGTGCGCGAGGAACTGGCCGGTTACCTGTCCACCTCCACCTGCCCCAGCTGCGACGGCTCCCGGCTGCGTGAAGCGGCCCGCCATGTGTTCATCAACGAAACCACCCTGCCCGAGGTGGTGCGCCTGGCGGTGGGCAAGGCCTTCTCCCACTTCGACAACCTCAAGCTGAGCGGCAGCCGTGGCGAGATCGCCGAGAAAATTCTCAAGGAGATCCGCGACCGCTTGCAGTTTCTGGTCAACGTGGGCCTGGAATACCTGACCCTGGAGCGCAGCGCCGAAACCCTGTCCGGCGGCGAGGCCCAGCGCATCCGCCTGGCCAGCCAGATCGGCGCCGGCCTGGTGGGGGTGATGTACGTGCTCGACGAGCCCTCCATCGGCCTGCACCAGCGCGACAACGAACGCCTGCTCAACACCCTCACCCGGCTGCGTGACCTGGGCAATACGGTGCTGGTGGTGGAGCACGACGAGGACGCCATCCGCACCGCCGATTATGTGATCGATATCGGCCCCGGCGCCGGCGTTCACGGTGGCCGCGTGGTGGCCCAGGGCACCGCCAAACAGGTGGCCGCCAACAAGGAGTCACTGACCGGCGACTACCTCTCCGGCCGCAAGCGCATCGCGGTGCCGGAGCGCCGCCACCAGAACGAGAAGGACCAGTGGCTGACCCTGTTCGGCGCCACCGGCAACAATCTCAAGGGCGACCCGTTGAACGTGCCCCTGGGGCTGCTTACCTGCATCACCGGGGTGTCCGGCTCGGGCAAATCCACCCTGATCAACCACACCCTCTACCCGCTGGCCGCCACCAAGTTGAACAAGGCCTCCACCCTGAAAGCCGGCCCCCACGAGAAACTGGAGGGGCTGGAGCACCTGGACAAGGTGGTGGACATCGACCAGAGCCCCATCGGCCGCACGCCGCGCTCCAACCCGGCCACCTACACCGGCATTTTCACGCCGGTGCGGGAACTGTTCGCCGGCACCCAGGAAGCCCGCGCCCGGGGCTACAAACCCGGCCGCTTCAGCTTCAACGTCAAGGGTGGCCGCTGCGAGGCCTGCCAGGGTGACGGCGTGATCAAGGTGGAAATGCACTTCCTGCCGGACATCTACGTGCCCTGCGAAGTGTGCGAAGGGCGCCGCTACAACCGGGAAACCCTGGAAGTCACCTACAAGGGCAAGAACATCTACGAAGTCCTGGAGATGACCATCGAGGAAGCCCGGGAGTTCTTCGACGCGGTACCGGCCCTGCAGCGCCGGCTGCAGACCCTGCTCGACGTGGGCCTGAGCTATATCAAGCTGGGCCAGGCGGCCACCACCCTGTCCGGCGGCGAGGCCCAGCGGGTCAAACTGGCCCGGGAGCTGTCCCGCCGTGACACCGGCAGCACCCTGTACATTCTTGACGAACCCACCACCGGCCTGCATTTTCAGGATATCCAACTGCTGCTGGATGTGCTCAGCCGGCTCCGTGACCACGGCAACACCATCGTGGTGATCGAGCACAACCTGGACGTGATCAAAACCGCCGACTGGCTTATCGACCTGGGCCCGGAAGGCGGCGACGGCGGCGGCCGCATCATCGCCGAAGGCACCCCGGAGCAGGTGGCGAAAACCAAGGGCAGCCATACCGGCCGCTTTCTCAAACCGATGCTGGTGAAGAAAAAATGATAAGAATAACGGCGCTATTGCCTGTGGTTTTGCTGACAGGCTGCGCGGGGCTACAAGCCGCCCATGAGCATATGACCTGCCAGACCTCGTTCTGTGTAAAAAGCTATCCCCGCGCGTCCTTCAATGAACAACCGAAGAGCTTCGATACTCTGCTGGTGCTGCCTCCCCGTTTTTCGCTGTCCTACCGGGCCATGAACGGAGAGGAGAAAAACGAGGAAACGGAACCCGATTCGATGCCGGAACCGCTGCTGGATACCATGAACGGTCCCGCGGCGGGCTACCAGGTGACCTTATCGCCGATGGTGGCCCGGGAAGAGCCGCAATCGGAAGCGGTTCGGACCTTTTATGATGCACTTTGGACACCGGCGAAGGACCCCGAAGCGCTGATCAAAGCCACCCCGGTGTTCGGCGTACCCGAGCTACAGGACCCGGTCGCCGCCACCAGTGTTTCCATTCCCGAAGCCATTCGGGATGCCGCCAGCGACAACTGCTGCATCCTGGCGTCCCGTGTAATCGGCTGGACCGACACGCCCGGCGCGAGAGGCGCAAAAATCGCCACGGCCGCCATTTTCAGCGCCTTGCCCGGCGGCAGTGGCGTGGTGGCCGATGGCGGCGACGTGCTGACCGACATGGCGGTGATCCGCATCAGCGACGGGCAAGTACTGTGGAGCTCTCAGATGCTGGGCTCGGGCACTCGCCCGGAATTCAAGCTCGGGATTAACCCCTACTTATCGACGGTCTATAACGCCAAATACGCTCCCTGATTCGCTCTGGCACGGAAGCTGCTTGGTTCTTCCAGGTCCAGGACTACGTCATGGAGGGACCATGAGCGGGGGAATCAACACCCATTGGCTGATGCACTATCGCGTGGTCGCGCTGGTGAACCAGTGCCGCCGGCTGATTCGGGATGAGTTCGGGGTACGGCTGTCGCTGACCGATCCGGACCTGCGCCAGACGCTGGGCGACTACGCCCGACGCAGCGGGTCCGACGAACTGAAACGCCTGATGACACGGATCGATGAGGAAGCGGAGGAGGCGGCGCCGGAAACGCCGGCGGTGGCGGACAAGGCGCCCGCCCGCCGCATGTACCGGGGGCAGCCGCTGCCGGAGCCGGCGCCGCGCCCCACCGAAGAGCAGCGGGCGGAATCAGGCAGGGAGGTGATCTACCGGGGTCGCCGGGTACGCGGCTGAGCGCGCCCCTGGCTGGCGACCACCGTTTGTTTAACGCCCACCGGTTATTCGGCACCCACCTGTTCTTTAACACCCACATAGATGGTGACGCGGTCGACCTCGTACACCTCATAATCGGTCAGGAAGGTCCGCTCCGGGGCATCGTCCGCCTCGAAGTGGTGCCAGATCTGGCTCCAAACCTCCATGGCCGCGTCCGTGCCCGTGCCCTGCCCGCGAAACACCAGGTATTCCCCGGCCTCCAGGGTCAGGGTGGCGTAGTCGTCCGGCACCTTGGTTTCGTCGGTGACCTCGACGCCGGCCAGCACGCTGTAGTCACCCTCCGCGCCGTTGTCGTACTCCGTATAGACACCGTAGACCGGCGATCCCGCCGCTTTGTCGGGGATCGAGTCGGCCAGCCGCTCATCGTTGAACTTCTCCCACAGCCGGTCCAGTTGGGCGTCCTCGGGCTGCAGTTCACGCTCCTTATTGGTGCGCACCTGGATGCCCGCCACGGTCTTGCCGTGGCGGCGCTCTCGTTCGGGCTTGCTCACTCGCCGTTCCTCCACTGTTTCCCTGTCGTCGGATCGCTTGGCGCCGCTCAAAGCGCTTCCAGAATGGCCGCCATGTCGTCGGCGTGCTCTTCCTCCTGGGCGAGAATCTCTTCCATGATGCGGCGGGTGGTGGGGTCCTTGTCGCCCAGATAGGTGGCGATCTCCCGGTAGCTGTCGATGGCGATCCGTTCGGCGATCAGGTCCTCCTTGACCATCTCCTTGAGCGTCTCGCCTTCCACGTACTCGGCGTGGCTGCGACTCTGCAGGCCTTCCGGGGAGAAGTTCGGGGCGCCGCCCAGTTGCACGATGCGCTCCGCCAGCCAGTCCGCGTGTTGCTGCTCCTGCTGGGCATGCTCGAGGAATTCATCGGCGGCGATTTTCGCGTTCAAACCATCCGCCATGTAGTAGTGGCGCTTGTAGCGCAGGGTGCAGACGATCTCGGTGGCGAGCGCCTCGTTGAGCAACTTGAGCACGGTTTCCCGGTCGGCGGCGTAGCCGGCGGTGACGGCGCCCTGCTCGATATGATTGCGGGCGCGCTCCCGGAGGGTTTTTATATCGGTCAGGAAAGGCTGTTTTTCGCTCATAGTTTCTCCCTGCGTGCATGGATAAAAGGGGTATGGGGTACCCCTAGTGATGCCGATGGCACGGAAGGAAAACAAGAGGTCCAATCGCAAAATCGCGTAAAGTCAGGGCCTCACGCCGGCGCCCGCAGGGCGTCATCCAGCGTCGAGTGGAAGGACCAGGCGCCCTCGCGCGGCAGCACGCCGGCCCGGGCCAGGGTCTTGAGCGGCTGGAACTGGAGGTCGGCGATTCGCACCCGGGTGCCGGCTTGCTCGCAACGGGCCAGGAAACCTTCCAGGGCCGCCAGACCGCCGGCGTCCATCACCGGCACGCCGTCCATATACAGCACCAGCACCCGCCGCTCCCCGGCCAGCTCCGCCAGTTCCGCGAACACCCGGTCGGCGGCGGCGAAGAACAGCGCACCGCTGATCTTGAACACGCCCCAATCCGCCGGCGGCTGATAGTCGCTGACCCGGGACGAGCGGGTGATATCGGCGACCCGGGTCATGGCGGCGATCTCCCGGACGAACAACAGTGCCGCCAACACCACGCCCACGGTAATGGCCACCACCATGTCCACCAACACGGTCAGCCCGAAGCAGGTCAGGAACACCAGCACGTCGCTCAGCGGCGCCCGGCGCACCAGCTTCAGCGCCTTGGGCGCCTCGCTCATGTTCCAGGCCACCAGCATCAGCAGCGCCGCCATGGCCGGCATCGGCAGATAACCGAGCCAGCGGGCCAGCACCACCATCGCCAGCAGCACCACCAGGGCGTGCACCATGGCCGCCACCGGACTCTGGGCGCCGGCCTTGTAGTTGGCGGCGGAGCGGGCCAGGGCCGCGGTGGCGGTGATACCGCCAAACAGGGGCACCACCATATTGCCGATGCCCTGCCCCAACAGCTCGCTGTTGGCGCTGTGACGGCGGCCGGTCATGCCGTCCAGCACCACCGCGCACAGCAGCGATTCAATCGCCCCCAGCATGGCGATGGCGAAGGCGGTGGGTACCAGGCTCACCGCCATCTCCCACAACGCGCCCCAGGCCAGGGTCTCGCCGTGGCGGGCCCAGGGCCAGGCCAGTTCCGGCAGCACCGGCGGAATACCCTGGCCGCTGAGCCCGTTGTCCAGCACATAGTGGAAGCGGGACGCGATGGTCGGCACCTGGGCACCGTGGTGGTTGAACCACAGCGCCAGCAAGGCCCCCACCAGCACCGCCGGCAGGTGCGGCGGCAGCGGGGTTTTCAGCCGCGGCCAGATCAACAGGGTGGCCAGGGTCGCCACCGCCACCGTCAGGCTGGCCGGGTGCAGCGCCGGCAGCGCCGTGACCAGCGCCGCCAGCTTGGCCGGAAAGGACGCCGGCAGCGCCTCCAGCGGCAAGCCGAGAAAGTCCTTGATCTGCAGCGTGGCGATCACCACCGCGATGCCGGCGGTGAAGCCCAGGGTCACCGGCGGCGGGATGTACTCGATCAGCCGGCCCAGGCGCAGCACCGCCATGGCCACCAGCAGTACGCCGGCCATCATGGTAGCCAGCAGCAGGCCGGTGAGGCCGTGGTTCTGGGCCACCGGATAGAGGATCACCACGAAGGCGGCGGTGGGCCCGGAGATGCTGTAGCGGGAGCCGCCCAGCAGCGCGATCAGGAAGCCGCCGATGATCGCCGTGTAGAGACCGTACTGCGGCGCCACGCCACTGGCGATGGCCAGGGCCATGGACAGCGGGATGGCGATCAGACCGACGGTGAGGCCGGCGGTCAGGTCCCGGCCCAGGCGGCGCGCGTCATAGCCCTCGGAAAGGCTCTCGCGCAACGCGTGAGCGGGACGCAGCGAAAACAGATGCGAGCGATGCGACATGGAAGGCCCCGGCCCGGTTGAAAAAAGATTGGCGACCATTATATTGGAATCAAACTCAAATCATATGTTAACCAAATTAACATACTCTTTCAGGACCATCCCCGGAGGCACCGTGGAAAAACGCACCGCCCGCCTGACCCTGCTGATCGACCCGCGCAAGAAGGCCGTGTTCGAGCAGCTGTGTGCTCGGGAAGACGTTACCCCGTCCCAGAAGGTCCGACAATTCATCCGTGACTATGTCCAGCAACAGCTGGGCGACGACTGGATGCGCGAGGCGGAGGCCGCCCTGCGCGCCAGGGAGGAGGAAAACTGAGGCCAACCCGCCCATAGGAGAAGCCAATCATGATTATTTCCGCAATTCATTATTAATATCACACCCGACGCCCTATCTTAGAGGGTGTCACGTTGACCACTCTGAAACAGAGGAGCTTTAAGACATGTCTGTAATCAACACCGAGATCAAACCGTTCAAGGCCCAGGCGTTCAAGGATGGCAAATTCATCGAAGTCACCGACGCCGATGTAAAAGGCAACTGGGCGGTGTTCTTCTTCTATCCGGCCGACTTCACCTTCGTGTGCCCCACCGAACTGGGTGACGTGGCGGACCACTACGAAGAGTTCCAGAAGATGGGCGTGGAGATCTACTCCGTTTCCACCGACACCCACTTCACCCACAAAGCGTGGCACGACAGCTCCGAAACCATCGGCAAGATCAAGTACACCATGATCGGCGACCCCACCGCCGCCATCAGCCGTAACTTCGAAGTGCTGCGTGAAGACGAAGGCCTGGCCAACCGTGGCACCTACATCGTCGATCCCGACGGCGTAATCCAGGCTCTGGAAATCACCGCCGAAGGCATCGGCCGTGACGCCTCCGATCTGCTGCGCAAAGTGAAAGCCGCACAGTACGTGCGCGCCCATCCGGGCGAAGTGTGCCCCGCCAAGTGGAAAGAAGGCGAAGAAACCCTGGCACCGTCCCTGGATCTGGTTGGCAAGATCTGATCACGCCTTAACCGGTGAGATCCCGGCCCGGGCACCCTGCCCGGGCCTCCCCCCCCTACCCTTTCCTTATTTGCTCATGGAGACCGGCATGCTGGACGCCAATCTGAAAACCCAATTGCAATCCTACATGGAGCGCATCACGCAACCGTTTGAAATGGTGGCGTCCCTGGACGATGGCGACAGATCCAGGGAACTGTCGGAGCTGCTGCACGAAATCGAAGGCATGTCCGATAAGATCAGCCTGCGCGAGGACGGCGACGACGCCCGTAAGCCCTCCTTCAGCCTGAATCGTATCGATGGCGACATCAGCCTGCGTTTCGCCGGTATCCCCATGGGGCACGAATTCACGTCGCTGGTACTGGCGCTGCTGCAGGTTGGCGGCCACCCGCCCAAGGCCAGCGACGAAGTCATCGAGCAGGTGAAGGCGCTGGACGGCGACTTCCGGTTCGAGACCTACTTTTCCCTGTCCTGTCAGAACTGCCCGGACGTGGTCCAGGCGCTCAACCTGATGGCGGTGCTGAATCCGAACATTCAGCACGTGGCCATCGACGGCGCCCTGTTCCAGGACGAAGTGGAAGACCGCGAAGTGATGGCGGTACCCAGCGTGTTCCTGAACGGCGAACCGTTCGGCCAGGGCCGCATGGAACTGGAGGAAATCATCGCCAAGCTGGACACCGGCGCCGCCGAGCGTGACGCCGAGAAGCTGAACGCCAAGGAAGCCTTTGACGTTCTGGTGGTCGGCGGCGGCCCGGCCGGCGCGGCCAGCGCCATCTACGCGGCCCGTAAGGGCATCCGCACCGGCGTGGCGGCGGAGCGCTTCGGTGGCCAGGTACTGGACACCAACGCCATCGAGAACTTTATCTCGGTACAGGAAACCGAAGGTCCCAAGCTGGCCGCCGCACTGGAAAGCCATGTGCGCAGCTACGACGTGGACATCATGAACCTGCAGCGCGCCGAAAAGCTGATTCCGGCCACCTCCGAGGGCGGCCTGCATGAGGTACGGTTCGCCTCCGGCGCCAGCCTCAAGTCCAAGACCCTGGTGCTGGCCACCGGCGCCCGCTGGCGCAAGATCAACGTGCCCGGCGAAGCGGACTACCAGGGCAAGGGCGTGGCCTACTGCCCGCACTGCGACGGCCCCCTGTTCAAGGGCAAGGACGTGGCGGTGATCGGCGGCGGCAACTCCGGCGTGGAAGCGGCCATCGACCTGGCCGGCGTGGTCAAGCACGTGACCCTGCTGGAATTCGACGACAAGCTGCGCGCCGACGCGGTGCTGCAGAAGAAGCTGCACAGCCTGCCCAACGTGACCGTGCTGGTGAGTGCCCAGACCACTGAAATCACCGGCGAAAACGGCCGCGTGAACGGCCTGGTGTACAAGGACCGGAAAACCGACGAAGAGCACCGTGTGACGCTGGCTGGGGTGTTCGTGCAGATCGGCCTGCTGCCCAATACCGACTGGCTGAAAGGCAGCGTGGAGCTGTCCCCCCACGGCGAAATCATCGTCGACGGGCGCGGCGAAACCTCGGTACCCGGTGTGTTCGCCGCCGGCGACGTGACCACGGTGCCCTACAAGCAGATCGTGATCGCGGTGGGTGAAGGGGCCAAGGCGGCGCTGAGCGCCTTCGACCACCTGATCCGCCATTCGGTGAGCACCGACGCGGCCTGATCCGCACCGGCAATAAAAAGCCCGGCCCACGCCAGTGGGTCGGGCTTTTTTGTGTCCGCGGGATATCCGACACGGCTTTTGGGCCATCTGTAGGAGCGACTTCAGTCGCGATCAACGGCGGTGATCGACCATCAATCGCGACTGAAGTCGCTCCTACGGGTCGCGCCTGGCCTGGAATGCCGGGCAAAACAAAACCCCCGCGCCATTTCCGGGGCGGGGGTTTTGTTTCAGCTCGCGGCCGCGAACGGCGGCGGGGCTTATTCGGCTTCGACGGCCTCGCCTTCCGGGCGATCCACCAGCTCAACGTACGCCATGGGCGCGTTGTCGCCAGCGCGGAAACCCATTTTCAGGATCCGCAAGTAGCCACCGGGACGCTCTTTGTAGCGCGGGCCCAGCTCATTGAAGAGCTTGCCGACCATCTCCTTGGACCGGGTGCGGTCGAACGCCAGACGGCGGTTCGCCACGGAGTCTTCCTTGGCCAGGGTGATCAGGGGCTCAGCCACCCGACGCAGCTCCTTGGCTTTGGGGAGGGTGGTCTTGATCGCTTCGTGTTCAAACAGCGACACCGCCATGTTGCGGAACATGGCCTGACGGTGTGAGCTGTTCCGATTCAGTTTTCTGCCGCTCTTGCGATGGCGCATGGTTCTGTTCCTAAAATCGATTAACGCAACTTGGTGTTTAGCCGGTCATCGTCCCGGAGGCTGACCGGCGGCCAGTTTTCCAGGCGCATGCCCAGCGACAGGCCTTTGGAGGCCAACACGTCCTTGATCTCGGTGAGAGACTTCTTGCCCAGGTTGGGCGTCTTCAGAAGTTCCACCTCGGTACGCTGTACCAGATCACCGATATAGTAGATGTTCTCCGCCTTCAGACAGTTGGCGGAGCGAACGGTCAGTTCCAGATCGTCCACCGGGCGCAGCAGAATCGGATCGATTTCCTCACGTTCCTGCTTCGGTTCCGGCTTGGAATCCTGCTCCAGATCGACAAACACCGCGATCTGCTGCTGAAGGATGGTCGCCGCGCGACGGATCGCCTCTTCCGGGTCGATGGTGCCGTCGGTTTCCAGATCGATCACCAGCTTGTCCAGGTCGGTGCGCTGCTCCACCCGGGCCGCTTCCACCACATAGGCCACGCGACGTACCGGGCTGTAGCTGGCGTCCAGCTGCAGGCGGCCGATGCCACGGGTCTCGTCGTCATCGTTCTGACGGCTGTCGGCGGCTTCGTAGCCCCGGCCCTTGCGCACTTTCATGCGCACGCGCAGCTCGGTGTCACCGGTGATGGTGCAGATCAGATGCTCCGGATTGACGATTTCCACGCTGTGATCGCGCTGGATGTCGTCAGCGGTAACATCGCCCGGACCTTTCTTCACCAGCTCCAGGGTAGCTTCTTCACGATCGTCCATCTTCAGGGCAACGCCCTTGAGGTTGAGGAGGATGTTGATCACATCTTCCTGAACGCCATCGATGGAGGAGTATTCGTGCTGTACGCCTTCGATCTCCACTTCGGTGATCGCGCACCCGGGCATGCTGGACAGCAGAATGCGGCGCAGCGAGGTGCCCAGAGTGTGGCCAAAACCACGCTCCAGAGGCTCCAGA
>CENV01074946.1_pt1 | contig 22381 bp, 14 predicted proteins | sample 530231 | NCBI WGS metagenome assembly CENV01 (sample SAMEA2619815, study PRJEB7988) | marine metagenome | biome: marine biome (ENVO:00000447); feature: surface water layer (ENVO:00002042); material: "saline water (ENVO:00002010), including plankton (ENVO:xxxxxxxx)" | depth 5 m | reverse complement strand
GCCCAGGCCCGCCGGGCGGGCGCCGGCGTCGGTGAGCCGCTGCCACAGTTCCGGCGCTTTTTCGCCGGGCAGGATGATCTCGGCGCCGTCCTCACCGGTGTAGCCGGTGCGGGCGATCAGCCAGCTGCCCACCTGGGCGAAGCCGAAGAACGGCATTTCATCCAGGGCGGCGCGAGCGTCGTCGCACACCAGGTCGCGCAGGAAGGCGCGGGCCTTGGGGCCCTGCACGGCGATCATGGCCAGGTCCGGGCGCTCGCGGATGTCCACGGCGAAGCCACCGGCCTGGCCTTCCATCCACTCCAGGTCCTTGTCGCGGGTGGCGCAGTTGACCACCAGCCGGGCGTGCTCGGCGTCGATCTTGTAGACGATCAGGTCGTCCACCACGCCGCCGCGTTCGTTGAGCATACAAGTATAGAGGGCGCGACCCTCGCCCACCTTGTCCAGGTCGTTGGCGAGCAGGCGGCGCAAGTACGCGCGGGTGTCCTTACCGGCCACATCCACCACGGTCATGTGGGAGACATCGAACAGGCCCACGCCGTCGCGCACGGCGTGGTGTTCCTCCAGCTGGGAGCCGTAGTGGATGGGCATGTCCCAGCCACCGAAATCCACCATCTTGGCACCGGCGGCGAGATGGGCGTCATAAAGGGGTGTGCGCTGACCCATGGGAATGCGGGCTCCAGGTCCGTGGGCCGGGGCGACGAACGCGCCATGGCCCATTGATTGTCAGGAGTGAAGGATAACGGACCCGGGCCACGGCGCCTAGGCGGCGACTGACCGGACGGTCTGTCGCGGCGGTGGGTTTCCTGCTTGTTCTTGCGCCGGCGTTCATTCGCGAATAGTTCTCGTTTATACTGCCCACCGCCACAGTTCGCCCTTTATTTTCCTGCTCCGGGAGCGTGACGCCATGCGGTCCGCCCAATCCCGCCAACGGGATGCCTTGGATGCCCTTTACCGGGACCATCACCGCTGGTTGCACAATCTGTTGCGCAGCCGTTCCGGTTGCAGCGAAACCGCCGCCGACCTGGCCCAGGATACCTTTCTGCGGCTGCTCAGCCGCGATCAGGATCCGTTGGGGCTGACCCACCCGCGCGCCTATCTGGGGCGCATTGCCCGGGGCTTGCTGGCCAACCATTGGCGCCGCCGGGATATCGAACAGGCTTACCTGGAGGCGCTGCGCCAGCGGCCGGAAGCGCTGGCGCCGTCCCCCGAGGAGCACCACCTGGTGATGGAAACCCTCTATGAGGTGGACGCCTTCCTGGTCTCTTTGCCGGACAAGGCCCGGCGGGTATTTCTGATGTCGCGGCTGGATCGTTTGCGCTATGCCGAGATCGGCGAGCGGCTGGGCATCTCCGAGCGCATGGTGAAGAAGTACATGGCCCGGGCCACGCTGCAGTATCTGCGCCTGGACAACCGGGGCGACGGGCGGTGAGCGGGAGCGACCCGGCCCTGCCCGACGAGGTACTGGCCGAGGCGGCGGAGTGGTTCGCCACCCTCGGCGACGAGCCGGTGTCCGAGGCCGAGCGCCAGCGCTGGCGGGCCTGGCTGGCGGCCAGCGAGAGCCACCGGCGCGCCTGGCGGCGTCTGGCGGATCTGGACCGGCGCCTGGGCGCCCTGCCCGCCGCGCCCGCCCGCCGTGCATTGTCGGCGGCGGGCCGGAGCCGGCGGCGCTTTCTCAAGGGCGGCGCCGGGCTGGCGGTGCTCGCCGCCAGCGGTGGCCTGGCCTGGTCCCGGGCGCCGCTCTGGCGGGCGGATCTGCGCACCACCGTGGGCGAGATCCGCGAGCAGCCCCTGCCGGATGGCGGCCGCCTGTGGCTCAACACGGACACCGCCGTGGACCTGGATTACAGCGCCGACCACCGCCGCCTGCGCCTGCTGGCCGGGGAAGTGTTGATCGAAACCTCCGCCGACCCGCGCCCGTTCACGGTACTCACCGCCGCCGGGGCAGCGCGTCCCCTGGGCACCCGTTTCGGCGTACGCCTCACCGACACCGGCACCCGGGTGGCGGTGTGGTCCGGTCGGGTGGCCCTGGCCCCCGCCGACGCGCCGGGGCGCGGTGCCGTGGTGGCCGCCGGCCAGCAGCGCCACTTCGACGCCCGGCATTGCGCGGCGGCCACGCCGCTGGCCGGCCACGGCGGCGCCGGCTGGGAGCGCGGCATGCTGGTCGCCGACGATCGGCCCCTGGGGGAATTTCTGGAGGAACTGTCCCGCTACCGGCGCGGCGTCATTCATTGCGACCCGGACGCCGCCGGGCTGCGCCTGGTGGGCAGCTTTCCCCTGGCGGACACCGGCCGGGTGCTGCGCTCCCTGCCCGAGGCGCTGCCGGTGGATGTGACCTTTCTGACGCCTCTCTGGGTGTCGGTTTCCCGCTCCGTTTGATGGCCCCGGCTATCTTACCGCGATGGGAGGAAGATGATCGCGGTGGAGGGTGATCCGGTGGAGGGTGATCGCGGCTGAAGCCGCTCCTACGGGCCGGGCCTGACCAATATTGATGCTGCTGGTTCCCCTTTTTCGGTTTCGCGGGGCTTTGTCCCTGAACCCTTTCAACGAATCCGGAAAAAAGGATCGCCCCATGGCGTTACATCCATTGTCCCGCTGCTGGCCCCTGCTGGGGGCCTTGCTGCTTGCCTCGCCGTTGCAGGCGCAGACCGCCGCCACCGTCGCCGCGCAAACCCAGGCCCGTGATTACGCCATCGAGCCGGGGCCGCTGAGCACGGTATTGTCCCGCTTCGCCGGCGAGGCCGGGCTGCTGCTGTCCGCCGACGGTGAACTGACGCGCGGCAAGCAAAGCCCCGGCCTGCGCGGCCGCTACACGGTGCCGGCGGGCCTGGAGCAACTGCTTGAAGGCAGCGGCCTGCGCTACCGGCTCACCGACGACGGCGGGCTCACCCTGGAGCCCGTGGGCGAGGGCCACACCCTGGCGCCGGTGGCGGTGACCGGCACCGCCCAGAGCCGCTACGAAAGCCGCTACGCGGACAGCGCCCTGCGTCTGCCCAAGGACGTGGCGGACGTGCCGCGCAGCCTGGACGTGATTCCCGAGCAGTTGCTGCTGGACCAGCAGTCCCGGGAGCTGGCCGAGGTGTTCCGCCTGGCCCCCAACGTGACCGTCAGCGACGGCTACGGCGGCACCCGGGAGCACGCCGTGGTGCGCGGTTTCGCGCGCAACGACAACTTCTACCGCAACGGCGTGCCGTTCGTCACCGACAGCCGCATCGACCCGGCCACCGTGGACAGCATCCAGATTCTCAAGGGCCCGGTGGCGGACATCGGCCGCATGGCGCCCAGCGGGCTGATCAACATCCAGACCAAGCAGCCCTCGTTCCAGCGTCAGGGTTCGCTCTCCACCGCCTTCGACGAGCACGGCCAGCGCCGCTTCACCGCCGACACCACCGGCCCGGTGGCCGGCAGCGACACCTTTGCCTACCGCGTTACCGGCTCACTGGAAGACAGCGAGACCTTCCGAGATACCAATGTGGACCGCAAATTCCTGTCGTCCTCGTTGCTGTGGCAAACGCCGTCCGGCTTCCGCCTGTCGGTGAACCATGAGTATTCCGAGGACCAGCGCGAGATCGACCGGGGCCTGGTGACGGTGCCGGTCGGTGGCGACCGCCGGCGGGTGGCCGACGTGGACCGGGACGCCCGCTACGACGGCAACGTGAAAAACGAGCGTGACGAGCACTACCAGCTGGTGCAGATCGACAACCTGCTGCCGCTGGGTGGCAGCGGCTGGGATCTGGACAGTACCCTGTTTTATTCCCGCGAGGGCGGTGACGATGTGCGCGCCGAGGTGGTCAACGTGTCCGACAGCGGCGTGCTGACCCGGCGCATGGGCAGCAACGAGAACCGGGAGCGGCGTTCCGTGTTTCTGCGCTCGCAGTTGATCGGCTCGCTGCCCACCACCCTGCCGGTGGACCTGGCCGCCGGGGTGGAATACCGCCGCGAAACCCATGAGTGGGAGAACTACACCGGCGCGCTGCAAACCGGGGGCACGGTGAACGATCCCGATTCCTTCGATCTGGTCAACGACATCGGCACCCCGCAAAACGGCCTCTATTTCGATACCGAGGTGCAATCCCAAGGCGTGTTCGCGCTGGCGGATGTGGCCCTGCTGCCCTCGCTCACCGCCACCCTGGGGCTGCGTTACGAGGTGTTCGAAACCGACTTCCACCGCCGTGATCTGCTCGCCGGCGGCGTCACCGACGCCCGATCCGGCGACCAGAACAAGCTCACCAAGGGGCTGGGGCTGATGTGGTCGGTGACCCGGGATCTCAATCTGTACTTCAATTACGCGGACACCTTCGAGCCGCAGAGCATCTTTATCGGCCAGACCCGGGTGGCCGAGGCGGACCCTCGGGAAGGCCGCCAGTACGAAGTGGGCGCCAAGTGGCACCTGCTCGATGACCGCCACTTCCTGACCGTGTCGCTGTTCGATCTGGAAGAAGACAACGTGGTGCAGTTCGAGAATGGCGAGCCGGTGCTGAACGGCGGCCAGACCTCCCAGGGCGCGGAGGTCTCGCTGGTGTCCAACCCGGTGGACGGCTTCAACCTGCGCGCCGCCGTGGGCGTGGTGGACGCCGAGCAGGTCACCAATGACGACGATGACGGCAACCGCCCGGCCAATGTGCCCACCACCACCGCCAGCCTGTGGGCCAGCTACGAATTCCAGACCGCCGCGCGGCCGCTGCGGGGGCTGGGCCTGGGCGGCGGCGTCTCCTACGCCGGCGATCGCTATGGCGACAGCGCCGGCAACTTCGAGATGGACGGCTACACGGTGCTGGATGTGGGCGCCTGGTATTACCTGCCGCTCAGCCAGCGGGAACGGCTGCGCTTTGATGTGGGCGTGAAGAACCTCGCCGACGAGGAATACTACAGTGCCTCCGGCGGCTCCTACCGGATCTCGGTGGGCAACCCGCGCACCGTGTTCGGCGGGGTCAAACTGGAATTCTGATCGGTGGTTTCCCTGGCGCGAACAGCATTCCGGGTGCACAGCTTCACCGGCGTGATCACCGGTTTACTGCTATTCATACTGTGCTGGAGCGGCACCTTCGCGGTGATCGCCCATGAACTGGACTGGCTGGCCACGCCCGCCGCCCGGGCGCAGCCGGCGCCGGGTCCCGACAACTGGGCGGCCTGGGAGGCCGGCGTGCACGCCCACGCCCCGGACACCCGGCTGCTGGGGCTGCGCGCGCCGCTCAATGACCACGGCGCCGCCCAGGCGATGATCCAGCGGCCCGATGGCGAACGGCGCCTGCTGTTCATCACGCCGGCCACCGGCCAGGTGCAGGGCGAGGCGAGCCCGTTCACGGTGCAGCGCTTCTTCCGGGAGTTTCACCGCAGCTTCTATATTCCCACGCAATGGGGCACCTATCTGGTGGCGGCGCTGGCGGTAACGCTGCTGGTGTCGCTGGTGGCCGGGCTGCTGTTCTACCGGCGCTGGTGGCGGCGCTTCTTTTCGTTGCGCTGGCGGCGCGGGCCGGGCCTGTGGAGCGAGCTGCACAAATTCGTGGGGCTGTGGAGCCTGTGGTTCGTGCTGATCATCGGCGTCACCGGCCTGTGGTACGGCGTGGAGCGGGCGCGCCTGGATATGGGCGACGGTCTGTTCGCCTACGCCGGGCCCACGGCAATGGCGGCCCACCGTATTGCCGAACCCGACAGCGATCCGTCACGGCCGCCGCTGTCGGTGGCGGCGCTGGTGGACCGGGCACGGGCACTGCGCCCGGCTCTGCGCCTGACCACGGTGATCCCCGGGCCGGACCGTTTCTACGCCGAGGGCGAGGCCGATGACCTGCTGGTGCGGCCACGCGCCAACCTGATCTATCTGGACGCGCGCAGCGGCGCGCCGCTGTACAGCCAGGACGCCGGCGATCTGCCCGCCTACTGGCGCTGGTCGGAAACCGCCGACCCGCTGCACTTCGGCGACTTCGCCGGGCTGCCGGTGAAGCTGCTGTGGTTTGTGTTCGGGCTGCTGCTGTGCGGTTTGATTCTCACCGGCACCTGGATGCATGCGCGTCGCCTGGCGCGCTCCGAGCGGGCCCGGGAAAAGCACCGCTGGCGGGGTACCGGGGCGGCGGTGGTGGTGTCGTTGCTGGTGGTGGTGGCGTCGGTGCCGCTGGCGATCCACCAGGTGCGTCTTGAGTATGGTGGTTTTCCGCCGTTGCAAAGCGGTGTGATGGCGGTGGTGCTGGGGTGGGTGGTGCTGACCGTGATACTGCTGGCCGGATGGGGATGGAGCCTGAAGCGGCGCTGAGTGGTCGCGGCTGAAGTGGTTCCTACGGTGGGTTGGCGTGGTGCCGGCGATGATCGCGGCTGAAGCCGCTCCTACGGGGTTGTAGGAGCGGCTTCAGCCGCGATGCCGGGCCGATCAGTTCTTGATCGGCGCGGAGACGTAGTTGAGGAACACCCCGCCTTCGGGGATGCCGAGGGTCATGCTGGCGGCCCGCAGCACACCGGCGTCGTCCAGGCTGATGCCCACTTCCACGTCCTGCTCGACCTGATTGCGTTGCTCGATCTGCAGGCGGCCGTCTTCCAGGAAGGTGACGTCACCGACCAGATGCAGGCTCAGCGGATAGCTGTAGAGGTCGTGGGAGAGCGGCAAGCCGGCGGCCGTGGGCTGCAGGTACGGCGCCGACAGGTAAATGTCCAGGTTGGTCTCGAAAATCGGACCGTCCGGGGTTTCGCGAATCCAGCCGGTGACCGGCTGGGTGCGGTTGCCGTTGCCATCGTCCTCATAGCGGATACGCATGATCTGCGGCCCCGTGGCGATGGTTTCCTTGATCGGGATAATCGCCAGCAGGATCTGCGCGTAGACGTCCACGGTGGAGGTCTTGAGCAGCGTCGGGTAGATGTTCACCTTCACCGCGTCCTCGTCCGCGTCGTAGCCGAGCACCTGCACGTCCAGGTCGGCGGTGACGTGGATGAACTTGTCCGCCGGACAATCGTCATCGCTGTAGTCGCAACCGACCCGCGCCTGTAGCAGCAGCCCGCCGGTGTCCTTCACGAACAGTTCGGTGCTGTTCGCTGGCGGCGGAAATTCGCCGGAGCCGGCCGGGCTTTCCTGGGCCTGGGGCTCGCTGTCCTGGTGCACGAAGTCGTGGTTGGTGTCGTTCACCGGCAGGTTGCGCAGTTCCTGGAAGACGTTGTCGTCCGCCGGGGCGCCGGTGAAGTAGAGCTCCAGGTTGGGGCCGCCCATATCGTCGTCCGGGGCTTCCAGCACGGCGGTTTGCAGGGGGCCGTTGTCCTCGGTGCAGATGGCCGCGCCGCTGGTGCAGTCGTCGACGCTGAAGTCCTGGTTCTCGGACATCAGCACGTAGCGGTAGGTGGCGCCGTCTTCCCAGGGCTGGTCCGGGGTGAAGGTGATCTTGCGACCGGCGTATTCCAGTTCACCGGGCACGGTGTCCAGGCAGGTGTACTGGGTGCGGCTGTTGCCGTCCACGGTGCCCTGGGGGGCCTGGCCGGGCTCGGCGATTTTCTCCACGCGGAAGCTGCCGGTGTCGCAGGTTTCACCCACCTGGATGCTGTCTTCCAGCATGGTCTGGGAGAACTGCACCACGATGGGCCGCTGGCCGGGCATGGGCATCACCGGCATGTGATCGTCGTCGCCCTCGCCGCCCCGGCACTGGCCGTGGTCGCCGGCGGCGATGTCCCAGGTGGTTTTGTCCGCCGCGCAGGGGAAGCCCGGGTAGGTGGTGGTGGCGATGGCCGGGTGGCCGCTGCCTTCATAGGTGGGCATGGTGAAGGTGCGGGTGAACGGCTGCGTCGGATTGCCGGCGGTGTCGGTGATGCCGTCGGTGACGCCGATTTCATAGCTGGTGCCGTAGGCCAGCGGCTGCTCCGGCTTGATGACGATGGAAACGCCATCCAGGTAATAATCGAACGGCACCGCCACGCCGCCGGCGGTGAGCGTGAGGTCGGTACCCGGCGCCACGGACATCGGGTCCAGCGGTTCATCAAAGGTCAGGATGATGGGGTCGCCGGGGCGCTGCTTGCCGAGCTCGTCACCGGGCATCCAGGTGGCGATCTGCGGCGCATCCAGGTTACGCGGCTGCTCCGGCGCGCTTTCCTGGTCCGGGTAGGATTCCATGTGGAAGCTGAGCATGCCGTAGGCGTTCTCGACGCCCAGCACGCGCGGCTCGACCATGCCCACGGCGTCCACCACCAGGCTGCCTTTTTCCAGGTCGGTGAAGGCATAGCCCACCAGTTCCACCTGCAACAGGTTCTGGTTGAAGGCGCCGTTGGCTTTTTGGGTTTTGGTGTCGAAGGCCACGTCCATGGTCAGGCGCAGCAGTTTGGGGGCGCTGGCGTCGTTGGAATAGGGGTTGGGCAGCAGGTAGCCGTTGGCGTCGGACAGGAAGGTCACGGTCACGTCGCCGGAATCAAAACCGGCGGGCACCGCGCCACCGATGTTCACGTCCAGCGGGTCGCCGCTGAGCAGTGAGCCGCGCGGGATGCGCAGCGGCGTCTTGTCCGGGAAATTGGGCGCGAACGCCAGCTCCGCGTACACATCGCCCTGCTGTTTGGAGACGGTGTTGTCACCCAGCAGCTTGGCCACCAGGGGCACGCAGTTGATGGCGTCGCCGGTGATCGGCGAGGTGCGCACGCCATCGTCCAGGCAACCCAGCTGAGTGTCCGCCGGGTCGGCCTTCTGGGCCAGCATGGAACGCGGCGTGGTGTCCCGGGGCATGAACTCCCGGGTGTAGGCGGGCAGCGCCTGGCCTTTGATGTTGCGGACCTGGTTGGTCAGCGTCAGGGTCAGGGTAGTGCCGGCCTGAACCGGCTCCACCGGGTCCGCGCCACCTTCGCTTTGTGGTGTGGGGTCGATGGTGATGTAGCGGCCATCCACCAGCAGCGTGGCGGGAATCACCTCACCGTTCTGGGTCAGGGAAATGGTCTGGCCGTATACCAGCGAGTCCGGGTCCACCGGTTGCGAGAGCCGCAGGTTCACCGAGGAGAAGTCCAGGAAAGGTACCTCGGCGTCGTCTGGGTTAACGCTCACCACCTCGAAGCTGTCCTCGCTGCTGCGCAACTCGAACGGGCCCTGCAGGGCCGGGCGGGTGGTGAAGTTGAGTGCGTCACCGGGCAGCGAAGGCTCGCCGTTGTCGGTGCGGATGTCGTTAAGCGTCAGCGTGTAGTCGCTCTTCAGCGCCAGCGGTTGATCCGGGGTGAGCACGGCGCTGAGCCCGCCATCGACGCTGGCCACGCTGAACGATACCGGCCCGTCCGGGCCTTCCAGGGTAAAGTTGCCGGCGTCCACTTCCACCGGCTCGGAGAAGCGCACCACCACCGGGGCGCGGGGCGCCACGTCCTGTTGCCCTTCATAGGGGTAGGTATAGAACACCTCGGCTTGCACCCAGGTGCTGAAGTCCGTGGTCTGGTCGCTGCCACCGCCGCCGCCACAGGCGGCCAGGGCCAGGGTCAGACCGGCGAGCAGGAGTTTTCTTGTGATCATGACCTGCCTCCTCAGAATTTAAGCGTGATGGCACCGGTGATGACGTTCACGTCACCGTCGGCTTCCACGCTTTCATAGGGCTGGGGGTAGCTGGGCGAGCGGGTGTCGTACAGGTCGAAGGTGCGCGGCTCCAGCTTCTGGTACTGGTAGGCGATGTCGAAACGCACCGGGAACGAGAAGAAGCGGGTGCGCTCGTACTTGGCGGTCAGGCCCAGACCGAAGATCCACTTGTCGGTGTCCAGGTAGTTCACGTTCAGGGAAGCGTTGGATTTCAGCGGGCTTTCGCTGTAGGCCACGCCGCCGGTGACGGCGAAATTCTGGTTGAGCTGGTATTCGGCGCCGATGCGCGGGATCACTATGTCCTGGAATTCCAGGATGCCCACGCCGTCCTCGTTGGATACGGCCTGGTCCTTGATGGTGTCGCCATCGAATTCATCTTCCAGGTCGGACCACTGCTGCAGTTCCAGGCTGGCGCCCACGCGCAGGCGGTTGGTGCGGTAAAGCAGGCCGGCGGAGTAGATGTTGGGCTGGTAGGAATCCAGGGTGGTCACCGCCAGGGACAGGCCCGGCTCGTCGATGACGCCGGGGATCACGGTGTTGGCGTCCACGGTGGTGTTGGTGTTGGAGTAGCCGCGGAAGGCGAAGGCGGTTTCGAAGCCGTTCAGCCAGCAGTCGCCGTCCGGGCAGAAGGTCTCGCCCAGATCCATGGTGACACTGAGGGTGGGCCGGATTTCCGGCTTGGCGGACACATCCAGTTTCTCGTATTGGGTTTCGCCGGCCAGGTTGGTGTAGGCACGCAGCTCCGCCTCGGACTGCAGGGTGATGCGCGCGGAGGCGCCCACGTCGATGCCGCGCCACAGCTGGGTGGCGCCGCCCAGGCTCAGGAACAGGGGCTGGCGGCCGTATTCGAAGTACTGGCCGGTGCGCGAGGTTTCCGATTCGAAGGCGAGCATTTCCTCGCCGTATTTCTCGATGCCGATCATCACGCCCAGATAGAGCGGATGGTTGAAGCGGGTCAGGTTGGAGAGGTTGGATTTCATACCGATCAGGGTGTGCTGGGAAGGCGAGTCCTGCAGCACGTCGCCGCGCCGGATCGGCGCCGCCAGGCCACCCAGGCTGTTCACGCGCAGTTCGTGTTCGGCGTGCAACAGGCCCACGGTGAGTTCACCGCGCGGGTCCTTGGCCAGATAGGCCGGGTTGTAATAGACCGAGGAAACCTTGCTATTGAACATGGAAAGGGCCTGGGCGGAGGCCACATCGGTGGGCAACACCCCGTAGGTGGTGCCGATGTTGCCCATGCTCGCGTACGCGGTGCTGCCGGTTCCCATGACAAGCGCCAGGGTCAGACCCCGGACCATCTTGTTGTTCTTCATGTTCGACTTCTCCGAGTGGGCCGTTCCAGTGCAACGGCACTTTATTATTGAGTCGCCAAGTACAGGCGTTCACATTCAGGTGGCGCAGTATGAGCTACTGAAATTCAACGAAACACTGTCTTTCGCCACATTTTGTGCACTTTTGTTAACTGATTCCGGTAGACAAACCTTTTTACTGATTCTGCTTTTATAGGTTAATAATTAAGTATCGCCGCAAGGCTCCCCGGCGAGTCGTATACCGGCGAAACCCCTTTAAAAACGGGCCCTGGCCCGCACCACGCCGGCTTTTTCCCAGTCGCCGACCTTCACTCGATTGTGAAAAACCGTCACCACCGGTGAAACACAAAGATTGTAAAAATGCTGTGAAGAAGGCAAATCCGCCCGTGCGCCATGCGTTCGCACGAGGACAACCGTTAACAGCCGTTTTCCCACCCCCGCGCTGGTAGCGGCGCCCGCCCCTGCCCGCGACCCCAACCCACCTATGAAGGGCCAGTCATAAGACTTTCGGATAGTAGAGGCCCGGGATGCTTTTATTTCACGCACCCGCTTCGGTATAAAGCGAGGGTAAGGCAACCTCCCGTATAGGTTCCGCACTTCATAGGTGCGACCCATAAGACCAACAAGCAGCGATCAACGAGGAAGGTTTATGGACGGCATTACCGACGACGCCCGCGCTTCCGGCGGCGCCCCTCCCGGCATCCTGTCCCGCGAGCGCACCATCGCGGGCCCCCAATTCAACCGTTGGCTGGTACCCACCGCGGCCCTGGCCATCCATCTGTGTATCGGCATGGCCTACGGGTTCTCGGTGTTCTGGCTGCCAATGAGCCATGAAATCGCCAATCCACCGGCCAGCTGCGGCGACATCGGCCTGATGCAGGCCCTGTTCACCACCACCTGCAACTGGTCCGTGTCCCAGGTGACCTATGTGTTCGGCATCTTCATCGCCATGCTGGGCGTGTCGGCGGCGATCTGGGGGGCCTGGCTGGAGCACGCCGGCCCCCGCAAGGCCGGCTTTATCGCCGCCCTGTGCTGGGGCGGCGGCATGATCGTGGGCGGCATCGGCGTGATGATGCACCAGCTGTGGCTGGTGTATCTGGGCGCCGGGGTACTGGGCGGCGTGGGCCAGGGCCTGGGCTACATCACCCCGGTATCGACCCTGATCAAGTGGTTCCCGGACCGGCGCGGCATGGCCACCGGCTTCGCCATCATGGGCTACGGCGGCGGCGCCATGATCGGCGCGCCGCTGGCGGTGTGGCTAATGGCCCGCTTCAGCGAGGGCGGCGGCACCGGCGTGGCGCCGACGCTGATTACCATGGGCGTGATTTACGCCATCGTGATGAGCTGCGGGGCGTTCGGGTTCCGGGTGCCACCCAATGGCTGGAAGCCGCACGGCTGGCAGCCCAAGGAAGACAATGGCAGCGCCATGATCACCTCCGGCCATGTGCACCTGAACCGGGCCTGGAAGACCAAACAGTTCTGGCTGATCTGGGCGGTGCTGTTCCTCAACGTGACCGCCGGCATCGCGGTGATCTCCATGGCCAGCCCGATGCTGCAGGAAGTGTTCGGCGGCATCCTGGTGGGCGTGGACGACCCCAATGTGGTCCTCAGCGAAGCACAGCTGGCGGCGGTGGCCGCGGCGGCGGCCGGGCTGGTGGGGCTGATCAGCCTGTTCAACAGCCTGGGCCGGCTGTTCTGGGCCTCCCTGTCCGACAAGATCGGCCGCAAGAACACCTACTTCTGCTTCTTCGTGATCGGCATCGTGGTGTACAGCCTGCTGCCCACCTGGGGCCACCTGGGCATGGCCGGGCTGTTCGTGATCTCGATCTGCGTGATCCTGAGCATGTACGGCGGCGGCTTCTCCACCGTGCCGGCCTATCTGGCGGACATCTTCGGCACCCAGATGGTGGGCGCCATCCACGGCCGCCTGCTCACCGCCTGGAGCGCCGCCGGCCTGGTGGGCCCGCTGATCATCGGCGCCCTGCGCGACGCCCAGCTGCAAGCCGGCGTGGACCAAGCGCTGGTCTACGACCGCACCCTGTACATCATGGCCGGGCTGCTGTTCGTGGGGCTGATCTGCAACGCCCTGGTGCGGCCGGTGCACGAGGACCATCACATGAGCGACGAAGAGGTGGCCCGTGAGCGCACCCTGCAACGGGACAGCGGCGTGGCCGCCAACGCGGAAACCGCCGCCCGGGGCCGCTTCGGCGTGACCGGCGTGCTGTGCTGGCTGGGTGTGGGGGTGCCTTTTCTGATCGGGCTGTACATCGCTATCGCGAAGGCGGCGGCGTTGTTTTAGCCGCCGGTTATCGCGACTGAAGTCGCTCCTACGGTGCCTTGTAGGAGCGACTTCAGTCGCGATCATCAAGCCCGGTCGCTGGCCAACAACTGGGCAAAGGTGCACACCTCGCCGCAGCGGTCCGGGGCATAGCCCGGCAACCGCTCGATTTCGGCGAGGAACTCCGGCGCCCGCATCAGGGCCCGCAGTTGCTTGATGTTGCCCTGGCCAAGGGAGTCCTTATGACAAACCAGCAGATAGTGCTCGGTGGCCAGATCGATAAAGTCGAGCCCGAACTGGCGCGCCGCCGCTTCCACGCCGAAGCCGGCGTCGGCCATGCCGGCGGCCACATAGGCGGCCACCGCGGTGTGGGTGAATTCCTCCTGGTCGGCCCCCTGGATGCCATCGGCATCGATGCCCTGCTCCTCCAGCAACAGGTTGAACAGAATGCGGGTGCCGGCGTGCCGGTCCCGGTTGATAAAGCGCACATCCGGGCGGGTCAGGTCCGCCAGCCCCCGCACCCGGGCCCGGGTTTCCTCACGCAGAATCAGCCCCTGCTTGCGGGTGACGAACCGGATCACCCGCAGGTCGTCCAGGTCCAGACGCTCCTGGTAGAACGCCATCACCCGCTCCGCCAGGCCCGGGCTGGCGGGAAAGTGGAAGCTGGCCAGGTCCGACTCGCCCCGGGCCAGGATGCTCAGGGCGTTGGCCGGATTGGTGTATTGCAGGTCCAGCTCCACCCAGTCGGAAAACTCCGGCAGCAGCGCCACCGCGTAGCCGTGGCTGGCGTGCAGCCGCAGCACCGGGTGCTCGCCGTCCAGCAACTGCTGCAGCTGGGTATTCAGCTCCGAGGCCATGCTGTCGATCTGCGGCCCGAGCCGCGCCCGGAGCCGCTGCTCGGACCACAGCAGCGCCTCGCCCAGGGGCGACAGGCGGGTGCCGTGCCCCTTGCGCATCTCCACCAGCGGCGCGCCGAAGAAATCGGCGCCCCGGTTGAGCAGGTTCCAGGCGTGACGGTAGGAGACACCGGCCTCCTCGGAGGCGGCGGTGAGCTTGCCGGCGTCGCGGATGCCCTTCAGCAAACGGAAGATCACCGGATCGAACAGGTCGCCGTCTTCACTGCGAAAAATCCAGGCCGGCGCGATGTGCAGTTTCTTCTTTGCCATTGCTTAGGCAGTGTCCTTCATATTTATAAGGGTATTGGGCGGTGATACCTTTCCCGCAAACGCGGTAAACAGGCTGTGCAAGGCCGCCGACCGCACAAACAATTAGGATTGGTTATTCATATGTATAAGCACAATAACCAGAGCGGGCAGGCCCTGTCCACCGACGCCCTGTCGGCGTCGTCACCGGTGGAGCAGGCGATTCAGCAGGACGTGGACGCGCTCAAGCACAAGCCCGGCGCCATGCTGCCCATTCTGCACGCCATTCAGGATCGTTTCGGTTACATCCCCGACGAGGCGGTGCCGATCATCGCCGAGACCCTGCGCCATACCCGCGCCGAGGTGCACGGCATCATCAGCTTCTACCACCACTTCCGCACCCGCCCGGCGGGCCGCCATGTGGTGCAGATCTGCCGCGCCGAGGCCTGCCAGGCAGTGGGCGGCCGGCAGCTGGAACAGCACGCCAAGGCCAGCCTGGGCGTGGACTACCACGGCACCACCCTGGACCGGCAGTTCACCCTGGAACCGGTGTATTGCCTGGGCAACTGCGCCTGCGGGCCGTCCATCCGGGTGGGCGACGACATCCATGGCCGGGTCAACGCCGAGCGCTTCGACGCCCTGGTGGATGACCTGTCCGCCACCGTGGTGGAGGTGAAGTGATGACCGTGACCGTTTATGTGCCCGCCGACACCACCGCCCGCGCCCTGGGCGCGGACCGGGTGGCCGATGCCCTGCGCCAGGCCGCCGATGAACGGGGCCTGGACCTGAAGCTGGTTCGCAATGGCTCCCGGGGCCTGTTCTGGTTGGAACCGCTGGTGGAAGTGGCCACCGCCAACGGCCGGGTGGCCTATGGCCCGGTGACGCCGGAGGCGGTGCCCGACCTGGTGGCCGCCGGCCTGTTCGACGGCGCCCGGAACCATGAGCTGGCCCTGGGTGCCACGGAAGAGATTCCCTACCTGAAGAACCAGCAGCGGCTGACCTTCTCGCGCATCGGGATTACCGACCCGCTGTCCATCGAGGACTACACCGACCTGCGCGGTTTTGAGGGCCTGAAGAAGGCCCTCACCCTGGACGGCCAGGGCATCATCGACGAGGTCAAAGCCTCCGGCCTGCGCGGCCGGGGCGGCGCCGCCTTCCCCACCGCCATCAAGTGGCAGACCGTCCACGACGAGCCGCAAGGCCAGAAGTACATCGTCTGCAACGCGGACGAAGGCGACTCCGGCACCTTCGCCGACCGGCTGGTGATGGAGTGCGACCCGTACATGCTGATCGAGGGCATGACCATCGCCGGCCTGGCGGTGGGCGCCACCCAGGGCTACATCTACCTGCGTTCGGAATACCCGTTGGCGCAGAAAATCTTTAACCAGGCCCTGGAGCGCGCCTACGCGGCGGGCTATCTGGGCGACGACATCCTCGGCAGCGGCAAGCACTTCGATCTGGAAGTGCGGCTGGGCGCCGGCGCCTACATCTGCGGCGAGGAAACCTCGCTGCTGGACAGCCTGGAAGGCAAGCGCGGCACGGTGCGCGCCAAGCCGCCGCTGCCCGCCATCCAGGGTCTGTTCGGCAAACCCACGGTGGTCAACAACGTGCTGTCCCTGGCGGCGGTGCCGTTCATTCTCGACCAGGGCGGTCAGGCCTACGCCAACTACGGCATGGGCCGCTCCCTGGGCACCCTGGCCATTCAACTGGCCGGCAACGTGAAGCGCGGCGGCCTGGTGGAGCTGGCGTTCGGCACCACCCTGCGGGCGCTGATGGAAGACTTCGGCGGCGGCACCCTGAGTGGCCGGCCACTGAAGGCGGTGCAGGTAGGCGGCCCGCTGGGCGCCTACCTGCCGGAAAGTCAGTGGGACAGCCCCATGGACTACGAAGCCTTCGCCGCGTTCGGCGGCGTGGTGGGCCACGGCGGCGTGGTGATGTTCGACGACACCGTGGACATGGGCGAGCAGGCCCGCTTCGCCATGGAATTTTGCACCGTGGAATCCTGCGGCAAGTGCACGCCGTGCCGGATCGGCTCGGTGCGCGGCGTGGAGGTGATCGACCGCATCCGCGCCGGCGAAAACCGCGACGCCAATCTGGAACTGCTCTCCGAGCTCTGCGAAACCATGGTGGACGGCTCCCTGTGCGCCATGGGCGGCATGACGCCGTTCCCGGTGCAGAGCGTGCTTAAACATTTTCCGGACGACCTGACCCGCTCCCGTGGAGGTGCGCCATGTTGAATTATTACGACCCGCGCCAGCACCGCCCCGATCCCAACCAGGATCTGGGCACGCCCGCCCGGCTCTCCGAAAAACACGTCGCGCTGACCATCGACGGCCTGGAAATCAGCGTGCCGGAAGGCACCTCGGTAATGCGCGCCGCCGCCCTGGCCGGCATCACCGTTCCCAAGCTGTGCGCCACCGACAATCTTGAGGCGTTCGGCTCCTGCCGGCTGTGCGCGGTGCAGATCGAGGGCCGGCGCGGTTACCCGGCCTCCTGCACCACGCCGGTGGCGGAAGGCATGGCGGTGACCACCCAGAACGGCAAGCTGGCCAAGCTGCGCCGCAATATCATGGAGCTGTACATCTCCGACCACCCGCTGGACTGCCTGACCTGCCCGGCCAACGGCGACTGCGAGCTGCAGGACATGGCCGGCGCGGTGGGCCTGCGCGAGGTGCGCTACGGCTTCGAGGGCGCCAACCATCTGGACGCCCCCACCGACGACTCCAACCCCTACTTCAGCTTCGACGCCAGCAAGTGCATCGTCTGCTCCCGCTGCGTGCGCGCCTGCGAGGAAGTGCAGGGCACCTTCGCCCTGACCATCGACGGCCGTGGCTTCGACTCCAAGGTAGCCGCCGGCCAGGACGAGGACTTCATGGACTCGGAGTGCGTGTCCTGCGGCGCCTGCGTGCAGGCCTGCCCCACCTCCACGCTGATGGAAAAAAGCGTGATCGATCAGGGCGTGCCGGAGCATAGCGTGGTCACCACCTGCGCCTACTGCGGCGTGGGCTGCTCGTTCAAGGCGGAGATGAAAGGCGACCAGCTGGTGCGCATGGTGCCCTACAGGGGCGGCGACGCGAACCACGGCCACTCCTGCGTGAAAGGCCGCTTCGCGTTCGGCTACGCCACCCACAAGGACCGCATCAAGACGCCGATGATCCGCGACTCCATCAATGAGCCGTGGCGGGAAGTGTCCTGGGAGGAAGCCATCGCGTTCTCCGCCCGGCGCCTGAAGGAAACCCAAGCCAAATACGGCCGGGAGAGCATCGGCGGCATCACCTCCTCGCGCTGCACCAACGAGGAAACCTACCTGGTGCAGAAGCTGATCCGTGCCGCCTTCGGCAACAACAACACCGACACCTGCGCGCGGGTGTGCCATTCGCCCACCGGCTTCGGCCTGAAGACCACCCTGGGCGAATCCGCCGGCACCCAGACCTTCGATTCGGTGATGAAGGCGGACACCATCCTGGTGATCGGCGCCAACCCCACCGACGCCCACCCGGTGTTCGGCTCGCAGATGCGCCGCCGGCTTCGTGAAGGCGCCACCCTGATCGTCGCCGACCCGCGCCGCATCGACCTGCTGAAAACGCCCCACGGCGGCCGCATGCTGCACCTGCCGCTGCGCCCGGGCACCAACGTGGCGCTGATCAACTCCCTGGCCCACGTGGTGGTGTCCGAGGGGCTGGAAGACCAGGCCTTTATCGAAGCCCGCTGCGAGTCCGGCGCCTACCGGGCCTGGCGCGACTTTATTCTGGAAGAGCGCAATTCCCCGGAAGCCCTGGAAGCAACCACCGGCGTGGCCGCCGACAAGGTCCGCGAGGCCGCCCGCGCCTACGCCGAGGTGCACAACGGCGCCATCTACTACGGCCTGGGCGTCACCGAGCACAGCCAGGGTTCCACCATGGTGATGGGCATCGCCAACCTGGCCATGGCCACCGGCAACATCGGTCGCGAAGGCGTGGGTGTGAACCCGCTGCGCGGCCAGAACAACGTGCAGGGCTCCTGCGATATGGGCTCCTTCCCCCACGAACTGCCGGGCTACCAGCATGTGGCCGACCCGGCGGTGCGCGACCGCTTCGAGGCGGCCTGGAAGGTGAAGCTGGACGACGAGCCGGGCCTGCGCATTCCCAATATGTTCGACGCCGCCATCGCCGGCACCTTCAAGGCGCTGTACGTGCAGGGCGAGGACATCGCCCAGTCCGACCCCAACACCCAGCACGTGCAGGCGGCGCTCACCAGCCTGGACTGCCTGATCGTGCAGGACATCTTCCTCAACGAAACCGCCAAGTACGCCCATGTGCTGCTGCCGGGCTCCACCTTCCTGGAGAAAAACGGCACCTTCACCAACGCGGAACGGCGCATCAACCGGGTGCGCAAGGTGATGCCGCCGGTGGCCGGCAAGGAAGACTGGGAAGTGACCCAGGACCTGGCCAACGCCCTGGGCTACCCGATGAACTATTCGCACCCGTCCGAGATCATGGACGAGATCGCCCTGCTCACCCCCACCTTCACCGGCGTCAGCTACGCCAAGCTGGAGGAACAGGGCAGCATCCAGTGGCCCTGCAACGAGCAGCACCCGGACGGCACGCCGACCATGCACGAGGTGGACTTTCCGATCGGCAAGGGCCACTTCGCGGTCACCGAATACGTGCCCACCGAGGAGCGCGCCACCCGCCGTTTCCCGCTGCTGCTCACCACCGGCCGGATTCTCAGCCAGTACAACGTGGGCGCCCAGACCCGGCGCACCGCCAACAGCCAGTGGCACGACGAGGACGTGCTGGAGATCCATCCCAGCGATGCGGAACTGCGCGGCATCCGTGAGGGCGATTGGCTGGGCGTGTCCAGCCGCGTGGGCCACACGGTGCTGCGCTGCCGCATCAGCGACCGCATGCAGCCCGGCGTGGTTTACACCACCTTCCACCACCCGGGCAGTGGCGCCAACGTGATCACCACGGACAGCTCCGACTGGGCCACCAACTGCCCCGAGTACAAGGTCACCGCGGTGCAGGTGGAGAAGGTGTCGCAGCCGTCGGAGTGGCAGAAGCGCTTCGAGCACTTCGACCGCCGCCAGCGCGATTACCTGGAGAGCGCCGGCAACGAACGGACCACCGACGAACCGGCGCCGATGGGCAAGTGAGGGCACGACGATGAGCGGACAGGGTCTCGACCAGCTGGTGAAGATGGTCAATCAGATCAGCGCCAATATGCACGGCGCCACCGACGAACAGGCCGCCGACAAGGTGGCCACGCACCTGCAGAAGTTCTGGGCGCGCAGCATGAAGGAACAGATCCTCGCCTACGCCAACGACGGCGGCGAGGACCTGACGCCGATCTCGCGGCAAGCGATGGAGCGGCTGCGGGAGGTGCGCGCGGCGGGCTGAGGTAGCTTGCTGTAGGAGCGGCTTCAGCCGCGATAACCCGGCCGCGATAACCCGGCGCCACGCCAATCCTTATCGCGGCTGAAGCCGCTCCTACAGTCGTATTTACGACCGTGGATGCAGCGGTCGGGCGGTGCGGGGCAGATCTCCGGCGCGGCCGAGGGCACGGTGCATGAACGCCTGCCGGGCCGGGGCCAGCCGGTTGACCAGGTTCAGGCCACTGTTGCGCAGCCAGCGCACCGGCAGTTCCCGCCGTTCGAACAGCAGTTTGAAGCCGCGCATGGCGTTCTGCATCAGCAGATTGTCGGCGCGGCGGCGGCGTTCGTAGCGCGCCAGCACGGTGGCGTTGTCCACCGCCACCCCCGCCTCCCGGGCCCGGCCCAGTTCCTCCGCCAGCACCGCCGCGTCCAGCAACCCCAGGTTGATGCCCTGCCCGGCCAGCGGGTGCACCACATGGGCGGCGTCGCCGATCAGCGCCAGGCCCGGCCCCACATAGCTGCTGGCGTGGCGTTCCTGGATCGGAAACACGAAGCGCCGGCTCACCGGCCGGGCCGCGCCCAGGGCGTTGCCGCTGGCTTGGGTCACGGCCACGCCGAAGGCGTCGTCGTCCAGAGCCATCAGCTCTTCCACCCGATGGGGCCAGGCGGACCAGACGATGGAGCACTGGTGACCGTCGCCGCCTTTTTCTTCCGGGAACAACGGCAATAACGCCAGCGGCCCGGAATCCATGAACACCTGGCGAGCGCAGGCGCCGTGGGGGCGTTCCGTCTTGATGGTGGTGACGATGGCGTGGTGGCCGGTGTCTCGCAGCCCGTCCGGAATGCCGGCCTTGTCGCGCACCCGGGAGCGGGCGCCGTCGGCGCCGATCAGCAGGTCGGCGGTGAAGGTCTCGCCGCCGGCCTTCACCCGCCAGCGGCGGCCTTCCCGCTCGATGGCGGTGGCCGCCCGGTCGCATTGCCAATTCAGCGCGTCCCGTTCCCGGGCGGCGTCGTACAGGGCGGCGGTGAGATGGTCGTTTTCCAGCAGCCAGCCCAGGTGCGCGGCGCCGGCGTCGGCGGCGTCGAAGGCCACCTCGCCGGTGCCGTCCTGATCCCACACCCGCATGGAGGTGTAGCCCTGCACCCGCTCCGGGCGCAGCCGCTCCCACACGCCGGTGTGCCGCAGCAACCAGTGGCTGGCCTCGCTCAACGTCGACACCCGCGCCGCCGCCGGCCCCTCCGGCCAGGCCGGCGCCGCCGCGCCGTCCAGCACCCGCACGCGGAACCCCAGGTCCGCCAGCAACAGCGCCTGCAACCCCCCGGCCATGCCGCCGCCGATGATCAAAACATCAGTTTGGGGGGCGCTTGAGAGGTTCTTCATGGCGGCTATCTCAGTGGTTTTTGGCGGTGAATGGGCAGGGCTGCAAGCTACAAGCTTCAAGCTGCAAGCATGCGGTGCCGCCTTTCCAGCCTGTAGCTTGCGGCTTGAAGCTTGTAGCCATCACAACCCCATGGCCCGCCGGGCGAAGCTCTTACGGGCTGCCGGGAACAGATCCAGGGCCAGCAGGCCGAGTTGGCGGGTGTGGGCGAACAGCGGGTGGCGGACGCGGAACAGTTCCGGCAGCCAGCGGGAGGCCTGGCCGATGTCGGTTTGGTCGCGGCGCCGTTCGGCGGCCCAGGCGGAGAGCCGGTCCAGACGCCCCGGGTTCGGCTGGCCGCCGACCCGCTCGGCGAGCAGGGCCAGATCCCGAAAGGTCAGGTTGAACCCCTGGCCGGCCACCGGGTGCAGGGTGTGGGCGGCATTGCCCACCACCGCCCCGAAGGGCACCGCCTGGCCGCAGGCTTCGGTAAGAATCAGCGGGTAGCGGTGGCGCTCGCCGACCCGCGCCAGCCGGGGCGCGGCGGCGCCCACGCGCTCGCGCAGGGCGGCCAGGAAGCCGTCGTCGTCCAGGGCCATCCAGGCGTCCACCTGCTCCCGGGGACCGGTCCAGACCAGCGCCATGCGCTGGTCCGGCAGCGGCAACAGCGCCAGGGGGCCGTCGTCCAGAAAACGCTCGAAGGCCACGCCGCCGTGGGGCTCCGCCAGCCCCAGGTTGGCGATCAGGGCGTCCTGCCCCAGGTCCTCATGGCGGGCGGTGATGCCCATCCAGTCCCGGGTTTGCGAGCGGGCCCCATCGGCGGCGATCAGCAGCGGCGTATCCAGGCTGTCGCCATTCTCGAAGGTGGCGGTGTAACCGTCCGCCAGCCGCCGGATGCCGGTGACCCGGGCCGGCGCCCGCAGGGTGATGGCCGGGTCCGCCTCCACCGCGCGCAGCAGCACATGGCCGAACCAGCGGTTCTCCACCACCGCGCCCAGCCGGGGCAGGGCGTGCTCGCCGGCGTGCAGCCGGGTGATGCCCAGCCGCTCCCGGCGCGACACATGCACGGTCTCGATGCTCGCCGCCCGCTCCAGCACCGCCTCCAGCAACCCCAGCTTCGCCAGGGTCGCCAGACTGCCGGCGGACAACGCCGTGCTGCGGGCATCGAAGCTGGGCGTATCCGGCGGCTCGCCGGCGGCGATGGCATGGCTCTCCACCAGCGTTACCGCCGGCGTGCCATGGTGGCGCAACAACAACGCCAACGCCGCCCCGGCCATGCCACCGCCGACGATCAGCGGCGCGCCGCCGGCCTGATTCAAGCCATCCATGATCGCGCCTCGCATGAACGGCTCCGCGACGGACGGCCCGCTGTAGGAGCGGCTTTAGCCGCAATCGCCGGCCGAAGACCGACGGGCCCATTCCACGACGGCCCGCCGGT
>CENV01036940.1_pt1 | contig 22420 bp, 28 predicted proteins | sample 530231 | NCBI WGS metagenome assembly CENV01 (sample SAMEA2619815, study PRJEB7988) | marine metagenome | biome: marine biome (ENVO:00000447); feature: surface water layer (ENVO:00002042); material: "saline water (ENVO:00002010), including plankton (ENVO:xxxxxxxx)" | depth 5 m | reverse complement strand
CCAATTTTCACCTAACTCTTCTCGGAGAACCTTTATCAGTTCTCTTTCGTATCGAGTTCGTGAACGGTTCCGCATATCTTTACTTTACGCTTTTGGTATTTATTTCATGGCATCCATGATATACGGAGGAATCAACCTTTCAATGTTCCGAGTGCGGAACCAATGATTAAAGTGAGCATCAACCACATAAACATGACCCCAATCATCCTTTGACCTCATCGCTCTACCGTATTGTTGTAAGAGAGTCCTTACTGTGTAAGTTTGATACCATTCTTCATTATGTTGCATCTTCAAACGAACTTTGGTGTCGCCAAGTGAAAGGAACGGCAACTTACAAATTATAACGAAACGAATATCAGGATTGTCGTAACCTTGGTTGGCGTAAGTGCTGATTAAAATACCGTCACCGTCACCTTCTTTGAATTTGCGAAGAGTTTCCTCTCGCTCTTTGGGATTTTTAGTGTGTTGAATTAAACGAGCCGCTGTTTCAGGATGATGGTCAGACAAAATATCTACTACGGCTGATTCTATTCCATCGGTGTATGGCAAGATTAAACCTTTGTGACCTTCGTAGTGTTTAGCAATCTTAGCCACCGCTTCTGCTGTCTTTTTCAAATCTGAAAATTGAATACCTTGGGCTTCTTTGTTCCAAATCATCAAGCCCCCTTTCTGCGATAAAGCAAGTGGACGCTTTTTTGATGGGAAAGTGGATTCCGTTACTTTGAGATAAACCGACTCATCGGGATTCAAACCTAATTCTTCCATGAACACTTCAGGCGAAACAATGGTTCCCGACATAAATACTCTTTGATTGCCGAGAGATAGGAAACAATCTTCAGCGTATTTCGCTACCGAGAGAGGTTCTACTCGCAGAACATTCTTAACATCATCATCATCGAATTGATAAACCCACTTTTTCCAATTGTGTTGTAGTTCGGATAACATCATGTAAGCGTGTTGCACGAAAGCCTTGGCATCAGCCATTTCATCAGGTCTATAATTCCTGTGCTTGAGATTGATTTCCACTTCTTTTACCAACGCTCTCAACATCAACAAGATTTGAATGCAATCGGCTCTCCTTTCGTTATCAGGAGTATCAACTTTCATGGACTTAATACTTGGAAAATCGTGATTCAAACGGGCTTCATTCGATTCTTGTTGCGTGGGTTTCTTACCGTAAAGTAGTCGGGCTATTCTTTTACGGCTCAAAGAGAATCCACAGAACTTTTCAATAGTCGCCGCCGTGGTGTGGGCTTCATCTACAACTAAAAGAGGTCGAGTAGGCAAATTAGGTTTTCCAAACATTTTCATGGCGGTCAAATAAGTGGTGTTTCCAATGAACCAACGATTCTTCAAAGCCTCGGCGTAAGCATCGTAATATCCGCAAACCGTTTCAAACGGCAAGCCTTCCATCACCTCTTCTATATCGGTTTGCTTCAAAGCGTGAGGGCAATCAAAACCCTCTATAACTCGGCAAGGTGCATTAGCCGCACTACAATTTTCCAAATCTAATTCTTCAAGTTCCGCTTCGGACAAAGCACAATCATAGTTGCCTCGACCCATCGCTGACGACATAAAAGGATGGTCTTGCACATATTGAGATTGCAGACCTTTTAGCGGAGTAGAGATATAGACTGAGGTATCAAAAACCAATGGCAACCAATAAGCCAACGCTGATTTACCTGAACCCGTAGGGCATTCTACAATGATATTCTTGTAGCCTTCTTGAAGTTTTTCCGTGATAAGCGGTAAAAGATGTTGTTGTTCTTGGCGAGCCTCGCTGTAAGGCGTATCGTTTCCAAGTAAAGATTCAAACTGACCCCAATCGGAAACCGTTTCAGAAGGTTTCACAGATTCGGTTACAAATCCTAAAGCCTTGGTTTCCACAGGCAGGGAAAATCCTTGTAACGGCTGACCACCACCTTTAACCGATTTATGTTGAATAGTTTGTTGCTCGTAATCACTTTCGTAATCGAATTCCGATTCTGTCGCTTCCGAAGCCGTTGATTCGCCATCTACTAAAAGTCGCAACTTGTTTTTCGCACAATAGGAAATCAATCTTGGAAGTAAGGGAGAACCTACTCGATACTTACCTTTCCACGATTCACCTTTCCACCACAACTTGAACGAGGATTTCAAAGTGTCCTTGTGTTCAAAGGTGCGACCTACGACTTCAACGGAATGTGCTGACACAATAGTAAATACAGGCAAACCGTATATGAGGCTTCGCTTTCTAAGCGTTCTCACCTAAAGCCGAACTACTTGCCCCTTTTGAGTTTTCATCTACTTCACCCTCGCTGTGGGGGTCGGTTTTCAGTTCAACTTCTTTTAGTTTTGCAGGGTTCGGTTCTATGTGAGTAAAATAATCTATGCAATCTTGAGCGTTAGCCCATCCATTAGCATCGCACAGCAGACATTTCATGCGCCATTGTTGATGAATTTGCCAACCTACGCCACGACACAAAGGGCAAATTATCCTCTTCATACCTTGATTAAGAGATGCAACTACTTAAACACCATCTAACCCAAACCTCTTATAGTCATTCTGCGAAATGACAACAGGAGTGAGCCGTATGGGTATTTTAAGTTCGTTTTTCGATGTTGTAGCAGGAGTTTCCATTCTTGCGGGGCGTTCTTCTCTTTTAGATACCAGCCTAACCACGATTGCAGGTCGTAACTTAACCGTTAGAGGGGCTCTCGGTTTATCGTTTTTATCCATTGGTTTCATTAATCTTGTGGCTACCAGCCGTAAGCAAAAGAAGATTGAACGCTTAACCAAGGACGCTGAAACCTTTGGAGCAGAAAATGGTCTTACTATTAACAAAAACGACATTGAAAAACTTTACATTACGGGCGGAAGGTATGGTGGCGAATGTTTCTTAGTGTTGGAAGACGGAAAAACAATCAAAATTAGTGATAGGGATTTGCTAACTTTGCTCAAAATGTCCAACCGAAAATCCTTTGGTATTGAGAAGATGCGTAAATATCACAAGGTTGTCGGAAAAGAATTTATGGGTGCTGAAACCTTTGGTGCAGAACGGGAAATCCACCAATTGATTACTTTCGGTGGAAATGGGGAGGCAAGCACTCTTGTTTTTCAAAACCCTGATGATATTAAGGACTATCTCTATTATGGTCTTTACGGGTTTGAAAATCTTATGGACGAAAAGTGGTATATTGATGATGATAGTGCCGAAGAACTTAACAAGAAAAATTTCGATAAAAAAACCAAAAACATGAGCATAGATGAAGTTATCAGATATTTACATTTTAGTGAGGTGTATTACATGAAGACGCTTGTTGATTTAGACAAGGACTTCTTAGTTGATGGTAGAGATGGTGGCATCGTGCAAGCATCATTCAAGGGCGATAGGACGGGATTCGGGGCTGAAACATTTTCCGCCCACTTTAGAATCCCTAAATCTGATTTACGATTGATTCCGAACCCTGATGGCTCAGGTGGTTTTATCGTAGATATTGATATTGATTCAATGATGGAAATCGAGAAGGAGCGAAAAGAACGACAAAGAATACAGCGTAACAAACGAGCCAAGGAAAGAAGAGAAATGAAAAAGTATCTAAGGAGTCAAGGTTTAACTGAAGAAGAAATCAAGAATTATATGAAAGATTTGGCGAGAGAAAGACGCTACCGTGTCGCTGAAAACTTTAATGCTCCTGCTGCTGTGATGCGAACTTACAAAGGACGCAAAAGCCCTTCTATATCTGCTAAGTCGGTCAAGGTAGGAACTCGTAAAAGAGGTAATGATGGCAAGATGTGGCAAGTGCGCTCGGTCAAAAGCCGAGGTAAAAGAACTCAACGCTGGTTCAAGGATTAGGTGATTCGATGAAAAATTATCCCAAGGAATTCTACGCTAAGGAAAAAAAACCGATTCACATTATCGGCTACACCGTGGCTCTCGGTATGATGGGTATGGGTGTAGCGGAAACTGTTCACTCTTTACCTTACATCGTTAAAGGCGAATCTGATTTTGTAGGTATCATTCTCGGCCCACTCGGTATCGTAGCAGGAGGCATAGTAGCCTTTGCTTACTTGAAAGAAGCAGGAGTTGTTTATTGATGCGGTTCGATAAAACTCAAAAGCGGGCTCTTGTTTTCGTAGCAGGACTTTTAGGTTTGTCATGGTATATGGGCGGTCAATATGAAAAGGCTGACATGATGCGTTCTGAAGCAGATGCTTACACTTACGCTTACAACGAAGGACACTCCGACAGTAGAAAGGACGAAGACTATCAACCTGCTCTTTCATCAGGACGAGAAGAAGCCCGTTTCCGAAAAATTCTCAAGCAGCGGGCTGAAGAGTTTGGTGCGGAGAATATGCTTTACATTCTTGAACATTACACCGTTAATTGGAGGGAGGGTGGTGATTCCGTAGAGTATCATATCGGCACAAGTTTAATGAATCTTGCCGATGCTCTTACAGACGCATTAGATACCTTAGAAGAACACAACCGACACGAAGAGTGGTGTGAGAATGCAAAAACTGACGAAGAATACAAAGATAGGGTCGAGCGATGGGAAGGTCGTGACGGCGAAGATGAAAACGGTCTTCTTGATTTGTTAATGGAAGTTCAAGGTGACGGCTACGGTTCGGATAATCTAAACCGATACACACTTACTGTAAAAGAGGCTCCTGTTCATCTTAGAGGTTCAAGTGAATACTATGCCGAAACCTTTAACGCCCCTTATGCGGGTAGGGCGGAAGATGAGGACAAAAAATTAGTGGGTTGGAACATATTTTTGTTCTATGAAGACGAGGATGGAAATGAGTCAAAAGAGTCATGGGATATTTCTAACTATATCGCTCAACAAATTGATGAGGATTTTGATTACTTGAAAAGAATGGAGGATGGGCCACCTTATGAGGCTGAAACCTTTAACGCCCCTTATGCGGGTTCAGGAAGTCTGATGAATATCGGTCAAGATACTTCGCTCGGAAACTTCACATCTAAGGAATTAACTGAATCAAGTGCCATTCACGGTGACTTTAATGAAGCCTCCTTGAATTATTCAGGACATCAAAATCTTCAAGTTAGAGGTGCTGAAAGTCCGAAAACACGAACATTTGTTGTATCTTCTGTTGATTATGAAACCGATGGAGAGGAAGTGGACTTGCCTCAAGATTTCACTTTAACTTTAGATGAATACGATGTTGAGTATCTTGAAGAAGTGGATGGCGGTATGCAAGAAATCGCAGACCTTCTTGTTGAACAGATTTCCGATGAAACAGGATGGCTTGTTGAAAGTTTCTATTTCCAAGAAAGAATGCCCGATGGAACGCTTGTTGATTTGGATGCGGAAACTTTCGATGCAGAATACGATTTTCAAAATGATGCCATCACGACTGTCGAGGCTGATGATGAAGAGGAAGCATGGGAAAAATTCGGTATGTATGGTATCGAAGAAGATTGGTCTATCGTTGATGTTCGAGAAGCGGAAACAATGACCCCAAGCGAGGTTAAGGTGAAAGTTACCAAAGATGTTACTCCAAAGGGCAGTAAGATAATTGTAGAAGAGTGTGTAGATATTCAAGCGCATAAAGCCGATGCTACCGCCAACTTTTACCGTGTTCGATTCCGTGACCCTGCCGAGATGAGTAACTTCCGAGTTCCTGCTTGGGCTGCGAGAGCAGCCAATACAATGGGCTCGAAATACTACGATGTAGCAGGAAGCAAGGTTACGATGGGTCAGGATAAATCAGGTAATTGGAAGATACAATCAGTTATGGTTCCTAAAAGAGCCAATGTAGATGTGGAATTGGCTTTGAAAATCGCTAATCATATTCAAGACCGTTTAGAGAAGGAAGGCAGATGGGCTTCCAAGAAGTGTCAAGACAATGAAAGAATCTTGATTATCCGCTGAAAGCCGTTCCTATACCACTTAAACCTTGGCTGCGTCTGACCGAAGCCTTCTTATAGTCAAACAGACAGATAGAGTTAGGGAAAACCCCTCAATGGAGAGATTAAAATGAGTGCAATTATGAAAACTGTAAAGACTGTTGGTGCGGCTTCCGTTCTTGTTGGTGGACTATTCCATCTCGGTGGCCCTGCTATCTTCCGCATTCCTCTCGTTGGTGGAGCATTGAACAGCATTTGGAACTTTGGCGTTGGCCCTGTCACCGTCCAAAGACTATTCGGACTTGTCGCTGTTCTTTACGGAGCCCACGCACTTGGCTTTGACCGCCTTGTAGCAAGGGTTCCTGTGGTCGGACAACCTGTAAAGGACGCTTTGAACACAATGGAAGATGCTCTTGTTCCAATGGAAGGCGAAACTTACTCAGTCTAAGCAGAACTAAACCACGATTGGCCTAACAACAGTTAGTCCTTACTATCGTTAGGCAGTTCTCCCGATTCGATAAATTCTTCGGCTTGTTTGTCTGTTAATCGGTGCAAACGCATTTGTAATTTACCATCTTCGGTAATATCAGTTTGAGCCCCTTGCGGATAGCATACTTCGCTGAAGTCGCAAAACGCACACTTGAAATCTCCAATAGGTTCGTTACGGCTTAAATTGTATTGGTCGTATCTTGATTTCGATAATTGGCCGAGTTGAAACAAATCATCGGCTAAAGGTTCAGGGTATCGCAAAAAGTATTCACGCTCAGGCGGTTCGTCTTGAGCGAGTTTGTGTTCCAACTCCGCAAACCTGTCTATAATTCGTTGCATAGTTAATCCTTTTATTGGTCTTACTTCGGCATCGGTTTTACAGTAGCGATTATCTTGGCTATAATTCGGATTCGGAACAATCATTTTTCCTGTCGCTGTTTTCACTACTGCTTCACCTTCATATCCGTCCGACAACTCCACTACGAATTGTTTATCTCTACAATCTGCCCTGTCAATGTAGTAAATCAAAGCGTAAGGTGATTCACCGTGAACTTGCTCGATTTTTTCTCTTAGATGTAAATACCACATCACTTGCATGATGTAATCCATGTGAGGCATACCTTCGGGGTAAAGGTGATTGGATTTTCCAAACACATTTTTGTTAAAAGTGTAACCGTAACCTGATTTAACTTCCACGATAACGGGGTGTTGTTTAGCCATATCGAAAACAATAGCGTCTATTTCCCCTGAAACATTGTATTCATGGGCTCGCAGTTTCACATTGTTTTGAACATAAATACCTGCCTTTTTCCATTGGTCTTGCAGGGCATCCTCAATCCACACACCGTAATTCATCCTTCTCAACGACACGGCATCCCACGGCTCTCCGATGAAACCTTTTTTCTTATACCACAGTTGTCGGTGGCATTTACCAATAACAGTAGGTCTTCCGAACTCATCTACTATTTCACATGATGATTGGGTCACATAAAGCATCCCGCTTGAGCCTCGATACTCAGGAGCCATAAGTTGGCGGTCAGTTACTTCCGTTAATTGAAACGGCATTTCCGAAGGGTCAGGATTCCAAATGTCTTGGTCTTCACCCATTCTTTGAAGAAACTCCAAGGCTTCATCGCTTAAATCTGAGGACATAAACAGCCCTCACAAAATATCACGATAAACATAGTGGTTAATATCTACACCATCGCCGTCTTCAGGGAAAAAGAAATTGAATTCACGCAATCCTGCTTCTAATTTTTTCTTTCCACTTTCCAAAAATTCTTCTGAGCATTCAAACACCGCAATATCTTGGGTTGCTTTGTCAATGCACAAAAAGGTAAAGGATTCTGCTTCGGGAAACATTTGAAGATAAAGATACGCTTGCAGGTCGTAACCGTATTTGTAGGCTGACCACTTGAACTTCTTCAAATCTGTTGTGGTTTTCAAATCAATCAATTGAGTTCCTTTGAGAATATCAGCCTTGGCTCGAAAAGCCACACCGTCAATCATGGCAATAGCAGGAACCTCAAACTCCGCATCTTTTAGATACTCCGAGGCTTCCGAGTTTTCATGGATAACTGTTGCCATTGTTTCAGCCTTTTCGATTTCAGGAGTAGTATAAACCGTTCCCATCTGCGCTACTGCTTCCTTGTAGGCTTTGGAATTCTTAGACTTAACATCAATCACAGGCAGGGCAGCAAACTTTTCAGGTTCCAAAACCGCCCAATGAATCAACTTGCCATCACGCAAGGCTTGTGTTTCCACTTGAGATTCTCCTTGAGTAATTTCAAGATATTGCTTAGGCGACTTCATCAGCATCTTTAGCAAACTGCAACTCAAAGCGTTCTTGGTAAGATAGCCGTAGTAGAATTCATCATCCATCATCTTTTCAAGGATTTCCTCTTTGTCATGGATTTCACCATCAAGAGTTTGAATTTCATCAGCCGACTTTTTTATTTCAAGAGTTGCCTTAACCATAAAGATACCCAACCTTATTTTTGCCACTTAGTATTTAGGCTTGGCTGTTAATTTCGGCTTGCTTATCTCTTAGAATATCTAAAAGATTGTTGAACTGTGGGGCGATTTCCTTGACATCTTGCTTGTCAGCCTTTTCCATCGGTTCTCGGTCAGGCCAATGATAAGTTGTCTTTTGGTAGTAGAACCCGTCTGCGACCATCTTGGCGAGGATGAGTCGTGCTGCTTCAAAATTCTTAACTGTGTTCAAAGGGATTGACCAAATCTCTTCGGTGTTTTCCACAAGGTCTTCTTCACTTTTAGCCTCGGACAGATTCGTAGTGGCGAGAACTGAAAATCTTAGATTACTATCGTCTTCATCTTGAACGGCGGCGAAATGGACGATGTATAAACCGTCACCATCATCGGCGTTCATACTAACATTGACATCAACCAAGATTCCGTTTTCATTCATGAGTAGTTTTGCGTTTTGGATTTCTTTCATCTTATCACCTCATAGGCTTCTACCAACTCTTTTCATATCAGCCTTTTTCATGTGACCGATAATCATGATTTTACCCGTGTCGGTAAGTTGGAGCAAACAATAAACTTGAGATTTGTCTTCAGGGTCGTCTTTGAAAATAAGAACTCGATTGGTTCCTGCGGGAACTGCCATTTCGGGTGAACCCGAATCCATCAAGGTTTTCAAAACTTCATCCATACTATCACTCAATTAATTCATTGATAATGTTTGTAAGTTTCTTTTCCACAAGTGCTACCACATTATCAGCCACGGTTTCAATGACACTCAAAGTGTTCCCACCATCCATTTCCACTTGCATGGAAAGTTTTGGATATTGAGTTTGGATATTTCCGTAACGAGCCTTGGACTTCACTTCCACGGTGTTGCCATAGGAAACAATAATCTTGGTGTCGGACTTGGTGATTGAAGCCAAGTGTTCAAGAATTTCTTCAGGCTCCCCTGATTCCAGCGTAGCGGATTTACTGTTGGAAGCCTTTTCAACTACTTCTTTTTCTTGAATGGTTAAATCGAAAAATTCATCACCGATAGCCAAGCGACAAACAACTTCGCCATTACCGTCAAGGACATAAGGCGTTTTATCACCTTTACGGTTGGACTTTTTCACCGCCTCATAGGTGTTGTTGGAAAAATCGAAAAAACCGCAATCGTAGCGATGCTTACCTTCAAAGCGGTGAAGATACAATCGGTGTTTAGAACCTTTAGGGTCAGACCACATCTTATGTCCGTAGCCCTCGACTACACTAACGATAATTTCATCCTCGGCTACGGTAACTGTGTCAGTATTGGCGAATTCAGTCATACTCTTATTCTCCGACAACCACTATATGAATCTGAAACATTCGGTATCAACTTCCGAAATCAACACCTACTGATGTTAAATCGTCCAACTTAACAACGGAAAGGATTGCTGGCTTAGGTTCAAAGCCTACCATTCTTTGAAACGAAGTTTGACCTTGCCAAGTAGAAGATACAACCATTTGAACTCCTTGATACTGTTCAAGACAATGACCGTGAGTGTGACCTGTTACGAAAATCTCAGGCGTGTTTTCGATTGTTAAAAGGTCGTGAGGCTCCGAGGCGATTTGGTTTTTAACACCCCATTGTGGTGCAAGATGCCTTCTTTTCAACATTTGTTTCATGGCTTCTTCAGGATTTTCATAGGTGGCTTCTTTTAGATTCATTACCATATCATCAATACTTTTCCCGTGATACGAAAGAGTATCTACTCCGCCAACTTTGAATCTGCACGGATTACCAACGAAATGACCTGAGTTGAAGTAACTTTGAACTTCGGTTGAAAGCACAGGTTGTGGTTCTGCCAATCTCACAGCATCGTGATTGCCTGGCAATATCACAGTTTCTATGTGTTCAGGTAAGCGTTCAAAGTATTCTCCTGTTTTTTTGTATTGGTCATAGAGGTCGTGAATAGCCAACTCATGGTCTTGGTTAGGATAAACACCAACGCCATCTACAATATCTCCTGAAACTACAAGATAACCGATATTTTGAGCAATCGGGTCGTCCGACTTCAACCATTTCAACATCTTTTCCCATTCATCTTCAAGGAAGTTGTTTGCTCCGATATGAACATCGGAAATAAAAGCGGCGGAAACAGCATCAACATCATCGGTATCTCGCTTCTTTTCAACGATGTGAGGAAACAAAGCGTGACGAATCCAAAACAAACCACCATCTTTACTCATTTGCCCTTCGATAGCAATCACATCATCAACAGCAATAGTCCCTACACGCTCTTGAACATCAGGTGAAATCATGGCATCCAATTCTCCTGACGGGTCTTCAACAACTAAACGAAGATAGCCTGACGCAGTTTTTTTGGCTTCGATAACCATAACAATCGCTCTCGCCGTAGCATTCCAATTGGAATACTTACTTCGATTATTACAAAGGTATTCCAAAGTGTGGACTTTTTCAAAGTCATAAGATTCTTGTAAATAGCGTTTCAACTTCTTGTAACGGTCTAAAAACAAGTCACGGAAAGCCTCTAATTTTTCCGAGGCTTCGGTATCAGCACCTACCGTTTGAATAATATCTACTTCTAACGAGTGGTCGGCTGCTTTTTCTGTGAACCTTTTATCCATAATCTAACCTCCTGCCACCGACCTTTTAATCCTTTTTGAATCCTTCAACGAATTCTTCCCATGTCATTTGCTCTAACGGAACACAATGATGATTGTTAAGACCTACTTCTGATTTGAAAGTTCGGTTGCATTTGCTACAAAATTGTGGTTGTCTGTTTCGTGGAGTGAAACTTGATTTCAAACTGTGAAGATTCACAACGGTTGGAGAGATGGATTGTAAAGAGGAATCATAACGATAAAAGACGAGTTTATCTTTAGGAAAACCTTTAGCGATAAGATTTGTGATAGCCTTTTCATCCGAAGTTTTCGGAACATAAAACAGGTAGATTTTAGGTTGCTCTCGTCCACCTTTACGAAGCAACCGACCAATAGTTTGGATTCGAGAGCGAACAGAACGGGTTCCTGAAACCATGATACCGACATCGGCATCAGGAATATCAATACCTTCTACTAAGGCTCGACAAGATAAAAGCAATCCTTGACTTGAAGCAGAAAACTGTGCTAACGAAGTTCTTCTTTGTTTAGCCGATTTTTTGCTGTGATAAACTAAAGGATTCAAGTGACGGTATCTTTGTTCCAAGCGGTCTAAATCCTCTAAGGACTCATGAAACACCATTTTTTTATTGCTTTTGTGTTGGTGCATAAGTAAATCAAGAGCAGCAAAACGATTTCTTGCCCCGTTAAGAATTTCTTTTCTTTCACGAATAGCCTTGAGAAAGGCTCCTACCGCAGTATCATCTGTTCCTCTTGCTAAAAGTTTCTGACAAAGAGCAATTAAATTACCTCCACCATATCGAGCATTCAGACTTCGAGAAAGTGAAACAATTGCATTATGAGCCTCGTCATGTTTCTTTTGTTCAAACGGGGTAAGTGGTATCTGCACGGCTCTTACCTCGAAATCGGAAATAACTCCTGCTTTCAAGGCTTGGTCGTAGCCGTAGGTGTAAATTACATCACCTAAAAGTTCCGAAACTACTTCTAATCCTGTGTCTTCCCTTTCAGGAGTAGCCGATAATCCTAAAGTGGCCTCATGTTCAGCGGTAAAACAGCGAGCAAAGGTTGGAGCCGCCATGCGGTGACACTCATCAGCAACAATAAGATGTTTTTTCTGTGAAAAATCTCGGTCAGGTAAAAGTTTAGCAGCCGTGTTGATAACCACGACATTAATACGGTCATTCCAAATCTTTTTACTGCCTTGAACCTGACCCACTTCAAACCCTAAAATTTCCTCAAGGGCTACTTTCCATTGAGTGGCTAAACCGATTTGAGGAACTACTACGGTTACTACACCGTTAGGATTCTGTAACCATTCCACGATAACGGCATGGGCTACTCTACTTTTACCTGAACCTGTCGTGGCTTGAACAATGCCACGATGTTTCTGTTCCCATTTACTTTTAGCGTCTTGTTGCCAATCGTAAAGCAAGAACTTGTTGCCGTTACTGATGAAAAAATTAGCCGTCATGGTTCACCCCATGCCGTGACTATATTAAACACTTTCGGTCATTCCTCTTCCGATGTATCTTCGGAGCGTGGGAATCCTTTAATGTAACCTGCTTTGACTGAACTAACTTCGTGATGTGGAATTTTCACCATAGTTACGGTTCTCGCTCCTTCAGCAAGTTCTTCTTCGCTCAACCCTAAAGGTGTAAGAATCTCTACCATCATTCCATCGGGCTGCTCATGAATCGCATTAACAGCGTGATGTTCCGAGCCTGATTGTTCAGCGTTCAAGAGGTCTTGATAAATCTCGTTTTTAGCAAGATGTTTTGGATAAGAAGGAGAGTAGCCTACGGCGTAGATAGTTCCTTCTTTTGTGGTCAAGCAAATAATTGGCAACTGCATGGTGTTATCGGTCTGCATGACTATATGCAGGACTCATGAGGTATAAATGTTCTTATTGGGCTATTTCCAGCCAACCCTTCAGAATCATTAACTCCATTAAATCATCAAACAAAGCATCATTAATTCCTAAATCTTGTTTTACTTGATGTAGTTCATCATCGGAATCAATTTTTTCCAAAGCAGCGTAAAGAGATTTCAACAATTTAGTCGCTTCGGAATTGCTTAGGTCGGTCAATCTTTCATAGGGGTAACTCATCTGTTCACCAACCCAATACAAGGTCTTCGGCTATATCAATCTAAGGGTGTTTTCACACCACTTACAATCAACCAATCGGTTAAAGTAGTAAGTTACTCTCGCTTCTCAGCGGGCTTGTATTTTTGCTTTAGTTCCGAAATGAAACTGTTGTTAGCAAGAGCCCAAACAGTAACCATGTAACCTCTTTTACGAGAATCACCACGGGCTACTTTTGTTAAACCTACTTCTTGGAAAACTCTTCCGCCTTCAGCAGAACGGACACCACGAAGCGAATGTGAAATTGCCCCCGTGGAAGGAAGTTGTCTTTTACCACAATGGTTACGAAGATATTCAATCATCTCCGTAGCCGTTGCTGCTCCACGACCATCTCCGCCACCGTTCTCAAGGAACTTCATTACTCTTGATTCATACCACTTTTTTCTGTGCGCCATATTCTCACCACCCTATACGAAGGAGCCATTAGGTATAAAACTTTCGGTAGGGTATTTAACTCGACCCTGCTTCCGAAACCTTTAGAAGTCGAAAAGCGAGGCTTGACCTTTACGGGGTTTTTCTTGTGCTTCCACCTTTTCAGGGATTTTTGAATCATCATACATCGCCTCCGTAGTCATGAAGTAAGGCCCTTCACACCACTCCAAAGAGGCCATCCAATTTGAACCTTTCGCTCCGCCCCTTGCGAGGAATAGGTGAAGAGGAATGGTGTAGGTTACTCCTTCGTTATCTGCGGCGACAATGTTTTCTACGGAAAGGGCGGTCTTTCTCCATGTGATTACGGCATCTTGAGGGGCGAAAATGTGAGTTCCGTTGGTTTCGGCAGGAAGGCATCGGGTCTTGGAGCATTTCGTTAGGCCGAGTAACCATTCGTTGTTAGTTTCATCTAACACCGATTCGGTGAGTAGTTTTCGAGATTCGATGGAATACAAATCCTTACCTTTAGCAAAGACGAGCAATCCTGAATCAAGCGATTTAGTTTCCACCCAATAAGATACAAGTTGAGCAGGGAATCGAGCCACGGATTTACCTACTTTGATACCTTTTTGCGGTGCTTCCAAGTCATATACAGTAGGAGTTCTTTTAGCCGTTGCTACCGTAACAACAGGATGTTCAGCCGCTTCTTGCATTGGCGATTGTTCACAAGTCGAGCAAATTACTTCGCCGTTGTGTTCCGTGAGTGTAAAGGAGTAGTAATCGTCAGGGGCTACACCTTTCAACCGTGCTTCTCTTTTCGTCATTCGGACTTCGGCTCCATCGTCTGACCATCCCGAAGTCCACTCATCGTCTTCTTCACGGTTGCTTGCAGGACTACACCACTTACAAAAGGGGCGGAGAGGCCAAACAGTTGTTAGGATTCCGTTTTTAGTTTCCTTTTTTTCTACGATGTAATTTACAACTTCGGGTTTCGGTTTAGTTTCACGACCTAAAACGGCGTGAGATTCAGTTTCGGAAAACACTCTTATTTCTGATTCTGATGAAGAATCTTTGAGGTTAGGTTTGAGGATGGGGAACTCCGCCGTTGCACCGTAATCATCAACGGAGCCGAGAGTATCTACCACGCTTTTGTTGTAGCCTGGCCTTCTTTTTTCCCCCATAACAATTCCGACCTAATTTCGACTTAATTCTTTTTTTACCTTTTCCGTAAATTCTTCTACGGCAGACGACATTTTAGAATGAAAGTCTTCTTTAGAAACCGTCCGATACCTGTAATGGGGTGGTGCGTTTTCACGGAGAGCATATTCCCTGTGAACTAATCCTTGTTTCAAAAGAACTGCTAAGGTTCTTGTGATAACCGAAGCGTCTAAATTCGTGATGCTTTGGATTTCACGGCTTGATAAATCTTGTTCGTTCATTTCATTCAATTTTCTAAACATCTCGAACTGCTTAGGAGTTAGTCCGAGAAGGTATCTGATATTTTCTTCTCCCGATTTGCTTGGCATATTAACACACCTCTATCATGATTTGAGGACACACCCTATATGAAGTGTATCTTCATCACTACGCAACGATTAAAATAGGATAAGAGAATAGTAGGGGTGTGGTATCATGTCTGATAAGGAAAAACAAGAGGGTAAGGTTGATACTAACTTGTATTTTCACCGTATGAGCATTTGCGGTGGATGTGAGCATTTGAAAAAAGGGATAGCCATCAGTAGGTGTGATTTATGTGGTTGTATTCTTGGGGCCAAGGCTCGGATGAAAAAAGAAAGATGTCCATTAGGTAAGTGGTAGAATGGTGCATAGAGGTTGGGACGACCCCCCTGATTGGACGGAAACTGCCATTCCACTTGCAGTTATCTTGTTGATGGTCTATGTAGTGAGTTGGATGCTCGGCAAACTCTTTTAACCTACTTGCCCTTACTTGTTGCCGATGAATATCTTTGTTTTACATCACGACCCTGTGATAGCCGCAAGAATGGCTTCAGACCGCCACTCGATTAAAATGATTTTGGAATCGGCGCAGATGCTTTGCACGGTGGCGCATGATTTCGGAGTCCCTGCCCCTTACAAACCTTCTTTTAGAAATCACCCTTGCACACAATGGGTAGCAGAATCTAAAATGAATTGGGTGTGGCTGCAAACATACGCTCTTGCTTTGTGTCAAGAATACACACACCGCTACGGTAAAACTCATAAAAGTGAAGCGGTTATCGCTGAACTACCTGTTCCGCCTTTACCTAACAAGGGTTTAACTCCTTTTGCACAGGCCATGCCTGAACAATATCAAGACCGAGATGCAGTAAAGGCATATCGCCAATACTATGCTTTCGGTAAAGGTTACATGAATAAGGGTTTAGGCCCTCGATGGATAAAAGACCCTACTCGCCAGCCTCAATGGTTTAAGGACATGAACCAATATCCAAATAGTTTAACTGCTTAGTTATTGTATGAACGATAGTAAGCCTTATCCTGATGAGGTTTGTTCCAACACAGACCAATTGGACTTGCCTTCGTGGTGTGTAGAAACACCTGATTTTACTTTTGAAGTAATCGGGCAACTTTGTCTTGAAATATGTCTTTTAGTGTTCATGTTTTTCTGCTTCCATCAATGGTTCCGACACAGGAACGATAAGAAGGTAGGTCTTGAAAGGCTTAGGCAGATGGCAAATCAGCCGTCAGTAAAAGGAGTTCTCCTGTCCAATCAAGAGCATTCGGAGTCTGATAATTCAAAGGAGTTTTCGGAAACCGACAAACTTTGAAGTGAAACTTATCAGGGTCGAAAACTTTAACGCCGTTTCTTAGAACATGACCCTTGGCGAGAGGTAAGGAAACACGCATCGTTTTAGGGTGGACTGAAAAAGGGCATCTGCGAATTCCTTGTCTTCGCATCGGTGAAAGGTCGGCTTCACGGAATTCTTCTCCTGTGGCTTCACGGAAAATTCTTTTCACGATACCCCAAGTTCTTTTAGCACAGGTTTGCAGCGGATAAAGGTCTTTTTCCGTCATGTTCAAAACCGCTTTGGCGTGTTCCCAAGGCACTACAACATGGAATCCCTTGCTACCTGAATAATCTATCTCCACGAATTCTACTCCGTATTTCGTTTTCAAGAGTTCTGCCACCTTTGCCGAGGCCGTTAAAGCGTCCATGTCGCCGTAACAATCATCAATATCCCATACCAAATCCCTGCCTGTGCAGAATCCTTCTTGGTCAAGCGTTTCATTCCAAACCTCATCCTTCCATTTCTTGAATTCTTCGATATAAGTTTGATACTCCTGTTGCTCTTTCTTACTTCGCAGGGGTGGGGGCTTCAAGGCAGCATTCGGTAAAGCGGGTGCTAATCTTTCTAATACGCTGAAATCAAAGGTTAGACAAGACTGATAAACATGAGGGTGTTTCTGCGGATAAGCGAAATATCGCATCCACTTTTTCACGGCTTGTGTAGTTGGCATGGAAATTGGTCGGAAAAACTTTCGAGTTCCTTCGGCGTAAGCCATAATCATTGGTCTTTCTAAACTGTAACCTCGTAAGTGATACAGCACCGATTGAGAATCATACCACGGAATACCTGCCATACCTTTACGGTGAGGCACATGAGTTATGAAGGTTAGGGTAAAATAATGGGAAGGAGCCTTCTTATAGTCTTCCCGTGTCATGTTAGTGATTATCATGAGTTTTATCTTTTATCCTGAGTGGAACTCAAGTGACGAAGATGTTGTTGCGAGTAGGATTTACAACGAAATAGTCCTGCCTAAAATAGAGGCAATCGGTTTGAAGCCCCGATGGTCGAGGTATGAAAATATGCCGATAACGGGTTGGATGATAGAAAATGAAGACGAAATGGATTTTCAGCACACCCTCAAGCAGCAACTTTTAGAAAGGTTAAAAGAGGTGTGGCATTATATGTTGGAAGATTTAGGAATAAGGTCGGTGAACCAAGACCTACCTGAACCTGTGAAAAATAAATTGATGTCGGTCATAAAACAAGGAGTCCAAGGTAAGACTCAAGTTGATTATCGTTGGGAACGGACGGATATGGGATTTGAAAGGCATATCGAAAGTTCTAAACTGCGAAAAGTATTAACAACTTTGCGAGCCAATGAATTGAAACACGCTCATATTTTTACACCGCCCTCACCTCCACCGAAAAACAATTTGAAAGCCCAAGTAGATTATCTTTGGGACAACACCCAAAGTTTCGGAACAGGAAGAAAACTTCCTGAACGACCTAAGAACGGTTCAAGCGGTGATAGAGCCTCATGGTTATCGTTAGCCGAAAATCAGGTAAAGGATGGTTGGGCTGGTGAGGGAATGAGAAGTTACTCAAGTATGTCTTTTAATCGGGATTTCAAGTGGGTAACAAGCGACAGTAACACAACTTTAATTTATCAAACTTTTGAAGACAGGGCGACCTTACATTTTCGACCAAAAAATACCAGCAACCATGTCACGAAATTAACTACTGTGTCGTCCGAAGATGAAGTTCAGATAAGACGATATTTTACACACATCCCTAATCAAAACCAAGATGAATACCTTAGCACAACCATAACTCAATTCATTAAAGGCATATCCTATGCTGCGAATTATGAAGTTCCTGAAGGAAATAAGGATAAGCCCTTCACCGCTGATGCAGATATTATCAAGAAATTTCTTGACCAAGATGAAAACACATGGATTTACGACAATTGGGAAGCGTTTTTTACTGAGGAATGGAAGCAAGCAGCACGGGAAGCCTACGGAAACATGACTCCTGCTCTTTTAGGTTTAAGTATTCAGCCGATTACAAAAACTACTGCTGCGGAGGACGGGTTCGGGGATTTTTCATTGGAATTGGTTTTCAACTATCATTCTTGGTTCAATATGAAAAAGTCAGGTGGGGTGTATGGAAAGGCACAGGGTTCTGATTTGGCTATTCCTGTGGAATTCAGCCTTTTTCACGGATATACTACTTATGCAGAACAAAAACATCCACGGCTTCGATATTACGAGCGTGGGATGGGTGTATTGAATTGGTGGTGGTGAGATGGATATAGCAGAACAGAACCTCGATTCTTTGAAGGATGCCATTTGGAGTTTAACAGGGATAATACCACAAATTCTTCAGGCTACGGAATGGTGGCATAGTGAAGTTGAAACCATGAATCACGGACACCGAATTCAAGATATGAAAAACTATTATCATGAATTCAAAAACAAAACCTTAGCAACTCAAGCCGAGTTCGACCAATGGGTTCACCTATTTACGAAAAACATCATCAATGGACGCATAAAGGCGGGTGGAATTTCAAAAGTTGAAGAAAGGTGGGTGCAAAACCCTTTGATTGAGATATTAGAAAATTGGATAAAATCTGAGGCGAGGGGTGTTCCTGTTAGGGATAAAAAAGGAAAACCATATACTACTGTCAGCACCATTACGGAAAAAAAGGGCTACTCAATTCGTATGTTTCAAAAGGATGCTGTGTTCCGAATCGAATCCAAAATGAAAAATAAAGATTACGATATGCCTTTCCGTTTGCGTAGTGACTTTGATAAGGAGAGAGGAAGACCAAGTGATTGGGAATACAAGACACTCGCCTACGGCTTACCTGAAGTTGTTGAAGATAATCCTTACATCTTTTACGGAGAAACCGACACAGGAGGTTATCTATGGAATGTAAAAGTAGAGTTTGACATCATGCCTAATTTTGTTGATTTGGACACAGAAGGGATTGCTGCCATGAAAGATGTAGGTTTGAATACTGAACATCCTATCAAGTGTTTCATGATATTTCAATTCACCGATTCCGACTTTTGGCGACCTTGGGTTATGGAAGAAACAGGCAGTTTCGATTTCGGATTAGAGCAAGTCATAATGGGTGTAGCGGGAACGGATGTTGAGGGTGGTAGGACGATATACGAGCAAGAAGCACTTAAACAAGTGTATGAAAACATCATGTATTCTGAATACGGTGGCGACAAATCGGAAGACCCTGAAGACATTTATCGAACTGCTATTTTAAGTGCGCCTTTTAGAGAGAGAATGCCTGTAAAGGAATACGAGTTGAAAACATGGTTGGAGTTGTGGTTAAAGGATTTCCCTCGCTTTGATGAACCGTTGTTCGGTCTATTGAATTGGTGGTGGTAACATGGATGAATTGAGTTTAGATATGGATATTGGTTCTGCCTTTGCACATGAAATTCTTGATATGCACAAAGTCGGTGAAGTTATTTTACAAACGGGTTGGACTAATCGTGGTGGGGCTATGGCTAATGCCAATTTCACCAAAGGTGGTCGAGTTTTCCCTAACCCTATTTTAAGTAACACTACAAGTCAGTATTATGCGAGCGAAATTTTGAAAGCAGTATTCGGAAGAAATTATCGTAAAGATTGGCGGCTTTCCGTCAAAGGAAATTGGAACCGTGACGGAACCACACAAAAAGAAGAAAGAGAAGTTTTAGAAGCGTTAAACTCAATGGCAGAAAACGGAAGAAATCAAATGTGGATTTTGATATGTGAATACGGTATTCCCGAATACCGAGATAGTATCAATCCGAGTAGTAGAAGCGCAGCCCAAGTAACGCACACCGAATTACTTTACGGGGTCAGCGACAAACGAGATAGCAATTATTATCTTGGAGGGGTAGTATTGGGTGGAAATGTAAATGGTGAAGAGATGTGGGAATCCGTTGGTAATTCGTGGTATGAAGACGCTAAAAAGGGAGAATTCTTGGCTCCTTATTGGTTAAACAGCGTCACTAAATACCGACCTTTTCATTTAGATTACGACCAAGACCCTGAACAGAATTTCAATACATGGAAAGACACGGAATTTTTAGGTCAAAGTGATACTCTTTTAGGAATTACCTTATGGACGGCCACGCAACGAGAGGAATCGGACGGTTTAGGAGTTTTCAATTGGTGGTGGTGACATGGGTAAAGTGATGCGCTACGACACTATGTATCAAGATTTAATGCGGTTTCTCCGAGCCGAAGGTTTAGATGAAAAGATTATCGAGGGGAGGAAGGCCATGTCGGGTTCAGGTTTAGACATCAACGGAATGTTTAATGAAAGAGGAACCTTTTTAGGAACTACAAAAAACAACCGTGTGAATTATTTGAAAAGAGGTCGTTTTTATCTCGCCCAACAGAAAGGTGGTGCGTGGAGTATTTTTTATGTGAATCCCGTTGATTGGTTTCACCCACCCGATGGATTTAGTGAGGATGAACTCGCAAAAGGAGAGGGCATAGGTTTGGTTCATATCGGATGGGATGGAATCAACCAACTGATAAAAAACCCAACATACGACCCCAATAAAATTGGAACAAAAGGGTGGAACTACACTTACGCCGACATAGAGGCTATCGAAGACTATCGAGGAACTACTGCTCTTGAAAATTACAAAAAACAGATAATCCAAAAAGAGCAACTTGCTGATGAATATGGTTTTGATTATTATCGCCAAGACGGATTTGTATTTTACGAGTTGCCTCAATTAAAAGAGCAATTAGGCGTTTTCAATTGGTGGTGGTAACATGATTACAAGTAACACGAAAATTACCAATAAGGACATACATTTCAATAAGTGGGTGCAGTTAGCAGAATTAATGCTAAAGGAAGGCATCGTTGAAGACATCATTAAATTTGCAGAACAACTTTTACCGAAACTTAATGCTTCTTTTGGAGAGGACAACACGATACAGACTCTCACCTTAGAAGAATGGGAACAACTCTATTTCAGGTGGCAGAATCTTCAAATAGCAAGTAATCCGCAAGTAGAGAAATTAAACAGGGGTCAGTTCTACATCGGCTTTGAGTTGGATAGTAGTGAAAGCGGTATCTTTTATGTAAATCCTTTAAGCAGGGAAGAGTGGGAAACTCCTGAAGACAACATAGGTTTAATTTATTTCGGTGCAAAACCTATGGCTGTTTTGTGTGAAGACGAAGTTACGCACGGTAAAGATTTCCAAGGAGAGGTCATTATTTTTAGAGATAATTTGTTAAAAAACTTCAACATAGGCGATACGGAACTAACTAAAAAGTTCAGCGAGGACTTAGGTTACAACAACTGTTTAAGCGATGTTTCGATTCTGAACGAGCCTGATGAAAACGGGTCGCCCCCTTGGACTATGAAATACAACCAAAGTTGGTTTGAAGGTGAAGGGTGGGAATTTTACCCTGTGAGTTTCGAGGTGAAACCGCCATCACAGTTAGGCGTTTTCAATTGGTGGTGGTAAAGTGAAATTCACGGAAAAAATAAAAATAGATGGTGGAGGCTTTTATCTGCAATACGCTCAATTTCTTGAAAGAATAGGTTATTTTGAAAAATTCGGAACTAAGAATAATCAAAAATTTTACGAAATGGTGAAGAATCAAAAACCGTATCGTGACGGTAAAAAGGGAGGGTTGTTAGAGCGTGGTAAATTTTACATCGGAACCGAAGACGCTTCGTTTAATCCGCACTTGTATTACGCCGTTCCTTTAGGTAAAGGCGAAAAAGCCAATTCAAGAAATGTTGGAATCATAGCCTTCGATTTACCTACTATTGAACAAATGAGAGAAACCGATAAAAAGTTTGCATTCATGCGTAAGGATGAGTTTAACGGTAGAGCAACAGACTCTACATGGAATTACGAGGACGAATGGAGGCGTTGGGATATGAATTACATGACTAATAACGGAATCGAAGGAATGTTCACGGGGCTCGGTGGCGATTTCTATGGAGATTACAACTACCGCTTTTGGGAAATACCTGATGAACCTGAACTCGGTTTGATGAATTGGTGGTGGTAAGGTGCGATACAAAAAGAAAATAAACTTGAGGGGTGGAGGCTTTTACCTTGCTTTAGCACAGTTCCTTCAAGAAGAGAACCTTATCGAAGAATTCGGTTCGATTGAAAACCGCAAATACGAAGATTGGGCTGAAACACAGCCCGCTTATCGCATAGGTAAAATAGGCGGT
>CENV01007201.1_pt1 | contig 22547 bp, 16 predicted proteins | sample 530231 | NCBI WGS metagenome assembly CENV01 (sample SAMEA2619815, study PRJEB7988) | marine metagenome | biome: marine biome (ENVO:00000447); feature: surface water layer (ENVO:00002042); material: "saline water (ENVO:00002010), including plankton (ENVO:xxxxxxxx)" | depth 5 m | reverse complement strand
ACCAACAGGTGCTCAAGGTGCTCAAGGAGTCACAGGTGCAACAGGCCCACAGGGTGCTACCGGACCTCAAGGTGCTCAAGGCCCAACAGGAAATCAAGGTGGACAAGGCCCAACAGGTGCTCAAGGTGCTCAAGGTGTACAAGGTTCTCAAGGACCAACAGGTGCTCAAGGTGCTCAAGGTGCCTCAGGTGGTGATGCAGTAAACTTCAATGCAGGTTCAGTTTCAATAGACGCTCTCTACGTAGGTAATGGCGCTACATTTAGTTCAGCTGCTACAGATACCGTACGATGTGAGGGTGATGTTATAGCTTTCTACTCTTCTGATAGAAGACTAAAGCATAACATTGAAAAGATACCTAGCGCATTAAATAAGATTAATAAGATTTCAGGTTATACTTATGATTGGAACGATGAATTTATGAACGAAAAGGGTGGTGAGGATGATTACTTTATGAGAAGAAGAGACATTGGTGTCATCGCACAAGAAGTTGAAGAAGTACTACCTGAAGTAGTAGCAACAAGAAAGACAGGTATCAAGGCTGTAAGATATGATAAGATGGTACCTCTCTTGATTGAAGCAGTAAAAGAATTATCTGATAAAATTAACGACAAGGAGTAAATATGGGTGTGCCAGCTTCAGGCCAAATCAATTTAGCCGCTATATACAATGAGTGTGCAGGTGTAACATATGCCTCAACAAAATTTGGAAATGACATTTCCTTACAAGGTATTAGTAATAATACATCTACAGGAATGGTTACAACTCACATTAATAAGGCTATGATGCCTCATAATAGACCTGATGCTTCTGCTCCACACGCTATGTCTGAATTCTATTCTTATGATGTTGATGACGATTTACCCGGTCTACTTTGTGATGATTGGGAAGATGGACAAATCAGTGGTACTCGTGATACATTTCACGAAACAGGACATCAGTTAGCAGAAGATGGTGACTTGGATAGTGCTGAATTAGATGTTTCTTTCGTACACACGAGTTTTGGTACTACGAGAAATGCAAGACCAACTTGGACAGCTAATCCAGGAGGTACAGGTTTCAATCCAACCAGCACTGCATTACGATTAATTAATTCAACCTCCCCTTACGGTGGATGGTATAAAACTACAGATTCAACAGCCTTTACATCTTTTGGTATACCATTTTCAGGTATGTTGACATCCACAGACCAAGCAATGGCTTTTAGATGGCGATTCAAAATGAATAGCACTAATAATAAAGATGCTGTTGTTGATGTAAGGATGAACACAACTAATCTTACTCCTAATCCAGGAATATCAACACAAACTTATCAAATACAAGTTGCTGATAATCTTGACCCAGCTACAGGTAAAGTACAATTACGAAGACGTAGTGGAACCTCTGTTACTACATTGGCAACTACACCATCAGGAACTTATACCATAGGAACGACAATGGACTTTGTTTTTTCTGTACACGAATCAGCTTTTGGAACACGTACATTAAAAGTTGCAGTGGGACCTACAACAGAGTCTACACCTGGTTTAATTGATGGTTATAATGAAATTAGTGTAACGGATACTACTTATGCTACGATGAGAGGTTGGACTTTTAGATGTCCTAAATTTATGAGTACACCAACTTCAACACACTTTCACGAATTTGAATATATTTATGGAACCGTTGTAGATGAGATGTAAGGAGTAATTGTGAACGTAAGCGGAAGTGACGGCAATCTATACTTTGAACCCTCTGAAGGGGCAAGAACAGGCTCTTTGTACAAAACAACTTGGGTATCCTGGAACGATACAGAATTTGATGATGATGGGGAAACTAATAATGAGCCAGGAATATTATTTGATACGAGTAATAACGTATATTGGGCAGACATAAGATGGGTAGAAGCTCACATAGTTAGTGGTTCAGAGTTAGTTGATACCTACGATTCGAGTAATAATCAAAGCTGTATTTGGGTTTATGAGTTATCAAACGAACAAAAGACAACTATAGAAAGTGATGCTCAGTTTGTATCTAAACTTGTAGACTCAAGTTTATAAAAAAAGATTTTTCAGTAATTAATTTAATACTTATAGTAAACGGTTTCTATGTCAAAAAAACGAACACAATTTAGTAAAGTAAAATATCAATTTATATCTCCTTTCGGTCCATCTGTTTTGATAGGCAAGATGCCTGATGTAATACTTGATGAGTTTGAAAAAATAATAGATAATGTTATAGAGGCTCAAAATAAAAATCACGGAAAAGGATTAGCAGGAAGAATAGATGACGAATGGACCATTGATGAAGGAAAGCTTAAATATGGTAATTTAGGAGATTTTTTAGACAACATAGTTGTAAAGTACGTATCTGAAGTAGCTAAAAGGAGTATTAACACTAATAACTTTGCTATGAAAAGTGGTTTTGAAGAAAAAAATCAAGTAGAATTGGACATAGGAGTAGATGTTGTAAGAATGTCATCTTGGGTAAATTCAATGAAAAGTGGTGAATACAATCCTTTTCATTATCATCCTGAGTGTAATTTAACCACGGTATTCTTCTTTGATGATTTAGACGAAGATTTTATTGATGATATAATAGCACCAACACAGACAGATAGTTTTTTACTCGGTGACAATGTACACAAACAAGGCACTACAGAAGACGGTTTATTACATATAATATACAATAGTAATCAATATTTTGAATTAGGACAATTTCAATATAGACCTAAACGAGGAACTTTTTTGATATTTCCTGCATCATTATTGCATGGTGTCTATCCTTTTATATCTGAAAAAAGAAGAAGGTCAGCATCAATAAATTATAGAGTCAAATCAAATTTTGACGGATGTAACTTTGGAGTTAGATGATGAATGATATGTTATACACACACGGTTATCAAGTTATAGAAGGCTTTTATAGTCAAGTACAAACAGACTATTTTTTATATCAAGTTGTTAATTCTATGAATAACGGTGAACTTCTGTTAGGAGGAGGTGAAATAGGAGATGGCGATGCAGGAGTACATCCGATGACTTGGAATGTAAATTCACATCCTGTTTGGCAGAATACTTTATATAGTTCTCTAAAAGATGTAGAGACAATAGTTGATGAAAAACTAATACCAATTTATACGTATCAGAGAACTTATATGCAAGGTGCTGAAATGTCACATCATTCAGATTGGCCTTGGTGTCAAATATCACTTACAATAAACATTGGACAATCAAGTCCTTATCCAATATATGTGACAGATTTACAAAGTAAAAAATCAGTAGAAGTCGTGCAGAAACCAGGAGATGCTATAGTATATCTTGGTCATAACGTTTCTCATTATAGAAATAAATTTGTAGGAGATTGGTATTCTCAATTGTTTTTACATTACGTCTTAGATAATGATAGTATGAGACATCATACAAGATTTGATGGAGATGAATTTCAGTACAATCTAAAAAATAATTACGAAGAAATTTTTTACACAAAAGAAGCAAAAAAGAATAAATCTAAAAAATATAAAATGCGAAAAGACAAAAAAGATTTAGTCAAACCAATAGACTCTTTTATGTTTACCTCTACTAAAAAAGGTCCTCCCGATGTCAAGATGAAAAACATAGATACTAATGTAAGTATGATAGGAGGTCAATACTCAGCAAAAACTATGGAACATTTTATGGATTCTGTTCACATAACAAAAGACACTATACCTTCAAATGTATGCACAGAACTTATTGATTTGTATGAAGAATATGCTAAGAAAGATAAAGTTGATGCAGGACTTACACATAAAGGAATAGACCCTGATACTAAAGATACAGGAGAGCTTGATTTAATGCTTATACCGGAAGGAGTTAAATATATTGGTGCATTAGAAAAAGTATCAGACCATTGTATTTTGAACTATACAAGAAAATATGGGATGTTACAACATTACAATGCAGATGAATTACATTTAAATGGACGTTACTATCCGATGTGGGAAATACATAAATACGAAAAAGGAATAGGACATTATGAATCCTGGCATACAGAAGGTAGCCATATGTATGAATATGGTAATAGAATCTTTACAAGTATGTTTTATTTAAACGATGTAGAAGAGGGCGGTAGAACGGTATTTCCTTTTGCAAGAAGTGCAGTAAAATGTGAAGCAGGAAAACATCTTGCATTTCCAACTTCTTTTCCTTACGTGCATTATGCTGAAACTCCATTATCAGACGATAAATATATTTTAACAACTTGGTATCAGGCCATATGGCCCGAAGTATATCATAATAGCTTTATTGAATCATCAAAACCTTCAAAAAAGAATACAGCAAAAAAGAAAATGAAATTTGATTTTGAAGAAATATAAACACGATTAGGAGCATAAAATGGCTGAAGAACAAATAAAATTCACAGAAGATGAATTAAAAGAAATTCAGGATTTGTCATTAACTTATCAAAAACGACAATCTGAATTAGGTCAAATAGCAGTACAAAAGATACTTATGGAACAGAGAGTAAACTCTTTCGTAGAAAGAGAAGATGCTATAAAAAGTGAGTGGAGTGAACTACAAGCTAAAGAAAAGGCACTTGTTGCTAAGTTATCTGAAAAGTATGGCGAAGGGACACTTGACCCTAATACAGGAACTTTTGAGCCTGTAAAAAAATCTTAAAAAAAACAAAATAAAATCAACCTTGGTTATATTTAATCATATTTATTAAAGAACATCTTTAACCTTATAAGGGAGAAACATAATGGCAGAAAGAATTGTAAGTCCTGGTGTATTTACGAGAGAGAAAGATTTATCTTTTCTTCCCGCAGGAGTAGAAGCGATAGGGGCAGCTATCGTAGGACCAACTATAAAAGGTCCTGCTTTTACACCAACCGTAATTACATCAGAATCTCAATATGGTCAAATATTTGGCGAGTTGGGAGATACAGAAGGATTATATGTGCCAATGGCTGTACAACGTTATTTGAATGGAGGAGCTCCATCAGTAACCGTTGTTAGGGTATTAGGCATAGGTGGTTACACGGTAGACTTTGTCAACGTTGTCTTAACAGGTAGTGGCGCTGCTGCTGCAGCAAGACCATTGGCAGGAAAAGTATTGGCTACTTTGTTACCATCAAGAAAAACAAGCGGTACCGGTGATTTATCCGGAACACGTTTTGTGACAAACGTGAGCGCAGAATATACAGGTTCAAACGTAGCTCCAACATCATCAGCTGCAAGTGTAGCTAATCTTGTACTATCAGGTTCAGACGTTACTGCCGAACTTGTATATGCAGGATTTGACGGTGCTGATTTGAATCAATTATCAGATAACCCACAAGACAATAACAAAAGTGCTTATATGTACAAGTGGTTTAATAATGGTAGTTCAGTAGCAAGTAGTGCTACTTTAGCAGGATATAATTTAAAACTCGATTCCGGTTCAATTAACTTTTCAACAGGAGTTCAAAGTTTTGGTTCAGATGGTACTGCTAATACATGGACAGGTAATAGTTCTTTTAGTTTTGCTCGTTCACCATATCTACAATCTCAGTTGATAGGTGGTGGTAGACAGAACTTATTTAGAATCTATACAAGAAGTCATGGTTCGGAAATAAGCAATAATGTGTACGCAGTAGTTAGTGATGTAAAAGCTGCAGCTGCTAATAATAGTGCACCTGACTTTGCTATGTTTAAACTACAAGTATTTCAACGTAGAAGTGACGACCCAACTAAATTTGATAACGTTGAAACGTTTGATAGATTGAACTTTGATAAAGAAAGTCCAAACTACTTTGCACAACAAATTGGTGATATGTTTGAAGAAACTAATGCAAGTGGTGAAATTACCAAATATGGTAACTATCCAGCAAGGTCTCAATACATACGTGTTGGTGACTTTAGTCAACTTGATACATTAGGAGCCTCATTGAAATCATTAGCTCCAATGGGATTCGGAGCAGTAGAGAATCCAACCGTAGGTGGTGCTAACGTACCAACTGCGTCATTTGTAACAAGTTCTGATGAAAATGGAAACTTTTCAGATAGTATAAATCTTGGTTTTGATTTCGCATCTACTAATTATGTGAACCAATCTTATTTATCTGAAATACCTGCAAGTGCTACCGTAGGTAGTAACGTAACATTCTCACTTGAGGATATGAAAGGTACCGTTTCAGGACAATCAGGATTTGCTAATTCAGCAACAAATCTATCATTGGGTGCAGCAACTAACGTTAGACAACGTAAGTTTGCAGTACCTTTTCAATGGGGATTTGATGGTATGAATCCAGCAGTGCATAAAGCTAAAGAGGGTGATATATCAAGCGCCAATTCTTTCGGCTTTGATATGTCTAATGGAAATGCAAGTGGTAGTTTAGCATATAAGAGAGCATTAGGTACGATTAGTGACCCTGACTTTATTGATATTAATCTATTGATTACTCCAGGAGTTATCCACGAGTATCACTCTTCAATATCTAACAGAGCTATTTCAATCTGTAAAGATAGAGGTGATACATTTTATATTATGGATGGTTCACGTTGGGGTAGGTCAGTTGATAATGCTGTAAGTGACGTTTCTTCACTTGACAACAACTTTGTTGCTACTTATTTTCCATGGGTGAAAATAGCAACAGGTACAGGTGTTGACAGATGGGTACCGCCATCAGTTGTAATTGGTGGTGTCTATGCACAGAATGACTCTATAGGTCAAGAATGGTTCGCTCCCGCCGGTTTGAATAGAGGTGGTATATCGGCTATTGATGTTAAGACCGTTCTAACTCATCTCAATCGTGATACATTGTATGAGGGTAGAGTCAATCCTATTGCCAAGTTCCCACAACAAGGTATAGCTGTATTTGGTCAAAAGACCTTACAAGCAAGACCTTCAGCACTTGACAGAGTTAACGTGAGAAGATTATTAATCAACTTGAAGAAATTTATTGCTTCAACATCAAGATTCTTAGTTTTTGAACAGAATACATCAGCGACAAGAGCGAGATTCTTAAATACGGTTAATCCTTATTTAGAGTCGGTACAACAACGCTCAGGTCTATCAGCCTTCAGAGTAGTAATGGATGATTCCAATAACACTCCTGATGTGATTGATAGAAACCAATTAGTAGGACAAATCTTTGTACAGCCTACACGAACTGCAGAGTTCATTGTACTTGATTTTGTTGTCTTACCAACAGGCGCTTCATTCCCTGAATAATAAGGGGGTGTAAAAGAACTGAGGGGCTCATAAAGAGCCCCTTTTTTCTTATATGAAAAACTTCTATAAAACTTCTTAAAATATCAAATAAAGAACTTTATTTAACATAACTTTTTTCAAGTTAGTTCATATTTATATATGAGTTAAGTTTTTAGCAATAGGAGAACAAAAATGCCTGATATAATTGGTGCTGACGAAATCTTTTTTACTCCCTTTGAACCGAAGACAAAGAATCGGTTCGTGATGTTTATTGAGGGAGTACCAAGTTTCTTAATAAGGGCAGCAAATCGCCCTTCAATAGAATTTGAAGAAGTTGAGTTAAATCACATCAACGTTAAGAGATATGTAAAAGGGAAGGCTTCTTGGCAGCCCCTTGATATCACATTATATGACCCAATCGTACCGAGTGGTGCTCAAGCAGTTATTGAGTGGATTAGACTTGGTCACGAGTCTGTTACAGGACGTGATGGGTATAGTGATTTCTATAAGAAAGATGTTGAATTCAACTTATTAGGACCTGTAGGTGATGTAGTAGAGAAATGGTCTTTGAAAGGTACTTATATACAATCTGCCAACTTTGGTGATTTAGATTGGTCTGTAAGTGAACCTGCAGAGATTACTTGTACACTACGTTACGATTACGCAGTCTTACAATTCTAAAACGTAGGAATACAAATGAACTTTATTAGAGAAATGCTTTCAAGTGATGCAAAGATATCTTCCAAAAGATTTATAGGCTTTGCATCATTTGTAATGCTTATTGCAAGTTGGGTTGCCAATACGTTTTGGCAATTTGAAGTCAAAGATATAATCTTAGAAAATTTTATGTACATCACGGTCATCGGACTTGGTGTAACTGCTGCTGAGAAGTTCGGCAGAAAATAATTTTATTCTGAAAACTTAACTCATATTTATCTTAAAGTGCCTCGGCACAATCTTATAATTGGTTATTAGGAGTATTTATGTCTGAAATGAAATTTCCCACAGAGGTAATTGAATTACCTTCAAAGGGATTATTATATCCCAAAACAAGTCCTTTATCATCAGGTAAAGTAGAAATCAAGTATATGACTGCTAAAGAAGAAGATATCTTGACTTCTCCTAACTTGATACAACAAGGAATAGCACTTGATGTTTTATTACAAAGTTTAATTGTAGACAAGAGTATCAACTTAGATGATATGATTGTAGGTGATAAGAACGCAGTATTAGTTGGTGCACGTATTCTTGGTTATGGTAAGAATTATGAATGTACCATAGGTGATGAAGAGGCTGTAATTGATTTAACATCATTAAAAGAAAAATGGTTAGATTCAAAGATTTTAACAAAACAAAATGAAAATGAAGTCAAATACACTTTACCTTTGAGTAAGGTAAAATTAACTTTCAAATTCATTGATGGTCATATGGAAAAGGATATAGACACTTTGAATCAATCATATGAAAAGATAGGTGAATCAAGAGTTTTAACCAATAGATACAAAGTTCAAATCACATCAGTAAATGGTAATCGTGATGAGAAAGAAGTACATAATTTCATAGACAATGCCTTTATGGCAGGTGATAGTAGAGCATTTAGAGAGTACATCTCTGAGGTTGAACCTGATTTAGATTTTGTCACACAGGCTCAGATGGAGTCGGGTGAAATGAAGGAGGTAACGGTCCCAATGACCGTTCAGTTTTTTTGGCCTTCAGTTAAAATATAAAGAAGTAGTCTACGAGGAAATCTTCCAACTTGGCTACTATAGTCAAGGGTTTTATAATTTTAAAGAGTTATATGATATGCCAATTGGTATGCGCCGATGGCATTACAAACGTTTGGTAAAAGCCAAAGAGGAAGAAAAGAAGGCTATGAAGAAGAAACAAGCCAAGTTACCTCGTTTCAAAAAGTGACCTGGTTGATATTTATATATGAATCGTAACGGAGAATCTCTATGAAAAATCAAATAGACGAAGGTTTCTTAGATAAATTCTTTATGGGTATCGCCAAAGGTCGTGTTGATAGAACGATGAAAAAAATGATAAAGGATAACCCTGAAGTAAAAGATGCAGTAAAAGACCTCAGAGACAAACAAAAAAAATTAGAAGACGCACTCAAGAAACACTACGGTGTATAAATAATCTACTATGGCAAATTTTGATGATTTAAAAAAACTTGACAAAGCCAAGAAGGCTCTTAAAGAAATACAAGAGCTACAGAAGAAGATTACGGAAGATGGTAGACGTTATAATAAAGAAGGTCAACTTGGTGTAAAGGCAAGAAAAGAAGTACTTGATTTAACAAGTAAACAAATAAAGGCTGAGCAAGAAATTGCCAATCTACTAAATAGCCAAAGAGAAGAAGCCAAAGCCTCATCTAAGGATAGATTAAAATTAGATAAAGAATTATTTAACCTTTCAAAGAAAGCCAACTCAGCTGCAAAAGCAAATTCAGACCTCATACTAAAAGGTTTCGGTATACAGAAGAGTAATAAGCAACTCATTGAAGCAGCAAATGTAGCAAGAGAAAGAGGTAATATCAAAGAGGCGCAAGGTCTTAGTAAACTTGAAGCCTTAAGACAGGATGCCATAGACCAACTTGAAGAAGGTTCATTTAATCCAGCATCTTTCAATGAAAAATTTAAAGAGATAAGTGATGAATTTGCTGATGAGATAAGGACAAATCCTGGTCTTGCAGCTGCGTTTGAGGGTATAGGAGATAAGTTTGGTAAGATGACAGAAGAACAAGTCAATGCCGTCACAAATGCCTTAGATGCTGACTTGCCTTTTCTTGATACTATAAAGGGTTTTCAAGATACACTTGAAAACATAGGAAGTGTTTTAGCCACACCGCAAACTGCACTATTAGCAGTTGCAGGTCTATTGGTAAATTCTCTAAAAGATTTTGTTCTTGGTGCCAACGAATTAAGAAATGAATTAGGTCTTACTGCAGGAGCAGCTGCTGAACTACAAGCAGAGACAACGGTTGCTTCATTACAGGCAAAAATATTTGGTGGTAATGCTGAAGTAGCAGCAGGAGCTGTATCAGAGATTGCCAAACAAACAGGAACCGCATCTTCATCATCTGTTGAATTAGCAAGTAACTTTGCAGACTTGGCAACGGCTACAGGATTATCAGCAGAGAACATCGCTACATTGACCAATCTACAAGCCTTATCAACAGGACAATCCTTAGAGGAGGCATCAGCGAGATTAGATGGTGTAAAGGCCATAGCAGACTCAAGAGGTATATTGAGAAGTGCAGTCTTTGAAGATGTGGCTACCGCAGCAAAAGATAGTGCTATAGGCTTCGGTAAAACTGCTGAAGAGTTAGCGAGAGCGGCGGTTGAAACACGTAAGTTTGGTCTTGAGTTATCAGCCGTTACACAGATAGGTGAAAAATTATTAGATTTAGAATCAAGTATTGCTGCAGAAGCTGAATTACAAGTCTTGTTTGGTAAAAGTATAAATCTAAACAAGGCACGAGAAGCAGCTTTTAACAGAGACTCTGCTACACTTGCAAGAGAAGTAAGAGCCCAATTTGGAGGTATAGCTGACCTTTCTGAATTGAACGCAGCTCAAGTTGCTTCATTGACAGATAATTTAGGTTTATCCAATGAACAATTGGCAAAGTTGATTGCAGGTGAAGATATTTTTAATTCTAAAAATGAAGAAACAAATGAAAATTTATTGTTAAAGTTCGGTCTTTTTGCAGGATTAGCTGCTACTTTAGGAGCCTTGATAGGAGCAGTATTAGGTGGATTAGCATTTTTTACAGGCGGGTCTTCACTCGCAGGTCTTGCAGCTATGAAAGGTGGAGCCATAACAGGTGGTGCCATAGGTGCCGGAGCAGGTGCATTAGGATTTGCTGTAAAAGAATCTGTTAGTGATGCTGTAATACCACAAGGTCAAGGTTCAATGTCAACAGGCAACACAATCGTTCAAGGAGTATCTAACGATAGTTTATTTATGGGTACACAAGCTATGTCATCAATGAATCTTGAGATAGATAAAACAACGAAGGCGGTTAGCGACTTAGGTCCTAAATTTGATGCAATGAATGAAACGTTGAACAATTTAGGTTCAATCATATCAAGTGGTAACTCAGGCATCGTGAGTGCAGTAAAACAAAGTTCGGCAGATGGATAATGGCACTAACTGATTTATTAAATAACATTACTTCTTTTGACTATACACAAGTTGGTCAACCTCAATCATTCGAGGCTAATGGCAGATTGGTTACAGGTCAACAAACCTTTGATAGACCCATAGAGGAACCATTACCCATTACAGAAACACAGGTCGGTTACAACACACGTGACATTCAAGCAACACAGGGGATAAATTTATTCAATGATGATTTTGCTTCAGGCTTTACACCTAACGCAGATGTATTAAATTCACAATTTAACTTTTTAGATATTGAAGCCAAGTCATCATCATTGATACCTAAAAATAGTTTTATAGGAGATTTTGACTATGGATGGGCAAGTTCTACTGAACCATTAGCAGTTGATTTTCTCAACAATACATACGTAGAAGGATTTAAAATAAACAGAGCTCCATCTAATTTTGGACCTGGCGCAAGTGATATGACTCAAACTTTTAATCCGTCCTTAACGTATAAAGTTCCAAACAATGAAAGTCCTATAACGAATACATTACAAACAGGTGGCTCGTATACTGAATATAGTTCTTTCATAGACACTTACGTTGAAGGGTTCAAGAGAAACAGAGCACCTCAGAATGGAGGTCCTGGTACAAGTGATATAAAAGGATTAGATTTAGACAACAATACATCGGACTTTGTTCCAACAACTAATGATACCTATAAATGGTCTGATAAGGACACGCCATTTGCAGTAAACTTCTTTGATAAATTTGGCTCAACAAGTTATTCAAGTTTCAGATTACCTAATACTAATATCCCAAATCAAGAAGATTCTTACGTTTCAGGCTTCGTAAAGGATAAAGTAGGACAGGGAGCCTTTAAGGGTATTACTGACTTCACAGATTTAGCTGAACAATTTGCAACAAAAATAAAAATAGGTGATTCAGTATTTGGTACAGGCACAATAGGTAATGCTAAACAAATAAGTTCTGTTGAAAGTGGTCCTCTCTATGATAGAGCAGAAGGTAATGTCAACTTTAGACAAGATTCAAAGTTTATCAAAAATATGGAATTAAAGAAATCGAGATTCTTTCCACAAGGTGCTGGTTCAGAAACACCTATTTTAAATTACTATATGAACAATGTTGCTATTAAAGTTGATAACCCTTTCGCTACAGGAGAACAGCCAACTGAGTTTTCAATAGCGCCTGCAAATCAAAGTTTTCAGTATACAGAATCTTTTGTAGGAGGTGGTGTTGGTAATACTAAACAGATAAGTTATAGTGCAGGTGAAACTTTACAAGAATATGCAGAGAGTAGATTAAAGAATAGAGACCAATTCATTAAGTTTGAAAAAGGTAAACCTAATAGTGAAGAGTTTGCAGAAACAAAAGACTATGTAGATTTTGTTAGAGATGTGTCTTACAATCCTGGAATAGGATTTAGACAACCATTCATAGTTAGAAAACAAGGTCAAGAATGGGGCTTTGATGGTAACGAGGAAAATCAAGATGGCTTTTCTTTCGGTTCTATAGTTGATGCCATAGATGGAATAGGGAGTGCCTTTTATAGAGGAGCCACAGGCTTTTCAGGACTTTTGGACAGAGAGATACAGGATAAAATACGTGTAGGTAAATATTATCTAAATAATATTGGATTATTTTCATTAAAACAATTTGTACTACAAAGTCAAAATCCTTCTATACACACGAGAATATGGAATCCATTTAGTCTTTTATCCGATAATACATTCATTAGATTTAATAGACATTTAGGTGGAGATTTTATTGACCCATTACCATTACCTGGCACTATAAAAGATTTTATAAAAAAAGCTATACCCATAGATTTTGAACCTTGGTTAACAAGTTCTATAATACATCAAGCAGAAGCAGGAGAAGAACTTGCAGCAGGAGGAGTAACACCACAAGCTCCAGCTGCAGGAGACGAACCAACAGGTAGGTTCGGAAGATTTGTAGCCGCAGTAGGTGATGCGATTGATTCGGCTACATCCTTAAAACAATACAAACATTTAGTATTAACAGATAAACCACATTATCTCTCTATAAATTTACCGGGACCTCTTTCAAAGTTAAAAGATAGAAAAAGAAAATTACAAAGTGGCTTTACATTTAGCAATAAATTTAATGGTCAGTTAAATACTCAAGCAGGATTCAACCAACAGACGAAACCTTTAGCAGGAGGATTTCCGGATGAAGGTGCTCAATTTGTTGGTGCTTATATGGGCGGTAAATATGATTTCCTTGGAGATAATGACTTTGAATTTGCTGAAACAGGAATTCTAAATGCAGATGAAACCAATGTTGGACAATCAGGTATAGGTGAAGATGCTACGACATCAGGACTTTCTGTTTTAGGAGAAAGCGCAGGATATCAAACAGAAGGCTACGAAGGTCTTGGTGACCAGCACGATGATTCCATTGCAGACATTGTTATGCAAACTGCCGAAGGTAGAGCATTAGTTATGAAAACAGCTCCTGAAGTAGGTATGGAAAATACATTGTTGTTACGTAATTCAAGTAAACCTTATAAGAGGCAACTTTCAATACGTGTACCAGGACGTAATAGTAAAAAAGATTTAGCAGAATATAAAGAAGAATTATATAATACTGATAGGCTATTTAAGACTTCAGAAGGTCTACCATCACCTGGTGCTATAGACCCTAATACACACGATACCGTAAACGCTACTCCTATAACTAATGTACAAGAGGGAACAGGTTTAAATAGTGGTCAAGATTTTGTTAACTTTCAGTTTAGAGTCACTCAATATAACGAAGAAGGTAAACCTGAACGTAGATTTTTAAAATTTAGAGCAACTTTTGCTGACATTAATGACACGATAACACCTCAATGGAATGAAACTAAATTCATAGGAAGGTCTGATAAAGTTTATACATATTCAGGAACAGATAGAGAGATACAATTAAGTTTTAAAATCTTTCCTAAATCAATCGTTGAGTTTCCTTTCTTAGTAGAAAAATTAAATATGTTGGCAGGTGCAAACTATCCACAATATACAAAGAGTGATTTTATGATAGGTCCCTTAGTTGATATGAAGATAGGAGATATGTATGATTTTATTCCAGGATATATGACATCTTTTTCTATGAACATTGTAGAGAGTTCAACTTGGGAAATAGACTTGTTTGAATTTCCTAAAAACATTGATGTCTCATTAGGATTCAGATACATTGGTAAGAGAAGACCACATGGACTTGGTGCACAATTTGATATACCATATTTCAACGTAAATAAAACTAATCAAAGCAATACGACCTTAGGACTTGAAGGAGACCAAGCTCTTGAAAGTCCTGTCTATAATGGAAGTATGTACTTAACACAAAAAGAAATGGATGCAGCTGCAAGACAAAATGGTACGAGAGGAGATACTCCTATTACAAATAGAGCAGTATTTGGGTATGAAGATTTTATATCAAAGTCACATAGACAAGTAAATAATGTTGATGTACCGGAACCAGCGAGACCGGATGATGCTCAAGGCGGTGAAAATCCACAAGAACAAACTAATCAAGCTAATGAACCAGCAGAAGGAACAAACACAGAAGGAGGTCAGCCTGCTCCTCCTAACGGTACCACATAATTATGAAGAGATACGATAAAACACCTTTAAGAAAAGACGTAGATGGTAAACGTTACAAAAAGTTTGTAGTGTACCCTCGGATACCTTTTCAAGATACTGATATTTACATAAGAGTTTTTTCAGGTCAAAGACTTGATATATTGGCTCAAAAATACTATAGTGATACAACTCTATGGTGGATTATAAGCAAAGCCAATAACTTATCGGGTAATGAAGTTCAATTGGACCCAAGTTTAACTTATAGAATACCAATAAACACAACACCCATATTAGATGAATATAATAGAATCAATGGTTACTAATGATAGAAACACCTATACACAAGAACATCAGGGAAGAACTTGAGGCAAGACGAAAAGGTTTAACCCGACAGACAACCTTACCTACAGAAGATACGGCAGGTTCTTTATCCTACACGAAAGAGGACTTGAATGCGCGAACAACTTTTGCAAGAATGTTGTCTTTAGGAGCAGGAACAGGTAATGCCAACTATACTGCTCTCTATGGAGGAACTTTTTTTACTAATGCACTTGGACCTGACCCACTCGGCACTAACGATAGGTTGGACCCAACTTTTAATTATAACTTTGATGAAAATAAAGGACTAACAGGACAGCCTGGTATAACTCAAGTTCAATCGGAATATCTTGGTGAAGGTGCCACGATGGCAACAAAGAAAAAGACTACGATTAATTTTACTTGTTTTTCATTAACAGATTTAACCATAATGATGCACGAATTTATGATACCTGGTACCGAAGTCTTAGTAGATTTCGGTTGGGTAAATCCAAAGAGAATGGATGAAATATCTCAAGGTTCTTTTATTCAATTATTAAATAGTGGTATAACATTAAAAGAAGGTACAAACTTTTTTGATTACTTTCAAAGTTTTGATAAGATATTTGAATCATATGGAAACATTGAGACTTGTATAGGAAGAGTTACTGAATATGGATTTTCTGTAAAAGATGATGGCTCTTTTGATTGTACTATAAGTTTAATATCATCCGGAACTTCATTTTACACTAATGACATAGCAACAGAAGAACACCCTATCGCCTTTGTTGCACAATCTCAGGAGGCTCAAGAAGCATTTAAGGCTTTAAAAACAGATGCACCCAAAGAAGAAAAAGAAAAACTTGCTCCCGATGTTGTGCCTGTTGATTTAATAAATTATATAGCTTCAATGAGGTCACACGTTATCGCATCTTCTGATTTGAAAATTTTTATGCCAAGAACATTCAATACTAATCAACCAAAAGGTTCTAAGAATTGGGTAGGCGAGTCGGGAGGTTTATTTGGCTTGAGTATAAATAGTGCTATAGCCAACGGTGGAACGAATGAATTTACTACATATGGCAAAACAAAAAAGGCTTACAATTTTAATAATCAAATGTGTACCATAGTAGGAGACCCTTTTAAGAGTAGCTATAAAAGTGCAGGTTGGAAACAATTAAGTGAAATAATGCCTTCAAAAGGTTTTACAGATTTAGAAGATTTATTTTTTAATACAACAAGTGGCATATGTGCTAAAAACGCAAATTGGATTGGGAATATTCCATTAAACAATGTAGATAAAGAATTTCAATATGGGTTCCTTATGGATGCTAATAGAGATTTTGTATATGTTTTCTTACCTTTCCCGAAGGAGGTTTTTAAGGGAATTAATGACTTTAAAGGGTTGCCATACTACGTTCACATCTATGTAAGACTTGGATATTTTGAAGATAATGTATTAACAAAATTTGCTGGAGTCACTCAAGATGGAGAAGACACATATTCTTTTAGGTCTGTTACTCCCGTACCCACAGATACGTTAAAAGTAGATTTAAAAAATCCTACAAGTAAAGAAGAATTTATGGCAGTTCCCGAAGGAATGAAGAATGTAAAAGAACAAAAATTATATAAATTTATGAATGAGCCAACGAGAATGGTCACATCAAATTATCCTTATCCTAAAGATATGAGTAAGATTATAATGCAACCTTGTGGTGGTGCACTTGACCCATTTTTTCAATTGAGTCTTATTTCAAAACAACTTAAGGAAGAGGGTGAAGCAGGTGAAAAAACTAATGTTTCTCCTGTAGAAGTTTATAGAAATCTTATGAGATTTATGGGGGGTGCTGGTAGTATTGTCAAGGGTACTAAAAAAGTAGATGCTGTTACAGAATTTAAAATAGAAGGTGCCGATGCACCTAACGCATCATATGGTGGTGCAAGACAATTTTTTGTTGAACGTCAAAATGTTCTAAGTGGTGGATACATACGAAATCTTTATATTAACTTAGATGTAATACAAGAAAGTTTTTGTGGAGCAAGTAATAGACAATTTTTTTATAGACCTAACCATCACGAAATTATAGAAGGTGCTCCTGATTTTAATAGAGCTGCAGCAGTATCGAGTGTTGATGAGGGAGTTAAGAACTTGATGGATGTCATCAATGACCAATTCAGAAATTTTAATAGTTTTAAGATGCAGAGTAATCCTGTTTATCCTAATATTACAGGTATGGTAGATACTAATTATACAAATCCGGGTGATGATATTTTTACCGTCAAAGCCTTTAAGAAGGATAGTTTGACTACAAATTTATCTTTTGATTATAGTATACCACCTAATGTTCAAAAGGCCGCTATATTTGGTGCTGGACTATCAGGTCAAGATTCATTAGCGTTTGGTTCTTTTCCGAAAGGAGAGCAAAAAGATTTATTAGCTATAATGCAATTCAAAGAAACACTTAAAACGGCTATGGGTAAAAAGGAAGATAATTTGATATCTTCAAAGAGTGTCCCATTTACAAAATATCCAAACTTTGGTTCAGTAAATTTAGATACAGATGAAAAGTCAAACCTTTTAAAAAGTTTAAAAGATGACCCTCTTGAAGAGTATATGAAACAAAATATTAATGTGATAGAACCATATCAGTTATCGCAAAATAGTGATACTCCATCTAATTTTAGTTCAGTTTATTTATCACCACAAGTTATGTATTCTGCTCTATTAAAAGATAGTGATGTTCCTGAAAATGAAAAAACAATATCTAATCAAAATTCTGCATTGACGAGTATAACATTAGCAGATTTTCAAAGAGCTTTAAACACGAGTGGTAATGATAAAGAAAAAGAAAAAGATACTCCAAATGCTCCTGCACCATTTGTTCCAAGTGTGCTAATTAATAGGCTTGCAAATTCAGATTTACAAAAAGAAGCAGACATTAAGGCTCTTAATGATTCTCTAAGTAGTGCCAGGACAGAAATAGAAAAGGCGAAAGGCTCACGTTTTAGATTTTACACTTATGAAAAAGTTAGACACGACAAGTTACAATACAATTTACCTATAGTGAGGATGTCGGGTAATTTACAACAAATGTTTGACCATCAACATATGAACAATCAGTTGCAAGGCAAGAGGAATCCACATTATTCTCTACCAGGTATGTTGAAGGTTAGTATAACATTGTATGGTATATCAGGTATATTACCAGGTAATAAATTCAAAGTAGATTACCTACCAACAACATTAAAAGAAACAACATATTTTTTATGTACAGGAGTAAGCCAAGAGTTATCAGGTGAGGCTTGGACAACAACGATAGAAGCTATACTGAGGCAGGACCCGAGAAAAGTAGCTACAACACCTGTAACATATACATTTAATGTCAATAATGTCTATGAAGGTCAAACCGTTGAGTTAGGTCCTGAACCTGTACGACCTGACATACCTATACCTACTGATGAAGAACCATTTGATTTCACAGAGTTAGACATAGAACCACTTGACCTAACTGATATGTTTGAAGACTTTATGGTTCCATATTCGGTCGAGTTTGATACTGACCATCAATTTAAAAGACCTCTACAACCTGTGGCACCTAATAGTATTGCTGATGACAATCAACAGGCATATTACAACATTACCGTAGACCCATACAATCCTGGAGCATCTACATATGGTTTCGGTCAAACAGATATATTGACTGAAGATGAATATGAAACCATAGTAAGTTATTATAGTAATGTTGAAGAGTACAAAGAACACGTTAACAACGATGAATTTGGAAATGAACTTGACGCAAGAACACAAGTAGAAATGTGGCTTGATGAAAGATATGAAAGATTTACAATCATGGATATGAATGTAGGTACAAATATCGGAGCCTCTGATGAATTTGCACGTGGTGCTAAAGAAGAAAGTGAATATGACAAGTTTGGTGGTATGATGACGGTTTATGTTAAAAAAGACCCACCGGGTTCAAGTACGATAAATTCTAATATGTCAAAATTATTAAAATTAGCAGCTGATTTAAGAGAATATACAGAAAGAGAAAATGAAACAAGAGTAAACTTTGCTCAAGATGACGGAATAACAGATGAAGATGGTAACGTTTTTGAGATGCCAATTAACGTAGATGCAACAGCAGATAGGGAATATCTTGATGATGCCTTAAGATTATTTTTAAGTAAAGATAGAAATTTAATTAACTTAATACATCCAAGCATAATAGATAATCCTTCTGTTACATATAGAGAAGAAACTGAATTTAATGATGAAATATTAGATGTTGATGTAGAATTAGGAACAGAGGATGATGACTTTTTAGAAAACGAATTGAGAAAGCAAGATGAAGAAGTCATACCAGCAAAGGCAGAAGTAAAAGTAGGTGAAGTGGGATTAGCCAGGTCTTTTTCACTTGAACATTATTTAGCAAGAGCCCGTGTTGGTCCTCTTGGTGTGTTCTATTGGGAACCAGGAGCACATTTGTTTTTTAAAGACTCCTCGGGTAATCCAATATTGGATTTAAGCACAGAGAGGAGAATAGAGGAGACGGAAAGATATTTAAAGGATAATCCTAAGATACCAAAGCCAGGTTGGTACTATACATTGAATACAGCTCTTGCATTGACTGGCTCAAATAACAATAAAGTTTTTGCCAATCTTGATGGCGCAACAACAGGGATATTTTACAGCAATGGCCCTCACAGAAATAACAGCAGTTATTACAGAAACTATGTAAGAAAATCAGAGCAACTCTTTGTTTATGGACAAAAAAATGTACGTTGTCCTATTGCAGATGTTAATGGCAAAGGGACTGAAGTAGGCTCAAGACCTTACCAATTTAATGGTAGCCAAGTAGGAGGACAACAAATTTTTACAAGGGCTATAGGAGTTATGGTTGATAGGTGTAATCAGAATGAAGCATATTCTATGAGGAGTGAAAAAGTCTCCTTTGGTCCTAATGGACTTAATGAGCAACAACTTAAATTGTTTCAATATTCACCATACTTTCCTTTTTCAAAAGATTTAAGTGTATACAATGACCAAGGTCTAACACCATTTTATCAAGAGAGTATAGATAACGCTGCTATTATGGGGAACGTAATAACAAGAGCAGATTTTGCAATAAAAAATAAATTAACCAAGGCTATTTAATAATGAATGAATTTCAAAAGATAAAACAAATACATAAGTTTTCAACAAGAATAGTAAAAAATGCTGGAACCGTTGATGGCGTAGATGATTTTATTTTTAACTCAACAGGAAAAAATGTTCCTATAGGAACTCCTTATCATATACATTATCTTGAAAATCCACAACAAGAAATATTTATGTCGGGTGCTGAACATTCTATTGCATCAAGATTGATTACACCGACCATAGGTATCACTCAATTTAAAAAGTATGAAGATGCCGAAGGTCTAAAATTAGATGTAGAACAACCTCCAGGTAAAACATTACCAGGACCTAATGAATATGCTGGAGGAACAATAACAAGGAGATTTGCAAGAAAGATAGTCAATGGACCTAATCCTTTATTTGAAATACGAGATAAAACTGATTCGCCATATTATGAATATATTGAAGTTGCTTGGAGAATATCAGGACCGATGAAAGATGTACGAGAAGAAAACGAAAACACTTTAGATGAAGTTTCTATAACTAATCCATCAATAGTAAAAGTTATAGGTAACCCACTTGAATATTATATTGAAAAGAAATCAAGATTGCAAAGAGTAGGAGAAGCTCTTGGCGTAGAAGGAATAGAAGAAGACGTAGATGGTAACATAGTGATTACTACAGAAATGCTGTCATCAATTTCTTCAACACCAACATCCGTACCACTTGGAACCGTGGGTTCATTTAAGATGAAAGGTCCTAAAAAAGGTGGTGGTATCGGTAAAATGAAAATTAAAAAGAAGAACTTACAAAAGTTTGCACAATCTGCAGGAGCAGGAGCAAGTGGTGGAGGAGGTTCTTCATCAGGAGGTGGCTCCGGCGGAGGCGGTGGCGGAGGCTACTAAAAAAATACTTGACAATTAAGGGTTTTATTACTAAATTAATATATGGTTATAATAGAGAGTTCTGCACATTTTAAGGACTTCTTGGAAGTCTATGGTGCTCACAAGTCGTTTATGCACATAATTCAATGTGATTCAGATAAGCATCCATTAAATGATTATCCCTCAGTAATATATTGTAGAACTAACAACGAAAGTTATATACTTCCAATAAAACATAGTGAATGTTCAGAGATGAGCATAGAGATACTTCTTCATTTAACAACGAAGCAAAATGTGTATGTGATTGATGCTAAAAAAACTAAACATTACATACCAGGTGACTTTTATGATTTAAGACAATTGGCTCACGATGAGGGTAAAGAATTGGTTGATATAGAAGACTTTTACACCATGGCACATTTATTCTTTAAACGAAAACAAATCAAAGATTATAATGTCTATGTTCCATTAGTTAAACACATTGAGATGTGCGAAGAACTATTTACCTACTATGAAGATTTGATGGACAAAGTTCCCAATGAATTTTATCAAGAAGGCAACGATGTCTTTTCATCAATTGAACGAAATGCCATAAAGACAAATGGAACATTGAAAGACTATGATAAACACATTTCAAAGGAAGATTATGTCTATAGTGATTACAATTTAATAACGTCTACGGGTAGACCAAGTAACACGTTTGCCGGCCTGAACTTTGCAGCGTTGAGTAAGAAAGATGATTCAAGAAACTTCATAACAACACGATTTGATAAGGGTATCCTCGTTGAATATGACTATGATGCTTATCACTTGAGATTGATTGCCAACTTGGTAGACTATGATTTCGGTCAAGAAAGTGTACACGAACACTTTAGTAAGATATTTAACGTTGATTACAACGAGGCTAAAACGATGAGTTTTAGATATTTATATGGAGGTATACCCAAAGAAGTCTCGGATTCTTACGAGTTTTTCGGTAAAGTAAAGACTTATTCTGATAAATTATATCAAAAAGTAAAACAGACAAATATTCTACAAACTGATATTTATAATAGACAAATAAGAATTAATCAGAAAGACTTTTATGCAAGTAAGTTATTTAATTACAAGATACAAAATCTTGAAACAGAGACGAATCTTAAAACACTTGTAAAGTTATCTGAGTTTTTAGAACCATATGAGAGTAAATTAATTATGTACCACTACGATAGTTTTTTATTTGATTTTTCCATCAATGATTCAACAGAATGTATTGATGGTATCAAGTCTATTCTTGAAAGGGAAGGACATCCTGTCAAGATGAAACGTGGTATGAACTATGGAGAAATGAATTGATAGACAAGATATTAAATGAAATATCCTGGCTCTACGATAAAGGTTAT